>ERZ795052.4-NODE-4-length-346741-cov-9.981715_pt1 | contig 346741 bp, 282 predicted proteins | sample MGYA00375136_ERZ795052 | MGnify/ENA primary metagenome ERZ795052 (study PRJEB30181, sample SAMN05720156) | activated sludge metagenome | isolation source: Anaerobic digester | place: Japan | collected 2015-05-26 ...
TGTAACGCCGATTTCCAAATCGGCTTGCTGAAACACGATATGCCGATTTGGAAATTGGCGCTACAAAGCGGCCATTTTCAATTTCTCAACAAGATTTCGTTGCCCGATCCGACATGAAATGGCCCGGAAATGCCAATCTTCGTGGAAATTCTCATCTTTTTGTCTCAAGAATTCGCTACTCTCAAGAAATCAGGCTTCATAAAAAACAACAAGAAAGTCTTGGGCGATTTGTGCAACCAATTGAAGTTCCATGATTTAACGAGTGCGAAAATAGCGAGTTTTCAGTGCGAGCACGATGACGAGCAGGAAGAGAAACTGGGTTGTGGGCAAGGCCTACGTCAGTTTTTAGATTGCAACGTTCTCTCACTAAACGCAGATGCGTCTTGCAATTTTGGGAATAAAGCGGTAGTATGACATGCAAGGAAGTTGGGCGAGTTTGATTTGGGCACAAGGGAGGTATGCAGCAGGTGGATGCCCATCCACAAGATTTACGGGACAAGAGCCGGTTGTGTCCGGCGTGCCGCATGCCGATTAGCGCCCTGGCGACGAAATGCCGGTATTGCGGGGAGATGGTCACCCGCCCGATGGCGGAAGAGATTCGGCGCTTGAGCGTGTCGGATTTGGGCGGCGTTGAAGGCGCCCAGCCCGTTCTGAATGAATCCGTGGTGGACGCGCTCGACGCGTTTCGGCGGGAGGAACTCGAACGGGCGGCGGCCGAACGCCAGCAGCGCGAGGAGGAAATGTCCCGAAGTTGGTTCGCCCGCAAACATCCCACGGAAAAAACCGCGGCGCCCAAAGACGACATGCCGAAACTCGATGCGCGCAATCTCGAACTGTCCGAAATATCGCTGGCGCCGGCCCACAAGACGGTTCACAAGCGCCACGAACGGGTATGGACGAAAAAACTGGCGCTGGCCGCGTCGTTTGTGGCCGCAGTGCTGTTGATCTGGCTGGGCGGTGGTTTTGTAAAGGCGTACATAGACAGTTATTTGAATCGTGGCGCGCCCAAGCAGGAGGCCGCGTTGGAAAATCCGGCCGTAGCCCTGCTGTACCAGCCGGGGCGCACGCTCGACGCCTTGCAGGCGGCCGTGGATGCCGTGCGCAACGATCCGAACAACAGCGACAACCTCCGGGTGCTCGACCAGGCGCGCGAGCAGGTGCTGAAGGAAGCGGACGCATTGCTTACCGGCAATCCGTGGAGCCTGTCGCAGTTGGATCGCGCGTCCGCCCTGCTGGCAAGGGCTGTCGAAATTGACACCAAGAGTATGGCCATCAAGGAACTCAAAGCGGCGGTGGACGAGGAAGTCTATGCGTACAAAATGAATGTGCTGAGCGTCGATCCCGCCAGCGAATCGGCGACCATTCGCATCGTGTATCCCAACCGCCCCGAGGATCGCGTTATCAAGAAGAAAGACGAAATCGTCAATGGGCGGTTCAAAGTGAAACGGGTGGGGGAGCGCAGTGTCATCTTTGAGGACCCAAAGCGGAAGGACGCCGCCGGTCTGCCCCGCACCTTCTCGATTTCCCTTGACGGCATTGTCAGTGTACAATAGCCGTTCCCAATAGGATTTCCGAACGGGGATCACGGTGCAGCATGAGCAGCCGTGTTTTAGGCTGGAAGAGGGCTGGCGTTTGTTGGAAGGCGGTAAAGGCGGTTTTTGGGTTTCTTTGTCCGCAACTTCCGTGCAAGGCACACAGAAGCGGCGAACAATGAAATCATACCCTTGATTGGGACGTTGCGGCTGAGCCGCGTCAGGAATGGGTTTGTATTTCGGTATTGTGTTGTCGTCTCGGAGGATGATAGGAGCAGATATGCGCGCAATGAAGATAGCAGGGATATGGCTGTTTGCGGGGATTCTGTCGGTGAGTCTGTTGTCGTGCGCCCATGGCCGGGAATCCGCCGGGGCGCCGGTGTTCGAATCGAATGCCGCCGCCGATGCCGCCGGCAACGAGGCGATACTGCTTGATCTGGTGAAAGAGCATGTGGCCGCGACGGCCCGGAACGCCGGCGAACAAAAAAATCGCGTTGTCCGGCGCAAACCGTATTTCTTCAAACAATACGAGGTGTATCCGGAAGGGACAGAAGGCGCCAAGGCGATCGTGCAGGCCCAGGAATCGCGGAGCATTCCATGGGTGGGCGACGTCTCGCTGCCGAAACAGCGGTTTATTACCCGGTTTCACGCCAAACGCCGGGATGCGGAGAGCGACTCGAACTTTTTGCGCGAAACCGGCCGGGAGACGATCACATTCGAGTTGCGCAGCGGACGCTGGGTGCGCGTGGGAAGTCTGTTCTTGGCCGAAAAAAGCGAGGAAAATGTAAACGGCGAGTGGGTGCCCGTCAAGGAGACGGTGAAACGTACACCCGCGAGCGAAGATCGCCGCAAGGGATTCCTGGGCCGCACGTGGAACAAGCTTCTGGGGCGGCGTCCTTACGAGGAAGAACCCGCCAAGAAAGAAAAACCGGAGGAAAGCCCCGCAGCCCGACAGCAGCGAACCATCCAGCCCGGACGGGCTTTTTAGGTCCGGCGGCGCGCCATGGCCTTGACTCTGGCCCGATTCGGCTGGCAAGGCATCGAATTTTCCGTGCCTTCCGATTGGGAGCTCAACGCCTATCGCGGCGTTTACCCGGATGGGTTTGCCAGCCTCGACGACGGCCTTCACACGCGCCTGCGCGTCCGTTGGGAACCAGAAAAACGCCGGGCGGCCGATGTGAGGGCGGCGCGCGAGCTCTACATCCGCGCCCTTCAGAAGCGATTGGGCCGAAAAATGTCGTTGGAGAGTATCGGTCCGGAATTCCTGCCGAAACGATTCCGGGACAGGCACGACGCCTTGGTCTTTTCATGGCAGGCGCGGCAGGCCGCGATCGGCATGATTTGGCGCTGTCCCGAACGGCGCCTGCTGGGTTTGGTCGAAGTCCTTTTCCCCGGCGGGGACGTGGATCGCACCCTGTCTCGGCGGATTTTTTCGACCTTGGCCGACCATCGCGAGGATGGGCGGCAGTTATGGGCGGCATACGGGTTCCAATTTGAGATTCCCGGGCGATTCCGGCTTCAGCACGCCGAACTGGTTCCGGGCCGGCTGCGTTTTCATTTTCAAACGGGTCGCGACTGGCTACGGGTCGAACGATGGTCGGCCGCCTCGCAGTGGATGAAAGAAACGTCGTTGGATATCATGCCCGAAGAATGGCTCAAGACGTTGCGCACGGCGTTGTCCGTAACGCTTGAAAAGGCCGGGCACACGCTGCGCGCGCACGCCGCGGTGCGTTTCACATGCGAAACGCGGGAATATCTGCTGCGAAAATCGCATTTGAACGGTCTGATGTGGATATGCGCCGCCGAGGATCGCATGTATGTCGCCGCAGCCAACAATGCGTCCGAAAAAGAGGTCGAAGCCGTGGCCCGGACCATGGTTTGTGCGTGAGGCCGTTATGTTTTTCAGGCGAAAAAGACTGTCCCGATCCGACATGCTGGCATCGGCGCCGTGCGTCAATCCGGCCGTCCGCCTGACGGAATTGGACACGGGCGGGATCAGGATGGTATACGAGAAGGCCGGCGGGTTGCCGATTCGGGTGCTGCGGCATCTTTTTGCGATACCCCGGACGGCCGAGTTGGTGCTGGACGGCATCGGTTCGCGGATTGTGCGACAAATGGACGGCAAGCGGACCGTGCAGGATTTGATACGGTTTGTGTCCGGCGAATACAACCTGAGCCGCAAGGAAGCGGAAGTGGCGCTGCTTGCGTATCTGGACCGGTTGGGCCGCCGGAACCTGGTGGGATTTACAGTGGCTGCAAACATGGGTGAAACCGGCCGATATGACGAGTGAAATCAAGACGCGGGCGGGCATCAGGCGCCAGATCCGGCTGCCGAACCGGGAAGCCTTCAAGATTGCCCTGCGCAGCGTGCGGATACGCCTTTGGCGTTCGTGCATTACGATGGCGGGCATCGTGCTGACCATCGCGTTCCTTTCGAGTGTATTGACGTCGAATATCGCCGCGCAGGCGTTGCAGCCGTCCGGCGCCCAAACCATCATGGAGACGACCGGTAACCGCGCCACGCAGGTGTGGCTGGCCGCGATTTCGCTTCTGGTGTGCGTTGTCGGCATTACCAATGCCATGCTGATGAGCGTGACCGAGCGATACCGCGAGATCGGCACGATGAAATGCCTTGGCGCGTTGGACTGGTTCGTGGTCAAGTTGTTTCTTATCGAGGCGGGGGTGATTGGCCTGTTGGGGAGCCTGCTGGGCGCGGCGCTCGGTTTTATGTTTTCATTGCTGGCGTGGATGGCGCAATACGAGCACGTGTTTTCGGCCATGCCGTGGCGGGCGGTGTTCGCCCGGCTGGCGATGGCCGTTGTGGTCGGGGCTGTCCTGTCGGTGATTGGCGCCATTTATCCCGCGCGGCGGGCCGGCAAGATGCCCCCCGCCGACGCGATGCGAACCGAGGTGTAGGAGCCTGTCCATGACGGAAGCGGCGCTGCAAACCAGTCTCGAATACGCGGTCAAGACCCTCAACGTGACCAAAGAGTATGTCATGGGAAAACAAACCCTGATGGCGCTCAAGGGGGTCAGCATCGAAATCCGCGTCGGCGAGTATATTTCAATCATGGGACCGTCCGGTTCCGGGAAATCCACGCTGTTCAACATGATCGGCGGACTCGACAAGCCTTCGGGCGGCAAGGTGTTCATTGACGAGGTGGATATTTCGGGTTTGGACGCGTATGAACTGGCGTGGCTGCGCTGCCGCAAGATCGGCTATATTTTCCAGACCTTCAACCTGATCCCGGTGATGACCGCGCTCGAAAATTGCACGTTGCCGATGATCTTCGCCGGCATGAGCACGCAGGACGCCATGGACAAGGGCGCCGAACTCCTGAGCCTGGTCGGGCTTGGCGACCGCCTGCGCCACAAGCCGCTTGAACTGTCGGGCGGCCAGCAGCAGCGTGTCGCCATCGCGCGGTCGTTCGCGAACGATCCCACGATTATTCTCGCGGACGAACCGACCGGCAATCTCGACCTGAAAACCGGCAAGGAAATCATCGAACTGCTGCGTCGGCTCAACAAGGAAAAAAATGTCACCATCATCAGCGCCACGCACGACCTGAAAATGCTCGATGTGTCGGATCGCATTATCTGGATTCGCGACGGTTTGGTGGACAAGATCGAAAACCGCGCGGAGATTGACATAGATATTGGATCGCTCGAGGGCGAAGAGGCATAGCGCCGCCGGACGGCTGCCGTCCTGATACTCCGGCTGTCGAAAGGGCGCGAAAACGGATGGGAGACTTGAAATGAAGCACGTGGGCATGTGGCGCTTGCGCCGGGTTGTGTCGGGACTTTTCGTTGCGTTGTTCTGCGCGGGCGCGTTTGCGGAGAACGCCGCGATCAAGCCGGAACCGCGTCCCGACGATTGGTGGCAGACCCGCCACCGATCCATGAATGAACAGATCGCAAAGGGCGGGGTGGACATGATTCTCATCGGCGACTCCATCACCCATGGATGGGAAGGCGCCGGCAAGGCCGTGTGGGACAAATACTACGCGCCGCGCAAGGCCGTGAATCTCGGCATCAGCGGCGACCGGACTCAGCATGTGTTGTGGCGTTTGGACAACGGCAACATTGCCGGCATCTCGCCCAAATTGGCGGTCGTCATGATCGGCACCAATAATTGCGTCGCCAATACGCCGGAGGAAATCGCGGAAGGCATCGCGGCGATCGTGAAAAAACTACGCGATGGGCTTCCCTCCACCAAAATCCTGCTGCTGGCCGTTTTTCCGCGCGAGGAAAAGCCCGGCGAACTGCGCGCCAAACTGGGCAAGGTCAACGAAATCATCGCCCGGCTCGACGACGGCAAGATGATTCGTTTTCTCGATATCGGCCCGAAATTTCTTGAAGCGGACGGAACGCTGCCGAAATCCATCATGCCGGACGCGCTTCATCCCAATGAGAAGGGCTATGAGATTTGGGCGCAGGCCATCGAGCCGGTGGTTGCGGAACTGATGGGCGAGATTGAAAAGAAGTAACGGCGTGCGGACGCATGCCGTCATTGTGTAAGCGCGACATGAAACAGGATCCCCAGCCGAAAAAAGTTCCATCCCGTCGGGAACGCGAGTTCGCGGTGATGGAACTCATCATCCTGTGCGCGGCGGCGGTCAACGCCATGCTCGGCGCAGGCGACTACTCGAACAACGACGCGGAAAACAGCCGCCTCGCCACGGTGTACAGCCTTTCCAAATTCGGCTCGTGGAACATTGACCGCCCCGCGGGCGAGGCGCCCATACCATTCGAGCAGGGCACGATTGACAAAGTCATGGTCAACGGCCATCTATTGTCCAGCAAGCCGCCCATGATCACGCTGTGGATGACGGGGGAGTATCTGCTCCTGAACCGCGCCTTCGGCTGGGATCTCGACGACGACGAAAGCCTCGACAAGATCATGCGTTTTATGACGATGACCCTTGTCGGCGGCTCGTACCTGCTGGTGGGCCTTTTCTTCGCGAAGACGCAACGGCTGTTCAAGACGGATCCTCTGACCCGTGCGCTGTTGTTGTTTTGTGTCCTGTTTTGCACGCAGTTGTGGGGTTTTGCCACGCACCTGAACAACCATGTTCCCGCGGCGGCCATGCTGATGGTTGCGCTCTATTTTACGATAGGCCTGTTCAAAGGCATCCGCCGGCCCCGTCCCTGGCGGTTCGCCGCATTCGGTCTTGCGGGCGGACTCGTCCCTACGCTCGACATGCCCGCGACCATTTTCGTCGCCATCGCGGGGCTTTATCTGTTCGTGAAATTCCCCGCGAAAACGATCGCGATTGCAGGCATGGCGGCCGCGGCGCCGCTTTTGATTCACGCGGGCGCGATGTGGATGGCCACGGGCGATCTGCGTCCCGTGCAGATGCGCGACGACGTGTATTTGTACGAGGCGTCCTATTGGCGCAACCCGCAGGGGATTGACGCGCTGAACGAGCCCAAGGGAACGTACCTGTTTCACATGACGCTCGGCCGGTGCGGCCTTTTCTCGCTGTATCCCATCCTGTTGGCCGGGATGGCCGGGGCCGTGCGCGCGCTGGCCCGGCCGCGTATGCCCGCCCGTGAATTCATACTCGCGGGCGCGCTGGGCTTCGTAATACTCACCGCCTATTATGTGTTCAAAACCAACAACTACGGCGGCGAAGCCTACGGTTTTCGTTGGTACATCGTAGCCATGCCGCCGCTGCTGCTCATGGCCGAGCCGATTTTCGAGACCATGCGCGTTCGTTGGAAATGGTTGTTCGCCGGACTCATGATCGGCGTGTCGTTCTATTCCGCCTTTGAATGCGCACGGCAACCGTGGGGGGCGAATCGCGAGTGGACCTGCCGTCTCTTTTTGGGCCCCAGTTATGGCGTCGTCTGGCCGGAAAACCGAAAATAGCGGCATGCCGGGGGGGGAGGGGCAAACAATAGACTTGATGCGGATCGGAATCGAACTTTCACGATGCGCCCAATGCCGGCAGTAGAAGGGTGCGCGCCATGTGTTTGAAGCCCTCGTGGTTGAGGTGATCATGGTCGGCGAAGAACCGTGCCTCCTGCATCGTTTTCGACCAGTCGCAAAGCGTGAAGGGGTGCTGCGCGCGGCATTGTTCGAGAAATGCCAATGTTTTTCCGTGCCCCGGCTCCTCGCCAAGAAGCGTCGGCAGGATGACGACAAACGACCTGCTGCCATGACTCGCCGCCATGTCGAGAATCCGTACGACTTCCCGCGAGTACCGCTCGAAATTGGATGGATTTAGTCCTTCGGGATAGAGATTTTCCATGCGTTTGCGCAGCGCGGCGGGATCGGCGTGCGCCACGTCAACCACGCGGACGTCTCGATCCTTGACGAGCGGCCCGCGTTCGAACCAATAGCGCCCGAATTTCGAGCGGACATACGTCATGAGTCGTTCGGCGGGAAAACGATTGGCAATCAGTTTGGCCATGAAACGCATGCGGAACGGTTCGTAATAGACGAAGCGGTGCTCGCGGTTGAGGCGGTCCGAGAAGAGCACGAACGGATCGAGAAACAGCACGACGGCCTTGGCGCCGTTGCCGCGATCGAAAAAGTTTTCGAGAAAGAGGCGTTCGGGCAGGATGCCGCCGCCGAAGGGAATGGCCATGTTCAGAAAACGCAGGCCGAGATCGTTCACGATGAAATCATGATTGGCCTTGAATTCCGAAAAAATGCGCGTGCGCGAGGTCCCCAGCGACACAAAATCGAAAGGCGTGTTCCGTGGCGTCGCGTAGAGGATCGAATCGGTTTCCCATTGCGCGTAGGAACGATACGAACCGGTCGCCCACAGCGCCGCCCATGCCAGCGCAATGTTGACGATCGCGAGCATGCCCGCGCGGATGATGAATCGCCGCACATCGCGGCATTGGGCGGATTGTTCGCTCATGTTCGCTTCACTTTATTCGGGAAGAACGGCTCGAACACACTGTCAATCTGGAATCCCTCGATGCCTAGGGCGAGAAGGCGTTCAATGTCCTGCCGCGCGAGCGGCTCGACCGCATGCTTTGGATAGTGGAACGTATTGATGGATACGATGAGGAAGACGCCGAGCGCGTGCAGGCGCGCGACGGTCCGTTCGTCCAGTTCCGCGGCCCAGCCGAACCAGAATTCGCCCTTGACCGCCAGCGATTCGCCCGCCACGGCCAGCGCGACGTCGCCCTTGGGAATGGGAAACATGGCCACGCGCGCGAGATGTTTGCGGCGCCAGGACGAGTCCATGATGGATACCGTGGACGAAGCCAGAAAACGATCGCGCAGGAGCGTTTTCACGCGCTTCAGGCACGCTTCCGACATCTCGCCATTGGGCCTTGCGTCGTTGCCCAGTTTGTCGAGCATGACGCCGAGATTGCGTTCGGCGCAGACATCGAGCGCCTCTTCGAGGGTGATGATGTGCTCATCGCTGCCGCGATAACGGATGGCCGTCAGTTCCGCCGCTGTGAGATCCGCGATGCGCGCGCAAATGCCGCAGTTGATGTAGAGTCCGTCGTGCAGCAACACCGGAATGCCGTCGCGCGACTCGAACACGTCGAGTTCGACCATCGCATAACCGTGATCCGCCGCTTTTTCGATTGCGCGCCGTGAGTTTTCCGGCGCGTCCGCCTCGATGACGCCGCCGCGATGGGCCACGAGAAACGGCGCCCGCGCACGGACACTCTCTATATCATTTACGTCAAACATGGTTATTTTCTCTTAGAACGAGCACGGAAAAATTGTAGGACAGGCTGTCCAGCCTGTCAGGCGTTGTGCGTTTTGCGGTTCCACAAAGGAGACGCGACAGGCTGTCTCGCGAAATGCGATCAAGTGACCTTTCGTAAATGCTCTTATCCATTCAAAATGTCTGTACCGGCATTTCGGCGCCGCCGCGCTCGGCGGAGACGTAGGCGCTGTAGATGGTTGAGATGCTGTCTGCGGCGAGCCGGCTGTCGCTTTCGAGCGGCTCGCCGAAGGCGATGGTCCGATAGAACGCCTCGATTTCCTGGGGATAACCGGTGGACCAGTCCTCGTCGGCGGGCATGGCGGTCCAGCCCTGTTTCGTGCCGATTTTCTCGACGGTGTAGATGTCGGCGAAATTGGCGTCGATCGGGTTATACACTTGCATCGAAGTGTTCGGATTGATGTTGCAGAGGGTTCGGTGGTTGTTCGCGCAGACTTCGAGCCAGTTGTGAATGCCGCCGAGAACGATGTCGGAGGCGAATACGGTGGCAAGCGTGCCATCCTCGAATGTGACGTGCATCACCGAGAAGTCGTCAATATCGTGGTAGTCTCGGCGGATATGGCCCTCGTCGCGGAAATTGGGCATCCGTGTGATGGCATGCGTCCGTGCGCTTACGCTTTTCGGTCGGATGGGCTGTCCGTCGCGCGCACGGCCCTCGACGCGTTTCAGGTACAGGGCCGCCGTCAAGGGGTGGCAGCCTTTGCCGATCATCACGCCACCGCCGGAGTATTTCCAGTAGGCATAGGTCGGATTGTGCGATCCGGAATGCGATTCCTCGCCGTGGATCCATAGGATCTGCGCGCCGGTCTTTTCGATGATTTCGCGTTCTTTCTGGACAGAGGGCGCATAGACCCAGTTTTCCGCGTAGAGGATTCGGCCCGCGCTCTTCGCCTCGGCGTCGAGCATGCGTTCGACGCTGGCCATGCCGTGCCGGAGCGCGTCTTCCTTCGGGAAGCGATCGCCGTGAAAGCCTTCGGATCCGTCGCCGCAATACCCCGTCAACGGTTTTTCGACTATCGCGAACTTGTCCTGCTTCAGCGCCGCAACGGCCACTTCCTCGTGGGCGGCCACGAGCACGCAGCAATGAATGACGTCTACGTCGTCGAGCAAGGCGTCGAGTGAATCGTAGGCTCGGATGCCTCGTTCGGCGGCATATCCGGCCGCCTGTTCGCGGTCGAGCGCATATACGCCTTGCACATCGGCGTCAACGCTGTAAACCTTGCGGATCGCTTCCCAATGAAATCGCGCCGAGAAGCCGGCGCCGACGATGCCCACGCGCAAAGTTGGCTTTTTCATACGGGTTTTCCTCCGGGTTGCCTTTTCATGGATATACCCCATGCACGGGGCGCTGAGCAAGGAGGATAGTTATATCCGAAACGAAATGCCGGGATTTGGGAATCAGGCGCGCCGGTTTTTTCTCACACGGTGCAGGAACATGAGCAGGGCGCATGTTGCCGCGCATGCTACAAGGTTGCCCCGTTCGGGCAGGAGGCCCGCGGCTTCGGATTCCGGCAGGCCGCGGAATCCTTGGGCCGGTTCGCTTAGATCGCTTTCGCAGCCGTTGGCATGTCGGGCGGCGACCCAGTAGGTGTATTGGAAGAAATCGAGGACGAGCCGTCCCGAACAACCGGCGGCAATCCCGTACTGGGCCGCGGGCGTTGTCGTGTCCATGAAAGAAAACGTGGCCGGCATCCAATCCGAGATGGGCTGGCGCGTGGCGGGATCGCTGTTGTTGCTGCGGTAAATCCGGTACTCGGCGCCATTGGGCACGCCGTTCCACATCAGCAGGACGCCGTCGCTGTGTCCCCGCGTGGCGGTCAGGCCGGTCGGCGCATCCGGAATCTCGTTGATGACCAAGTCCACCGGTCCGCCGGGATCGCTGGCGCATTCCTCGGCGTTGCGCGCGCGCACCCAGTAGTACAGGCGGCAATAATTCGGAAGATTCGCCAAAATGGAAGTGTCCACATATTGCCGGGCGGTGGACGGCAACCAATCGGTGATAGCCTCGGCCACGGACGGGTCACTCGTTTCCCCGCGATAGATTTGGTAGGCTTCGGCGCCGGCCGATTCGCCCCATGTCAACCCGGCGCCTTCCTGCGCGTCGAACCACCCCGCGACGGGATTGGGGGTCGGCGGTCCGCTGCAGATAATCTCGATGGCGCCGGCTGTCGCGGACACGTCGATCCTGGCCGCCAACGGGTCTGCGGCGGAAAGCGCCCCGTCTCCACTGGGACAGGTCAACGGCACGATTGTGCCTTGCGGAGCGGTGCTCGACACATGAAAGACGACATTGAATAGAAGACCGTCATTCATGGCGTTGTCATTGAAACCGGCCACAACCACGTTCAACGAACCGGAAGGAAGTTCGAAGGCCGTCACCACCTTGTCGGCGCCCACGGCCGCGGCGCCGTCTTCCTCCTCTACATAGGACACATAGGTGGGATTGAATCGAATCGTCATTTTGATTACGGCGGGCTTCAGTCCATTGGTCTGAAGCGTAACGGGCACCGATACATCTTTCCCCGGACGGGCCTCGCGCGAAGCGACGGCGATATTGATGGCCGTCTTCGCTTTGGCCGATGCCGAATCGCCGGCGGCGACACAGACGGCCGGAACGGCCAGCGCCGCCATCAAAACCAGCCGCACGGCCGTCCCCCGGCCCGTTGCCCATTGCCTCATGCCATGACTCCTTATGCTGCCGGACTTGCCGGCCGCGAATGCCGGAAGGTCCAAGTCCTTATTCGTACAGTAACTTACATTGCATGCGCCTGTCAAGGCGAAAGGCGTTCACACATTGCGTCGCGTTCCGTGCGCGTGCTATCGTTTTCGCCGTCATGATTGGTGTCACCTGTTCAAATTGCGGGACGGAGATTCTCGTTCCCCCTACAGTACAAGGAAAGCCGGGCATTTGTTTCGGCTGCGGCGCCGCCTTGCGCGTGCCCGACTACTCGAATATCCCCCGGTTGAGGGAATTGGTCTTCTCGGCGGGCGACCGCATCGCGAATCGTTACAGCATCGAGGAACGCATCGGCCAGGGTGGCATGGGCGTCGTCTACCGCGCCAAGGACACGCTGGTGGACGAGGAAGTGGCGCTCAAATTCCTGAAGCCGCAATTGCTGCGGACGCAGCAGGGATTGGCGACCTTCATCCAGGAAGCCCAAATCGCGCGCCGTCTCCGGCACGACAACATCGTGGCCGTCCACGACATTTCGTGGACCAGCGAGGGGATTTTGTTCCTGTCCATGGAATTTCTACGCGGCCAGAGCCTGCGGGCGCTGCTGAGGCGGCATCGCTCCGAACGGCGGTTGCTGGATGTGCGTTTCGCGGTGCATGTCTCGGCGTGCATCCTCGATGCGCTGGCGCATGCGCACCGCACGGTCGTCCATCGCGATCTCAAGCCGGAAAACATCATGATCCTGCCCGGCGAACACGTGAAAGTCCTCGATTTCGGGCTTGCCATGGCCATCGAAGAAGAGTCGGCCCGCAATGCGCGCAACGGCACGGCGGCGGGCACCTTCGCCTACGCCGCCCCGGAACAAAAGCGGGGCCAAGCCGTGGATTTGCGGGCGGACTTGTACACGGTCGGGTTGATTTTTTATGAATTGCTGACGTTGCGAACGCCGATTGACGAACAAATACCCATCCCCAATATTCGCCGCGACGTTTCCCCTTCGCTCATGGACATTCTGGCCCGCGCCCTGACCCTTGACCGGGCGGAACGATGGCCTTCCGCGTCGGCGTTTCGCCGGGCGCTGCTGCAGGCGTTCGAGCAGTCGTACCGCGCGGCCGCGACGACGCCGTCCGCCTATACGCCGAGCGGCAAGGCCTCGACCGAGGGGATGGTCTATCTCGAAGGCGGCAGTTTTCTCATGGGCAACGATCTCATTGTGGAAGAGGCGCCGCAATTCGAGGCGCATGTCGAACCCTTTTACATGGACATTTACCCGGTCACGGTAAAACAGTACAGGGCTTTCCTGGAGGCGACCGGTCGTCCAGCGCCCCGTTCGCTCGAGGATCCCAATTACAGCGGCCCGAACCAGCCCGTTGTCGGCGTGACGTGGGACGACGCCAATGCCTATGCGGCATGGGCCGGCAAGCGCCTGCCGACCGAGGCGCAATGGGAATTCGCGGCGCGCGGCAAGGAAAACAGGCCCTATCCATGGGGACATTTGGAGCCGGACACCAACCACTGCAATTTTCGCGACTACCTCAGTATGCCGTCCATCGTCACGATGCACGCCGAAGGCCGGACGCCGGATGGCATTTATGATATGGGGGGGAACGTATACGAATGGACCCTCGACGCCTTTGTGCCCTACAAGACGGCCATCGAGGGGCGGATGGAGGAATCCAGGACTCCCCTGCGTTCGGTGCGCGGCGGATGCTGGAACAGTCCCGCGCAGGACATCCGCTGCACGCACCGCAAGGGACTCTTCCCCGAATCGCGCCTAAATACCGTCGGGTTCCGTTGCGTGCTGCCCGCGCAGTCCTGAACAAACCGGATGCGGGTATTTTCTGGAAATATCAAGCCGGTAACACCGTCTTGGCTTAATTTCCGCCGACAGCCTGGATATAGTCCTTTTTCCTAATTTTATAGAGGATCGCCCCATCGTTTTCATCCCGGCGGTAGGCCCGTTCCGCGAGAAGCCGGATATCTTCCGGAATCGGTGGACCGCTTTTCGCCAGCACGATGTTGACGGTGTATTCGCCGGCAACGTGGTCGAGCGCGCCGCAGATGTCTTTCATCGCGTGCGCGGGGTAGACCTGCTTGAGCGAATAGGCGAGAGGCAGCGGTGGTTGCGAGGGCATGGCCAGGATTTCGCAGGAGGGATGCGGTGTGAAGCAGACATCCGCGAATCCGGTGCGATCGTGAATGAAACGCCCGTAGACGACGGGGTCTTCTTTCGGCGGCGGCAGGAATTGTCTGCGCGCCTGCGGCCACAACGTTCCTGTGTATGCAACCGCCGCGATCAGCAGAAGCGGGGCCAGCATGCGCAGCGTCCATGCGCGCCAGGGGGACGCGTTCCACGCCAGCACCGTCGCGGGCAACAGCGCCAACGGGATCATTGCCAGGGGAATCGCGAACCGTGCCGCGGCGAAGAAATGAAACACATGGGACGCATGCTGGGGAAAGACGCACACCTGCATCACGCAAGGCGCGATGGCAAGGAACATGACGGCGATTCCGCCGCGTACCGGCGCGCCCGGCGGTTTTCGCCAAGCGGCGCGAACCGCGGCGTACATCAGCAGCAAGGCGACGGCGGCCAGACAGGCGATTGCGGCGTATCGGCCCGCGGGACCGAATCCGCGCACCAGATGGAAATTCCAGAAGTGGTTGTCGAAGGAGAAATGGCTGAATTGTCCATGCTGCATGCCCGCGCGTTCCTGGAAGCGCCCCGCGATGACGGTGAATTGCCGGAATCCATGCAACTGCGCGGCGAACAGCCCCAGGGCCAAGGCCGCCGGCCATCCGAAAGCAAGGCTTCCGAACAGGAAACGTTTTGCGCGGGCGCCCATTGCGCAGGCCTGTTCGCAGCGGGTCATTTCGCCGCCCGCGACTCGTTTCAGGTACAGGCAGAACACGGCAAACGCAAAAAGCCAATCGGTCAACAGGCCGAGGAAGGACAAAACGCCCTGTGCGGCGGAACAAAGTCGGCGGATTCCCTTTCGATCCGATGCGTCGCGGACGGCCTCGAACAGGATATACAGCGCAAACAGCGGGATCGCCGCGACATCGTGCAGATAGCCCATTTGAAATTCGAAAAACGGCGACGGCAGAAAGAGGATGCCGACCGCTGGGATGATGGCGAGAAGCGTTGCCGCGAACAGGCCGCCGCGCATTCGCCGCGCCACGAGCAAGACCGTCAATGATGCCGCCGTGGCTGCGACCCATTGGCCGATCAATCCGTAGGCCATGACCATTTTCAGCGAGGGATCGCGATGCAGCAATGTGCTTATGGCGTGAATCGGCAGAACGACGCCCGGCGGGTACGAACTGTAGATTGCCCGGGATTCGAGTGTGGGCCTTTCGATGGAAGCCGGTTCCCAGAACAAGCCGAACCGCAGGTTGATTGCGCCTTCGCGATACCATGTCCGCGCCCAAAGGACCGACGCGGCCTGCAGCCAGGTGTCCGGACACACGGGGCTCGTTCCAAACCATGGGGAGCGCAGCATGACGCTGTGCGCAAACAGGCCGGACGATATAACGACAAGCAGCACTACCGCCGCACGCATCCGGCGTCCGTTTCCGCGTTGCGGGGAAGCCGGTTGCCCATTTTCCCCTTGAGGGGATACGAGAGGAGGGTTCGTCGAAACATCCGCCGGCGTTGCGTCATGCGAAGATTGTCCGTTGGCAACGCCATCCCTGTGCTTGTGCCCTTCGCTCATGGAACGCGATTTCCCATGTGACCCGCGGCCGGCAACGCGGTCTTTCCACCGCCGTATTGCTTTGCCTTGCTATTCAGACGCATCGCTTGATGCGAGAACGACCGCCTCATGCTTGCACACCGGACATTTGCGGATCGGCGTTTTGTCTTTGGACTTGACAAGGGTGGTCCATGCGTGGCCGCACTGATCGCAGGACGTCTTCAGGTCGAGTTGGCCGAATACGGTAAAATCGCATGCCGGATACTTGTCGCATCCGATAAAGCGGCGGCCTTTTCCCCGCTTGGACACGAGTTTGCCGTCGCAACCGGTCCTCGGACACGCCAAGTCGAGTTCCTTCGGTTTCGTGAATCGGCACTTGGGGTATTTCTCGCAGCCGTAGAACGGCTCGCCGGTCCGGTTGCAGCGAATTTCCAGAAACGCGCCGCAGGTCGGACATACTTGATCGGTTTTTACCGGCGCTTCGCGCTTGGGACGCTCGACCTTTTTGCCTTCGGCGTTGAGGCGATGCGTATTTTTGCATTGGGGGTAGGTCGAGCAGGCGAGAAACTTGCCGAACCGTCCATTGCGGATAACCATCGGCGCCCCGCATTTGTCGCAGATTTCATCCGTCGGTTGGGCTTCGGCCTTTTTCGACAGGCGGCGCGTCGTCTTGCATTTCGGGTAGTTTGCGCAGGCCATGAAGATTCCAAAGCGGCCCTCGCGCATCTCGAAGGGCGATCCGCATTCGGGGCATTGCGTTTCGCCGCCGAGCAATTCGCGCCCGATGCGTTCCTGGGCCATGCGCAAATCCTTCATGAAGTTGCCGTAGAACTCGCGCAGAAGGTCGTGCCATTCGCGGCGCCCTTCCTCGACATGATCGAGATCCTCTTCGAGATGGGCCGTGAAATTGATGTTGAGGATGTCCGGGAAATCGCGGATCAACAGCGCATTGACGTCCTCGCCGAGTTGGGTCGGCTTGAGCCGGTTCTTTTCGCGTTCGACGTAGCCGCGTTCCTGGATCGTGTTCAGCGTCGGGGCATAGGTGCTGGGGCGCCCGATGCCGTTTTCCTCGAGGGCGCGGATGAGCATGGCCTCGGTGTAGCGCGGCGGCGGCTTGGTGAAATGCTGTTCCGGCTTCAATTCGCGCATGGCGAGCGTTTCGCCCTCGGCCACGGCGGGCAGCGGTTGCGCGGCGTCGCCGTTGCCGTCGTCTTCGACGCTTTCCTCGTACAGTTTGGTGAAGCCGGGGAATTTTACAAGCGATCCGGTGGCGCGGAACACGCAATTGGCCGCGGCTACATCAATGGTCATCTGATCGAGGATGCACGGGGTCATCTGGCTGGCCACGAATCGTTTCCAGATCAGGGTGTATAACTTGAACTGATCATCCGACAGATAGGGGCGGATGGATTCCGGCGTGCGCGATGGCATGGTGGGCCGGATGGCTTCGTGTGCGTCTTGGGCGCCGCGTTTGCTGGCGTAAAAATTGGGCTTTTCGGGAAGCATCCCGTCCTCGAAGGCTTCGGCGATGTACCGGCGGACCTCGCCGATGGCTTCCGAATCTATTCGCGTCGAGTCCGTGCGCATGTAGGTAATCAGACCGGCAAGGCCCTCGCCGCCCAGCGCGATGCCCTCGTACAGGTTCTGCGCGATTGACATTGTCTTGCGCGGACTGAAGCCCAGTTTTCGCGATGCTTCCTGTTGAAGCGTGCTGGTGATGAAGGGCGGATAGGGATTTCGGCGGACGTCCTTGCGTTCGATGGCCGTCACGGCGTACGTTGCGCCCTCGAGCGACCGCATGACTTCTCCGACGGCGTCTTCCGTGGGCAATAGGGGCTTTTCGCCGCCGATCCGAAACAGACGCGCCGTCATCATTTCGCCGGCGGCGGTTTCGAGCAGGGCGTCGAGCGTCCAGTATTCCTCCACCACAAAAGCCCGGATTTCGGCCTCGCGTTCGCAGACCATCCGCACGGCGACGGATTGTACGCGGCCCGCGCTGAGTCCCTTGCGCACGCCGAACTGGAGCAGCGGGCTGATTTTGTAGCCCACGAGACGGTCGAGGATGCGACGCGCCTGTTGGGCATTGACGAGATTGATATCAATGGGCCGCGGCTGCCGGACCGCCTCGAGAATATTACGTTTCGTGATGGCATTGAACACAATGCGTTCGATGGGTTTGTTGAATGACTTGAGCAATTCGGCCACATGCCACCCGATGGCTTCCCCCTCGCGGTCGGGATCGGAGGCCAGAAGGATGCGATCCACCTTTTTCGCCGTTTCCCTCAGGTCTTTGACGGCCTTCGAAGACTCTTTCAGGGTCTGATAGGTCGGTGTGAAATCATGTTCGACGTCCACGCCGAGTTCGTTTTTGGGCAGGTCGCGCACATGGCCGAAACTGGCCTTGACCACGTACTGGGGCCCCAGAATTTTATTGATGGTTTTCGCCTTGGCGGGCGATTCCACCACAACGAGCGATTTTGCCATGAAAAGTCATTCCTAAGGCGGTCTGGCCGCACTGTCCAAGTCAAGACTATGATTTCTTTCTTCGCGCCTTCCATGCATGGAGCGAAAAAGGCGCGAACACTGAAACTATCGAGCCGGGACGCCGCACATGCCCGATGGTTCCGCCTTGGGGCCAGCCGACGCGGCCTGGAAAAACACAGAGCCGAATGGATACGGCTCCGTTTTCCCCGCGCGGTCTTTTTTCCCAAGACTGCGCGTCTATCAGCGTTCCGGCCAACAGGACACCGAATGTCCCGGCCGGCTAGTGCAACGTCTTGTCTTTGTCTTCAAACAGGTCAAAAAGGGTCTGCTGGAATCCAATATCCCGGCCACCGCAGACCATCCACGCCACGAGATAATCGAGTTCATCCACGCCCACTTCACCCTCGAAATGGCCGAGATGATCCAAAATCATCTCGCGTTCCATCGGATTTATCATACCGTATAACTCAAGCCGTAGAAGGATGTTTCGGGCTTCCGGCGACAGTTTGTATTCTTCCTGCGGCGACAACAGCCGAACCGACAGGTGGGGGTTGCCGTCCTGCTTCGCATTGTCTGGAAACCGGGGGCGCATCAATTTCATGGCCGCGTCAATTTCGTGTTTCTTGAAACCTTGACGGGCGAGCCATGATCGCAACCCTTTTTCCGAGGGGGTGGCGTCGGGACGTTCCTGAATCCTGCGTATGATTGCGTTGACCAATTCCACGAGGGACGGTTTCATCTATTACTCCATATATAATTGATCGCGAAAATTTCGCGGAACAGGCGCTTCGATCTTTTTGAATTCAATCAATACCGCGCTTGAAGAAGAGATGATAATCCATCCTTCCTGCGAGGCGGTTTTCCAAAGTTCTTTTTTCTTCATTGCAAGACATATTGTAAAGGGGCGGATGCCGCGAGTCAACTGGAAGAGATAAATTTTCTTTTTCTTCGCGTTGATTCGAGCTCCGGAACGGGTTGCCTTGGCATGTCGAGTCCATGTGATCGCCATGCGCCTTGGCCGGGAGGTGTTGCGGCCGGGTTGTTCAAATGATCGAAAAGCGCGTTGTGCGGCGGACCTTGTTTCGGCCGACCGAATACGGACCATTTTATGCGCTTGACGGCTTTGCGGCGAGTGTGTACAATGAAGAACCTCCATGCAGTATGGGGTTGTGTTATAGTGTGGCGCAAGTAGTTGGAAAGTTGTGGAAGGGTCAGTATTTGGAAGGAGAAACCAAACCATGAGGGACATCAAGCGTGTAGCAGTACTGGGTTCGGGCGTGATGGGGGGCGCGATTGCGGCGCACCTCGCGAATTGCGGTATCCCGACATTGATGTTGGATATCGTGCCGCCGAATCTGTCCGACAAGGACAAGACAAATCCGGACAAGCGCAACGGTTTCGCGGCGGCGAGCAAGGCCGCGTTGCTGAAGGCAAAACCGTCGCCGTTGTATTCGAAGTCGTGGATTGACCTGATCACGATCGGAAACTTCGAGGACGATTTCGCGAAGATTGCCGATTGCGACTGGATCTGCGAAGTCGTGAAGGAAGACCTGAACATCAAATCGAAGGTGTTCGAGCAAGTGGCGAAGCATCGCGCGAAAGGATCCATCGTCAGCACGAACACGAGCGGCATCCCGATTGCCTCGATGTTGGGTCCGATGGACGAGGATATGCGCAAGCATTTTGTCGGCACGCATTTCTTCAACCCGCCGCGGTACCTGAAATTGCTCGAAATCATTCCCGGCCCGGACACGCTTCCCGAAGTCGTCGAGACCATGGCGGCGTTCGGCGAGAACGTGCTCGGCAAGGGCATCGTGTATGCGAAAGACACGCCGAACTTCGTCGCGAACCGCATTCTCACCTTCATGATGTCGTATATCATGCATGAAATGACGAAGGACGAGTTCAAACTGACGTTCGAGGAAGTGGACGCGCTGACGGGTCCGATCATCGGGCATGCGTCGTCCGCGACGTTCCGCACGGGCGATCTGGTCGGGATGGACACGTTCGTGCACGTCGTGGCGAACGTCTACAACGGCTGCCCGAACGATGAGCAGCGCGATCTGCTCGTGTCGCCGCCGTGGCTGACGAAGATGCTCGAAAAGGGCTACTACGGTGCGAAGTCGGGTTCGGGTTTCTTCAAGAAGACCGCCGAGAAGGATGAAAAGGGCAAGCCGATCATCCTCTCGCTGAACCCGGAAACGCTCGAATACGTTCCGCAGGTGAAGCCGATGTTTGATTGTATCGGCGCCGCCAAGAAGGCCAAGACGCTCGCGGACAAAGTTCGGATCATGCACTCCGGCGAGGACAAGGGGTCGAAGTTCCTGTGGAAGGTCTTCTCGAATTCGGCCATCTACGCGGCCAACCGCATTCCGGAAATCGCGGACGACATCGTCAACATTGACAATGCGCTGAAATGGGGTTTTGCGTGGGAACAGGGCATTTTCGAGGCGTGGGACACGCTTGGATTCGCCTCCGTGTGCGATCGCATGGAGAAGGACGGTCTGACACTTCCGCCGATAGCCGTGGCGATGAAGAAAGCCAAGGCCGAATCCTTCTACAAGACGGAGAACGGTAAAAAACTGTATTTCGATCTCGGATCGAAGTCCTATAAGCCGGTTCCGTTGCCCTCGACGTTCATCGTATTGGACAGCCTTCGCGAAACCGGGAAGGAAATCGCACGAAACGATGATGCCAGCCTGATTGACCTCGGTGACGGCATTGTGTGCTGCGAATTCCATTGCAAGATGAACGCGATCGGCCAAGGCATCGTCGAGATGCTGGCCGAAGGCACGCGGCTGGTCAACGAGGGCCAGTTCCAAGGCATGGTCGTCGGCAACCAAGGCCCGCACTTCTCGGCGGGCGCCAACCTGATGTTGATCCTGATGTTCATCAACGACAAGAACTGGGACGCCATTCGGCAGATGATAGGCGGATTGCAGGGCGCGAACATGGCGATGCGGTTCTGCCGGGGTCCGGTTGTGTCGGCTCCGCATCATTACACGTTCGGCGGGGGTATCGAGGTTGCCCAGCATGCCGCGCGCTCGGTTATCGCAGGCGAGACGTATGGCGGCCTGGTCGAGGCGGGCGTGGGCCTGATCCCGGCCGGCGGCGGCACAAAGGAAATGCTGCGGCGCGCGATGACCTATGTGCCGGTCGGCCTTCCTGAACCCAATCCGATGCCCTACCTCCGCCGCGCCTTCGAAAGCATCGCGACCGCCAAGGTCAGCACGAGCGGCGCGGAATTGATCGAGTACGGTTATTTCCTGGAGAGCGATCTCATCGTGACCAATTGGGACCAACAAATCAAACGCGCCAAGGATGTGTGCCTTGGCCTGATTGCCGCTGGTTACAAACCGCCGCTGCCGGCGCGCCTGACGGCTTTCGGCGAACCGGCGCGGGCGGTGTTCGGCGCGGCGCTGTTCAACATGCAGCAGGCCGGATGGGCGTCTGAACACGACGCGACCATCGCCATGAAAGTGGCGCATATCCTGACCGGCGGCGACCGGGCGCCCGGCACGCCGATTACCGAGCAAGACTTGCTCGATCTCGAATGTGAAGCGTTCCTGAGTCTTTGCGGTATGGAGAAGACCCAGGCCCGTATCCAGCATATGCTGCTTAACAATAAACCGTTGCGGAACTAGGAGTATGCGGACCCGGCGGCGCCGGCAAGGCGCCGGGGTCCGCGGGTGGCCAAGGAGGAAGTGAATTATGCGTGATGTATATGTGGTTTCAGCGGTTCGCACGGCGATCGGAAAAGCCAAGCGTACGCTGTCGCAAGTCAATCCCGTCCAGATGGGCATGCTGGTGGTCAAGGAAGCCGTCAAACGGGCGGGTGTGCCCGGGGAACGCATCGAGGACATTTGTTTCGGTTGCGCGTTTCCCGAAGGCGAGCAGGGCATGAATATCGCTCGTGTGGTGGGTTTGGTGGCCGGTCTTCCGGAAACGGTCCCGGCTTTTACAATCAACCGGTACTGTTCGTCTGGTTTGGAGTCCATCATGTTGACCGCCGCCAAGATCAAAACCGGCATCTTGGACGTGGCGATTGCCGGCGGTGTCGAATCCATGAGCATGATTCCGATGGGCGGCGTGAAGTTTGCCCCGGATGCGGTTGCGGTGCGTGAACATCCGGATGTATATATCGGAATGGGCAACTGCGCCGACAACGTGGCGCGCGACTTCAACATTTCGCGGCAGGAATGCGACGAGTTCGCCCTGCTCAGCAATCAGCGCGCCGTTGCCGCGATCGATGCGGGCAAGTTTAAGGAGCAAATTGTGCCGGTGCCGGTGCCGACGCCCAATGGCGTGATAATGTTCGATGTGGACGAAGGTCCGCGGCGCGACACGACGCTCGAGGGTCTTGCCAAGTTGAAGCCGGCCTTCGCGGGCCCCGGTCGCAAGGGCGCGGTTTCCACGGCGGGCAATTCGAGCCAGATGAGCGACGGCGCGTCGGCCGTGTGCCTGATGAGCGAAGATGCCATGAAGGAGTTCGGCGCGACGCCGTTGGCGAAAGTGCGCGGCTATAAGGTGGCGGCGGCGTCGTGCATGTATCTTGGGCCGGCCCAATTGGTCGCGATTCCAAAGGCGTGCGAACTTTCGGGCATCAAGATTGAGGACGTGGGGCTTTTCGAAGCGAACGAGGCGTTCGCATCGCAGTGCCTGTATGTTCGCCGGGAACTCAACCTCGACCCCGAGAAAGTCAACGTGAACGGCGGCGCGATCGCGCTGGGCCATCCGCTGGGCTGCACGGGCGCCAAACTGACCACGCAGGTCATCTACGAGATGCGGGCGCGTGGCGTCAAGTACGGCATGGTGACCATGTGCATCGGCGGCGGCATGGGCGCGGCCGGCGTGTTCGAACTTTGCGAATAAAAAGTGGCGGCAATCCCCGGCTCCGGGTAAAAATCCGGGGCCGGGGAGGCCTTTGTCGTGCGAAAGATTGGCAATCCTTGATGATGCGCGAAAGATACGAAAATAGGCTTGCATTTGGGCGGGCTTCATGGTATAGTATCTTTGGTTGCAGCAAGGGGAGGGTGAGCGGGTGTTTTCCGTTCCCTTTTTCCCAAATTGGATAAAAGCAGTTGACATTGTCGGCATGGAAGTATATAATTCAGCCGTATTGTCAAGAGTTGTGGCGTTGTGTCCATGATAGGCAGGCAAGGAATGGGCACGACGGGCAACGGGGTAACGGACGTGTGAAGTAAGCGGAACCGGATTCCCCGGGCTATGAAGGTGTGGCACAGATGTAACAGGGCACTACATCCCTATAGTGTAGTGAAGTGTTGAAACAAACGGACGGAACGTTAGACGCTAAGGAGAATGGAAGATGGGGAGCAGAAAGAAGCTGGTACTTGCGTCGCTTGTTAGCCTGATGATGGCGCTTGCTTTCGTGATCGGACTCGTTCCGGATCACGCAACGTTGGGCGCGCGGGCGGCGAGCGGCAGCGGTGGACGCATCGACATGGTCGACCTGCTGAACGCGGTGCTCGATCTCAAGTCGGAAAAGGACATCGCCCTGATTACGGTTTCCGACCCGCGGAGCGGCGCCATTATCAAGGTGCCTACCGATACCATCCAAGCGTCGCTTGCATTGCGCGCTGTCACGTTGGGCGGCGACGGCGTAGCCGGCAACGTGGCTTATGGCATTGACGGCACGTGGGGCGGCGAGGCATGGGTCGGCGACTGGTTCTCCGGCGTCGCCAACGTCAAGCCGTACCGCAGCGCGATCGATCTGGTGCCCGTCATTGATGGCGCCGCGGAAGGCGTGCAGGTGGCGCATTACATTTATGCGTTCGCCGGCGCGACGGTACTTCCGCAGGGTCTCCAAGCGGAAATCACGTACACCGTCCGGTCGGGCGGCCCCTATGACGAGGATGGCCGCACGCCCAAGCAAATCTGGCTCGAAGCGGTCAGCCCGACGGTGGACAACAACAAGAACGGCATTCCGGACGATATCGTGAATGCCGTATTCGATGGCGAGACATGGCTCGTGACGTATCGTGTGCCGTTGCTCGACGACCTCGGCGTCGAGATTGGCGAGGCGATTCGCCAGACCGTGGTGGCCAGCCTCGACGATCTGAGCCCCGGCAAGTCTTCTTCCGTCATTACCGTTTCGCCCGATCCGTTCGTTTCCGTCACCGCGCCGACGTCCAATTCCCTGTTGTCGGCCGGCATGCTGGTTGCGGGCGAAACCGCCTACGTCATCGTGTCGGTGGTTGACGATCTCAAGATTCTGTTGACTTCCGCCAATGGCGCGGTCACACCGGCCGCACTCAATGCATGGGGGAACGCCGTGAGCGGGAAAGCCCCGAGCGGCGGATTGATCACGCTTGCGTCGCCGGCGGGCGCCAAACGTTATGTGGCCATTTCATTGGTGGCCGCGAAGGGTGATGGCACCTTCCGCGAACTAAATGGCGAACTGCCCGAAGGCATGTCCATTGATGTGGACTTCCGCGGCCTTGACATTCCTGGCGACGGCGATGTCCAGTTGTCGGCGTATCCGGTCAAGTTGGTGAAGGATCCGTCCACCGGTTATGAATTCACCAATGTGGGCGCCGCGCAGGATGCCGTCCAATATTGGGAACTCAAGGCGGTCCGCAACCCGGCGCTGGCCAATCAGGATGCGGATGAATTCCTCGCGTCGCTGACTAGCGCGTCGGCGGTATTGGCTCCATACAAGGCCACGATGGCCATTGACTCCCTGACCCCCGAGGCCGGCGCAGTAAAGAAGCAGACCGCCACGGTCATTCGCGGTGAATTCGGCGCCGTGTTGCCCATGACGCCCGAGCAGGTTGCCGCGGCTTATGCGGTGTACTTTGGTTCGTGGCCGACGCCGGCGGTGGTTGGACCGGCCGGGTTGGTCCTCGAAAAAGCCGGCCAGGCCATGCAGGTGTATGCGCCGCCCATTACGGCGCCGGGCTTCGTGGACGTGACAGTCGTCAGTCTGGTTTCGCCGTCCGATATGGCCGTCAAGAGCAACGGGTTTAAATACCAGTACCAGTTGACCCGGGAGACGATTGGCAGCGGCATAATTGACGTTTCGCCGACACCCGACGATTTCCTGTACGATCCGGGTTCTTCGGTGGATCTGTTGGCCACGGCCGCGGCCGGTTACACCTTCCGTGAATGGCAGATTGACAAGGAAGGTGTGATCGAAACGATCACGAATGCCGCGACGACGGTCATTATGGACAGCAATGTGACGGCCACGGCAATCTTCGATGCCAATCAGTTTACGTTGACCACATCGGTGACTCCGCCGGGTTCCGGTACGATTACCAAAGATCCGGATCAGGAAACGTATGCGCTCAACTCGGTGGTCAACCTTACGGCGACAGCTGTAGCCGGATCCGGATACACCTTCAAGCAGTGGGAACTGGACGCCAGTGGCACGACGCCGACCACCAGCGTCGTTATGACCGGCAACAAGAATGTGCGCGCGGTCTTCGAGGTGGCCCCGCTGTACAATTTGACGATTGTAATTTCGCCCGATGGCGCGGGCAACGTGGTCGCGGACATCCCCGGTCCGTATTTGGCCGACACGGTCGTCACGCTTACCGCAACGCCGAATCCCGGCTACACCTTCTCCAGTTGGACGGGCGCGGTTCCCGTGCCGGGCAATCCGACCTCGGCGACCGTGACCATGGTGGCCGACACGACTGTGACGGCGAACTTTGTGCCGTCCCTGCCGGGCCAAGTCACGCTGACGACGCTCGTTTCTCCAGCGGGTACCGGTACGGTTACGCCGCCCGGACAGACGCTGTGGGATGTCGGCTCGACGGTCGACTTGGTTGCCGCGGCCAACGCCGGTTATGTCTTTGATTACTGGGCGGGCAATGTGGCGAACACCCTCTCGCCCGAGACCACGATTTACATGGCCCAAAACGAGACCGTTACGGCGAACTTCCGTCCGTTGACGACTTGGACGGTTACCTTGCTTTCCTCCATCGGCGGGCATGTCGAGGATGAAGAGGGCACGACCGTGGACCCGGGTGTCTTCGAGAATGTTCCTGACGGGACGGAAGTCACGCTGGTGGCTGTGGCGGAATCGGGGTATAGCTTCGTCGAATGGCAGGACGGCGCGGGCAACCGCCTGAGCGGCAATGCCACGTACACGTTCGTCGTGAATTCCAATTTGACTATCAAGCCGTATTTTGCGTACAACCAGACGCTCATCAACAGCATCACGCCCGACAGCGCGTGGCTGTTCGGCGGCGTGGTGGCCAAGATTGAAGGCCAGGGATTCAAGCCCACCACCACACTGACCTTCAACGGCCAGCCGATTACGGGCGCCGACAAGATCAAGATCACGCCGACGGTCATCACCTTCGTGGTGCCGCCGTTAGCCGATATCTTGAATCAAACCTCGCTCGATGAAAAGCCCGCGAGCGCGCCTTCGCAGGTTACGGACGCGCAGCCGAGCACAAGTGTGCCGGTGGTGGTGAGCAGTGGTCCGGATCCGGGCGACACGGCCTCGACCGACTTTGTCTACAAGCGCTATGAAGTGGGCTTGGACAGCGTGGTAACGACGGCCTTCCACGTAACGTACAATTCTAAAGCGGGAACCAAGTACATCCCGTTTGCGTTGGATGCAACCGCCGGCAACCTTGGTATCTTCCCGACGACGACAAACGGCGCGGACTTCATTTTGCCGTTGCCGAACACGCCGCCCATCGGGTCCTACTACGGTTTGATTCGCGCGGCCAAACGCACGAAGACCGGAACGACCTACAATCCGTCGCCGTTGTTGACAGAGCGGATTGACAGCGTGGCCGGCGCGAAGGCCAAGCCCGTTGACAACGCATGGGACTTCTCGGTCCACTTCTACAAGACGACCCCGAATACCGTTGCGTTGCAGGCCGGACTCAATCAGACCGGCGCGGCAGCGGGCTTCTATGACGAAGTCGGCGCATGGCTCTACAATCGCGGCGCGACCTCGGGCAAGATTGCCTTCCCGACAGCCGACACGGCGCTTACGGTCGAGACCATGGCCAAGGGCGTGACCATGTGGGCTACGGAGACACTGTACGACTATGGCGCGCAACCGGCGGCCGAACAACCCGGCTCGACCCTCAACACGCCGTATCAGTCCACGCTGTTGCGTACTGAATATGTGACCGGCACCGGGACCGACGCTCGGAAAGTCAAGCAGTTGACGGCTCGCGTCTACGACTTCAGCGCATTCAGCCTGCGGATGGGCCGTAGCGCGATCGAATCGGCTGTAAACCAAGATAATGTCACTTACATCGAGGGTCAAACCGATGCCGAGCCGACGGGCGGCAGCCTGCTGCGCATCCGTTCACTCAACGGCGGCTTGGCGTGGACGCGCGTCGGATTCCATCGTTGGACCACCAGCAAGGCGGGCGAAACGGCCGCGACCGAATACGCCATTGTCAAGCAGTGGGATCCCGCGACGGGCCAGGAAATCGAGGGCGGACGCGACGAATTCGAAATTTACGTCCGTATTCCGAAATTCCCGGACAGTGAAGTCGAGGCAGGCACCAAGGCCGGCGTATCCATCTACGCCATCTCTGACCTGTTCCCGAATACCGACGACTTGACCGGTAATCCCGACGGCACGGCGACCCCGATATTGGTCATGAAGGATCCCGTGACCTACAAGGCGAGCCCGGTCGGCCCCAATATCCTGCCGATTCTCCTTGCGCTGGCGGCGCTGATAGCGGCGATTGCCACGGGCATCTGGATTGCCAGCCAGATTGGCGAGGGTGAAGGCGAGGGTGAAGGCGAGGGTGAAGGCGAAGGCGGCGGTGGCGGCGGCGGCCCGTGCTTCATCGCGACGGCGGCCTACGGCACGCCGATGGCGGCCCAGATTGGCGCCTTGCGCGTCCTGCGCGACACGGTCCTGTTGGGCAGCGGCATCGGCACGGCGTTTGTCGAGGGTTACTATCAAGTGAGCCCGTACATTGCCGACATCGTGGCCAAGAGTCCGGTTCTGGCGGCCATGGTGCGCGTGGCCTTGGCGCCGATCGTCATGATGTCACAAGTGGCGGTGGCGGCGCCCGTATGGACAATTAGCCTCGGCGTGGCCGGCATAGCGATTTTGATTGCGCGCCGCGCGCTTCGCCGCAAGGCCTAACAACCGGCAACACACGCAGTTCCTTCCGGCGGGAGTCGCAAGACTCCCGCCGGAGTCTTTATTATGGGGCGGTCGTTTCAATTTTGCCGTCTTTACCGCGAAAGGACATGGCTTATGTCTCCGATGACTTCATACGAACGTTTCCGCCGAATGTACGCGCACGAGGAAGCCGATCGCGTGCCCATAATTGATGGACCATGGGGAGCAACGATTGAACGTTGGCAGCGGGAAGGCATGCCGGAAGACGCGAACTACGTCGAATTTTTCGATTTGGATCGCGTCGAACACATCGGGGCGGACAACAGCCCTCGATTCGAAAGCAAGATCATCGAGGAAACAGACGCCTACGTGATTCACAAGACCGCTTGGGGCGCGACGCTCAAGAATTGGAAACATGCCGCGTCCACGCCGGAATTCCTCGATTTCACCATCGTGGACTGGGATTCGTGGCGATCCGCAAAGGCCCGCATGACGCCCACGCCCGACCGTGTTGACTGGACCCGTCTGCAAACGCATTACCGTGCGTGGCGCGAGAACGGGGCATGGATTGAAGCCGGCTTGTGGTTCGGATTCGACGTGACCCATTCGTGGACCGTCGGCACGCAACGCCTGCTCGAAGCGATCATCGTGGACCCCGAATGGTGTCTCGACATGTTCAACCATTTTCTCGATGTCGGCCTTGCGCTGCTCGATCGAGTGTGGGAGGAAGGCTATACGTTCGATGCCGTGGCATGGCCCGACGACATGGGATTCAAACACAACCAGTTCTTTTCGCTCGACACGTATCGCGCGTTGCTGAAACCGGTGCAGAAGCGCGCGGTGGACTGGGCGCACGCGAAAGGGGTGAAGACCCGCTTGCACTCGTGCGGCGACGTGAACCCCTTTGTGCCCGAATTCGTCGAAATCGGCATTGACGCGCTCAACCCGCTCGAAGTCAAGGCCGGCATGGATCCTGTCGCGCTGAAACGACGATATGGAAACGATCTTGTTCTGCACGGCGGCATCAACGCCGTATTGTGGGACGATGTCGAGGCGATTACCGAAGAGATGCGGCGGGTTGTGCCGGTTCTCAAGGAATCCGGCGGCTATATTTTCTCCTCGGATCATTCGGTGCCGTCGAGCGTAAGCCTGGAGAATTTCCGACATATTACGAACCTTGCGAAAACATTGGGTTCATACGATTGAGGCGGGCGGCGTGAAGCGGCGGCTAAACAGGATGCTATGGCGGGAATCATGCGCTGTCGGCCTTGTGGAAGCCGAGCATGCCCTTTGCGCGCTGTGCATTCGTGTGATGGACCGTCGCGAGGGTCGGCCATGAACACGCTGATCGTGCATACGGGCGGCTTGGGGGACTTTCTGCTGGCATGTCCGGCCATGGCCGCGCTGGCAGACGAGGGACCGATCGAATTGTTGGGTCGTCCGGAACGGCTTGCGCTGGCGGTGGAAGGGGGGATTGCTGCGGCGGCGCACGATATCGAGACGTCCGGGTTCGATTCGCTTTTCAGCGTTTCCAATTCCATCATTCAAGAATTTCTCGTCCGCTTTGACCGATGCATTGTCTGGATGCGCGACGACGGCACGCTTGAGCACGCGATCCGCGCGTGCGGCTTAGATGATGTCCGCTGTATTCCCGGCCTTCCCCCGGGCGACTGGTCCGCACATGCAAGCGCCTATTATTCGATGGCGCTGGGCTTCCGCAATCTTCCGCCGTTTCGCCCGCGGGTGGCTGCCACGCGGGAATATGATATCGTTATTCATCCAGGCAGCGGTGGGAGGAACAAGAATTGGCCGTGGGAGCGGTTCAAGATGCTGGCCGACGCCTTGGCCGAGAGGGGCCGGGAGGTTGTCTGGTGTCTTGGTCCCGCGGAAGAGCAGGGGCCATGGAACGCCGCATCACCGTTGTTGCGTCCTGCCACGCCCATGGAACTGGCCCGGCATCTTGCGGGCGCCGCGTTGTACATTGGCAACGACAGCGGCGTCACACATCTCGCGGCGGTGGTCGGCGTGCCGGTCGTGGCGATATTCGGGCCGACGGACCCGGCGATCTGGGCGCCGCAAGGAACCAACGTGCATGTCGTGAAGGGCAAGCCATGGCCCGAAGTGGGGGCCGTGCTGGATAGGGTATTGTCGCGCGCTTGAGCAGGAACGGAGCGCCACGATAAAATCGCGGTGAAACAAGGAGAACATCGCATGGATTATATCGCCGATCGCATGAACTGTATTGACGCCAGCGGCATCCGCAAGGTGTTTGCCCTTGCCGCCCACATGAAGAATCCCATCAACCTGAGCATCGGCCAGCCCGATTACGACGTGGATGAACCCGTCAAAGAAATCGCGATTCAGGCGATACGTTCCGGATTCAACACCTATACCCAGACGTGGGGCGTGCAAGAATTGCGCGACGAGGCGTCGGCCTATTACACACGCCGGTTCGGCTTTCCCTTGCAGAACGTGATGGTGACATGCGGGGTGTCCGGAGGATTGTTTCTCGGCTTGATGGCGACGGTCAATCCCGGCGACGAAGTCATCTGCGCCGACCCGTACTTTGTGATGTACAAGCACCTTGTCACCCTGCTCGGCGGGGTGAGTGTGCCCGTGGACACTTATCCCGATTTCAAGCTCAGACCGGAGGCCGTCGAGGCGGCCATTACGCCCAAGACGAAAATTCTCATCGTCAACAGTCCCGCGAATCCAACCGGCGTTACATTGTCCCGGAACGAATTGGCGGCGCTGGCCGATGTGGCGCGCCGGCACCATTTGCTGGTGTTTTCGGACGAGATTTACGAGCAGCTTCAGTACGACGGGGAACCGTGCAGCATCGCGGCCTTCTATGACAACGTGCTTCTGTTGAACGGTTTTTCGAAAATGGCGGGCATGCCCGGCTGGCGCGTCGGATTCGCGGCGGGGCCGGAGGCGATTATCCAGCAGATGAACACGTTGCAACAATACTCGTTCGTGTGCGCGCCGTCGTTCGCGCAGAAGGCCGCCATTCATGCATTGCGCATGGATGTTTCCGTCCACACCCATGCATACCGCCGCAAGCGCGATATAGTCTACGAGGGATTGAAGGACACGTTCAATTGCGTCAGACCGACCGGTGCGTTCTACATGTTTCCCGAAGCGCCCGGCGGCGATGGCGACGCCTTTGTCGCCAAGGCCATCGAGAACAATATCCTCATCATTCCCGGTAGCGTCTTCAGCGAGCGAAAGACCCACTTCCGCATCAGTTTTGCCGCGCCCGACGACGTGCTTGAACGCGGCGTCGAGGCCCTCAGGCGGCTCGCGGAATAAACGGCCCGGCGCCGCCGGAAAACCGGCGTGGGATCGACCTTTTTCCGCCCGCGCCATTCCGGGAAATGCCGATACCGCTAACGACAACGAGGTGGCCGATGGGTGCGCGGGGCGCGACAACAATCGCTCCACTCAAGCAGTACGGCATTTTTGCCGGGTTGTCCTTTGCGCCCGATTCGATCTAGCATGCAGGCAATCAATGTAAACCGGCTGGCGGCGCCCGGTACGGGGCGCGCCGCACGAGGAGGACCTTTCGGAATGGGCGGTTTGTTTGGCGTGGTGTCCAAGGACGACTGTGTTCACGACTTGTTTTACGGGACGGATTATCATTCGCATCTCGGCACCTGCCGCGGCGGCCTTGCCGTGCTGGACGGATCCGAATTCATGCGGCACATTCACGATATATCGAATGCGCAGTTTCGGTCGAAATTCGAAGACGACATTCGGACCATGCACGGCGGGGCCGGCATCGGGGTTATTAGCGACAATGAATCGCAGCCGCTGCTCATCAATTCGCATCTGGGCGCCTATGCCATCGCGACTGTCGGTGTCATCAAAAACAGCGATCAACTCGCGCGCGAGGCGTTCCGAAAACGATCGGCGCACTTTTCGGAAATGAGTGGGGGAGGGATCAATCCCACCGAACTGGTGGCCTCCATGATCAACGAGGAAGCGACCTTTGCGGACGGCATTCGGAATGCGCAGTCGCGCATCGAGGGTTCCTGCTCGATGCTGCTCCTGACAGAGCAGGGCATTTACGCCGCGCGCGACCGGTTGGGCCGGACGCCGATCGTCATTGGCCGGAAAGACGGCGCCTATGCCGCCACGTTCGAGACGGCCTCGTTTCCGAATCTGGGCTATGAAATCGATCGGTATGTGGGACCCGCCGAGACGCTTCTGCTTACGCCCGACGGAATCGAACAGGTGAATGCGCCGGGCGAACAGATGCAGATCTGCGCTTTCCTCTGGGTGTACTACGGATTTCCCGCATCGTGTTACGAGGGGATCAGCGTGGAGGCGTCGCGCTATCGCTGCGGCGCGGCGCTGGCGCGCAAAGACACGGTCAGGGTTGACTTGGTGGCGGGCGTGCCCGATTCAGGCACGGGCCACGCCATTGGTTACGCGAACGAGGCCCGTGTTCCCTACGGTCGGCCCTTCGCAAAATACACGCCGACATGGCCCCGAAGTTTCATGCCGCAGGTTCAGGAAGTCCGCGACCTTGTCGCGCGCATGAAACTGCTTCCGATCCGGGAACTGATCCAGGGCCGCCGGTTGCTGTTCTGTGAGGACTCGATCGTGCGGGGTACGCAACTGCGCGATACGGTTCAGCGATTGTATGATTGCGGCGCGCTCGAAGTGCACATGCGGCCGGCGTGCCCGCCGCTCATTTACGGTTGCAAATTCCTGCATTTTTCGCGTTCCCGATCGGATCTCGACCTTGCCGGCCGCCGCACCGTCAAGGAACTCGAAGGCGATGCCGATGCGCATCTCGACGAATACACCGATCCGAAATCGGACCGTTATGCCGCGATGGTTGACCGAATCCGGCAACGCCTGTCGCTTACCACGCTGCAATATCAGGAACTCGGCGATCTCGTCGAAGCCATTGGTCTTCCGAAAGAGAAACTCTGCACCTATTGCTGGGACGGTTGCGAGGGTTGCGGACCCCAATGCGAGATGTGGTGAGGGGGATTCGGGAAGGGTGGGACAACCTGCCCTTGGCCAAGCCGCAGAATTCCTGGTTGGGTTTTCGGTTTTTCCCCGATCATCCCGGGCCGTACGCTTGTATAAACATCCTTACGCCCCGACATCGAACCGGGATTTAATGGGTGCAATGTCGTATACTTTGGCGGAAGCAAACAGTATTCGCGTTACTAAAGCAGGAAGGTGGCGAGGCATTCCATGCTGACCGACAATATTCTTACGCTGATTGGCAACACGCCGCTTATTCGCCTGAAGGAAGAACCCATTTTTGCCAAGGCGGAATTTCTGAATCCGGGCGGCAGCATCAAGGACCGCGTGGCCTTGGCCATGATAGAGGGCGCCGAGGCGAGGGGCCTGCTCAAACCTGATTCAATCATTGTGGAGCCCACATCGGGCAACACGGGCATAGGCGTGGCATTGGTCGGGCGTTTGAAAGGGTACCGCGTCCGCATCGTCATGCCGGAGAACATGAGCGAGGAGCGCAAGCGTCTTATTCGCGCGCTGGGCGCCGAACTCGTGTTGACGCCGGCGATCGAGAGCATAGCCGGCGCCGTGGCCCGTGTGAACCGGTTCAAGGCGGAAGATCCGAGGGTGTTCGTGTTGCAACAGTTTGAGAATCCCGACAATCCGCGCGTGCATTACGAGGAGACCGCCCACGAACTTTGGCGGCAAATGAATGGTGACGTGTCCTGTTTTGTGGCGGGTGTGGGCAGTGGCGGCACCCTGCAGGGCGTGGGCCGTTTTCTCCGGGAACACAAGCCCGGCGTGAAACTCGTGGCCGTTGAGCCGAAGAACGTTTCCGCGCTGCTCGGCCACGAACCGGGACTTCACCAGATTCAGGGTATTGGCGACGGGTTTATCCCCGCCATCCTTGATGTAAGCATGATAGACGACGTGATTGAGGTGACCGATGAACAAGCCGTCGAAACAACCCGGCAATTGAGCAGGGATCACGGTCTTCTGGTGGGCATTTCGTCCGGCGCCAATGTGTGGGCGGCCCGGCAGTTGAGCCGGATAGTACACGGCCCTATCGCGACGGTTTTGCCCGATCGCGCGGAACGGTATTTCAGCACCTCGCTTATGTAAAAACAGGGAGGATCCGGCAATGGCGCGAATCGTTCGAGTGGCCGCATTCACTGACCTGTTGGAGAAGTCGCCGAGAACTGTACAGGACAATCTCGACTGGACCTGCGGCATCCTCGACCGCATGGCCTGCGAAAAACCGGACATCGTCTGCCTGACGGAGGTGTTCGACACCATCGGGACCGGGCTGAAACACGCCGAAATGGCGCAGAGCCTCGAAGGTCCGACCTTTCCCCGCATGATGGAAAAGGCGCGCGAGCACGGGTTCAATATTGTCTGCGCATTCACCGAACAACGCGAAAACGGCATCTACAACGTCGCCGCCGTCATAGATCGGCAAGGCTCGCTTGCGGGCCGTTACGACAAAATTCATCCCACAAACAGTGAAATCGAGGACGGCGTCCTTCCTGGAAAGACCGGGCCGACGGTCATACCGACCGACGTGGCCCGAATTGGCTGCCAGATTTGCTTCGACGCGAACTGGCACGCGGACTGGGGCGCGCTCAAACAGGCCGGCGCGGAAATCGTCTTTTTCCCTTCCGCCTTTTCCGGCGGTCGCATTGTTCAGGCGATCGCCACACTTTATCATCTTCCGGTCGTTGCCGCCTGCTGCCGCCAATGCTGCCGCATCGTTGACCGTGACGGCTTGATTCTCAACCGGCAGGGCGTTTATCAGCCATGGGTTTTAGCGTCGCTCGATCTCGACACGCCGCTTTTTCACCTGGATTACCAGTTCGAAAAACTCGAAGCCATCCGCAAGGACTTCGGCCCCGCCGTGACGATCCGCGTCTACGAAGAGGAAGGCTGGTGGCGCATTCTGCCCAACGCGCCGGACGTAAATGTTTCCCAAATTGTCGCGGACTATCACCTCGAAACGCTCGACGATTACATTGCGCGCAGCGAGGCATTCCAAAAGGCGCATCGCCTGCCGGTTGACGCAAACCCCGGCGCCTGACGATTTCGCGGCCTTGCGAAGCACCGGGCGGTTGCGGCATGCTGGATACGCCACCTTGTGGAAAGGAAAAAGCCATGACAACCCTGACCGGCGCGCAACGCCGCCACCTCCGATCCTTGGCGCATCATCTCGACCCCGTGTGTTTCGTGGGCAAGAACGGTCTGACGGACGCCGTCGTGCAGGCCTGCGCCGCCGCCCTCGATTCGCACGAACTGATCAAGGTCAAATTCATAGACGGCAAGAAAGAAAAACGCGAATGGTCCGAATCCATCGCAGATCGCACCGACAGCGCCGTCGTCGGACTTATCGGCAACATCGCCATTCTGTACCGCGAAAATCCTGATACGGAAAAACGCCGCATTCAACTGCCTTGAGAGGAGGACTGGCCATGTGTTCATCTTGTGATCGTTCGTCGCTGTCTGTCTCGCGTCGCGGATTTCTTCAAACGGCCGCCGTGGTCGCGGCCGGAGCACCCTGGGTGCAATCTGTGGAGGCCGTCGCGACGCCCTTGACCTTGCGCAATAAGTCGAAGGCCGTTGTGCAATGCGTGTTCCTGTATCCGAGCACGGCATCGCTCGAAGAATCCGGCTACTACAGTTGGCCGGGTTCCGGTTTTGACGCCGAAGGCCGGCAGCGGGAGTATACGCAACGTCTCGAAGCGTTTGGCCGCAAACTGGACATGCGGATCACCGTGGAGAACGATCCGATTCGTTCCGAAGAACAGGCGGCCGCGTTCATCGCGCGCGTCAGGCAGACTCCGCCCGATGGACTCCTGCTGATGCCGTTTGCGAAGGCGCAATGGGGCAATGCTGCCCGGATTGCACAGGAAAGCGGGTATCCGTCTGTGGTGTTTGCGCCGCTGGGCGTGGCGCTCGTGGGCCACATCAATCAACTGCGGACAAAGCCGGGCGTATACCTCGTGAACTCGCTCGAAGAGTCCGGCATCGAATCGGGTCTTCGCGCGATTCGCGCCCGGCGGCGGATGCGTGATGCGCTACTGCTCAATATCGTGGGCAAGGAAGCGCCTGAAACAACCGTCCCGTTTTGGGGAACCACAATCCGCACCATCCCGCATCGGCAATTTTACGATGTATTCAAAAACACGGCGATTGATGAAGCCGTTCGGAAACTGGCGCGGAACTATCGCCGGCAGGCGAAGGAAATTGTCGAACCCACCGGCGAGGACATCCTTGAAGCCGCGCGCGCCTATTATGCGCTGAGACGGATCATCGAAGAAGAAAAGGCTGACGCGATCATGATGGACTGCCTGCCGGGTCTCAAGCGTCCACACCGGCATGTCCCCCCGTGCATGGGCTTCATGACCCTGCGCGACGAGGGCATTCCCGCCGGCTGCCAAGCCGATCTGAATCCGACGCTGACACTCATGCTCGTGCAGGAACTGTTCGGTCTGCCCGGATTCCAGCAAAATGCCTCGATGGACACCGAGCGTAATTTGTATTTCGGCGCACATTGCACCTGCCCTTCACGCATGAGCGGTCCGGACCAAGGGCCCGAACCCTATATCCTGCGCAGTCATGCCGAAGCGGGATGGGGCTGCGTGCCGCGCGTCCTGCTCAAGGAGGGCCAGCCCGTTACCATGGCGCTTTACAAGCCGGGCGAAAAGCCGCAAATGCTGGTGTATACCGGCTCCATCGTGGATTGTCCGAACATACCGCCCGCCGGCGGTTGCCGCACGAACGTCACAGTGGCTTTCGACGAAGTCAAGGACGCTTGCGACGTGAAGGGCATGCACCAGATCATCTTCTATGGGAACCACGGCCGCGCCTTGCGCGCCTTCTGTCAACTCCACGGAATCGAGGCCATCGCGTGAACGAGGGACCGATCAAACCACACAGTCCGATTAAAGTGGCAATGGGGTTTACCTAAGGACATTCTATCTTCCCATGAAGCGAATCATCCTTGCCAAGCCGCGCGGGTTTTGCGCGGGTGTCGAACGCGCGATACGGAGCGTCGAGCAGGCGCTGGCTGTGTACGGTCCGCCGGTGTATGTGCTGAATGCGATTGTGCACAATGAAACCGTCGTGCAGGGATTGCGCGGCAAAGGCGCGGTGTTCGTGCGCGATCTGAACGACGTGCCGCACGGTTCGCATCTGCTGTTCAGCGCGCACGGCGTGGGGCTGGCGCAATGGGCGGCCGCGCGCGAACGGGGGCTGCATGTCATTGACGCGACTTGTCCGCTGGTCGAGAAGGTCCACCGCGAAGCGCGGCGTTTTGCGGAGGACGGCTGCGCAATCATCCTGATTGGCGAAAAGGGCCACGATGAAGTCGTCGGCACTGCGGGCTGGGCGCCGGACCATATCCAGGTCGTTTTCTCCGAAGAGGAAGCGGCGACGGTTTCCGTGCCCGATCCGGATCGCGTGGCGTACCTGACGCAAACGACACTCAGTGTCGAGGACGCATCCCGCGTGATCGAAGCGTTGCGCCGCCGTTTTCCCGCCATACGCGGACCGCAGGCGGACGACATCTGTTATGCCACGCAGAACCGGCAACGGGCCGTGATCGAACTGGCGCCGCAGGCGGACCTAGTGCTGGTCGTGGGGGATCCGGCCAGCGCAAACTCAAAACGGCTCGCTGAAATCTGCGGCAAAAAAGGCAAACCGAGCCACTTGATCGCGTCGGCGTTGTTGATCCAAGATGCGTGGCTGCAAGACGCTGAAACGGTGCTGGTCACGTCCGGCGCATCGGTGCCGGAGTCGTTGGTGCGAGGCGTGGTCGAGCATTTGGCCGGCAAGGGTTTCCTCGCGGTCGAGGAACACGAAGTGGCGCACGAAAACGTCCATTTCGGATTGCCGGAAGCATTCAAGGAGGATCATTGATGAGTAGTTTTCCCCGGACAATGGTGGGCGGCGTGTCTTTGTCGCGCATGATCGTCGGCACGAACTGGTTTCTCGGATTCAGTCACACGACGCCGTCGAAGGATCAGTACATCTGCGATCATGTGCGCGACCGCAAGAAGATGGCCGATATCATCGAGGTCTTTCTGCGATCCGGCGTGGACACGATCATGGGGCTCATCGCAATGCCGCCACTGGCCGACGCCGTCAAAGAAGCCGAGGACCGCACCGGCGTCGGCGCGATCGTCGTTTCGACGCCCGCGTTTCCCGTTGGGCCGGAGACGCCTGAGAAGGGACTCGACCAAGGGGCCGTGGACGCCATCGTCGAGGAGCAGGCGAAGAAAGGCGCGCGATTCTGTTTTCCGCACACGTCCACCACGGATGCGCTCGTGGACCGCTGCACGCGCACGATCAGGCATATCGGCCAAATCACGGAATCGGTCCGTGCGCACGGGATGATTCCCGGTCTCAGCACGCACATGCCCGAAGCCATCGTTTATGCCGACGAATCCGGAATAGACATCGAAACGTATATTTCGCTCTACAACTCGATGGGGTATCTGATGCAGATGGAAGTGGATTGGGTCGCGCGCATCATTCATGAGGCGAAGAAGCCCGTCATGACGATCAAGCCCATGGCCGCCGGCCAGATCCGGCCGTTTCAGGGCCTCGCCTTCGCATGGAGCACCCTGCGCGACATGGACATGGTCACCGTCGGCACCATGGCGCCCGGGGAAGCCGCTGAGGTCATCGAAATCTCGCTGAACATCCTCGAAAAACGCGGCAGCACCCTGCCGCTCCAGGAAACGCGGTCGAAGGCGTCCGTGAAAAAAGCCTGATCCGGCGAGAATCCCTTTCCTGCCGTTTGTTACCGGGGCGGTTCGCCCAGGAAGCGGTAGGTGTATTCAAGCGACAGCGATTCGCCCGGTTTCAGTTCCTTGGCGGGTGTGAAGAGTTCCAGGTTGATTTGGGACCATTCCGGGTTCCAAAAGAGGTACGGTTCGCCAATCTTCGCGGGATCGTAGGACACGTTCACGCCGAATTTTTCCTTGTGATTGAAGAAGGCGAATCCGCCGCCTTGGGCCTGTTTGAGCAAACCGGCGTCCGGCCCCTTGTCCATGATCCAATGGCGGTTGATCTTCTTCCATTCGGCGTCCTTGATGTAGGCCGTCACGATGTCGCTGTCGGCGGTATTCGTGGCGGCATCGAATTCGGGATGCGCCTTGAACTGGTATTCTTTCGGCTGGGCCGTTGCGTTTGTGAGTTTTGACGCAAAGGCAATGGCATCGCCGTCAAGCGCAATCCGGCGCTCGAACGTCGAACCATCCTCAAGTGTCTTCGCAAGGACGATGCTTTGTCCCTCGATGGCGCCCGTGAACGCGAGCGGTTTCGCGTCGGAATACCCTTTCAGGGCGATATCCTCGTGCGAACTTTTGCCAAGCCCGGCGTCCGTCATGCCGGCGATCAGATTGCGCCCGGAAGGCTTGTGCAGCATCTCGATGAGCCGGCCGTTGGCGCTTGGAAGCGCGAGCAGGCGCCATGTGTCGTTTTCGATGCGCAACGCCGGCACGCCGTACTGCGATTTCAACGTCTCCACGTACTGCGGGAACGGAACCGTCTCCGCGGCCATCGTCAGGCGATACCGCGTCGCCAGTTCGATATACCGATCCACGATGTTCGCGAAACGCGGCTCGGACCATTGCCGTTTGCACACGCCGTCCTCGTATTTCCACGATCCGCCCCCCGCCAGGATCATTGCCTTGTACGCGCAGATGGATGCCTTTTCGATGCGCGCGCGGACCTCGTCGCTTCCGGCCTTCGCCAGCGCATCCTGGAAATAGTCGAAGGCCTTTTGCGAGACTTCCGGTGTCAATCCCACGCCTATCGCCGTCGGGAAACAGCCGGGATGCACTTTTTTCTTTTCGGCGTTGTCGTGGAGCATCGTTAGATAGTCGAGGATGGGTTGGGCGGATTCCTTGTAGTGGAGTCGGCAGAATTCCTCGACGAGCGGCCAACTTTCCTGTCCGGGATGCCACAGGCAGCGCGACATGACGTAATTGCGCAGGTCCGACATTTCGCCCGACGTGCCGTTTCCATTGGCCTGCATGAACACGCCCTTGACGTTGTTCTTGAGGAAGAACCGGACGTTTGCGCCGATGCTGCGCAGGTTTGGAAACGGCAGATCGTAACACGCGAAATCCGTGTTGTAATTCCAGATCCAAATGTCCTTGCAGATGGCCTTCCACGCGCTCATGTCCCTGCAGAACTCGCGGTTTTTCCGGCAGGACGGATCGTCTAGGGCGTGTAACGTGCAACACTCGATGCTACACAGTTGGATCTGGATGTTGTCGCGCGGCTTGATGGTTTTGGGCGCGCGGCGCGTGTACCAATAGGCGAGCGTGCCCACCTTGACGTTGGGATGAACCTTTTCGACGCGTTCGGCCACGGCGTTGATGAACGCGAGATGCGATCCCATCGGCGTGCCCTCGCGTTTGTTGATGGCCTCGCAACGATCGCACCGGCAGTAGTCGGCATTGTCGTTCTGGCTCACGGGAATATTGCGGACATTCGGGTTGGCGTCCAGTTCCTTGATGACGCCTTCCGCGACGATGTCGAGCACCTCCGGATTCGTCACGCAGGGTTCCGGGCCGCCGCCGCCGACATCCAGTTTACGTTCCCCGCCGACCAGCGCGAAATACTCCGGATGCGTCTTGCCGAACAATTCGGGGTTGATCCATTTGTAGAGGCTGTGGCCGATGAGACCCTGCGGCGTGGCGCCGCCGAGTTTCTCGTCGTTTGTGACGGTATTGACGCGCAACCGCGCCGCGAATGCCGGCTGCTCGCTGTTTTCCCGGTAAAAACTCCAGCGAAACGAAAACGGCGGCACGAAGGAGTAATTGTCCCTCGGCAGCGGTTTCAGCGAGGCGCGATCGGGAAAATGGGTGTGGTCGAAGGTCAGAAAGCGAACGCCAAAATAGCGTTCAAAAAATTCGTACACGCCGTACAGCGTGCCGCGCGGACGTCCGCCCGCGATGGCGATATTGTTCTTTCTGATTCGGATGCGTAATCCCTCGTCGCCCAGTTTTTCGATGCCGAAACCGACCGGACTCGACGCCATGGCCGCGTTGTGTCCGATAAAAATATTGTGGTCCGGGGCGGGCGGCGCGGACACGATGGGCAACTCAATGCCCGTGGCTTGCCGGAACAGCGACTGGAATTCCGAAGCGGCGTATTTCTCGCTCGCAATGGCGTCGTCCGCCACGACAATGGCCCAGCCGTTCATTGAATCCGGGGCAATCCCGCTGGCGGCCGCCGCATGGCAGGCCAGCGTCAATCCCGCGATCAACATCAGTCTTTCCATGGAGGTGTCTCCTTCCGTGAATTAGTTTCTTTGTCCGCAACTGCTGTGCATGGTACACAGAAGTTGCGGACAAAGAAATCATATCCTTGATTGAAGCATTGCGGCTGAGCCGCGTTAGTTTCTTTGTCCGCAACTGCTGTGCATGGTACACAGAAGTTGCGGACAAAGAAATCATATCCTTGATTGAGGCATTGCGGCTGAGCCGCGTTAGGACACGCGTACGCGAACGTCCATGCCCATGCGCCAGCGTAGCACGGCCGCCCGTTGCAGTCAAAAACTGGATAATGGGTTGCGAAACGCCGGCGGCGCGGGCATAATGGGAACGCAACGGCAAACAACGACCGGGGAGTGCGGCGTATGAAAGGTGTGGTATTGGCAGGCGGCATGGGGACGCGGCTGCGTCCTTTGACGCGCGTCACGAACAAGCATCTGTTGCCCGTATACGACAAGCCGATGGTGTTTTACCCGATCCAGACCCTCGTCGAAGCGGGTATCACGGAAATCATGCTGGTTACCGGAGGCAACAATGCCGGCGATTTCCTGCGCTTGATTGGCAACGGCGAGGAATTCGGCCTCAAGCACATGAATTACGCCTATCAGAAAACGGAAGGCGGCATTGCGGACGCGCTCCGGCTGGCGCGGCATTTTGTCGGCGACGACAAGGTCGCTGTGATACTGGGCGACAATTTCGTGCAGGGCAGCGTGCGCAAGGCCGTGCAGGATTTTATGAAGCAGCCGCGCGGCGCCAAAATCTTCCTGAAGGAAGTGTCCAACCCGCAGGATTTCGGCGTGGCCGTCCTCGAAGGCGAAAAGGTCGTGCGTGTCATTGAAAAGCCCCCGGTGCCGCCGTCCAATCTGGCCGTCATCGGCATCTACCTCTACGACGCCTCCGTCTTTGAGATCTGCGAGACGCTTGTTCCCAGCGACCGCGGCGAACTTGAAATTACCGATGTGAACAACGAGTATATCCGCCGCGGCGTCATGACCTACGAGGTCATCGAAGGCTGGTGGGCCGATTGCGGCAGTTTCGAGGCCCTGCTGCGATCGAACATACTTGTCGCCCGCGAACGCGGCGTGGATGTCTGAACCGGAATACGGCAATCGGCGGCAGGCAGGCGGCATGCGCGCCACGACGCCGAACCCGGCCCCGGAATGGAACGCAAGGATTCTGAAATGAACATCAAGATAGCCCCCTCGATTCTGGCGAGCGACTTCGGGCGGCTGGCCGAGGAAGTCCGCGCGGTGGCCGATGCCGGCGCGGACCTCATCCATATTGACGTCATGGACGGCCATTTCGTCCCGAACATCACGATCGGCCCGCCCGTGATTGCCGCGTTGCGACAGTATTGTCCTGTGCCGATGGACGTCCATCTCATGCTGGACGAACCGGATCGGTTCGTCGAGGATTTCGCCAACGCCGGCGCGGACATCATCAGTTTCCATGTCGAGGCGGCGCGGCATCCCCACCGCCTGATCGATTCCATTCGGGAGATGGGCTGCAAGGCGGGGATCGTGCTCAATCCCGGCACCTCGGAAGACGACATCGAATTTCTTGCCGATGCGGTGGACATGGTATTGATCATGTCCGTCAATCCGGGGTTCGGCGGCCAGGCTTTCATCCCGGAAGCCGTCCGGAAAATCCAGAACGTCCGCGCGATGATTGGCGATCGGGACATCGAAGTGGACGGCGGCATTGACGAGACCACCGCGCCGATGGTCATCGAGGCCGGCGCGAACATACTCGTTGCCGGCTCCTACATTTTCCGAAGCGAGTCCTATCTCGAAGCCATCGAATCGCTCCGTAATGCCGTGAAATGACGGCGTGTGACGTGGAATAAGGGGACGGGGAGATAGAGGGATACAAAGGGGATAAAGCGAAAGCGAGGTCCGTCAGCGGCGTATGGCGGCGAGGAGGACGATGATTGCAAGCGGGCAGAGGACGGTTGTGGCGAGACCGAGGCGCAGTTGACTGTGTTCGGCGACGAAGCCGATGACCCAGGGCATCACGATGCAGCCGCTGTTTCCCAGACCCGCCAAGAGCGCGAACATGGATGCGCCACCGTGCGGGAAACGGTCGGCGACGAGTCCGAGGGTGGTGGGCCAGAGGCAACTGACCGCCCATCCCGTGAGGATGCATGCCGCCAATGCAACGCCGCGCGGCGCGAAGCAGGCAACCAGAATGCAGGCGGCAAGGAGCGCGCAGGCCCCGCGCATGAGGGGCACGGCGCGGATGCGGCGCGCCGCGACGGCCGCCAGCATGCGCCCGGCGATCATCAGGACGGAATAGGCGGCCAATGTCACGCCGCCCACGGTTTTACTGAAGCCGAGACCGCGTTCGGCGTAGGCGGGGAGCCATTGGACGATTCCCTGTTCGGCGGCGCCCGCGAGGAAAATGATCGCAAGGCCGGCCACGAATCCCGCCGATGAGAACAGGCGGCGTAGCGGCGTTCGCTCGGCGTCCTCATGCACGAGCGCGGGCACGTGCAAGGGGAGGAAGCCGGCAAATACGATGGCGGGCGCCGCGATCATGAGCAGCGTAATCGTTCGCCACGTCATGCCAAAATGCAGCCCCGCCGAGCAGAACAAGACCGTTGCGACGGATCCGACGCAGTAGAATGCATGAAGCCAGTTGAGCGCTTCCGTGCGCCGGTCGGGCCGCAAGGCGGACACGATCGGACTCATCACCATATCGAGCACGCCCGCGCCGAGTCCAAGCAGCACGGATGCAGCCAGCAATGCTCCGTAACTGTGGGCCGCCGCCGTGACGGCGAGTCCGCCCATGGTCAATGCGGCGCCCAGCAAGGCGAATCCCTTTGCGCCCCATCGGTCGGCCAGCGGGCCGCCGCCCAAAATGCCCGCCGTGAACCCCGCGAACATGATGGCCGAGATCCGGCCGAGTTGCTCGTCCGTCAGGCCGGCCCCGCCGCCGAAGGCGTCGCTGAAACTCGTGAGGAAGACCGGGATCAGGCTCGTGCCGATGGCGATGCACATCATGCCCCCGTAACAGAGGGCCAGCGCGCGGCGGTTCGAGGCGGATTCGTTCACGGTTCGGGTGTCCTGTTTGTTCCGGGGCGGTGGTTCCGGTATACACTGTGTCCCATGCGCGTGCACCGCCACAGACGAAAGAAAGAATGGTATAGGAAGCGCAGACCGCATGCCAAGCGCCGCATCATGCCCGTTTCATTGGGCGGCGGCGGACGGCTCTACTATCTGCTGATTGGACTTGGGGTGTTGCTGCTTGCCGCGTACATCGGCTATGGGCGCCTGACTGAAAATTCCGACGAGAAACGGCTCCGGCAGCTTGTCCGCGTGGCGCAGAAGGCCGTCGAGGCCAAGGACGTCGCCACGTGCATGTCACTGTTGGATGAAACCTACACCGACAACCAGCGCAATGACTACAAGACCGTACAGCGCCATGCGCTGCGCGAATTGGATCATGTGCGCGATGTGCGGCTGGGGATTCGGAACGTCTCGGTTCAGGTCGATCCCGGAGCCGCCCGCGCGAACATGGAGTTCGAGATTCGGTTCCGGGCGCAGGTGGACGATGGGTCGGGACGGAGTTTTCCCGTGATTGGCGTGCTCAACAATCGCGTGCCGATAGGCGCGGTGTGGGAGCGCGTCCGGCTGGTGTGCGTCAAGCGCGGCGACGACTGGCGCATTTCCTACGCCGCCATCGAATCGTTGAAATAAGGATCTTGCGGCATGGCGATGATGTTTGCTTGCCGAAATTCCGGGTGAACGACAATGGAGGAAACGGACATGGGCGGAATCGGGTTGGTGTGCATGATGGCGTGCGCGGCGGGCGCGGATGCGTGGTGGAATCCGGAGTGGGCGTTCCGGCAGCGTGTGTCGCTTGCCGCCGCCGAACTGACGGAAGACCTCGTTGATTTTCCCGTGACAATCCTTCTGGACGATGGGCTGTTTGCCTTTTCACGCGCACAGGCTGACGGCCGCGACCTGCGCGTTGTCTCTTCGGACGGATCGCTGCTCGATTTCGAGATGGTCAAGTGGTCGTCCGACAAAGCCGAAATACATGTCTTTGTGCCGAGAATTGCCGCGGGCGTCTCCGGCCAGTATTTCGACCTCTACTACGGCAATCCGACGGCCGCCGCGCTGCCTTCGGCTCCACGATGGGATTCGCGCTACCGTCTGGTCATGCACCTGAACGGCGATCTCGACGATGCCGCGCGCGGCGGCGTAGCCGCGACCGCCGAAGGCAACGTCGCCATCGGCGAGGCGGCGCGTTTCCAGGGCGATCCGGCGTTTCTGCGGGTCGTGCCGGAAAAGATCGCGGGGCTGGGCGAACAGATTACGGTAGTGGTGCGCTTTCGCGTGGACGGCGGCCCAAGCGTGCAGACGCTCGCGTCGGGGAAACGTTTCCAGGAACCGCAGGACTGGTTCAACTTCGGATTGAAAACGCCGCGCATCGTTCACACGAACGCGGTCAGCCGCGACCGGCAAGCGCCGGAGTTGAATCCCGAAGGCATTTCCGCGGGCGCGTGGCATTCGGCCATCGTCGTGTACGATGCGCGCAACAACTCGCGGACGATCTGCATTGACGGCACGGTCTTGCAGCGCGACAGCGCGTTGCCCGGCCCGCTCGAAATCCAGGAAATGCGGATTGGACGCGGTGTGCTGCATTTCGACCCGTGGCAATTCAGCGGCGCGATGGACGAGGTCCGGCTGAGCGACATCGCCCGTTCCGATTCGTGGATTCGCGCCGAGGCGGCGTGTCTCGCCGGGGGCGTGAACAGTTTCTTGGCCATAGGCGCGCCGGAGGCATTCGGCAAGCCGAAACCCGCGCCGCCGCCCTTCGACTTGGTTGCGCCGCCGGACGGCATGGCGTCGCGCGCCCGAAAGGCCATCTCGGTGCAATGGCGGCCGTCCGCGGGCGCAACGGGCTATGCCATTCTTCTATATGATGCGGCGGACGCCCCCTCGCCCTTTGCAACCATCGAGGTAGGCGCCAAAACGCAAGGCGCCATCCCGTTGGAACTCGTGAATGGAAGAACTTTTTATTGGAGCGTGACGGCGCGATCCGAAACCGGGGAAACCCATGCAAAGGAGCGGCGAAAAATGACCTTTTATGATTGGAATATGCCCATAGTCAAGCCGGAGAAGACGGTTCGGCCCGCGTTGCAGCCCGTGCGCGGCGCATTTGGCGATTTGCGCGGCTATCTGCGCAAACGCATTGACAAATCCATCCAGCGGTATTTCCTGGAAACCCCCGAATCGAGCCCGGCCATCCTGCAGGTCCTGCGGGACCGTGATCGAACGCCCGTGCGCGATCCGCTCGTGCCGTGGGCGGGCGAGTTCGCGGGCAAGTACCTGACCGGCGGTGAACTCGTCTGGCGCGTCACGCACGACGCGGCCCTGCGTGCAACGCTCGATGGGTTCGTTCGCGATCTCATCGCGTGCCAGGGGCCGGACGGTTATCTCGGCCCGTTTCCGGCGTCTTCGCGCTTGACTGGCGGCAACTGGGACGTGTGGGGGCATTACCATTGCATGCTCGGCCTGCTCCTGCACCACGAAAACACGGCCTACGAACCCGCACTCGAAACCTGCCGGAAGGCGGCGGATCTTTTGTTCGAAACGTTTGGACCGGGCGGCCCGACATTGACTTGCGACGGGGCCGGCGGCCAGATGAACATGGCCGTTTGCCATGCCATGATGCTGCTGTACGAAAAGACCGGCGTGCCGCGCTATCTTGAACTGGCGAAATATATCGTTCACGAGGCATGGAACGAGGACGGCGCGGGCAAATACCTAGATTCGGCGTTGGCCGGCGTGCCCATGCACGAGTTCCCGCAACACCGCTGGGAAGCGCTGCACGACTACCAAGCCCTGCCCGAACTCTACTGGCTGACCGGCGACGAAAAATACCGTAAGGCGTTCGAGCACATGTTCAAGACCGGTCTCGCGGGCGATCGACACAACACCGGCGGCGTTACTTCGGGCGAAGGGTTCTGCGGATCGCCGTACAATTTGGGCGCGATAGAAACATGCTGCACCGTCGCGTGGATTGCCATGTCGGTGGATGTGCTGCGCATGACCGGCGACAGCCGTGTGGCCGACGAGATCGAATGGAGCACCCTCAACAGCGCGCTCGGCGCGGTCCCGTACAGCGGCCGTGTCTGCGCGTACAATGTCCCCATGGACGGGACGCGCGTATTCGGCGTCGAACTGCCGTGGCAATCGCCCAAGGCGGGGCCCGACCTCAACTGCTGCGCGGTCAACGCCTACCGTCCGATGGGCATGATCGCGGAATGGGCGCTCATGGATGGCGCGGACGGGCTGACGCTGAACTTCTACGGCCCCTCGGATCTCCGCGCGCTGTTGCCGTCGGGCAATTCCGTCGTCCTTTCGCAGGACACGAACTATCCCGTCGGAAACCGGGTTACGATACGCGTGCAACCGAACCGCAAGGAGTCGTTTCCGTTGCGGTTGCGCATTCCCGAATGGTCGAAGCGGACGGAGGTGCGCGTGGCCGGACAGGTTTTCGACGCCGTGGCCGGAACGTATTTACGCATCGAACGCGCATGGCAGGAAGGCGATCTTATCGAAATGGCCTTCGATTTCACGCCACGATTCTGGAAAGGCGAGCAGGAATGCGACGGGAAGACATCCATTTACCGCGGCCCGCTCCTCTATGCCTATGACGCGCGGTACAACGAACTGAACCCGGACGAACTTCCCGCGATGGATTGGGCTTCGGTGCAATTCGAGGATATCGAATGGGACGGCCCTATCGAACCGTGGGCGCTGGCAACGTTGAAAGACGCCAAAGGCGCGTCGTACCGCGTCTGCGACTTTTCAAGCGCCGGCCAGACCGGCAACCATTACCGCTCTTGGCTTCCATGATCCCAAGGGATTTTTGGGAAGAGGAGCCTCTAAGTCCCGGGTTTCATGCTTGTTGTCGTAACCGCGCTTTTTCTTCTCCCGCATGCGCCGTCTTCGTTTGTGGCATGCGGCCGTTACTACCACCGTGCGACATGTTCCTCGGCCCAGCCGAGGCCGTCCACGATGATGGTCTCCACCCCCTCCGCGCGAACGCGGCCATTGAAACGCCCGAACATCTGATGCACCGACGATGCGGCCACGAGCAGATGGGTCTTGAGTTTGCGTTCGTAAAACGGCACAAACGAGAGGTCAACGTCTTCGGAATCCTCCGTCCGAATCCGCCACGGCTTCATGAAATCCGCGCTATCGTAATCGAACCGGACGGGTTCCTGAATCTTCGACAGGCGTCCGTCGCGGCAGATGCCGTTTTCGGTTGCGCCGGTTCGATCGGTCCATTGGCCGCCGAAGTTCAGGCCAATGACGCTGGCATCGGATCGCGCGGTGCATGCCGCCCAGTTCCACACAGTCCGCCAGGGCCAAATGCCGCGCCCAAAATCCAATACGGCAAACGATTCCGTTTCCGGCAGGTCGTAGTCGCGTGCGCCCAGCCTAATGCGTCCGGCGGCAGGCAGGGCCGTCTGTTTCGATGTGAACTGGAAACGGCGCGTGTCCCACGGCACGACCACATTGAGCGTCTCGTGGCCGGGCGGACGGCGGACGATAATACCGGCCTCCAATCCCTGCCGGGCCAATCCAGGCCAGCGGACATCCATCCGCACCTCGGCGCCGGTATCCTCGATTTCGACGCGAATGGCCCGTGCCGAAAACCGGACCGGTTCGCCCACCCGTTCGCCCGGATGAATACCGCGGCCCGCGGGCGTTGCCCTCACCGCCTCGAAACAGCGGTTCTCCTGAAAATCCAGCAAATACACGCCGACAATTCCCAGGTAGTCTATCGAGGCCACCGTCACGGAAAACGCGAAGGCCGGCGACATCACGCACCAGTAATCCCACCGCTTCTTGCGCGGCCAACGTCCCGACAAATTGCACCGGTGCAGCGGATGGCGCGACCATCCCACAGCGGCGGGATTCAATACCCCGCCCTTCAAGCATAAATCCACGGGGCTTGTAATTTCAGGCGATGCGTACGGCATGCGTGGATTGTGGCACACCAGGGTAAAATCTGCAAGGCGGGCAGCCCGCGGACTTTGGCGCGGGTCTATCCCGCCGACAGGATCCGGCGATCATTACGGCCAAGTAGATGCAAGTTGTCCTCTGAGGTAAAATGAAGTTGAAAATCGGCGTCGAACGAGATCGTGTGAATTTAATCGCGCAATCAAAAATGTAATACCGAATACTCCTTCGGCCGGGTTGCCAAAGTTTGTGCCGAATCTGAATGCGGCGCTGCCGTTTGATGGGCCGAGAGTGTTCATGCTATCTGTGTTGCGTTGTCGTGCCGGTAAAACGAAGGGAAGGCGGGGCATGTTTACGAGGAGTTTCCTGTCGTTGGCCATGGTTGCGGGGCATGGTCGTGTTCAATATTCTGCCGCCTGTGCCGCTTCCCGAACCGCCTGAACCGCGCCGCCCGTTCAAGAGTCCATACCCCAGGCGGCCATGCCCGTCCGGTATACCTGCGCGCTGGAAACCGGCCTCCAAGCGTCCAATGGCATTGCCCCGATCCGTCGGTCCTTCCACCGCGAACCTGTCGCGGCTACGGCAAAAAGTATTTAGGACCCTGATCCCACCTTGTCTAAATTACGGTTCGGCAAGGTCATTTCAGCGTTGAATGTCTTGATAGTCCGTCGGCCCGCCCGTTGCCTTGCGCGGCGTGCATGGGTATCATGCCGGTATTTGGATAGCGGCGCATGCTGGAGGTTTTGCATGATTTCCCGGCAAGTGGTGTGGGTCAAAGGCGTTGTCATTCTTCTGGCCGGTTTTGCCGGCTTGTCGGTTTATCTTCATCAACCGCCCCGCGTGGTTTCGGAAAAGGCTTCCCCGGCCGTTTTTTCCGCCGCGCGCGCGATGAAAATCGTTCAGGCCATCGCGCAGAAGCCGCATCCGGCGGGATCGGCGGCCAACGATGCGGTACGGCAGGAAATCATGCGTGAAATCCGGCAGTGCGGCATCAATCCGGAATTGCAGGAAACGATGGTTTGCCGTGCGCCGGGCACGGCGGCAACGGTGCGCAACATCCTCGCGCGCGTGCCGGGCACGGCAAACACAAAGGCCGTAGCGCTGGTGGCGCATTACGACAGCGTGTTGTACGGACCGGGCGCGGCGGACGACGGATCGGGCGTCGCGGCGCTGATCGAAACGCTGCGGGCGTTGAAAGCCGGGCCGCCGTTGCGAAACGATATATTGTTCATCTTTACCGATGGTGAAGAGGGCGTACAGCCGGGCAAGGGCCTGCGGGGGGCCTATGCATTTGTCCAACAGCATCCGTGGGCACACGGGATTGGCCTTGCGCTCAACTTCGATGCACGCGGCACGGCGGGGCCTTCTTATCTGTACCGGGCCAGTCCGAACAATGGATGGTTGATCCGCCAAGTAGTTGCCGCGGGCTGTCCCATCATTGCGAATTCGTGCATGGGGGCGATTTCGGATCGCATGCCGACGGACAGCGACCTTACAGCGTTTCTGGAGGCCGGCATCCCCGGCCTCGACTTTGCCTTCACCGGCAACCTCATGCGATATCACACGAGTCTGGATTCGCCGGGCAACCTGGATCCGCGCTCGTTGCAGCATCATGGCGAATATGCGCTCCGGCTTGCGCGCCATTTTGGCAATCTGCCGCTCGACAATCCGGAAGCCCCTCCCGCCGTGTTCTTCAACACGCTTGGCACGGGGATGGCGGTATATCCGATTGCGTGGGCGTTGCCCATGAGCCTCGCGGTTTTGATCGGTCTGGCCGCGTTGATCGGTCTGGGTATCAGGCGCGGCGCGCTCGGTGGAGCGGACCTTGTACGCGGAACGGCTTTCTTCATGGGTTTCGCGATCGCCGCGGTATTCGGGGCGTTGGCCGTCGTTGCCGTGGGATATGCACAGCGCGGCTATTACCTGATTTACAGCGGCGACCGGCTGGCGCTGGCCTTGATGGGCCTGGCCTTCTGGGCCTTTTTCTCGGCAGTGGGACGATTCCGAAGGCTGGTTTCCCTGCCGGGATTGTCGGCGGGCGTCTTGGTGGTCTGGGCGGCGCTTTTGATGGCCACGGCCATCGGATACCCCGGCGCCGGTTTTATGTTCTTCTGGCCGCTGGCATTTGCCATGGCGGGATTTGCCTTGATCATCATTTGCCAGGATGCCATGCACAATCCGCCGTGGTGGATTTGCGTTGCGCCGGGCTTGGCGGCTCTTCCCGGCGTGGCGATCATGGCGCCCATTCTTTACGATATCCATCTGGCGGCGACGGTGCTGTTCGCGCCTGTGACCATTGCGTTGCTTATATTGCTTCTGGGACTGGCCGCCGCGCCGATATACTGGCTTGCGTCGGCCGACCGGCGGCTGTTTTCCATAACGGCGCTGACGTTCGGCCTCGCCTTGCTGCTGGCGGTTGTCTTCTGGCCAGGCTTTAGTCCTTTGCAACCCCAATTCACCAGCCTGTCGTACGCCCTCGACGCCGATGCCAATCAGGCGTATTGGCTGAGTTGCGACGAAAAACCGGACGAATGGACCTCGTCCATGATACCGACAAATGTCCGGCCTGAATCCTTTCCGGAATTGCTGGGCGGCGATAGGCAAAAGGTATTGAAGGCGCCCGCCCCGGTTGCCGACTTGGCGCCCGCTTCCATCGAAGTGTTGGAAGATGCGCCCGTCGAACACGGTCGGCGGCTGAAATTGTGGGTAACGTCTCCCCGGCACGCGCCGCGCGTCGTGCTGCTTGCCGATCCCGGCGCGCGCATTCGATCGGCGGCTGTGGATGAGAAAACGTTGACGCTCGTCGAGGGGCCGTGGTATTTGAACTATGACATTTTCCTGCCGCGCGGCATCAAGTTGACACTGGAAATCGAAGGCGCCGATCCCCTGCGCCTCACCGTCATCGAGCATTCGCCGGAATTGCCGGAACTGGAACAGCCGTCGCGCCCTCCGCATTTGATTGTGAAACCCAACACGCCCGATTTCAACAAGGGTTGGCTCAAGAGCAACGTGACGCTTGTGAAAAAGACGTTTGAATTATAGTGATTTTTTGGGGGCGCCGATTCGTTTTGCCTGTTGCAAACATACAAGAAACGCGGAACAGCCTGTTGGGCAAAACGGAAGCGGGCAGTTCCGTTTTGTACAAGCACGCATTGGTTGCATGAATAAACGCCGAGGCGCGGCCGTGACATGGCCGCGCCTCGGATGGATGCGTCTATCGCGGACGGTTTAGTTGTACTTCTGGGCGCGCGCGATGAGGGCGTCGAGATCCGCCTCGCCGGGATCCGCGGGGGTGCCGGGATGAATGACGCGCGCCGGGCATTTCTCGGCCGCCTTGACGATATCCTTGAAGGGGCCGCCCTTCGGATCGATCACGGTGGCCAGTTTCTCGTCGTTCCATCCGAAAATCTTCGGATTGACTTCGATGCATTCGCCGCAGGCGGTGCAATCTTCGCTGTCAATGGTTGCCGGAGTAAATCCGCCACAACCGCAACCGCAATCCGCCGGAGCCTTCAATTCGTTTGCAGGAGTCACTTTCATGTTTTTCCCTTTCGTTGGTTCATCTCCGGCCAGCGCCAGCAGGTTGGCCGTGAGATTGTTCATGATTTCGGCACGAGCCTGTGCCCGCGCGTCGCTGGCAATTTTTTCGACATCAATGGTTTCCTTGTCCACTTCGGCCAGGGCCTTGAGCTGCGTCCAGAACATCAGGCGCTCCTCGCAGGCCTTGACCAACGGTTCCGCCACGATCAACCGCCCCAGGGTGTGATCCTTGTTTACCACCCATACAAACGGGAACTTGCCCTTGCGATCTTCGGGCGACAGGTCCAGAAAATCGGCGATGGGAACCATGTTTTCGTTCCATGTGCTTGCCGGGGCCTTTTTGAATTGCTTGCGGAAGCGACCTTCGGTAACCGCGAAGTCCGCGAAGGTCATGGGGAGTGTCATCTTCGCCGGTTTCTTGTCCGCGTCCACGTAATTGAGCGTATAGGTGGGCCATTTTTGCTTGATGGCGGGATTGCCGTCGAGTTCGATGCATTCGGCGAAGGTTGTGCCTTTGTCGGGGTTGAAACGGTACAACGGGAAGGCGCGGCCTTCGACCGCCAGTTTGGCCTGCTGTCGTCCGATGTCGTCCGCGATGCCGTGTTCCGGCATGCAGGGCGTGTAGACCGTGAAGATGGCTGGGCGTCGTGCGTTCAGGCCGCGAATGAACCCCTCGATAAGGTGCGAGGGATTGCTGATGCTGCCGTTCATGACATAACTGGTCCGGTGCGCCATCGCGATAAGGCCCATTTCCTTGCGGATTTCTTCCTTGCCCTGGAAGGCCTTTCCGTACTCGGCCATGTCCGAAATCTGGCCGGTCCAGCCGGAAGTGCAGGCTTGGCCGCCCGTGTTCGAGTAGACTTGCGTGTCCACGATGAAAATGCGGATCGGCTTGCCCGTCATCAGCGCGCGCGACACATTCTGGAAGCCGATGTCGAACATGGCGCCGTCGCCGCCCACCGCCACCACCGGCGGACACAGCAGAAATTCCTCGTCGGAGAAGTTCCGCCAGTTGAAATACGTGAAAAAGGCGTCGTGCGTTTTCGGGTCGTATTGGTCCTCGATTTCGAGTTCGGCGATGCGCAGGGCCTTGAATCCTTCGGCCATTTTGACCATGTGCCCCTCGAAAATGCCGATGGCCACCGAGGAACTGTCCTGGAACAAATGGTTGGTCCATGGGAACGGATAGGGGTTGAAGGGCCAGGTTGATCCCCAAACCGAGGTGCAGCCGGTCGAATTGACCATGCCCATTCGGGCGCGGCCGGTGGTCGAAACGCCCGACGTGTAACACCATTTCAGATGCTTCAATTTGGCGAGCGTCTTCGTTACCCGCGCAAGCCACGCCGAATCAATCGGATGTTCGATATTTGCGGCGGCCAGTGCGGCCTGGAGATTGGCCAGCGTCAGGTCTTTGCCTTCGAGCGATTGCATGGCCTGCTCGAAGGCGGGGGTATCGGCCGTATCCATCATGTGCGCGAGTTTCTCGCGGATATGCGCTTCAAGGCGGGTGGTCAGTTCGTCAATTTTGGCGACATGCGCCGCAATGCGCGGTTGCATGAGCGCCTCAACCGTCGCGGTGAACAGGTGCAAGGCGGTTTTTTCACCACAACCCACGCATGCGCCGTCGCCGCCGGTCATGGCCGTGTAATTTTTCTTGTCGAGCAAAAGTGTTTCGAGCGCGCCGATGCCGGCATTCAGATCCTCGAACAGCATGTATTCCGGCCTCGTGGTTGGCAGGGACAGCCAGTATTCCCACGCTTTCCGCATTTTCTCGATGGTTTCCGGCGTCTGCGTGACCGGGCGCAAGGCGTATTCGGGGCATACGCGGACGCATTCCATGCAGCCCTTGCACGCATAGGGATTGACGGTGATGGACAGCAGGCCGCCGCTGCCGGGCGATCGCTTTTCTTTGACTTTGAAATACGGTTTGACGTTGGACCATTTGAAACAGCCGATTTCCGCTTGGAACAGGGCGATTTCCTTGGCCAGCGCCGCTTTGTCCGCTTCGGGCAGCGTGCATGCCGCGAATGTGTCGGCGAGGGCTTTGTCGAGCGCCGCCATGACGCTGTCCCGTTCCTTGCCGGCGGCAATCAGCGCACGGAAGGCCGGTTCGACCTGTTTGAGGAACGACCGTAAATGGACCGGTTCGTGTCCGGCGTTGGCTAGGCGTTTTGTCGTCGTTTCAAAGATTTCGTCAATGGTATTGACAAGTCCGGGAAGGGCGCTATCCGGGCAGACGGTCCAGCAGGCCGCGCAGCCGATGCACTTTTCGGCATCCCATTCGGGATGTTCGAAGCGAATCTGGGTCATGTCGCGAATCAGGCCGCTGAGCGCCGGCATGCAACTCAGGCCGATGAATGGATCGGCCAGATTGTCGCCGCCTTTTCCGGTAAGATAAAAGTTGCCTGTCTGCTCCCAAAAACGTTGAAGATTCGTGTTGGGCTCGAGGCTCGAAGGCTGAATCCGGAGCGGCAGCGGCGGTTCGGCGATAAGCGGCGGATCCGCCACCGTGGATTTGCCGACGACCTTATTCTTGATTTCCTTCACTTCCATGTAGCCGCGGCGCACGACGCGGACGTTGTCCTCGACGATCCGCGCGCCTTTCGCGCCGAACTTGTGCTGCAACTGATCCGTAATCGCCTTGAACAGCGTTTCTTCGTCCAATTTGTTGTTTTCCATTACGGGCGAAGCCGCAAAGAAGGCGCCTTGGAACGCGTTGCCCTGCATGCGGAACTGGAGTTCGGGATCGCTGGCTTCTTCCCGCGCGATCTTGAACGCGTCGAGGTAGAAGACCCGGATGTCGTTGTCCACGATGATCTTCTGGAAACGCGGCGGAATGCGGCCCCATACGTCGTCGGGCGTCGGCAGATCGCTCTGAATGACGAAAACGCCGCCCTTCTTGAGACCGGCCAGCGGATTCGAGTGGCTGAAGACATTCGGATCGGGCGACAGCACAACATCCACATAGAAATACTCGCAATTGATCCGGATGGGTTCCGGCGCCGCCGACAGATAATAGGTGGTTGGCTGGCCCTTCTTTTCGGAACCGTATTTCGGATTCGCCTTGATGTGGTAATTCAACAATTCGAACAGGGTCACCGCCAGATTCTTGCCTGTCGTGATGGCGCCCCAGCCGCCAATCGAATGGAAACGGACCGTAATCGCGCCCTTCGGCATGAGATTGGGGTTCTCGCTTCCGTGGACGGCGAGTTCCTTGACATTCGGGTAGCCCGCGAGAATTTGTTTCTGATATTCGGCCTGTTGTTCGCTGAAGGGATTGTCGCGAATGAAATCTATGCCGAGGTAGAAAAATTTTTTCTTGGGACCGTCCGGCAGCATGTTCTCGATTGCGCCGATGATCCCTTCGGCCTGCAGGTCGCGGCTGCCCATGCCGAAACAGCCCGAATACAGCGGCGGAACGTCCTTTGCCGCGAAACTGGCCAGATTCGGATACGGTTTCGCGCCTTTGCCCGCCGCGCCATTTTCAAGGCACTTGCTGATGGTCGCGCGCACCTCGCGCGCCAGCGGCAATTCAACCGACAGCGGTTGATCCGTCCGTTCGAGCAGCACAATGCCCTTGCGGCCTTTGATATATTTGCCGATCAAATCGGCCGGGAAGGGACGAAACATGGTCATGTTGAGCACGCCGATTTTCAGGCCGCGCGTCTCGCGCAAGTAATCGGCCACGACTTCGGCGCTGCTGACCACGCTGCCCTGGGCAATGATGAGATAATCCGCGTCGTCAATGGCATACGGCGTCACCCGGTAGTAACGGCGGCCCGTCAAGGCGTGGAACTCGTCGAAGCATTGATCGGCGATTTCGGCGATGTGATCGAAGAAGAACGGGCGTTGCGCGGCAACACCCTGCATGTACGAGTCCTGGTTCTGGACCACGCCGGCCATGACGGGATTGTCCACGTCCCACAGCTCCGGGATGCGGCGGCGCTTGTCGCCGAACATGAGCCGCTGCGCGGGCGTCGGCGTGTCAATGATGTCCTCCGGACTGCCGAGATATTCCGCGATGAGTTCGCGCTCGGGAACCATCAGCGATTCGATCAGGTGCGTGGTCAGGAACCCGTCCTGGCCGACCGCGCCCGGATTCAGCGACAACTCCGCGATTTTGTGCGCGATGATGTTGAGATCACAGGTTTCCTGCGCGCTTTTGCCGAACACCTGGAACATGCCCGTGTCGTCTATGCAGTGGTAATCATCGTGGCCCGCGTGCACATTGAGCGAGTGCTTCGTGATCGCGCGGCAGCCGATGTTGAGGATGTAGGTCAGGCGCTTGCCGACGTCGCAATACAACGATTCGTGCATGTACGCGATGCCTTGGCCGGACGAAAAGTTCGCCGCGCGCAGACCCGTCATGGACATGCCCGCCGTCACCGCCGCCGCCGCGTGTTCGCCTTCCGGCTCCACAAAAATCAACGGACGCCCCGACACGTTCACGTGACCCTTTGCGGTTTCCTGCGCCCAATACTCGCCCATCTGCGTCGAGGGCGTAATTGGATACGCGCCCGCCGCGTCCGTGGATTCCCGCTCGCACATAATTACGGCCGTGTTGCCGTCCATCGCGTCGCGAATCCCCGGATATTTGACCTTTGCCTTCTCCTCTTTCATTGCGCGATTACTCCACTCTCGTGCCGGATTCTTCGGAAGGAACCTTCCATCCGGCGCCGCCTGCGTCGAAACGCCCCGCGGGGGACGTTCCGGCCAACCTGCCCGCGGCCCGGCGGCCTCGTTCCGACAAGGAACACCGCCCGCCGCGATTCAAACGTATTTTGCGCGCCACAGCCGAAGCAGAACCCTATCTTTCTAGCACGGCTCGCTACGCCCCAAAATAACGCTTTATTTTATCCTTTGTCCGTGTCCGAATTCAAACACGCGTTGGGGAAACCCCGGGAAAACGAGTGCCTTTGCCTGCTTGGCGGGCTGTCAGGATTTTCGCAAAACGTCTCCGGGATGGACGGGGAAGCCTTTGATTCCGCGGGAGCCGTCGAACTGATAGATGCGGCGCAACGGGCGGTTCGATTCCGGCAGGGCGAGGAAGTCGCCGTGGTGGAGCGCGCGGCCCGCGTTGGGATGGTCAAGCGCATGGATGGCCATCTGACGCATCCGTTCGACTCGGGCCGGTTCTTCCTTGGATCGCTCGTGGAGTTCATCCGGATCCGCTTGAAGGTTGAAGAGTTGTTGCTTCCCGCCGTTCGCCATGTAGATGTATTTCCAGTCGCCCTGCCGGACCATGATCTTGAACAAGGGCGAACCGGGCGAACCGTACATTCCGATGAAATGTTCGCGGGCGCGCTTTTTCCCCTGGGCGACGGCGAGGATGTCGGCGCCTTCGCGGAGTTCGCGCTTGCCGGCCGCCGACGTCGCGATACCGAACAGATCGGCCAGTCCCGCCAAGGCGGCATTGCGCTCGCCGGCCGGGAGGCATTCAGGCCAACTCAACAAAAACGGGACATGGCATGCCGCCTCGAAGTAGCTTTCCTTTTGCCATGCGCCATGGTCCCCCAGGTGATCGCCGTGATCGGAATAGAAGCAAATCAGCGTGTTTTCCGCGTCGCCGCGCGCCTCGACCGCGTCGAGAATGCGCCCGAGGCACTGGTCAATGTAAGAAATTTCGCCGTAGTAGCGCGCCTTGAGGACGCGCGCATGCGCGTCGTTGATGTCTTCGGCCCAGATGGCGTGGTTCATCCAACGTATTTGCTCGTCCATGAAGTCAACCGTCTTGTCGCCCCGCACCGGATTGGGCATGCGATCCGGGTCGTACATCCGGTTGAAGGGGATCGGCGGCGCAAGGGGCGGGTGCGGCCCGATAAACGACACATAACCGAAATAGGGGCGGTCGTCCTTCATGGCGATTTGTTCGACGGCCCGGTCCGCCGCCCATGCCTCGACGCCGAATTCGGCGGGAATCGGGCTCATCTGCGGCATGTAGTACATTTCGGTGCGTTCGCCCATCAGCCCTTCGATGAAGTCGTAGGCGGGATGTTCGGTTCGGATGAATGCCGCGTAACTGTCTCGCCGGCGCTGATCGGGCGACCCGTACAGTTCCTCGCTGTGGAGATGGACCTCGAAGCCCAGATCCGCGTCCCAGGGATGCGTGTGGAATTTGCCGATGCCGAACGTGCGGTATCCGAGGCGGGCCATCGTTCGGGGCAGATACGCGCCGCAGCGATCCTCCATGTCCGGGGGCTGGCCTTCGACGAGATCCGGGGCCGCATTGCCGTATAGGCCGGTTGTCGCTCCCGTGCAACCGGTATATACGGTCATGCGCGCGGGAACGCAAACCGGACATTCGGAATAGGCGTTTGTGAAGGTTACCCCGCGCGCGACGAGCCGGTCGAAGTTCGGCGTGTAAATATGCGGATTGCCGAGCGCCGCAATCGTGTCGGCCCGTTGTTGATCGGTCATTACAAACAGGACATTGGGCCGTCTTTTTTTTGTCATCGAGACGGTTCCTCCCTTGGGGGATGTTTTCGCTTCCGCTGCGAGGGCGGTTGCCGCCGCCGCGGCCGCGCCGAGAAACGCACGTCTTTGCATGGTTGCCATGGGCGATTCCTCCCTCCGGCTATAACCTGAAATTTTCGCCGAGATACGTCTTGCGGGCGAGGGGATTTTCCGCAATTTCCCCGGGCGTGCCCATGACGCTTATCCGGCCTTCACTGAGAATGAACGCATAATCAATAATTTGGAGGGTTTCGCGGACGTTGTGATCGGTGATGATGACCCCGATGCCTTTGTTTTTCAGTGTGGTGACGGTGGTTTGGAGGTCCGCGACGGCGATGGGGTCAATGCCCGCGAAGGGTTCATCCAGGAGGAAAATTTTGGGTTCTGTGACGAGTGCGCGGCAGATTTCGGTGCGCCGCCGTTCGCCGCCGGAAAGCGTGTAGGCGGGGTTGGCGGCCAGATGGGCGATGCCGAGTTCCTCCAACAAGGCGTCCGCGCGACGGTTGCGTTCCTCGGCCGTCAACGGCTGGTATTCGAGCACGGCCAAAAGATTCTGCCTCACGGTGAGTTGACGGAATATGGATGGTTCCTGGGGAAGATAGGCTATACCTTGCCGCGCGCGTTGGTACATGGGCATAGGGGTGATGTCGCGTCCGCGAAACCAGATCCGGCCCTGGTTTGGACGGAGCATCCCGACAATCATCCGGAACGTGGTGGTTTTGCCGGCGCCGTTGGGCCCCAGAAGACCCACAATGTGTCCTTCGCCGATTTCCAGCGACACATCATGCACGACGGTCCGCCGCTTGAACTGTTTAGTCAAATGCTCGGCCCGCAACAGGGGTTCGCTGGCGTCGTTCAATGTGTCAATTTCCACGGTTTGCCGATTGCATCCAGACCGGCTTAGGGTTGCTTCAATGGGGAAATCATGCCGGAGAAGGCCGCATCGATCAAGAGACGGTTCAACATCATTTGCTCCTGTGCCGGCCTTGATGTTTTTCCAAGCATTTCCACGACGGCCTTCGGGAGTTGAACGCCGGCCCACGCCTCTTCAGCATACATTTTGGGATTGGCCAGTATCCGATTCAACTGGTTTAGGATCGCCTCTTGATCCTCCGCCGAAGGCGTTGCCGCCGCCGAAGCAAGCATTTGTTGCGCCTTCCCGTCCATCAATTCGACGATACGTTTTCCGGGAGACGGTTTTTCCGCCTTTGCTTGTCCCTTCAAGGCGGCCGCCAAACCCGGCCAGTCCTGGATGTCCTCGGGGCGTAATTGGGGCGTGGGCTTGTTTGCCTTTTCCGATCCGCCCATGCCGGACAAGGGGTAATGGGTCATTTTACCGCCGAATACTTCAAAGCGATCTTCCTTGAAGTTCAAAACAATTTTATCGCCGCGCAATCCCTGCATTTGCGGGGAGTCTATGGTGGGGCTGCCGGTGAAGGTGAGAAGACCCTGATCAAAGTCCCATTCCGCTTTTTCGGCGCGGACGGTGGCGTCGGGATGTTCGATGACGACTCGGCCCTGCAATAAAATCCGCGAGGGCTGATTGGAGTTGGACTTGTCGGGCCAGACGAATCGCACTTCGGCGGCGGAAATGGGCACCGGCTTGCGTGCGGGATCGTTGGAGAGCAGGGTGATGCGCACGCCATCCCGCATAACCTCGAACCGGCCCGAAAGGGAACTCGAAACATAGCCGGCATCCACGGACATCGCGGTGTATCCGCTCAGATTGCCCGTGGGCGGCTTGTCCGCCGCCCAGCCGGTTGCCGCGGCAAGGAAAACGGCAAGTCCAATCCATTGTCTCATGGCTGGTTCCCCTCCAATTCAATGGTTCCCGTCACCCGGGTCATGCTAATTTCCTGTTTGTCAGGATACAGCCGGAGCGTCTCCGCATGCAATTGCATGTGCCGGGCCGTGATGCTGACCGGACGATCCGTCCGGAGTTCGCGTTCGTCATTCAACCACAGGACTTCTTCCATTTTGAGCCAGATGTCGCCGATCTGCGCGGTGACGCCATTGCGCAGGCTGGCCATTTTCGACTCCTCGAAACGGCCATGACGCGCCTCGATGCGAATGTCCGGCGCATCGCCGTCGCGCGCATAGATGACGGCCTTGGCGCTTTCCAAGGACCATGCATTGTCGTGCTCAAGCGTGAAGGCGTCTGCATGCACCCAGCAGGTGGGCTTTCGGTCCGCTCCGGCTGTGGGATCGGTGCCATACAGCCAAAGGTCCACGCCTTCCAGGCGGGCGGTGTTGTCCCGAATGGGGGAATTCGTGGCGCCGGGCAGGTCCGAGGCAGCGGCCTTGGGAGGAGGCGGCGTCATCATCGGTCCGCATCCCGGCAGGATCGCCGCCAGAGCGGCTATTGCCCAGCGTTTCACGCGGCGCCCTTTTCGTTCCTGCGGTACACGGCCTTGAGTCCCTTGAGCGTCAGCAGCGAATCCACATGCTGGATTCGCCGCGAAATCGCCGCAATTGTGTGGGCAAGGCCGCCCGTGGCCACGACCACCGGTTCGGCGCCCATTTCCGTTTCAAAACGATCCACCAGCCCGTCAATCATGTCCGCGTATCCGAAGGTAAGACCTGATCGGATGTGATCCTCGGTGTTGCGGCCGATAACGCAGCCCGGTACGGATATTTCAACACGGGGCAATTTGGCGCATTTTTCAGCCAAGGCGTCGGCGGAGGTCTGAACGCCGGGCAGAATGACCCCGCCGCGATATTCCGCCTTTGCGGTTATTGCGTCGAGGGTGGTGGCCGTGCCGAAATCTATGACAATGATGGCGCCCCGGTATTCCTCGATGGCGGCCACGGCGTTCACGATGCGGTCCGCGCCGACTTCCTTCGGGTTTTCGACTTGGATGATCAGCCCGGTCTTGGTTCCGGGACCGACCATGACGGCCTCGACGCCGAAGACCTGCTCGCTGACGCGCATCAGATCGAAATTCAATTGCGGTACGACGCTCGAAATGCAACAACCCTTGATGGATTGAAGGCTTACGCCCTCGTGATCGAGGAGCATTCCGAGCAGAAAGCGGAGTTCGTCCAGCGTGCGGTAATTGTCGGTGCAAACCCGCCAATGCCCCAGCAGATCATCCCCCTTGTAAAGGCCCATGACCGTGTTCGAGTTGCCTACGTCCATTACGAGCAGCATGGCATGTTTTCCTCAACAGAACAGGAGCGACAGATCCGCCGCGGGCGCCGAGTGCGTCAACGCGCCCACGGAAATGATGTGCACGCCGGTTTCCGCGATGGCGCGGATGTTTTCCAGCGACGCGTTGCCGCTGGCTTCGATCACGACATGATGATCCCGGGCGCGGCGGACCGCCTCGCGCATGTCGTTGAGGCTCATGTTGTCAAGCATGATTGCGTCGGCGCCGGCCCGGATCGCCTCGTCAAATTCGTCCAAGTTCGACACTTCCACCTCGATTTTCATGAGATGGTGCGCACCGCCGGAGGCGTTGTAAACGGCCGCCCCGATGCCTCCCGCCGCGCGAATATGGTTTTCCTTGATTAGAATGCCGTTGAACAGGTTGAACCGGTGATTTGATCCGCCGCCATGCACCACGGCCTCCTTTTCAAGCCGGCGCATCAATGGCGTCGTCTTGCGTGTGTCGCAAATGCGCACGTTGAGATCCTCGACCGCCGCGACGTAGCGGGCCGTCAGCGTGGCGATGCCGGAAAGCCGCTGGAGGAAATTGAGCGCTGTGCGCTCAGCCGTCAGCACCGCGCGGGCGTCACCCTTGAAAGAAGCCAATTCATCCCCCCGTGTAAAGCGCGCGCCGTCCGAAACCGCCTGCCAATCCTCGATGCGCGCTTTCATACAGTCGAACGCCAGGCGAAACACACCCATGCCGCTCAATACGCCGTCCTGCTTGGCCACCAGACGCGCCCGGCAGCGGGTATGCGCTGGAACCGTCCGGTTGGTCGTAATGTCCTCGTGGCCTATGTCTTCTTCGAGCGCCTCCATGACAAGGCGCTTCAAGGACTTGTTCATCCCGCGGAGTTCTCCCACGGAGCCTGTTTCTCATCCGCGCTGGACCGATCGGACAATCTGTTCCGTGACCAACGTTAACATGACCGAGGAAACAGACACCAACAAACGGGTGATCTTATCACAGGCGGAAAAGGATTGCGACTTTCACATCATCGGGATGTGGCGTGGCCGCGAAACCGGGCGAGACGCAAAAATTTGTGATGCGGGGAAAAAACGGCCTTGTCCTTGAAGCATCGCAAGATTCCCCTGTTTTGGTCATTTCGGAAGCCCAGGGGAAGAAGAAATAGGCCCAACTTGAATAGTTTATGCCTGAATCCGCCGGAGCCGAAGTGGGTGTATTTCTGCAAACATGGTCTCTTGAAAACCAAGGGGATGGAGTTCCCCAAAATCGCCAAGTGGCTAATGACTCCTTTCGCAAGGCAATTCAGAAAAAATCTTCCTCATCTTGACCTGCCCAAGCACGGCGATGTTCCCGACGCCACCGATCCGAAGCGTTTCCGAACAGGCGCTGACCTGTGGCGGCAGGTTCTGAAGATGCAACTCCTCGCAACGGGAAAGATGGACTCGGAAGCGTGGGTGCGGCTACACTGGAGGTGGTAAAGCCGGGGATCAGGCATGAAGTATGTTTTTTTGGGCAGTTTTATTGTAATGACATTGCTGTCCGTGGCGGCATGGATGTGGCGGCCGGGCGGCCGGGACGACGATCGTGTTGAAATCGTCTGGGTCTGCGACGACAATCCCGTGCGCCGCGAACAGATCGATCTTTTCAATAAACTGAATCCGAAATATTATCTCCGTCTCGATCCGCAGAACATGGGAATGGAAAAGACCATTGTGCAGTGTCTGGCCGGTGTCGGGCCGGATATTTTCGATTGTTACAGCGGTTTTCAGTTGACGGCTTTCGTGCGGTCCGGCATCGCGTACGACTGCACGGAGGCGTTCCGTGATCGCGGGATTGACATCAACAAAGTGTGGCCGTGCCTGCTGCCGCTGGTCCGATATGAAGATCGGGTGTATGGTCATCCCGGTAACGGGGGCGGCCCGGCGCTTTGGTTCAACAAGGCGCTGTTCGACGCGGCGGGCGAGCCGTATCCCCGAAGCGATTGGACATGGCAGGAGTTCCTTCCGATTGCGAAACGGCTTACCCGATTCGATGCAAGAGGGCGGCCTATCCAGTTTGGTCTCATGATGGGTACATGGGACTGGATTGGCGTGTTTCTCGGCCAATGGAATGCGACGATCTATACGCCCGAAGGCACGCGCTGCGTCCTTGATTCGCCCGAGGCGTGCGCGGCGGCGCAGTTTTACCAGGATCTTATCCATGTGCATCGCGTGCTGCCTTCGCCGACCGAGGAACTGGCCATGGCCACGGCGGGGGGCTGGGGTTCCGGCACGATTTCGCTGTTCGGCGCGGGACGCGGCGCGATGGCCGTCGGGGGCCGTTGGTGGCTTTGCATGCTGCGGGGGAAGGATTATGCGCATTTGCGTCTTGGCGCGGTCGAAATGCCCGCAGGGCCGTCACGCCGCCTGTTCGGCTACGGGCGCGCTTCATTGATCAACGCCAAAAGCCCAAACCGCGAAGGAGCGCTCGCGTTCCTCGAATATCTTCACGGTCCCGACTGGAACAATCTCATCAACCGGCAGGCGGACGCACTTGCGCCTGTGATGCAATACAATTATACCGATGAATTTCTGCACAACCCGGAATATCCCGAAGAAGACTACAACGCGGTATGGCGCGCGGCCCTGGAGGATGCCGTGCCTTTCGAAGTGTCGCCGTATGTCAACGGGCAGTTCGTGGACCGCGTTTTCCTCAAGCAGGGCGATTTCCTGCGCGAGCGCATCAAGACGGGCGCGGAGGCGATGCGCGACGCGGCGCGCGCCATCAATGAAGCCATCATTGAACAACTTCGAAGCGATCCTGAATTGAAGGAGCGTTACTTTCAAGCGGTTGCGGGGGGGGCGCGGCCGGCATGGGATCGCCCGGAGGATGCGCCATGATGCGGCGCAACCGTCTTGTGCTTGCGACGGCGCTGTGCTTTCTGCTGCCGAATTTTCTCGGCTTTCTCGTCTTTACGTTTTTCCCCGTGTTGTTTTCGCTCGGCGCGGCGTTCACCAACTGGAATCTGATGAAAACGGTTTCTTTCCAGTGGGTGGGCATGGGCAATTTCATGAAGCTCTTCACGGATCACGAGTTCTGGCTTTATTTCATCAATACGATTTATTTCATGCTCGGCATGCCCGTCGCCATCGCGGCCTCGTTGTTTCTCGCGATTATCCTGAGCCAACGCCTGCGCGGAATGGTCGCCTACCGCACCCTGTTCTATTTGCCCAGTTTCACGTCCGGCGTCGCGCTGCTGATCTTGTGGAAGGCGCTTTACAACCCGAATTTCGGTCCCATCAACGTCATCATCGAATCGGTCCTGCAATGGCTTCATCTGGGCCACATCGAGCCGCCGACATGGCTTTCCTCGACCAAGAACCTGCTGGCGCTCAGCGCGGAACGGGTCGGGATTGTCGCGAGCCAGTTCGGGCTCGGAGCGCGCGACGCCATCATTATCATGGGCATCTGGACGGCTGCGGGCGGCGGCAACATGCTGTTGTATCTGGCAGGGATATCGAACATCCCGCCGGAACTGTACGAGGCGGCGGCGATTGACGGCGCGGGACGCTGGGCGCAGTTTCGCCACGTGACATGGCCGCAACTGGCGCCCACGACATTCTTCATCGTAATCATGAGCGTAATCGGCGGATTACAGGGCGGATTCGAGCAAGCGCGGGTCATGACGCTCGGCGGTCCCGCCGGCACGACAACAACGTTGTCGTACTACATCTATACCAAGGCCTTCGAGGAATTTCAGATCGGTTACGCCTCCGCCGTGGCGTGGGTGCTGTTTACCATTGTGTTCGCCATTACCTTGGTCAACTGGCGATTCGGGAGTCGCTATGTCAACGAGTAATCGCACATTTTCCGAATGGTGGTTCCGGACGGGGCGCTACATCGCGTCGCATGCATTCCTGATCGTGGTGGCGCTTACGATGCTGCTTCCGTTTCTCTGGATGGTTTTCGCGAGTTTCAAGCCGCTGAGCGAGATCCAGCAGTTCAATCTCAATCCATGGCCGGAGACATGGCAGCCGTCGAATTATACGGATGTGCTCAACAACAAGGACATTTCGTTCAAGCGCTACTATTTCAACAGCATTTTCGTCGCGGGGTGGGTGACGCTGCTGACGTGTTTCACAAGTTCGCTCGCGGCGTTCGCGTTTGCGCGGCTGCGTTGGCCCGGCCGCGACCACGTGTTCAAATTGTATCTCGCGACGATGATGATCCCCGGCGTCGTCACGATGATCCCGAACTACACGCTGATGGTGAAGATGCACCTGCTCGATTCGTACATCGGACTGATCGTGCCCGCGGCCTTCAGCGCCTTTGGCACCTTCCTGTTGCGTCAATTCATGTTGACGATTCCGTCGTCGCTCGACGAGGCGGCCACCATTGACGGCGCGTCGGCATGGCAGGTCTATTGGGATGTGATTCTGCCGTTGGCAAGACCCGGACTGATCGTGTTGTCCATTTTCACGTTCATGGGGAATTACGGGAGTTTCTTCTGGCCGCTCGTGCTCATCAAGAGCGAACACCTGCGCACGCTGCCCATCGGCATGCTTTACTTCGACACGGTGTACGGCCGCCAAACCAACCTCATCATGGCCGCGTCCGTCATGAACATCCTGCCGCTTGTCGTCCTGTTCATCCTGATGCAGAAATACCTTGTCCAAGGCATTCAATTGGGCGCGGTGAAGGGGTAGCCTATCTCGCGCGCAAGGCAACCCGCGGCTGATGGCCGTGAGTGATATCCACCATCGCGCCGTCGTTGAGGATGGATAGCCGCGCGGCTTCCATGACGAGTTCGTTGACGCTGGAATTGGCGGGCGTGGCGATGATGCCTTTTTCATCCACTTCGCGAATGATCGCGCGGCGCCGGGCAATCGCATCCGATTCAGGCAAGCCATCGGTTTCGTTCTCGATGCGCCGGATTGTTTCAATGGTTGCCGCCACCGAAAGGAATCCATACCCGACGGGCTTGTATCCGGGCCCTTCCCAGGGAACCAACTGGTAGAAATCGGGACTGACGAAGTTGAATGTCGAGCCGGCGCAGCCGATGCCTTCGAGATAACTGTGCGACACGCCGCGGAACTGATCGTCGTGCTTGAGACAGCCCGTCTTGCCGTCGCCCTCGAAGAACATGCTCAGGCATTGCTCGTTGCTGCCCGCGCCGTCGTCGGGATAGCCGAGGCCGTCCGTGACGGAGAGGATCGCGCCGTTCTCGAAGATGACGCGGCCGTTTGCCCACAGGTAACCCTCGTTGCCGTTCGGAAAGCGGCCCTTGATGCCGTTGACGGAAACCGCGGCGGGTTTCAGGCCCGTAATAAAGCACACCAAATCAACATAATGGCAGCCGACGTATACGAACGGGTCGGTCTGGTCGCACGTAAACCAGTTCTGAAAATTCGAGTGCCGGTAGTAATACGGTTCGATCATCTTGGCTTCGCCCATGATGAACTGGCCGAAATGCCCCTGTTCGTAATGCCGTTTCGCCATCAACGCACGGGTATCGAAGCGCTTGTGGTATTCAACGCCGACGAAGAGGCCCTTTTCCTTGCCGATCCGCTCGATTTCGAGCGCATGTTTGTATTCAAGCACCAGCGGTTTGACGCACAGCACGTGCTGATTGTGCTTGAAGGCTTCCATGATGACCGGATAGTGCAGCGGATCGGGCATGGCGACCACGACGGCTTGGCGCGGTTTCATGCCGGCCAAGACCTGCTTGTAAAGGTCGGGAAACATTGTGCCCGGGTCGGTATCGAAGGCCGGATGCGGCGTGAAGGACTGTCCCGGAAAAGCGCCTTGAAGATCCTTGCTATCCCGCAATGCGCACAGCGGCGGACTGTTCAGCGCACACACGGCGATTTCCGCAACCACACCGGTGCGCTGCAGATGATAGATGGACGGCAGGAGCAAATCATGCGTAATCATTCCGCCGCCGACGATCGTCACGTCAATGGCCTTCATGGATCATCTCCCGGTTGTATATAACGAAGAGCCCGCCGGGGCGGGCTCTTCACGAACACCTATCGAAACTCGATTATACGCCGTCCGGCTTGTCTTGTGCAGTCGGCGCCTCGGGGACCTCGGGCGGAGGGGCGGCGTCCCCCGGCTTGTTTTCGCCATCCGGCGTCTCCGGCGTGGCTTCGGCCGGAGGCGTTTCGGCGGGTGGGGTTTCGCCATCGAGGAAAATTTCGATTTTCATGGTGGGCCGGGCGTCCGCCACAATCTGCTTTACGGCTTCGTAACGCTTTTTGCTGAGCATGTATTTTTGAAGGTCGTCCTTGATTTCTTCGAGGGCCACGGTGCCGGCTTCATGTTTGCCGGTAACCGTCAAAATATGCCATCCATAGGTGGTCTTGAATGGATCGCTGATTTCGCCGATGGGCGTGGACGCCATCTTTTCCTCGAACTCGGGGACCATTTTCCCCTTAGGGGTATTGGGATAGGCGCCTCCGCGATCTTTCGATCCGGGATCGTCCGAGACGTCTTTGGCGACCGCCGCGAAACTTTCCCCGCCCACGATTCGCGCTCGCGCGGCGTCAATTTTTTCTTTGCCGGCGGCCCATGCGGCTTCGTCCTTGCCGTCAACTTTTACCAGGATATGGGCAACATCGGTGGTTGCCTCGGGACGTTCCATCTGGCCGGCGGCCTTGTACTTTTCATATTCGGCCTTCAATTCTTCGTCGGATATCGTTAGATCCGCCGTCTTGGCCTCCATGAATTTCTGATTGTCGAGTTTATTTCGGATGAGGGCCAGCAAATCGTCTTCGGTCATGCCCTGGCTTTCAAGGTATTGCTTGTAAAAGTCTTCGGAGGGCATCTGGGCCTTGGCCTTTTCCAATTCGGCCTTGGCTTCCTCGTCCGACGTGGCGATGCCGGCCTGCTTCGCCAGTATCGAGAGCACTTTCTCGTCTATCACCGCGTTGAGCACTTCCCTGCGTTGATCCGCGCCGGGCTTGCCGGTCATGCCATGGGCGCCCATCATTTGCTCGTGGGCGGCCAACTGCCGGGCGAATTGCTTTCCCATGATGGGTTCGTCGTTCACCTTGGCGACGATTTCGGGCAGTTCCGGTTCCTTTTTGGCTTCTTCGGCCAGAGCGTCGCCGATGACCACGGGCGTGTTTTCGGCCTGTGAGCCGCTGTCTTGGGCTGCGTCGCCTTCGCCGGTCGTAACCGGCGCCGACGCCGTTGCGCCGCCCGCAGGGGATTGGGGCGCAGGCGGAGTGCTCTGGCCGCAACCGGCGGCTGCCATGGCCGCCAACAAAATGGCCGCGACTGTATACTTGGTATTCATCCGATATTCTCCTCGAAAGGTCGTTACACGAAAAACCGCCGTACCGTCATCGGTACGGCGGCAGATGCACAGCATATCCGAAAAGGGCCGGACCGCGCAAATATCCCTTGGCGCCGTTATGGGAAAAGCAATGTTTGGCGACCTGTGGCAAGCCGCAGGTTTGGCGGGGAAGATGCGTCACGAAACAACCGTGCTCTTGCGGCCCATTTCCCAGTAGGCTTGGCAGGCGGCGAGGCGCGCGCACGGCGGAAGATTGTTCGCCTCTTGGAGGATGAAGCGACCCCCGTCGCGTATGCCGGAATTCAGGATGCGTTCCGTTTCGCGAATCAGCGGCGCGAGGTCGTCCTGCAGAAAGAAGGAAATGGGCGCGCCGCCCGACACCAGGACATCCGGGCCAAGGTCTTTGCGCAACGCGCCGAAATCGATCGGGAAACCGGTGTCGAACGCGCTCACGCCGAGTTCGTCGCGGATTGTTTTGAAATGACGCTGTGCATTGCCGCACAGGTGCATGGCGCGGTTTTTGGGCGTCGCGAACTGATCGAACAGCCGACGGTGAAGCGGCAGTACGAACGTTTGGTATTGTTCTTCCGACAGCATTTCGATGGCGTCGTCCGCCGCGCCGAATCCGTCCGTTGGAATGGGGCTTCCAAAGTGTTCGCGCCAGGCCTTCATGCGATTGGCGACGGCGGCATGGATGAATTCGATCAATTCGGCCGCATAATCGGGATCGGTGAGCAGGTCGAGACAGATCGCCGTCGAACCGCGCAGCGACGTGGCTATCGTGAACAGGCCGTCGCATCCGCAGAACGGCGCCCATTTGTCCGCGATAACGGGCCGCCCCATGAACGTCCACCCTTGCGCGCTCTTGCGATGGAAATGATCGAGGAATTGCAGGCATCGTTCGGCCCATTCGCCCGCAAAGGGATCCGGCATGCCGCGATCGAACAGCATGCGCTTATTGTCATCATTTAGGATGGGCGTGGTGTCGGGCACTTGGCCGTCGCGATAATGCACCGGACATCCGAACCATGCCGCGTCGTAATGGTTCTCGAAATCCACCGACACATTCCATTGTTCCGGCAGGCCGCGTTCGGCGTCGCCGGGAAGATAATGCCGCAGCCAGTACCGGAATTCGAGGACGGCTTGTCCCATTACCTCCGGATCGTTCATATACTCCCTGTAGGTGATGCCGCGCACGTTGTACGAGGGATCAAGCATCAAGATGCGCGGATTGCAGGTGAAGCGCACCGGCGTACGCGACGGCCTTCGCGCTTCGAAGGCCGTCCACAAGGCCGCGACTTCCGCATTGTGTTCGGAATAATCTTCCCCGCGGCGATCCGTGAGATTGAACAACCGAATGTCGAAGCCATCGTCCATGATCGTTCCCTCCCAAATGTCCGAAGTTGTGTGTGTTCAGGCCGTCTTGAAGGATAATGTTCGGGATGGTAGGATAACAACATAAACGACGAGGCGCGCAGGAAATGCCCCAGGCAGCCGCAATGCAGGAAGCAGATCAACGGGATTCCGGATCGTTCATGCCGATCAAACTGGCCTCGCTCCGGCTCGACACCGTGACCAATTTCGACATTTATTTTCAGCCGGCGCCGGGTCAGCCGTTTGTTTTGTACAGCGAACGGAACGTTCGTTTTACCGACGCGGTCCGGCAGCGCCTGCTTGACAGCAACCTGGACACAGTCTATATCCGGTCCAGTCATCAGGGCGCCTATGGCCGCTACATTGAGGAAAATCTCGCGGCCATCCTGGAAGACGATGCCATTCCCGTCGAGGAGAAATCCGAGGCGCTTTATGCGGCGTCCAGCGGGTTGATTGAGGACATCCTGGAGGAACCCGAATCGGCGGACAATGTCAAGCGCAGCAAGGACATCATCAAGAGCACGGTGAATTTCATGCTGACCGAACGCGATTCGTTCGCGACGTTGCTCAAGCAGGTTTCACTCGATTACAAGATCTACACGCATAGCGTGAACGTGGTCACCTATTCGGTGTCCCTTGCGCAGCGCAGCGGCCACGCGTCCTCCGCCACCTTGCGCGAACTGGCCATCGGCGCATTGTTGCACGACGTGGGCAAGAGCCGCATCAGCCCGGAGATTCTCGCTTCCAATGCGGCCCTGTCCGAGCGCCAGTGGGAGGAAATGCGGCAACATCCCGTTTACGGACATGAAATTTTGTCTGCGACGGGCGCCGTGGGCGAGATTGCGCTGGACATCGTGCTTCACCACCACGAAAAGCGGCGCGGGGGAGGATACCCCGACAACTTGTCTGGCGACTCGATTTCCCCCTTCGTGCGAATCGTATCCATCGCGGATGTGTTCGACGCGCTTACCACGAACCGGCCGTTTCAGCAGGCGCAAAAAACATTCACTGCCCTGTCCATCATGCGGACAAGGCTTGCCGCCGACCTCGATCCCGAACTCTTCCGCGCGTTCGTGGATATGATGGGCCACCCGACCCGCTGATCGGCGCGATCAACTCGCCGGGGTCAGGGCGTCTTCCTTGGCCTGGAGCAACGGCTTGAAGGCATTCAATACGTTTACGATGAAGGTGATTTTCGTTTCCACGTCAACGGTGCCGGTGGTGCTTGCCATGCACGGTTTCTTTGAAATCATCGCCACGTGTTTCATTCCGCTGTAACCTCCGTTCACACCGCTCCCATGCGGTGAATATTGGCCTTGCCGCGCGAAGGCTCCCATAGCCTTCACTTCGTTTACTATACCATGCGCGCCATTCCATGTCACGCACAACATAATGTACTTGAACCGGCTACCCAATTCAAGTGGGAATGCCCGGAACCGAATTTTCCAGCGTGAAAGCGCCGCTAGTTCCCGCGTATACTTGCGCCGTTGGAGGAGCATTCCCCATGAAATCCAAAAAATGTTTTCGCGTGGCAATTCTCATGGCGGCAATCATGACAACAGTCTTTGCGCAGGCGGCAGACAGGCGCCCCGGGCATGTGGTTGTGGTCGGCATTGACGGAATGCGGGGCGATTCGGTCGAACAGGCGCAAACACCGAACATGCGCGCATTGATGGCCCGTGGCGTCTCCACGATGAAGGCCGCGGCGGTCCTGCCCACCGTGAGCAGCCCGAATTGGGCCTCCGTGCTGATGGGCGCCCTTCCCGACACGCACAAGGTCTTGTCCAACGACTGGCAGCCCGGACAAACGCCGCCGTTTCCGACCCTTTTCGATGTGCTCCGGAACCGATACAAGAAAGCGCACATGGCCGCGATCTACGAATGGGCCGGATTTGGCCGGCTTTTCAATCATGTCTCCGTTGACTTTTGCGCTTCGGCGATTATGGACGCCGTCAAGCCCGATCCAAATATTTCGCCCGCACTACGAATGACAACCAAGGCCGCGGAAGTCATCAAGATCAACAAGCCGCTTTTCACATTCCTGCACCTCGACCTCGTTGACCACGCCGGCCACGCCTCCGGATACGGATCGCCGGAATATCTCGCGGCCGTCTCCGAGGCCGACCGATTGCTGGGCCAAATCCTTCAGGCCGTCGCGGATGCCGGCATCACGGACAAGACGGCCGTATTCGTGCTCTCCGATCACGGAGGCAAAGACAAGAGACACGGCGGTTCGAGTCCCGAAGAAACGACCGTCCCGTGGATGGCCGCCGGCCCCGGACTTGCAGCCGGCAAGACGCTTGCCGAACCCATCTCCATTGCCCAGACTGCGCCCACCATCGCCCGGCTCCTGCGCGTCAAATGCCCGGCCGCATGGACCCAACAGCCGATCGTCGAGGCCTTTGCCAAACACTGATTTCCCTTCGTCTGAACGCATGGAGACCCTAGGGAATCCAATTCCGGGGGAAAACTTGCGCGGACATCGGATGGTCCAATGATCGCAGGAAAGACCGTGCTACCGGCCAAGCGACCGAAACGGAGGAAGACGGCACGATGGGACATCACGTCAACGTTGAACGCGAGTACCGGTTGCTGCGCCAACAAATGGACCGCAACGTCTGCCCCGTTCCGGATTCGCCGGCCATACTCGGCATTCTGCGGATTCTCTATTCGCCGGACGAGGCGGCCTTTGCAGCCAAACTACCCATCAAACCCACGCGCATCGGGAAACTTGTCCCGAAGTTCGCCATGCCGGAAGACGAATTGCGCGGGAAATTGACCGATCTGGCCGAACGCGGACTCGTGTTCGATTTCGAGCGCAAGGGTGAACGGTACTATTCGCTGCCGCCCGTGCTCGGCGGCATCTACGAATACGTCATGATGCGCGCGCGGGACGACCTCCCGATGGAAGAGTTGTCGCGCCTGTTCGACGAGTACATGAACGCCGATCGCAAGCATCTCGAGGCGGTGTATTCCGGGGAAACGCAATTCGCGCGGGCATTCGTCCGCGAAGAGGCGCTGCCGGAAGAGGACCACTCCGAGATCCTCGACTATGAGCGCGTAAGCCGGATGATCGAGTCGGCCTCCTTGCTTACCATCGCCTTGTGCCCTTGCCGGCACACGAAGAGTCATCTTGGCACGGCCTGCGACCGGCCGCAACGGACCTGCATCTCGCTCAACAAGGGCGCGGAGTCGGTCCTGCACAGCGGCATTTCGGAGCGCATTGACAAGCGGGAAGCCCTTCGCATCGTGGACGAATGCAAGACGGCGGGCCTGGTCCAGGTCGGGGACAATGTCCAGCGCAACAGTTCGTTCGTCTGCAATTGCTGTAGTTGCTGCTGCACCCTGTTCAACGGCGCGCGCACGCTCGGCATCGGCCATGCCATCGTGACCTCCAACTGGATGGCCGAACTCGACACCGAGAAATGCACCGGCTGTGGACGATGCGTAGCCTCGTGTCCCATGCACGCCTTGGCGACGCCCGAAAAGGGCGGGAAAACGACGCTGAACGCGGCGGCATGTCTCGGGTGCGGTGTGTGCTATACGATGTGCCGTTCAGACGCGCTCCGCATGAAAGCGCGCGACCGCCGCGTCTTCACGCCGGAAACGACCTTCGACATGATCGGCCACATGGCCATCGAGCGCGGCAAGGTCGCCGAGATGCTCTTCGACGATCCCGAACGCCTGAGCCACCGCGCACTGGGCCGGCTGCTGCGCCTACTCGAAACATCACCCCCGTGGAAGGCCGCCATGGCCGTCCGCCCGCTGCGCTCCACCTTCCTGAACACCATGCTCAAGCTCGCGCGCGAATCCAAAGAATAACGATCATAACGTGGACAGAATTCGCGCCATTCCTCCTGCCTCCTGCACTCTGCCTCGGAGATTGGGAACAGAACCCATGGAAACCCCGCGTTCGCAAAACGTTCCGCAACACGGGGCCAAGCAAACATCAGGCGTAAAGCAGGCGTCCCTTGGGCCGAGGCACTGTGCGGCCGAGCTTCTTCGCCGTTTCAATCCATTCCGCAATCACAATTTCAACATTTTCAAGCGCTTCCCGATACGATGCGCCATCGGCCATGCACCCCGGCAATTCGGGAACTTCCACAATAAACGCTTTATCCTCGTCGCTCCAATAGATGATAAGTTCATATTTTGGCACGGCGTTCACCGCCCAGGCGGTATTTCAGGATTAAATCTCTTACTTGCTTGACCTGATACGGTTTTGCTTTCGCTTGTAAAGTGATGATTTCGCTGATATCGGCGCTACAGTAAATGTGATGATCGCCTCGAAAAGGTTTGACGTTGGCCAGAGACTTCAAGTTTTACCACCCCTTGGTCCACATCTCCTCGTCCTCGTAGACTTTTTCGTCGGCGAGATCCGCCGCTTCGGCGTCGAGTTCGCTGGCGCGCGCCGGATTCGGGTCGTCGAGCACTTCGCGGTAGAACTCGTGCTGAATGAGCAGGCTCATGATTTCGTTCGTGCCCGTCCAGATTTGCGCAAGGCGCGCGTCGCGCACCATGCGCTCGATCGGAAAGATGTTCGTGTAGCCGATGCCGCCCACCACCTGCATCGCCAGATTGCACACGTCCCAACAGGCCTCCGTCGCGAATTTCTTGGCCTCGCTGACCATCCGTCGGGCGCTCGGAACGCGTTGGTCAACGGCCTTTCCCGCCGCGATGGTCAACGCGCGCGCGGCATCGAGTTTCGTGATGGCCTCGGCCACCTTGAAACTGACGCCCTGGAAGGTGCGAATTTTCTTGCCGAACGCATACCGGCGGTCGGTGTAATGCGTCGCGACCGTCAACGCCGCGCGGGCCAGACCCAACGCGCCGCCCGCCGAGGTCAGTCGTTCGGGCACCATCATCGTGTTGAAGATTTCCGCGCCTTGATTCAGTCCACCGATGAGGTTCGCTTCCGGCACCACGACATCCTTGAAGATAATGCGGCCGGTGCCTCCGCCCCGCGTGCCCATCAGACGATACAGGTATTTCGTTTCCACACCGGGGCGGTCTTTCTCGATAAGCAGGAGACTGATCCGCTCGTGCTGCCTGCCGGTCGGATTCGTGTTGCAGTAGACCAAGAAGAAATCCGCGCAAGCCGCGCCCACGACAAATCGTTTCTGCCCGCGCACCGTAAAATGGCCGTCTTTAAGTTCCGCCTTCGTCGTCGCGCCGAAGAAATCCGTACCGCCGCGCGGTTCCGTCAATGCCTCCGCCGAGATAATTTCCCCTTTCAGCAATGGCCGCAGATAGCGTTCCTTCTGTTCTTCGGTCCCAAAGGTATGCAGCGCCTCGCCCACGATGGACGGCATCGAAAACGCGCATCCCAGCGCCATGCCCAACACGCCGATTTCCTCGAGCGCCGCAATTTCCGCCGTCCAACCGAGGCCGCGACCTCCGTATTTCGGCGAAAACCGAAGGCCGAGCAGATTGCGCCTGCCTAAGGCCCGGACATAGTCCGCGGGATACTCGATTTCGTCGCGATCCATCTTTTTAAGCAGGTCCGGCGGCACCTCGTTCTTCACGAACTCCCGCACTTCCTGCTTCAGCGCCCGTTCTTCATTGGTCAAAAGCACATCCTGCAACATGGCGTCATCTCCTGTGCGACTTGCTTACATACAAACCACGGCCCTCCGAAAGCAGTATATAAAAGGCTTCCGCAAAATGCCTCATTTCAGCGAGGCCGGCATCCGGCCGTTTCCAAACGCCGAAAGCCGCAAACTTCACGGAACCGGCTTGGTGTCGTAGAGGATCGGCGCATCCCTCAGGGTTTCCCGCAGGGCGGCGATAACCCCGGGCGGGTCCGCCTTCGGTTCAAGCCCCATGTGTCGTTCGATGACCGACAGCAGCAATTCCGCAATGATGCGGTGTCCCTCGGATTTCGGGTGGCAGTTGTCGTAAAAGATCCGGCCATCGGGAATGCCGTCGGGCATCACATCCTGAAAGGCCGCTTCCGCATCGACCACAAACACATCCGAACGCTTGCCCAAATCCCGAACAAAGTCGTTGAAAGGCCCCGGAGCGCGCACGCTGAACGTGGCCAGATCGCGCGATGCCTTGTATGCCTCGCGCGCGGCGGCGAATTCACCCAACCCATCGTGCGCTTTGCCCTTCAAAAAATGAAGGTAGGATTTTTCCCAGATATCGTTCGTTTTCATGGCCAATTGCGCGTTTATTTCCCCGAGGGCTTTCCGAAATTCCAACGGATCCACGTGCCCCATTCCCCCGCCGCGACGGTTGAGGATCCTGTTCCAGGCGCCGAACCGGCGATCCCCAAAACCGGTGCACTCCACATCCGTATACCTCAGATTCGATCCTTCGACGACAAAGAGGAGAGGGATCCCCGCCTGCTGGCATGCTTCGGCCATTGTACGCATGTTGTTCCGGGATTCATCCAGCAATTTCCGCGCGTCCTCTTCCGTGATTGTAAAATCCGACGCGGCGGCGCCTTGCCAGTTTCCCGCCAAAGGACCGGTATTTGCACGAGTCATCTTGGCCAAATAGACCAGCGTCCGGAAACCCCGGAGCGCCCGCGAACGTTTCCAACGTTCGTACATCATTCCCTCAGCCACCTCGTTATTGCCGGCCTCTACGATCACATAGTCGGGCGCATGGCGCAGGCTCTCCCGGAGCAATGGTAATATGCGGTAACTTCCCCAACCCGGAACGCTGAAATTCATCACCTCGAATCGGCGGGATCGATCCCTTTCCGGAAGGGCTTTCTCAAGAACCTCCGAATAGGATTCCTCGACAAAGGGCGATTCTATGGCTTTTGTTTCATCCTGGCGCTTGCCGATAAGACCGGCCGCCGCCGATCCGCCAAACACGAAAATTCGGACCGTGTCCGCCGGCTTGGGATTCCTCAATTCCATGCTGGATTCCATCACCCATCCCGCGGGATGATGGATAACGACAACGTCCTCTTGCTCCTCGAAGACCGGCGCGCGGGGAAGGTAATCGTCGCTGCCGGATTCCTCGGTAAGCCGCAAGTACCCCTCGAAGGCCAGAAAGGGCGCCATGGCGGCAAACAGGATCAACGGAAAGAATTTTGCGCCTCGCAGTCCGCGGCACAATCCTGTTTTCATGTTTTCCCAACATCCCGCCACACGGGATCGTCGTTTCAAAAAAAGCCCAAGATACATCGAATAGGGCCCGCACCCGGGTTCTGGCTTGGCCAAAATATCAAATGGATCGTTATTTGGCTCCGGATTTGGCCTCTTCCGGCGCGACGGCATCCGAAACGATCCAGGTAATGCCTTTTGCCGCAAGAATTTGCTGGCGCAACTTGGCGGTCACATCCGGATTGGCCTTCAAATATTGCCGGGTGGCTTCGCGGCCTTGGCCCAGATTCTCGCCGTTGTACGAAAACCAGGATCCACTTTTCTGCACCAGTTTCTCCGCCACGGCCAAATCGAGAATATCGCCTTCTTTCGAAATGCCCTCGTCGAAGAGAATATCAAATTCCGAAACCTTGAAGGGCGGGCCCAGTTTGTTCTTCACCACCTTGGCTTTGACGCGGTTGCCGACGTCCTGCTCGTGCTCCTTGATGCTTGAAATGCGGCGCACGTCTATGCGCATGCTGGCGTAGAACTTCAATGCGCGGCCGCCGGTCGTCGTTTCGGGATTACCGAACATCACCCCGATTTTTTCGCGCAACTGGTTGATAAAGATGACGAGTGTCTTCGACCGGCTGATGGCCGCCGTCAATTTCCGCAGCGCCTGCGACATCAGCCGCGCCTGCAAACCGACATGCGCGTCACCCATTTCGCCCTCGACTTCCGCCTTCGGCACAAGGGCCGCCACCGAGTCTATCACGATCACGTCCACCGCATTGCTGCGCACCAGCGTTTCGCAAATTTCAAGCGCCTGTTCCGCCGTGTCCGGCTGCGAAACCAGGAGATTGTCTATGTCCACGCCGATCTTCGTCGCGAATGTCGGATCCAAGGCATGTTCGGCGTCTATGTAGCATGCAATGCCCCCTTCCCGCTGGGCGTTCGCCACCACATGCAGCGCCAGCGTCGTCTTGCCCGACGATTCCGGACCAAACACCTCGACCACCCGGCCCGTCGGCAATCCGCCCAGTCCCGTCGCGATGTCCAGCGAAAGACTGCCGGTCGAAATGGTCTTCCCGGCCTGCACAAAATGATCGTCGCCCAGACGAACCAGCGTTCCCCGCCCGAACTGCTTCTCCAACTGCGCTACCGCCACCGACAACGCCTTGCCGCGCTCATCGCCCTTTCGGGGTTCCATATCCACTCTCCTCTTTTTTGATTACTGAATATTTATTCACTATCCGCCCTATGTTCGCATAACCGGATACGATTGTCAAGCAAAAAAGATAACGGGCCCGACAGGAAACGGTCAGAGCAACCTCCCTTCGGAACATCTAGCATATCATAAGCATTGCCGTGTTTGTGCATGGAATGTTTCCATTGAATGCGATCGTCCCTGGTCGTTTCCGTGGCTTTACGCTTACGGGCCCTCCGCGTGCGGAAGCGATTTTTATCTACGAATCCGCATGTTGCCGCCCTTGATCAACGCTTCGGCCTCCTCTTTCGTGCTGTAGTTGAAATCGCCGGGAATCGAGTGGGCCAGCGCGCTGAAGGCATTGCCGAACCGCAGGCCGTATTCGACCCCTTCCGTCAGTATGCCGTAGAGAAAGCCGGCGCTGAAGGAATCGCCGCCGCCCACGCGATCCACGATTTCGACCTCGAACCGCGGCCCCTCGTAGATGCGACCGTCCGCATAGGCCACCGCGCCCCATGTGTTGCGCCAGACGCTGATGTCCTCGCGCAGCGTAATCGCCACCGCCTTGAACGCGAACCGTTCGGCCAGTTTTTTCGCAACCGCCGCATACGTCTCCGACGAGATCGCGCGAAACGAATCATCGTCCACCGATACGTCCCCCTGAATGCCGAAGACTTTCTTTGTGTCTTCCTCGGTCGAGATCAAGATATCCACGAACTCCATCATCGGTTCCTGCACGGCGCGAGCCTTTTCGGCGCTCCACAATTTGGCGCGATAGTTGAGATCGTAGGAGATTATGCATCCCGCCCGTTTCGCCGTCTGCAAGGCCTCAAGCGTGACGGCGGCGGCCAACTCGCCCAGCGCGGGCGTAATTCCGGAGCAATGGAACAGCCGCGCGCCCGCCAGCGCGGCATCCCAATCCACCATGCCCGGCGCGATCCGGCTGATGGCCGAACCCGCCCGGTCGTACAGAACCGAACTGGGCCGCGGCGACGCGCCGAACTCGACGAAATACAGCCCAACGCGATCGTCGGGCGTCCAAACGACATGTTGCGTGTCCACGCCGTGTTTGCGCGCCTCGTTGGCAATCATGCGGCCCAGCGGATTCCGCGTGAGCCGCGACACCCACCGCGTCTTCAATCCCAGGCGGCTCGCCGCGACGGCCACATTCAATTCGGCGCCGCCGATGCGCACATCGAGACGGTTCGTCTGTTCAAGCCGATGAAAGTCCGGCGGCGACAGCCGCACCATGGCCTCGCCGAATGTCACGATATCCATGAAACCTCTCCTCCCAGGCGATAGTTTCCCTGCTGCCTGTCCATTTTTTCAAGTGAAACCGATTCAAAACGAGCCTTTCGGATGTCACTCGTCTTGGTTCGTTGCTGATTGTGTATCGGTGAAAGGTCCATGCAACGCTTTCTTGCGAAACAACAGGAAACCGCAATCCACGTTGACGTGAAGCAGAAAAATGGACCTCGTCCGATCCCAAGACGCGGTGAATGCCTTGACCAGATCGTAGTCGGTGTCAATCCATGTCCTCGAGAGGTATTCGGTCAGATATTTGTATTCCTGTCCGCGCAAGAGGATGTAGTCCGGACGAAAATGTTCGAGCATGTCGTACAGGGTCTGGCGGCCCGGCGCGTCCCGCAAGTAGCAGGTGACACGGCGGTTGCAGAGTCCGGGCCAATCGTAGACGATCCGCCGCGAGTAATAGCCGACGTAACCGAGCGGTTCGCATCCGACGGTTTCGTCCGGCCGCATGACGCGCCCAAGGTAAAGTCCCGCCTGCTTGCGCACGGCATTTTCGATGTTTTCCTGAATCTGCTTTTCTGTCTTGAACGTCAACGGCAAGATACCCGCGATGCACGCCAGATAGGCCGCGGCCACAAGGCCCAGCACGGCGGTCCGCATGCGGCCTTCCAATGGGTAGGCAAGCCCGTGCAGGCCGCGAAGACTCAACAAGACCGCGACAGCGGAGAACGGCACAAGATACCACCCATGAATGAAGGGAACGAGGAAGGCATAGTACAACGTGTAGACGAAAACGAAGAACGCGGGAAGAAACATCGCCCACTGGCGGCGCCAGAAGGCAAAAAAGGTTCCGGCCAGCGCAAGGCACAGCATCAGACCCGACAGATAACCACGGTCCCAAAAGGGATGCCGGAGGTGCAGGCCGTGGCCGCCGAACGTGAGGCCGAGCGGTGAAAAAATCCAGTCGCGGATGCGTTCGACGATTTCCCGTTTCACGGTGGAACAGGTCATGTTGGATTCCTGCCACCAATGCGGCACGCCCAGCCACTTGGCCACCATCGTATGGGGAATCGGCGATCCGTAGTACCACCATGCGAACGCGAGCCAAGGCGCGTAGACGATCGCCGCCGCACCCACGATGCGCGGCAATTGCCGCCTGTCCCTGAAGAGGGCGTATACCCCCACGATGACGGTCCAGAAGGCCAAATCGGGCCGGGCCAGCATGCACAAACCAAGGCTCGCGCCCAAGGGAAGGGGCCGCCAAGTCACCGCATAGTACAGCGAGGCAAGAAGGATCAGCGTGGTCACCTGCGTCTCCATGCCGGCCATGCCCCAGAGGATCTGGTGGTGCTCGCAGGCCAGGTAGCCCATCCACATCGCCGCGAGCGGCCCCGGCAGGCGGATGCTTCGGTAAAGGGCGATCCCCAACGCATAAAAAACAGCGAGGATGGACGCGATCACGGAAACGGCTTTCAGGAACGGAATGCCCCAGCCCAAATGCAGGACATCCCCCACAAGCGGGATCAGCACGCTCAACGGACTGGTGAATCCGTGCAACGGGGGATCGCCGGGGCGATAATGCGTAAGGCCAAGCCCCTGCACGCAGTTTTCCGAATGAAGCGTCGTAATGAGCGCGTCTTCCCAGACCCGCCCCGTATACGCCCAGAAACACAAGCGCAGGCCGGCGGCAATCAGCGCGAAAAAACACGCCCATCGGAACATCGCCGCGCGATCGCCGCAATCCATCTCGCGAATGCCCGGAAGGGCGTTCAGGAATGCGGCGGGCGATCGCATGGCCGGCGCGCCCGCTACGGGACCGCCAGAAATCGCCGGGGCGGTTCGGGTTTGATGCCATTGGCCGAAATTTCGAACAACCGCCAGTACCCGTCAATGGCGGCAGGCGTCACGGTAAACGGCGTCGCGCCCCACGGCACCGCCTTTTCCCCCTCCTTGTTTTCGCGATGCCAATGGCCGAAAACGAGATGATCGAGCGGGCAATCCACAAACAGAGCCAGTTGCGCACGCATGCCCATCGAAACATCGTACCGGTGCGTCAGTCCGATGGACCAGCGCGCGGGCCGCATCGCACGCCGAAGCAATTCGAGTTCGCCGTTCTGGGCGCCCCATTCGTCCGCGATCACATAATCCTTGGTGTCGTAAGACAAATAGGCGTCCGGGCCGAAATTGAATGTATACACCGTTTCGCCGAACACGCGATCGTAATCGCCCGCCCCGCGGTCGTGATTGCCCGGACACAGGAAGGTCGGCAACGTGCACGTATCGAGGACTTCGATGAACGCGGCATACTGTTCCGGCGTGGCGTCGTGCGTGAGATCGCCCGTCAGCGCCGCGAACGCCGCGTTCGACGCATTGACCGTTTCGACGGCCTTTCGGAAAATATCTGCTCCGTTGCCCCACTCGCGTTGAGCGCCGATATGGATGTCCGTCAATAGCGCAAACCGGTAACTCTCGGGAAACGAGGCGTAAACGAACACGGACCGGACGTTTCGGTCCGTCTTGTCGCCGGCAACCGCCTCCAGTGTGTAACCTCCTTCGGCGACGCCATCGGGCAACCGGCAGCGGCCGTGCCAGATCCCGCGCATTTCGCGCCATTGGACGGCCAGCGGAACCGGGGAACCCCCGACCTCGATGCGGAGATCCGCTTTCTCGCGGAGCATAACGTCGAATTCGGATGTCTTGCCCACCAGCGCCGGCCGGCCGTTGTGCGGCGCGCGGATGAGTCCGAGCGTGCCGTCCGGTTCGCGCGCCCATGTTTCCGCGGCAAGCAGGATCATCACTCCCATCGCCGACAACCCGCACAAAAAACGAACTGCGGCGACGGGCGCCTTCCAATGGATTCGAATTCGCCTTCCCGCGACGATCAATGGCAATCCCTTCATTTCTTCTGTCCCTTTGGCCGCCACACGGGAGCGTAATCGGGTCCTAGGCGATCCGTAACGCGGATCAGGTCTTTACCGGACAGATTGCAAACGTGGATTTCCGGATCGCCGGTGCAGTTGGACACATAGGCAATCCATTTTCCATCGGGCGACCATGAAGGCGACCATGTGTCAAAATCGGGCGAAGCCACCACGGGCGCCACCCGCGCCGTGTCCACAAACACACAGTAAACGCCCCGCCGCCCTCCCCGAAACGATTCAAAGGCCAGCCAGCGGCTGTCGGGAGACCATACAGGATTCCAGTCGGCCGTCCGATGGTTCGACAGGTCCACCGCACGCTCATGCGTATAGCAGAAAAGTTCACGATCGCCACCGTCGTTCGACTCAAAGGCCAGACGGAGACCATTGGGACTGGGCGCGGCGAACCATTCCGCATATTCGCCGGTCGCGGACGGCAGTGTTTCCTGGGGAACGGGAACGACCGAATCCGACGTCATGAAAAACAGGCCCGTGCTCAATCCATGGGGCGTTTTTTCGACACCCGCGGCCACGAGGGCCGGGCCGGAACCGAGCCGATCGATTGCCGCCGTTCCGCTTTTGACATTGGGATCGGCGTTGATCGCATACAATAATTTGTGATTGGGCAGCCACACCGGCCGCATGAAACCTTCCGCACCTCCCCCCCAAACGGTTTCGTTCCCGCCTTCGATGTCGTAAACCACAATACGTTGCGTCAAGCCTTCCCCCGATTCATAGGCCAGCAGACGCCCGTCGGGCGACCATTGCGGAAACGCGTTCCACGCGGCGGTATGGGCAATCGCGCGTGTTTCGGAAGCGTCCGGCCTTGCCAGAACAATCCCCATTCCGTCGGTTCGTTTCGTGGCGAAGGCCAGCCAAGCGCCGTCCGGCGACCATGCCGGCGCGCCGTCGGATTGGCCGGGACCCACGGGTACCGCCGTCCGGCTTTCAAGATCGAGGACGTGCACGCGCAGGCTGCCGGAATCGGCGCCGGACAAATAGGCAATCTGCCCGGCCGGTGAAGCCGCCGCGATGAACGCCAACACCCATGAAGCCATGATCATGCCCGCCCGTCTCCCCGCGCGGCCATCAGGCGCGTCCGCCCGTGCGTCTTCTCAACGCAGCAACGCCTCATTGATGGTGATTTGAATATCGGCCGAGTTGACCCGTCCGTCGCGGTTGACATCCGCATCAACAACGGGGCTGGATTTTTGCAACACGGCGTTGATGACCAACTGGATGTCCACGGCGTTCACGAATCCGTCCAGATTCACATCCGCTTTTACAATGGCCACATCCGCCGGGACATAGGTAAATGCCTCGCGCGCTGTGCCCGAACCGAAGCGCGTCGTTACCCGGATGTCCTCGGCGATTCGCACGCCGCCCACTTCGGGGCTGGGCACATGTTCGGGTGTGACCAATTCAATTCGGTTTTCGTTGATCCCGCGCAACGACCGCGCCTCGATGCCGCCGACCGTTACTGACAGGGGTTGGCCGAGATTCTTGCCCAGCAGGACGATCTCGGTTCCACCCGCACTCGAACCCACCGCCAGCGGAAGGCCCGACAACGGCAGGCTCGAAGGCGACACAACGGCAGGCACGTCCGCGCGCAACGCCACCGTCTGCACCAACGGCAACGGCATCAGCGTCACCACCGGCGACATGCGCGGCATGCCCGGCAGGCCGTAGGCCGTCTTCGGCGTCACGACAAAGAACCAGCGATCTTCCGCCTTGAACGCTGTCGGCGGCACCGTCAACTGATTCGTAAGCCCGCCCGCATACACATTGTTTTTGTACCACATGACAAGGGAACTGCCCTCGCCGAAATTCAACGGGTCCGAAAGGGCCAGCGGATGCGTATAGGTGTACTCGGCGGTCAGCGGATATTCCATGCTGACGACGCGGCTGCGCGACGGATCCTCGACCGGATCGCCCGAATGCAGGCGAAGATCGATCGCATCGGGCAACGGAACATCCACCCCCACCATCAGCGTCACATCCTGATAGGCGCTCGCCGTGCCGAGCGTCGCGGTAACGCGGACCGTGAACATCTTGTTCATGTCTTCATAGGCGGTTTGCCAGCGGAACGCCCCCGTACCGTCATGGTTGTCCGCAAACGGGACGGCGCCGGCGCCATCCCATTCCGCCTGCAAGGCCGGTGTGTCCGTTGTGCCCACAGGCACGACAGTCCGCACGTCGAAATGTATCGATTCGCCCGGCTCGACCGATTGGGTCGCAATCGGCTCGATCGCCAATGCAGTCAAGGAACGCGGCAGTTCGGACAAGTCCGAACGCACATTCACGCTGCGGACATTCGGGAAGATCGTGGATGGGTCAACCGGCACGCCCATCCCGTCCGAAAGGCCGACCACCGCCGTGCGGGCGCCCACGTACAAATAGGACAGCCGCACATGGCCGCTGTGATAGAGTTCCGCCTGCACCGTATTGGGAAGATTGCCGCCCGGAGAGCCCACCGCATCCACGGAAATCATGTTCTCGAACGTGACCACCAGTCGATCGTCCAATTCGCGGACCCAAATCAGCCCGCCCGCCGTGGGCATGAAATGCGTGAACAGGAACGAAATCCGCGGCACGGCAAAATGGGAGGCCAGCGAAGGAACGCTGTTCTCAACGGTTCCCTGTTGCACCGGCGCGAAAGCGATGTAACCATTCGCGGCGATGTAAAGCGTGGAATACTTCTTTCCGAAGAACTGGAACGGGGACGAAAACGTATAGCCGTAAACCATGTCCGCGTTGAAGGGAACGGTCTGTGCCACGCCGTCCGCGTCCTGCCGCGCCACCGGCAATTCATAAAGATTCCGCCGGAGAGTCGCCGCATAGTTCGCATAGTCGGGAAGCGACGGCTCGCCGAGACCGCCCGTCGCCGCGCCCACCGGCCAGAACGTAATCTGGCTGTATGAAAGATCAAAAGGCGAGGGCGTTACCGAGGGACTGGCAGGCTGCGCCTCAAACGCCTGAGACAGGAAATCGGGCGGTTCCGCCCCGGCCGTCGCGCAACTGGTGGCGCGATCCGGAAAACCGTACGCCGTGTCGGAAAACAGACTGTAATAATATTTGGTCCCGCGCACGACTGCGACATCGAGGAATTTCTCCTCTGTGCCCTGGTAAAGTTGCATGCCGTCGGACGGATTCTGCGGGAATCCCGCCGTGCTCCTGACAAGGATTACCCGGCGGAAATTCTCGGAGGACGGATTGGTCCACGTGATCGCGATGACGGGACGGCCATACCTGTCCAATGCCGGAAGCGCGCGAAAACCACGGATCTTTTCTTCACTGGTCGCGGGCGCAATTTCGACCGCCTCCGCCGCGGCGCGCACATTCAACCGCTGGTTGAAATCCAACCCTTGATTGATGGTGGCCTGGCCAAGGAACATGTAAAAATCGCTGAATCCCGCCGCCATCGGCAGGGGCGCAATCTGTGTTTCATAGAACAGCCGCGCGACCGGCTCGATGCCCATGCCGGCCACGGTTTGTCCGTTGAACGTGTCCCCGTCGGTCAAAAGGTAACACAACTTGTTCAGGATGCCGCTGTTGTAATGAACGCCCCCATTGTCGCCGAAGCCGGTATAATACAACGGGCTGTTCAGGCGGTCCGGATCGCCGAACAACGTCGGATCTTTCATGCTTCGAATCGCGCCTATCGGCAAATCCTCGCCCATCAGCCAACGCACGGCCGCCGTGTCTGTGCCCTTGCCATTCGTCAGGTCCACAAACTCGCCCCAGATATCCGAAAACGATTCGTTCATGGCGCCCGACTGGCCCTGATAGATGAGATTCGATTCGGAATCGGTCACGCCATGGGTCAGTTCATGGGCCGTGACGTCGTCCACCGCATATCCTTCTCCGAAGATCATCCGATTCCACGGCTCACCCACCCAAAACGCATTGGGATACGGGCAATAGTAATTGCAGTAACGAACCGTCGCCGCCAAATCCATTCCTTTGTTGTCAATGCTGTCGCGGTTATGGACGCGATAGTAAAAATCGTAGGTGTCGCCCAGGAAATCATAGGCCAGATCCGCGTCGCGAATGCCGCACGGCGGATCGCCCTCGTTGCGTACGACGCGACCCAACGACGCCGTGCTGTCCGCATCGGAAATCACACGCACTTTCGCCTCGTGGGCCAGCGGGTAATGGAAAACCACTTTCCCGGTGAATCCGTCCACGAGGATGACCTCGGCGGCCAAGGGGTTCTCGGTGCTGGCGATGGTCAGTTTCCACGCGACAGTGACGGGCCCCTCCTGATCCACAATGGCCGGATCGAAGATGACGCGTTGCGGCGTTTCGATGGCGTACTCGCTGATCGCGCCCCCGTACTCCTTGATCATCCATTGCGTCGCGGCATCCTGCGCGGCGGTGTCGCCGAACGACGGCGTCAGGGAAAGCGTGCCGGTGTCGAGCGGGGTCAGATCGCGCAAGACATCGCTCATGACGCACGCCACGCCGGACGTCCCATTGGTCTGTACAACCATCTGGCCGGCGAAAACCGGTATGCCCTGATAAACCTGCTGCAATCGCACATAGGTCCGATCCGTAAACCGTGCATTGACCCGGTCGGTTTCAAAGGTCTGCCGGGAACTGCGTGTCGCGAATGCTCCGGTATGCGCCGAAACGAATGCATGAGCCAGCGATTCCGCCGTGGCGGCCTTCGCGCCCTGCGACACGGCAAAGAAAGTCCCGGGAGGCGCGCCCACGAACCGAAGGAAACCGTCGTCCGACTGCCACTTGCGCAACGGTTCCGATGACTGCCCGGCACGCAGCGCCTTGAAAAGACTGTCGAGATCCTCGGGATTCACCCCCGCGGCCTGCGCAAGGAAGGCGGTCATCAGACACACCGCCAACAACGCCGCGATTTTCAATCCCCGGCCCCGGCGATTCTCCGCATCAAAACCGTTAGCACCCATCAATGGCCTCCTGCGCCGCACTCGACACGAACGAATCGCATCCGGCGGTTGCCTGTCCGATAGCGCCGTCAGATACACACTTCCCACTCCCGCCGCGACCCACACACCCGCCACGACGAATCGTAAAACTGCACATATAACTACAACACCCGTTCACTGTGCGCACACGCACAATCCCGTGCAATGAATGCACATCCTTCCGTTTGAGCATTCCTCTCCTTACCCGTTCTACACCAACCACATAGGATATGTCAAGGGAAAATCTTCGACGAACAAGGAAAAATGTGGAAATTGTCCGAATTCGGCGCGGCTGGTCTGGCGGACCCTTGAAGACCAATCCTGCACCCATGCGAAACGTTTCAACCTGGAACCGTCGGCTAATCCCGGCTTTTTCGGACGGGCAGTGGACAAGATGGGCTTTTGGGGTTCAATGGACTTCATCACGATTGCGAGAATGATCACGAGCAGTGGCCGGCATGGGAAAACCCTTTTTCCGTACAACCGGAAGCCCATGGACGATCTCGGCAGTGACCGGTTTGACAATACGCGACGGGAATATGACAATACTTTTTATTGAACATTTTGACACTAACGGCATAACAGGGCGATTATCCGGGTTTTCCCGGTTATTCGGTTTCGTTCATGGCAATAGATATCGCGTATGGCTCGCGGACGCTTCATTTTATTCCGCCGGATGTGGTGACATGGCTTGGCACGCTGGACATCGCCGAAGCCCCTGAATTGAACCATCGCGACGAGGCCATCCGAGAAGCGCTTCGGCGGCCCATCGGATTGAAACACGGCCTTGACGGCATTGTAAAACCGGGCGAAACGGTCGCGGTGATTGTATCGGACGCATTCCGTCAAACCCGCGCCGATCAGGTGCTGCCCATCCTCATCGGCGAACTCGCCGACACGGGCATTCCGGACACGGATATCCAGATTTTGTTCGCGACGGGCATTCATCGCGCGCCCCGGCGGGATGAACAGGCGCGCATCCTTGGCCCCGCGATATTCCGGCGATTCAAGGATCGCGCCTTCCCGCACAATCCCCGCGATGAGTCGAATCTGGTCAGCGTCGGAACGACTTCACGCGGTACGCCGGTCATCGTGAACCGCCGCGCGGTCGAAGCGGACCGGCGCATCGTAATCGGCGCGGTCGTATTCCATTATTTCGGCGGGTTCGGCGGCGGGCGCAAGTCCATCCTGCCGGGACTGGCTTCCGTTGAAAGCATCGCACGCAATCACTCGATGAATCTCGATCCCGTCGAGGACCGCCTGAATCCCGATGTGCGCATTGGCATACTCGACGGCAATCCCGTCGCCGAAGACATGCTGGAAGCCGCGCGCCTCGTTGGCGTGGACTTTACAATCAACACCGTCTTGAACCGGCATGCGCAGATTGCCGCCGTGTTCGCGGGCGAACTTGACGCCGCCCACCGCGCCGCAGCCGATTACGCGCGGCGTCTCTTCGCGGCGCCCATCACCGAACGCGCCGATTTGGTCGTTGCCAATGCGGGACCGAGCCGGAATTTCGTGCAAAGCCACAAAGCCCTGTACAACGCCTATCAGGCCGTAAAACCCGACGGCCGAATCGTGTTTGTCGCGCGTTGTGAAGAGGGACTCGGCGGCGAGGCCTTTTCCAAATGGATTCGCCTGGGCGATCGCCAAGCCATCATCGCCGGCCTGCGCCGTCACTCCGAAATCAACGGCCAGACCGCCCTTTCGACCGTCGAAAAGGCGCCAATCGCCCTCTTCGTCACCGACATGACCGATGAAGATGTCCATACCCTCGGCGGGCGAAAATCGCCCACGCTCGAACAGGCCATCGCCACCGCCCTGTCCGAATTGGCCCCGCGTTCGCCCATTACCGGCTACATCATGCCGTCCGCCGCGTACACCGTCCCTCTTCTCTGCCAAGAATAGAAAATACCCACCCCCACCCTTCAACGTTGCCGGTATCGTTATCGGATCGGAGTGAACGCACAACAACGACAACGATTTTACGTCTTTTCCCGTTTGTCCAGTGCTTGTCGCAGGAACAGTCCAAGGGTTTCCTGCGAAAACGGCTTGCGCATAAACGCGCACGCCGACTCCTCGAACATCTCCCGCGCCGCCGCATCCACATCGTATCCCGTGCAAACGATGATTTTCATGTCCGGGCGCGCCTCGCGCAGAAAAGGGTATGCGTCGAACCCGCTCATGACGGGCATGCCCAAATCAAGGAACGCAACGTGGATGACTCCTTCATGGGTGCGTGCCGCCTGAACGGCCTCGAGTCCATTGCGCGCGACCAGAATACGGTAGCCCAGCCGTTCCAGCGTGCGCCGCATCAACTGGACCACCGCCTCCTCGTCGTCAACGACAAGGACGGTTTCCGTCCCGCGCCGATCTCCGGGCGATTCCACAACGTGTTCCCGCGCCGAAGGGTCGCAGGCCGGCAAATACACCCGAAATTCCGTGCCTTCGCCGGGTTTGCTTTGCACGGCGATGAATCCGTCGTGATTGGACACAATGCCATAAGCCGCCGACAAACCCAGTCCGCGGCCATGGAATTTGGTCGTAAAAAACGGCTCGAAAATTCGGGCAAGGACATCCGGCGGAATCCCGGCGCCCGTATCTTTCACGCCGAGCGTCACATATCGGCCCGGCGGAATCCGCACCGGCGGATCGTCCAACGGTTCCGTGATTTGCACGTTACGTGTCGCCACAATGATGCGGCCGCCCTCCGAAAGGGCTTCGGCGGCGTTGAGGCACAAATTGGCCGCGACTTGGTGCATCTGGGTGGGGTCTGCCTTGATGGGCCACAAACCGGGTTGGAGGCGTTCCTCGATGGACACATGAGAACGAAACGCATGCGCGTGCAGCCGCAACACTTCACGCACCACGTCGTTGAGCGCGACTTCCCGCACCTGGTTCTTGCCGCCCCGCGCATAAGCGAGCATGAGTTGGGCCAGTTCCCCCGCCCGCCGCGCGCTTTCGATGATGTCGGAAAGCATATCCGCGGCCTCCGGATCCCCCTTGAAGTCCATGCGCAGGAGATCCGCGTTGCCCAGCACGCCCACCATCAGATTGTTGAAATCGTGCGCGATGCCTCCCGCCAGCGTTGCCGTCGCCTCCATGCGCGACATGCGGATCAGGGCTTCCTCGGCGTGTTTGCGCGCCGTGATGTTTTGAAAAACCCCGACACCGCCATAAATGTGCCCCCGGTCGTTTCGCAGCGGGGCGCCCCGCAACAGAAACAAATGGTCCTTGTAGGGAATTTCACCGGATGTCGGGCGCCCCGCCAGCACGCTGCGCAGATGGGGTTCAATCCACGCCAACAACTCGCCCATTTCCGGCAAATCGGCAATCCGTTTGCCGGTCAATTCCTCCCGGTTGAAACCGTGCAGTTCCCATTCCGGCCCTTCCGCAAGCATGATTCGGGCCTCCGCGTCGAACATAATGACGGCGCAGCCGGGCAAATTTGCGGCCAGCGTGCGATAACGCGCTTCACTTTGCCGGAGCGCATCCCGGGTCTTCGTGCGCTGGAAAGATCCGCCGATGGCCGCCGCCATCGCGGCCAGCACCGCCTGCTCGCTTGCCATCCACGGCCGATCCGGCCGGCAAGATCCAAAGGCGATAAAGCCCGACAAACCCTCGGCAAAAATGGGTAGCGCCAAGACATTGCGCACCCCCAGCAGCGCCATTATCGGACTTTCGGTTTCGGGCAAGGTGACGTCGGAATCGGTCACCGGATTCCCCGATTCCAACATGTCCTGCCACCGGGCCAAAGCGGACTGGTAGGAAATGTTTTGAAGCGACGGGGTTTCAGGATCGAATACAACACCGGGATCAATCCAACTATATCGCAGACTCGTGAACCATTCGCCCGTTGAAACGTCGTGGTGATTTTCGAATACATAAACCCCATCCACGCCCGCAGCCTCCCCAATCTGCCGGAGGGCGGCGCGCATGGCCATGCACAAATCCGGCGTGGTGGCCAAGATGCGCGTGGCTTGCGCAATCCCTTCGCACAACCGGCCGCAATGTTGAACCGCATCATCCGATTCGGGCCATGAATCCTGACGGATTCCAGGATTCTTCCTGTCGGCGTCTCCTCCCGCTACGTCGCGTTTCATGGCCTTTTCCCCTTTGCTCCAATCCGGCCGAATATGGAACCGTACCTTTCCATCCTAGCAGGATCGCCTTATCCCGTCAATCCGAATTGCTTCCCACGATCCGCGCGCAAGAAGGGCCCCACGCTTGTCAACGCGCCGTAAAGCCCAAAAGGCGCCGCTTGGAGGAAGGCGACCGTCTGCACGTTGGGGCATGTCGCTCTTGATCGAACAAGGCAACGGAAAAGCGGCAAGACGCCGCTTCACCTTGAATGCGGCACCCATGCCGCATTCCTTGCGTGCGGATTTTGGGTCTTCAAGCAATCTCTTTTGCCCTGATTTCGTTCCCACTTGAATGTCAAAACTCTTTAGAAATGTCCCCTGTGTTAACTCAATGAAAATGTCCCCTGCCATTCCGTTCTGGGGCTGATACCATGGATGTGTCGTTCGGGAGGATAGGGCAACGCTGGAGAGCGCCCCGAACGCCTGAACGGCCAGGTAGACGGTAGGGCGGAGCGGCGATGTATTCCGCTCCGCCCGAATTGTCCATGTTGCCTCAAGGGGTCTTAATATATACCGGAACCTGTGCAAGGCGTTAAACTCCGGGGGTGTGGGGGCTGGCCCCCACAGATTTGGGATGAGCCCTATTATTTGGATTTCATGGTCCAAGCCCGGCGCCGCCAAGGATGGTCGCTCGGGGGTTTGTTTGGTTTTTTGGGGCTTTGGGCGGTGGGGGCGGCGCTGGTTTTTTGGGCGGGGGTTCAGGAAGAACGTCGAAGACCAGGAGGCGATCGCGATAGATGAGGTGAATTGAACCGTCGAGCCATGTGCGGACGGTAATTTTGGTTTTGGGCTTGGGCAGGGGAGTATTGAGTTTGAGCACTTGCAGGGTCATGCCGTTGTAGCGAATCGTCCAGTCGTTTCCAAGCACACGGGTTTGTTCATAGCAGAAGATGTCCCGCAGGTCTGTGTGTGGCGGCAGGGCGCGGTGGAAATCGCGTTTTGAGCGGGGCTCATGGGCGAATTTCTGATTTAAGTAGTCGTCGAATCCCTCCTGCAACAGGCGGTTTGTCTCTTCGATGGTGGTGATGTTTTGCAGGCGCAGTTCATGGCATAAGCGGTCCTGGTAAACCCCATGCTTGCGTTCAACCCGGCCCTTGGCTTGGGGGCTATTGGCCGCAATAATCAGGATGCCCAGCTTTTTGCACGCTTTGCCGAAGGCCGTCATGGGCTCTTCGCCCGCCAATTGTTCTTCCAAGGTGGCGGGCCGCTCAGGAAGATACACGTTCTTGCGGTCGGTATAGAGGGCCTTGGGAATGCCATAACGTTCAATCCAGCGATGCAAAATCGTCATGGCCGCTTCAGTGGTCTCTTGTTCAGCCATGTGTGCCATCGAACGGCCCGTGGCGTCATCCACCAAGTCCATCAGACACGTCTGGAGATGTTCTTGGCCATACCAGGCATGATGGCTGCCATCCAGTTGGAGCAATTCGCCAAAATGCTCCTTGGGCGGACGACGTTGCCGGTGCTGGCTGCGCTTGCGCCAGCGCTGCCACTGCCCGTCCGCAATAAGCCACCGCCGAAGCGTCTCATGGTCCACCACCAACCCTTCTTCGGCCAGCTTTTCCGCCGCCAATGTCGGGCCGATCCCTTGATACGCCTGCGCGTAACGGGAAAGCACCTGCGCGCGCATATCCGCCGGTTTCGACCGGCTGCAACGGCGCCCCCGGCCCCGATGGACCAATCCAGCGTCCCCTTCCAAGCGATACCGCCGGTAAATCCGCTTCATCTGGCGCGCGCTTATTCCCAAAAGCACCGCTGCCTCCGTCTGCAATAATTCACCTGAGGCTATCCTCTCTACCACCGATTTCCGCAACCGTTCTTTCTTGCTCATCAACAAATGTCCTTCTTCCACGGGACCTCCTTTCGGAGTGCCAGTGTAAGGGGACATTTCTAAAGAGTTTTACAGGGGACATTTCCATCGAGTTCGGTTCCGGGCGAATGGCAAATCGCGTGTTGCAGCAGGTACAATCTTTTATTCTGTCCATTTTGATTGAAACCAAACGAGAAACGGGAAAAGCGATGAACCAGACGGTTGTTATGAATGCTGTTATTCGCGTGATTGTTTTGGCGTTGGTTTTTTCAGCCATGTTCGGCGTGGTTTACGGGGCGGGCGTGTGGATTGTGCCGCTGATCGGCAATACCGACAAGGCGATTCTGGCCGCGATCAATCCGGATACGTATGCACCGGGATTCGATCAGTTTTTCCGGGCGGTGACGGACTATACGAACCTTCTTATTGCGTTGCCGCTGATTTCTTGGATGGTGGCTTATGCCGTCTACGCGCTGATACCGCGCTACAAATTCTACGTTGCGGGATTTCTGGCGGTTGAAGCGGTCTTTGCGCTCGTCCAAGGCAGGGTCGTACCGGAGAAGATCGGTATCGGTTCGGGACTGCTGATTCTGCTGTCCATTTGTGCCGTCATTGGGCTGGCGGCGCATCTCCTCCATGTGTCTGTGTTTCGGCGCATCATTCCCGGCTACAAGACCTACGTTACCGGACTGCTCGGAATCGAAGCCATTGTTGTGGTCGGTCTGGCGGCGACGGGGCGGCTATGGCCCAACAGCGTCTACATGGGCGCGAACGTCCTGCTCGTCGTGTCGTCCGCGTTCTTCCTGGGCTTGGCGGCGTATCTGTTCCACACGATGGACGACGATGCGATGCGGCGGTTCGCGCGCGTGTTCTGGCTCGTGCTGATCTCCATTTACTTGACGGACGCGTTCGGGACCAACCGCATCAAGGAGGCCATCGCGCGGCCCCGTCCGTTCAACGACGCGAACAAACCTTGGAACGAGAGTGTGCGGCGCATTCCGGATGAATACCTTCAGGGCCGCAACTCGTATCCTTCAGGCCACGTTTCCGGTACATTCGGATTGCTGACGCCGATCTTCTGGCATGTGCGCAACCGAAAAGTCCGCGCCGCCCTAGTAGGATGGGGTTGTTTGCAAGGGATCTCGCGCGTCTATACCGCCGCGCACTTCCCGTTCGACTGCCTGATGGGCGGGCTGCTGGGATTCGGCGTGGGCACGCTCGTCTTCTTCACGCTGTGGGGACGGACGACGTGGCCGCCACAGGAACCAGCAGCAGGGAAACAACCCTATCCCGTCACTTGAGGTTCGCCAAGTCATCGAGATCGCGTAGACGTCCGCTGGCCCGTTTGTTCTCCTTCAGGTCGTTATAGGAGATCAGATTGACCTGTTGTCCATCGAGATTGTCTTTCTGGCGCCTCGGATAACACTCTTCGAATTCAACACCCGATATCCCGGTATGAATTTCGATACGTAATGGGGGTACGCCGATGCGGACAATGCCATGGTCGGCCAGAAACAACTCTGCACTCAATTCCGGGACATCCACGCCAAAGCGTTTGAACACTCTTACGCACCGCGCGGCATTATCCGGGCTCGATTCGATCCAGATATCCATATCGCCGGTTGGACGCGGATAGCCGTGGCATCCCACCGCATAACCGCCGATCAACAGGTAGCGGACGCCTTCATCTTCGAGCAATTTCAAGAACTCTTTGAAGTCTCTCGGTAGTTGGATCATAGCCGTATGCAATCTGGCGCATGAGTTCGACTGCCTGCAGGCGTTCCGCAATGGACTTGCTCAGCCAGTAGTCGCGATCGTCTGTATCGTGCCCCGAGATGACGGAAAGCGCGGTTCGGTCAACGCGCAGCTTGTCAATTTCTCTTTCCATGACTCGATTATAGCATGGCGGCGCCGTAAACCGGAGCATGGAAACTACTTCGTCTTCGCCTTGCGCGCGCGCAGCTCGCGGATCAGCGCGTTGGCGTTCTCGACGGTGATGCCGCACGGTTCGCAGTATTTCTCCGGATGGAACGGTTTCTTGGCGTGGGCCAGGTAATGGTTATCGGTGGAAACGGTGAACTTGACGCCGGCATCGGCGAGGGGTTTCACGTCGGCGATGAGCGCCTCACGCATGGCGGGGATTTCCCAGCAGTCGCCCGATTCGAGCGCCATCTCGATGTAGAGCGGCGCATCCTTCATCAGCCGGACGACTTCTTCCTGTTCGCCGGGCTTGAAGAACCGGAAATCGGCCACCGTAAGCGACGCCGGATCTTTTCCCGCCTTTTTCGCGTCCTTCAGGATACGTTCGATTCGCATCGTGAACGGGTGAAAGAGAATCATCGGTATCGGATGGCGCTGCTGCACCTCCTTGATCTGCTTGATGCGTTTGATGAGCAACGCGCCGTCGGGCGGGCCTTCGTCGTGATTGGGCGAAATGTGCCAGCCGACCACGTCGGCCAGATCGATGGGCGGTTCTTCCAGTCCTTCCTCGAAATCGAATTCGGAGATTTCCCAGCCCTTGAAAATTGTGAGTTCCGGGTGCGCGGCGGCGGCCTTGTCGAAATCGGCCATGAGCGCCCGATGGCCCTCGGCGCCCATCGGATACAGCACTGTGCCGCCATGTTCGCGCGCCCACCGGGCCGCTTCCTTTTTGTTCATGCGGTACAGTTCCAGGTGGTCAAGGAGGAGGAACGCTTTCCGGCCATCCGCGACGGCCAGCGCGATCCATTCGTCCAGCGGCGCTTGGCGCTCCAGTCCCGCGTGCAGGTGCATGTCCATTTCGCGCAGCGCAAACACGGGCGGTTGCGCTTCCGCGCCAAACCCGCACAGAATGGCCAAATAAACGAGAGTTGTCATTTGCGAGACTCCTGTTTTTGGGGAGAAGGCCAATCCGTCCGATCGGACGGAGCCGACGGATTAGTCGGATCGATCCGATCGATCTCCCCCATCCAGCTTGATCACCTGCAACATGGATGGCGGCGGCAGTTCGCCGTCGCGCGGCCGGTCGCGATTTGCATCGAGCGTTTCCCATCGCAACACATAGCGAGCACTTGGTTCATCGCATGCGCCGAGATCGCCGGCAAACCGGACTTTGAGTCCGGGAAAACTACCCGAGGGCTTTCCCAATGCCGGCGGGATTGCCGGGGGTTCTTCCAGGTTGCCGAGCGGTTCCAGCGTTTCCGCGTCCAGTATCCATGCGCCCGATCCCTGTTTTATGTGATGGTAGGTTTGTTTCAACTGTCCTTTTTTGTGGGGATGAACGCCGGAAACATTTACCTCGAAAGGTATCGCGCCGCCGCCGCCGAATGCCCAGCGGTAATTCCAATCGCTGGCTTGCCGGCTCTTCCATGCGCCGTCCTCGAAGCGCGCGTTGAACGCCTGTGTATTTCCGTCGGCGTCGTACTTGATATAACTGACGATGGCCCGTTTTTTCGCGTCGAACCCAAGCCGGACGTTCCCGTTGATGATCCCGCCGCCCGGCGGAATGGGGTCAACGATCTCCGCCTTGTCAATGGTGATGGGCAACGCAAGCGGCTTGCCGTCGCTTGTTTCCCAATGGACGAGGTCCTTGCTGCGCGCATAACACGGGTCGTGATTCGTCGCGCAATCGGGTGTGTCCCGCCATACCCAGCACACATGGAAACGCCCGTCCGGTCCGCGGTGCGGTCCGTCGAAATACGCGTTCATCTTGCCCTTGCCGGACGTCAGGGGCCGGTCCAACAGACGGCGCCACGTCTTTGTCTTGACGTCGTAGGTGTTGAAAATTTGATCGCCGTTGCCGCTGCGTCCGTCTCGGTAGGTGAAGACAAACGAATGTTTCGGCCCCTCGATGAAACGGGGATACGTCACGCGCTGCTCCAATTCGCCCACCATCGGCGCGCGATCGAAGGTATCGGGCGCGAGCGGTTCGCGGGTGCGGAAATAGACCAGCGGCACGCAGTGCATGTTGCCGCTCAAATGGAGATAATCCGCCGGGTCAACTGCCATTGTAATGTAGTTGTGGCTATCCCAAACGACCTTTTCCGGCAGCGTCGTGAAATTCCAGTGCGCGTTGTCCAGTTTACGCCACGCGACGCGCATGTCGCGATCGGCGTCGTAATAGGCCACGAACTGTTTGCCCTTGTGGGTCAGCAGCGCAAAGCCCACCGGATGCCCGGCCCATACCCGGGCAACGTCAATGGTCTCGACCACGGCAGGCCCCTGCGCCAGCGCGCAGACCGCCAAGAAAATACCATGAATAAGCATTGCGATTTTTCCTGTTTTTGTTCGGTGAACCGCTCTGTCGGATCGGGCGGATCGGTCCTATTGTCTTTGCCGCATGGGTTTCCCGTCTTCGCCATAGACTTCCAGCGTGAATTCCCAGCGCTTTCCACCGGCATCCTCGACCTTCACAAGGATCGGATTCAGTCCCTTTTTCAAATCGGCATCGAAGGAAAAGGCCCCGGGCATGCCGTAATCGCCTTCGGCGCTCCAATGCGAAAAGGCGAGTTTTCCGTTTACCCAGACTTTTGGGCAATCGTTCGCGCCCATCTCGAAACGGGCCTTTTGCTCGTGTTTTGAGAACACAAGGCAGAACGCATACGCCACCTGCTTTCCCTTGGGAAACAGGCTCTTGAAATCAACCGTCCCCCGTTCGTTCGACTCCAGCGTCGTTCCTTTGACGGTTCGTGTCTGGCCGTGTGCATCCCGATACGTCACCGTTGTCGCCGGTGTGATGGCGGCTTCCGCTTCACCGCCGACGGCCGCGAGATAATCGGTATCGAATCCCGCGCGCGACGCATGGCCGGGCATGGGGGAGGGGACGTCCGGATTCGGGAACGGGCCGATGGCGGTCCACTTCCTGAGAAATCCCGGGTCGGGTTCGGCGGCATTCAGCCCTATTTCAACCCCTGCATTTTTGGGCGCGTGGTTGCGGATATGGACGCCGCAAGGCATCAGATTCGAGGAGATGACCGCCGACCGCGTGCGCGGTCCAAGCGCAACCGCGTATTGCCCGCGGCGACTGCCGTTGAACTCGCAACCGTTCACGAGCAGGCGCGCTCCATTGGCGTCAATGCACGCCGCGCCGTCGCCGTGTCCGTCCCATGGACCGAAATGGCACGACTCGAAGAAGACCGCGCCGCGCCCTTCGATCTTCGCGTGCGAAACGATGTCTTTCATGCCGTAGAACGCGCACGCGGTGAACTTGACCTGCCCGCGGTTCGTGGGCGCAACCTCGACGCCGGACATGAACATGCCGTTTACGAACGACACGCCGGCGTCGGGAGCGACAGCGTCCACCTTGATGGCGCACGGCGAAACGTCCATGTAGCAGTTCGTGTAGATGCCGCTGCCGGGCTGGTTCCGGACCTCCCCGCCCGGTCCGGCGGTGGGACCGGCGATGAAGTGCATGCCGACGCGGTAGAAGATGCTGAACAGGTTCACGGCCATCTCGCCGTCGGTGCGTCCGATGATGAACGCCGTGCCTTGCTCTTTCGTGAAAACCCACAGCGGACTCTTCGGATCGAGGTCCCAGAACGGCCAGAAATGGATGTTTTGAATGCGCCCCACGTCGTAGCACTGGTTGATGTACAGACCTTTCAACAAGGGATGCGCGTACAGGCCGTCAATAAAGTGCCGTCCCGTCACGTGCGTGCCGAAATCCACCGCCTGATACGGGTTGACGATCGTGACGTTGCGAATCGCGCAGTTGTCCGCGCCGTCCACGGATTGCACCGTCCACGGATACGCATGCGGTGGATTCGCGACGATCTGCTCCGGGTAGAAGATCGTCAAGCCGGACAACGCCGAGTTCGTGGACATCGAGATGAACGGCGTGCCATCCGCATTGCCCTGGCCTTCCGTCGCCAGCAACACCGAACCCGAATCGAACGGCCGCCCATTCACCGGCGCGCGCCAGATTCCTTCCAGCGTCACGTTCTCCGGAATCGTCAGATGGCCCTTGATGAGGTACTTGCCCGCAGGAAGTGAAACGATACCGCCACCGGCCGCGCAGGCTGCGTCTAGTAATTTCTGGAGTTCAACCGTCAGGTCGGCTTGTCCGACGTTGGTCGAAGAAGCTGAAGCGGTTGCCGTCGACAAATCCGCCGAACTTGCCCGCGCGCCAAATATCAAAGTGAGCGTGAGAGCCAATACGAATCCGAACGAATGGAACAGGCAGTGAGTGCGGGACCCGGCAAGAATATCCATTCCAAAATCACCTCCTGGCGTCGTCAGGTTCCGGCAGCTCCCGGGCCACCGCAAATCGGGGCTATTCGGTGATGCGATCTCGAACAAACGCGATCACCGCATTGACTTGCGATACAATCTTCTGGCGAGGTAATGGTTCGCTGAAGTCCGCGTCCTAGTCGTACCGAAACGTTATACCGAAAGCCGTGAGCGTGAGAACGTCATTTGCCTGCTCGGGGACTTCCACACCGCTGTTGGTGAGAAGCGCTACTAGTGCGCGGAGGTCGTGTGTTCTCGGATAATCGACGTCATGGAAAACGAGTAGCGCTTTCAATGCCTTTTCGGTGGCCGGTTGTGCGTGAAAACCGAATGCGCGCTCCGAAAAGTTCGGGTTTGGAAGCATTTGTTCGAGTGTACCGAGATCGTCACAGGCAAGGGCCAGCATGGACTTGGCGGAATCACGCTCGTTCATATAGCGTCCTGCCTTCTCTCAGGGCGATGCGCACGATGTGATTCGTGGTATCGCGCCACTTCTCTACCTCGTCTCGACTGAATACAAGAAGGTCGACGGGAACCGGCACGTCACGCAAGGCGTGCATCAGGCGTCCAATCTCTTTGTATCGGGAATGCTCGCGCCCGAAGGGGCGATCCTCAACGATAAGCAGGTCCACATCGGAATCCCTGCCAATCTTGCCCACCGCACAGGATCCGAAGAGAACGACTTTGTCGGGATCGGCTTGTTCGACAATCCGTGTCGTGATCTCGTGGATGATGTCCTCAGTGATCGTTACCATTACGGTCGCTTCCGTTGCCCGTGGGCGCGAACTCTAGCGATAATATACTTGTGCCGGACTTGTTGTCGCAAACCGATGACGGCCAGCGGATCGCCCTTCCGTTGCCAACTACACCGAACCCGAGTCGAACGGGTTGCCGTTCACCGGCGCGCGCCAGATCCCTTCCAACGTCACGTTCTCCGGAATCGTCAGATGGCCCTTGATAAGATACTTCCCCGCAGGCAGCGAGACGATGCCTCCGCCCGCCGCGGACGTGGTATCGAGCGCTTGCTGTAACGCGGCGGTGTCGTCTTCGATGCCGTTCCCCTTGGCCCCGCATGCCGAAGCGTTCTGTACACAGGGCTTGATTCTGTCCGCACCCGCCACCAGACTGCCCAGAAGGAGAATTGTCGCGGAGACAAATCCGACGACACTGTGAATTCGTTGCGAACCGATCATGCGAAAATCAAGATAACATTGTGAAGCCGGTAACATTCACCCGTCCTATCCATAGCGATTCCTGAAGTTGCCGGTCAGCGCCTTCGCGACACGAACTCCTCCAGGGTAAGTCCAATGTCTTTTGTAATCTCATGAAGCAAGATCGGCGAAATGTCGCGGTTTCCCTGAAATGGAATGGTAGTGCCGCGTTCGTCCGGATGACGGTATTGACAATGCGATCCACGCGGGCGAACCTGAACGAATCCGAGCGACTCGATGAGGCTTTCCACTTCGCGCGGCTTCAAGATGGGAGTCTTTGCCATGATTACGGTACGGTGATCGTCTGTAAACCGGCAAACTTGGTCTCGAGACTCGGTTCGCCATCCTCGACCAGCATTGCCACGACTTCTTCGAGATTGCGCCGTAGTTCGTCCAGCGTTTCGCCCTGGCTGTGTGCCCCCGGAAAACCAGGCACATGTCCCACGTACAGACCCGTGTCGAGGCATCGTTCGACAATCGCCGTGAATGTGTGCATCGCTTCTACCTTTTCCGGGCGGTTCATCGCCTTTGAACGTCCAGAATATAGCACGGCAGATACACAGATGACGAAGCCGCGCACGAAGAAAGTGTCCGCGTTGATGCACATCGTCAAGTTGAATTGGAAGCGGCGAGCCCATTCAGTAGAACGGACATGGCTTCTGTGAATATCTCCCAGTTCTCCTGACTCTCCAATTTCATCAACGGGATGCCGGGATACTTGTCTGTTGGCGTGAATTGAATGCCGTCAATGCGATTCAGCACACCGTACACTCGGTCCACAAGGTTCGGATCTTGAGCGCCATTGCGTATGTCTTCTGTGTAGAGGGAAAGGCGTGCCGATATCCCTCCCCATTGGTCAAGACACATAGGTCTGGTCGTGGAGACAAGTATGTGTAAGGTGGCCTGTTTTGCTCCCCGTCCCCCGCGAAATCTTAAGTTGTGTTTTCTGGCCCATTCCATGATCTTACCTGCGACCTGTGCGTTTCTCGGCTGCGTGTTCTGTAGCTGCATCATGAAGGAATCGGCGTCCCAGGGTTCTCGTTGAACCGATTGCGTCTTTTTACCTTGCGCTTCTGCCGTGAGGCCAAAAACCCTCGGAACCAGCGTCTGGATCTTCTCTCCCGCAAAGTGTTTGATTTCAACGGCCAGGACTTCAGCGGGATCAAGTTGTTCGTTCAGAAATTCGACGATTCTCCGCAATTCGGATGGGATCTCATCCGCTACAAAGATCATACGGATGCAGCCTGCTTGAAGGTTCTTCTTGACATTGCTCCAGTACACGTCTTCGTCGGTTTCCATGCCGAAACAGTCTTGGAGCTTCTGTGACGGGCTGGATCCTTCTTGGTCGCATTGTTCCTCAAACTTGGCCCGAATGGTTTCCATCGGCCAATGCACGACTACGTTTGCTGCATAATCGAGCATCTGTCCGACAACTTCACGCCTGATTCGCGAGTCGGTGCTCCGTTTGACTTCGACCAGTGTAGGAATCCCGTCCTGATCCAAGAAAAGGTGGTCCACCGACCACCGATCGGATTCGTTTTCCGCGGCGGGAATGCCCATTTCACGGGCAATCAACAGCCACTTGCGGGGGTTCTCAGGATCGACTTGTTCACCCGGCAGCAAATCCGGATACGATGCGAGCAGTTCCTGGAAAACATCCTCCGAGGGGAACCGCGCCTCCATCATCTTGACCAATTTGCCTCCATCTTGAATGAGGTAGATTCCGCCGCTCATCATTTCTCCCTTCGTTTCAGGCGGCCACACTCGCGGCGGCTCCTGAGACTGGCATTATTCGGGCAGTCCGCAACGGTCCCGAACAAGGGACATGAAATCTCCAATCTTCTTCACGACGCCGGCGCGATCCAGGTAGTCGTCAAAGGGTTCGTATGATTGGTAACGAAACACGGTGCCGAATGTGGACAATTCGAGCAGTCCTTCAAAATGTTCAGGAAGTTCCTCTCCCGATTCTCGCAACAAACGGGCAAGTGTGCGAAGATCATGAATCTTCGGGTACTGATGCTGAATCGAGATCAGCCAAGTCTTGAGCGCCTTTTCGACCGCTTCTTGTGCGTGGAAACCGAATACCTCATCAGCAAAGCCCGGCTTCTTCACCATGAGCTTCGGCGCGTCGTAATCCTTCTTTGCCATGATGAACATCGCGGCTGCGCGATCAGGATCGTTCATAGAGGATTTTTCCCTCGTGAAGCGCTTCCCGGACGACATGATTCACCGTGTCTTTCCATTTCTCGACTTCGTCGGAACTGAACACGAGGATATCCATGGGAACGGTGGCAACGTCGGTGGCGCGCCGCAAACGGTCCATTTCCCGATAGCGCGAACGCCCGGGGCCGAACGGCTCGTCCTCGATGACGAGGAAGTCGAGGTCCGAGTCGGGCCCTGCCTCTCCGCGCGTGTAGGAGCCGAACAAAATGATGCGTACAGGCGAGACCGCGCGGCGGATCGCATCGGCGATCTTGTCCACGACCTCAGGTGTGACTGTATCCATTGGATATCCAGTCTCCCAACGGGTTCACGACGATTATTCTACTTCACGACGAAACCTGCAAGTTTGCCGGGGACGAAGACTTCCTTGACGATGGTCTTGCCGGCGAGGTGTTGGGCGACTTTGGGGTCGGCCTTCGCGGCGGCAAGGATCGCGTCCTTGTCCGCGTCTTTGGGCACGGTAATGACGGCGCGGAGTTTGCCGTTGACTTGGATGGGCACTTCGATGGTGTCCTCAACGAGCAGTGCCTCGTCGTGGACCGGCCATGGTTCGTAGGCGAGCGTGTTTGCATGGCCGAACCGTTCCCAGAGTTCCTCGGCCATGTGCGGCGCGAAGGGGGAAAGGACAAGCACAAACGTTTCCATAACTGCGCGGTCAATGGACGGCGCCTTCAATGCCGCGTTGACAAATTCCATCATGCGGGCGATGGCGGTATTGAACAGCAGGCTTTCGATGTTCTGCGTGACTTCCTTGATCGTATGGTGCAACACGCGAATCATCGCCGGGTCGCCGCCCTGTTCGACGATGCGCGGATGGAGCGATCCGTCTTCGGTAACGAACAGCGACCAGACGCGCTTGAGGAAGCGGAATACGCCCTGGATGCCTTCGTCGGTCCACGGCTTTTCGCGATCGAGCGGTCCCATGAACATTTCGTACAGGCGCATCGCGTCCGCGCCGTATTCCTGCACGACCGTGTCGGGATTTACGACGTTGTACCGCGACTTGCTCATCTTCTCGACTTGGGCCTTGACGGGCACGCCGGTTTCCTTGACGAAATAGCCGTCGTCGCGTTTCTCGATTTGGTGCGGATAGTAGTACTTGCCGTTGTCGTCCTGATACGAGTAGGCCAGAATCATGCCCTGATTGAAGAGCTTGATGAACGGCTCCCTCGTCGAGACGTACCCGGCGTCGTAGAGCACCTTATGCCAAAACCGCGAGTAGAGGAGATGCAGCACCGCGTGTTCCGCGCCGCCGACGTAAAGGTCAACGGGCATCCAGTATGACTCAGCTTCTTTCGACCATGCCTCATTATCGTTTTGCGGATCGCAGAAACGCAGGAAATACCAGCAGGAACCGGCCCATTGCGGCATCGTGTTCGTCTCGCGGACAGCCGGTTTGCCGGTAACGGGATCGGTTGTGTTGACCCATTCCGTGGCTCGGGCGAGCGGCGGCTGGCCGTCGGGCGTCGGTTTGTAATCCGTAAGTTCCGGCAATACGAGCGGGAGGTCTTTCATCGGAATCGCGCGCACCGTTCCGTCTTCGAGCGTCACAAGCGGAAACGGCTCGCCCCAATAACGTTGCCGCGAGAAGAGCCAGTCGCGAAGCCGGTAGTTGATCGTGCCTTTGCCGAGTCCGCGTTCTTCGAGCCACGCCGTGATCTTCTTTTTCGCATCGGGCACGCGCAGCCCGTTGATGAGCGGCGAATTGACGAGCACGCCATCGCCCGTAAAGGCTTCCTTTTCGATATCGCCGCCCGAAATGACTTCGATGATCGGCAGATTGAATTTCTTCGCGAACTCATAGTCGCGTGTGTCGTGCGCCGGCACGGCCATGATTGCCCCGTAGCCGTATTCGGCGAGGACGTAGTCCGCGATCCAGATGGGGATGCGTGCATCGTTGACCGGGTCGATCGCGTAGCCGCCCGTGAACACGCCCGTCTTCTCGCGTTCGTCCTTCATACGGTCCTGCGCGCTGCGTTTCGACGCCGCCTCGACATACGCCTGCACCGCGGCGCGCTGTTCCGGCGTCGTCACTTCCATGACGAGCGGATGCTCCGGCGCGAACACGCAATATGTTGCGCCGAACAGCGTATCGGGGCGCGTCGTGAAGACGGTAAACGTCTTATCCGACCCGTCAATGCCAAAGACGACATCCGCGCCCTCGCTGCGGCCAATCCATTCGCGCTGCATGGCCTTGATGCCTTCCGGCCAATCGAGGTCTTCGAGGTCTTCGAGCAGGCGCTCCGCGTACGCGGTGATCCGGAGCATCCACTGCTTCATCATCCGCTTTTCGACCGGATCGCCTGTCTCGACGTACTTGCCGTCCTTGACCTCTTCATTGGCGAGCACCGTACCGAGGGCCGGGCACCAATTTACGGCGGCTTCCGTTTGGTAGGCGAGTCCGCGCTCGAAAAGCACCTCGAAAATCCACTGCGTCCACTTGTAGTACGCCGGGTCCGTTGTGTTGATTTCGCGGTCCCAGTCGTAGGAAAGGCCGAGCGCCTGAATCTGACGTTTGAATGTCTCGCAATTCTTGTTCGTGATGATGGCGGGATGCTCGCCGGTGCGCACGGCGTGGCGTTCCGCCGGCAGGCCAAAGGCATCCCAGCCCATCGGATGCAGCACATTGAATCCCCGCATGCGCTTGAATCGCGCGACGATGTCCGTCGCCGTATACCCTTCCGGATGACCGACGTGCAGTCCGTCTCCGCTCGGATACGGAAACATGTCCAGAACGTAGTACTTCGGTTTTGACCGGTCAACTTCCGATTTGAAAGTCTTGTTCTCCAACCAATACCGCTGCCATTTCGTTTCGATGGCGCGATGATCATACGCTCCGCTGGACATTCGATTGGCCTCCCAACTGCAATGCTTCCAAAGATGTAAAAAAGGGAATGGCCGAATATATCACAATCGTACGCCGGCATGCATATCCGGGCACCTTCCGGGCATGGAAGGAATAAAATACTCCTCATTTTGACCTATTTTTTGACGAATATGCGGACCTCTGCTACAATTGGGACATTCCGCAGGTAGCCTGCATCTCACTGGAGCAAGGAATTACCCCAATGACGGAGACGGCGTCTCAGCGTGTACCTGGGTTTGAAGGAACCAAGGTCGAGAATTGTTATCAGTGCGGGAAATGTACGGCAGGATGTCCGGTTGCCGACAAAATGGATGTCGTGCCGAACCAGATCCTGCGGCTTGTCCAGGCGAATCTGCTGGACAAAGCCCGGAACTGCCTCGCCATCTGGACCTGCCTTGCCTGCCAAACCTGCACGGCGAGGTGTCCGCAGGACGTGGATTGCGCAGGCGTGATTGACGCGGTGCGGCACCAGGCGGTGGCCAGGGGGATTGTCCCGGAGAAACAGCAGCGCATCTTCCTGTTCCAACGGGCGTTCCTCGACAATATCCGCAAGAATGGCCGCGTGAGCGAGGTCGAATTGATTGCGCAGTTCAAGCGGCAGGCGTTTTTCAAGGATTTCAACGTGCCGTTGGCGATGAAAGACGCGCTATTGGCGCCGAAACTCATGCAGCGGGGCAAGTTCCATTTGGTGGGCGAGAAGGTGCGCGACAGGGGCGTCGTCCAGCGTATTTTCGATCGGTGCGAAGCGGCCGCGAAGGCACATGCCGCTGGAGGAACGGCTTGATGGCGCAAGTTGGTTACTATCCCGGTTGTGCATTGCACGGCTCGTCGAACGACTACGAGAAATCGATCCGCGCGTGTCTGAACGTGCTGGACGTGCAACTCAAGGAATTGGACGACTGGATCTGTTGCGGGGCAACGGCGGCGCATTCGCTGAACCATACCTTGGCGGTGGCATTGCCCGCGCGAAACCTTGGCATCGCCGAGCGCGACGGGTTCGACGAAGTGTTCGCGCCGTGTCCGATGTGCTCGATGGAGTTGCTGAAGGCGCGGAAATGTCTCGGTGACGACGCGGCGTTGCGGAAAGAAATTTCGGATATCGTTGAAGTCAAGGTGGACGGCCGCGCTGAGGTCATCAATCTCATCCAGTTGTTGATGAGGGCCGGCGTGGAACGCATTGCGGAAGCGGTGAAGAACCCGCTCAAAGACCTGAGCGTGGCCTGTTATTACGGTTGCCTGTTGACGCGTCCGCCGAAGGTCGTGCAATTCGACGACTGCGAGCGTCCACGTTCGATGGAAACGATTGTCGAGGCGCTGGGCGCGAGGACGGTTGAATGGAATTATGCGACAGAATGCTGCGGCGCGGGCATGACGATGGCGGCGGAGGCAACCGTGCTCGATTTGTCGAACAAGATCCTGCGCAACGCCGCCGATCACGGCGCGAACTGCATCGCCGTGGCATGTCCGATGTGCCATGTGAACCTCGACATGAAACAGCCGGACATCGAGCGCGCGTTTGGCGTCGAGCACGGCATGATGATTTATTACCTTTCCGATTTGGTGGGCTTGGCGCTGGGGCTCGACAAGAGCGCGATCGGCATTGACCGCCATTTCGTTGTGTTGGAACCCAAACCGGTTCCGCAGCCAGTTGTGGCGGAAGACTGAACGGAGTGCGAAGTGCAACGTGGATGCGATAGACATGGTGTACGCAGTGGATCGTTCCCACTCGACTCTCGTCGTTCTGCTGTCGCCTTCGCGATTACTGGCTACTGGCTACTGACTGCCGACTACTCTCTTGAGGACATGCACGAATGGCACGAATAGGCGTTTTTGTTTGCTGGTGCGGCGAGAATATCGCGCGGACGGTTGACGTCGAGCGCGCCACGCGGGAGATTTCCGAAATCCCCGGCGTGCGCCGCGCGGTCAACTACAAGTACATGTGTTCGGATCCGGGACAGGGCATGATCCGCGACATGATCCGCGACGAAAAACTCGACGGACTTGTGGTGGCTTCCTGTTCGCCGCATATGCACATGAAGACCTTCCGCGCTGCCGCGAAGGCTGCCGGACTGAACCCGTATCTGGTCGAGATGGCCAACATTCGCGAGCACTGTTCATGGGTGCATCACGACCGGGAAGAAGCGACGGCGAAAGCCGTGGACCTGATCCGCATGTCCGTTGGGAAGGTGCTTCGCAACCGCGCGCTCGAACCGATCAAGGTGCCCTTGACCCGGCGCGTGCTGGTAATCGGCGCGGGCGTGGCCGGTATTCAGGCCTCGCTCGACATCGCGGACGCGGGCTTCGAGGTTGTGCTCGTCGAGCGCGAGCCTTCCGTCGGTGGCAAGATGGCCGGACTGTCCGAAACGTTTCCCACGCTCGATTGCTCGCAGTGCATCCTGACGCCGCGCATGGTCGAAGTCGGCCAGCATCCGAACATCAAACTGTACAGCTATTCCGAAGTCGAGTCGGTTGACGGGTATGTCGGCAACTTCAAGGTCAATATCCGCAAGAAGGCACGCTATGTAGACATGGACAAATGCACCGGTTGCGGCGACTGCTGGAACAGGTGTCCTTCCCGCAAATCGTTGAGCAGTTTCGACTATAACCTCTCGACGCGCAAGGCCATCTACATCCCGTTCCCGCAAGCGGTGCCGGCACGTCCGGTTATTGACCGCGACGCGTGTTTCCATTTCCTGCGCGACGCCTGCGGGACGTGCAAGCGGAAATGCGCCGCCGGAGCGATCAATTTTGAGGATCAGGATCAGATTGTCACGGAGGATGTCGGCGCGATCATTGTGGCAACGGGCTATCAACTCTATACGATTTCAAAAGATCAGCCAAACGAGAAACTCGCCGGCTATGGCGAGTACGGCTACGGTAAGTACAAGGATGTGATCGACGCGCTTCAGTTCGAGCGCCTCATTTCAGCATCCGGGCCGACCGGCGGCGAACTCAAGCGGCCTTCCGACGGCGAAACGCCGAAGAATGTCGTCTTCATTCAGTGTGTCGGTTCGCGCGATTGCGCGAAGGGCCTCTCGTATTGCTCGAAGATCTGCTGCATGTACACCGCGAAGCATACGATGCTCTTCAAGCACAAAGTCCACGAAGGCCAGGCGCACGTCTTTTACATGGACATCCGGGCGGGTGGAAAAAATTATGACGAATTCGTCCGGCGCGCCATCGAGCAGGACGGCGCGAACTATTATCGCGGGCGCGTCTCGAAGATTACGGAAGAAAACGGCAAACTGATCGTGCGCGGGGCGGACACGCTCGCGGGCACGCCGGTGACGATCGAGGCGGATATGGTCGTGCTCGCGGCGGCGATGCGCCCGGCCGACGGCATCCTCGATTTGGCCCAGAAACTCAAGATCGGATACGACGAGTTTGGATTCCTGTCCGAGTCACACCCCAAATTGCGCCCCGTTGAAACGAACACGGCGGGCGTGTATGTCGCGGGGGCGTGTCAGGCGCCGAAAGACATACCCGAATCGGTCGCACAAGCGTCCGCGGCGGCGGCCAAAGTGCTTGTGATGTTCGGCAAGGGCGAATTGACGCGTGAACCCGAAATCGCCCAAGTCAACGAAATTACATGCGCGGCCTGTTATGCCTGTGTCAGAACCTGTCCCTATCAGGCTATCGAGAAGGCCGAGATTCGTGATCGCAAGGGCAACCTGGTGAAGTATACCGCGCGCGTCAATCCCGGCCTTTGCATGGGATGCGGCACGTGTGTGGCGGTGTGTCCGTCCAAGAGCGTGGATTTGGACGGTTTCAGCGAACAGCAAATCTATGAAATGGTGAAGAACCTGATATGAGCGACACAAACGCATTTGAACCGAAAATCGTCGCCTACGTCTGCAACTGGTGCACGTATCTGGGCGCGGATCAGGCGGGCACGAACCGTCTCGAATATCCGAGCAACGTGCGGATCGTGCGCCTGCCATGCACGGGGCGGATTGACTTCAACCTGATCGTCAAGGCGCTCGAAATGGGCGCGGACGCCGTCCTTGTTTCAGGCTGCCATCCGGGCGACTGCCACTACACGGCGGGCAATTATCACGCGCGGCGGCGCTGGATCTTGTTCCGATCGCTGCTTGAAACGATGGGCATTGACCTCGAACGCATCCACTTTGCGTGGATTTCCGCCGCCGAGGCGAAGAAATTCCAGCAGACCATCACGGAGATTACCGAGAAGACGCGCCAGATGGGGCCTTATCAGGGCTACCGCCGCGTTTGCGAGGCCGGCGTATGATTGAACAACTGCGCGAGACGTGCAAACGCCTGCTTGAAGAAGGCACGGTTAACGTCGTCATCGGCTACGGACAGGACGCCCCGAAGGGACCGGTCCATCCGGTATTCGTGACACGTCCGGACCAGGTGAATCGGCTGGTCTGGAACGACCGGTGTTTCAACAATCTGGCCACGTACCTGACGCGGCGGGACATCAAGGCGCTCGGAAAACCCGCCATTGTCGTCAAGGGCTGCGATGAACGCGCCGTCGTCGTGCTCGAACAGGAATCGCAGTTCAAGCGTGAAGACATTTACGTCATCGGCATGGCGTGCGACGGCGTCGGCTCGCCACGCCTGGCGAAATGCGCCGCGTGCAGTGTCCATGTGCCCCGGTTTGCCGACGAGACGATTGGCGTGTCGAACGTTCAGGCCGATGGCGAGGGGCTGTTCGCCGAACTGGACGCTTTCCTTCAGAAACCACTTGCGGAACGGCTTGAATATTGGATGAACGAGCTGTCGCGGTGTGTCAAGTGTTACGCATGCCGCGAAGTCTGCCCCATGTGTTACTGCAATCGGTGCATCGTTGACAAGAACCGCCCGACGGTGCTCGACACGTCCGCGACGTTGAAAGGCAATTTTGCGTGGCAGATTACGCGGGCGTTCCATCAGGCCGGGCGGTGTGTGAGTTGCGGGGAATGCGCGCGGGTGTGCCCGGCGGGCATTGATCTATCGCTGTTGAACCTGTCGCTGGTTCGTGCCGCCGAAGAACATTTCGCCTACCGCGCCGGTATGGACAAGGACACGCCGCCGGTTATCGGTTCGTACGCCCTGGAAGACAAGGAGAACTTTATTCTGTGAGCCAGACGATTACACTCGACGCCCTGAAACGGCTTGTGAACGAATGGATTGCGCAGGGCAAGCGAGCCGTCGGCCCGGTCCGCGTAAAGGACGATCTCGTTCACTATGCGCCGCTGACGGATGTCGAGGCGCTTTTGTTCGGCGGTTTCGTGCATCCCGCTAATTCAATCAAGGAATTTTTCTTTCCGCGCACGGAGCCAATCTTTACCTACCGGTTCAAAGGTCAAGCCATCGAACTGGATGACTGCAAATCCGACCCCGTCGAACAGGTGATTATCGGGGCACGGCCGTGCGATGCCGCATCGGTCGCGATTCTCGACCACGTGTTCAACTGGGACTACAAAGACGAGTTCTACAACGTGCGCCGCGCGACGACGACGATTGTCGCGGTGGGCTGCATGGATTTCGACGACGAGTGTTTTTGCACGTCCGTGGGATTGGGACCCATTGCGGAGAAAGGCGCGGATGCGCTGTTAATTCCGATGGACGGCGGCTTCGAGGTGCGGTGTCTAACACCGAAGGGCGAAGCGATCTTCGCGGGCAAGACGCAGACTTCCGACAAGTTGGCGCCCGTACCGGCGGGTCCGGCGGTCAAATTCGACATTGCCGAAATTCGCGCACGGCTGGAGGGCAACTACGAAGACCCGGCGTGGCGTGAGATTGTGTTGCGCTGCCTCGGCTGCGGCGCCTGCGCGTACGTGTGCCCGACCTGCCATTGTTTCGACATCGTGGACGAAGGCACGGCATTGGGCGGGGTGCGCGTCAAGAACTGGGACAGTTGCCAGTTCGGCATGTTTACGATGCATGCGTCGGGCCACAATCCGCGCGCGACGCAGGGCCAACGCCAGCGCCAGCGCATCCAGCACAAGTTTCGCATCTATCCCGAAAAATTCAATGAAGTCTTATGCACCGGTTGCGGCAACTGCACGCGGAACTGCCCGGTCGGGCTGGGCGTGCTCAACACGATCGAGCAACTGCGCGCGTTCGTGCCGGTGGAAGGGTAGGTCATGGAAAATGTGTACAAACCCGAATTGATGGAAGTGCTCCAAGTCACCCAGCATACCGCCGATGTGAAGTCCGTACGCATCCGGTTCCGCGATCCGGCGGTCGCGGAGAAATTCACGTTTCGTGTGGGGCAGTTCGGCATGTTTTCCGCCTTTGGTACGGGCGAATCAACCTTTAACATCTGTTCGAGTTCGACCTGGAAAGATTTCATCGAGTTCTGCTTTCGCCGGACCGGCAAAGTGACGGATGTGCTGTGGCGCTTGGACGAGGGCGACACGATTGGGTTTCGCGGGCCTTACGGCAACAGTTATCCCGTCGAGCAATGGGAAGGCCGGAACCTGATCTTCATCGGCGGCGGCATTGCCATGCCGCCGATCCGCTGCGCAATCTGGTACGCGCTCGAAAACCGGGCCAAATATGGTAACATCACGATTGTCTACGGCGCGCGGACGGTCGGCGACATGGTGTTCGCAAACGAATTGGACGAGTGGGAGCAGCGCGAACGGACGCGCGTGATCCGGTGCGTGGATCCCGGCGGCGAAACGCCCGAATGGAAGCATGAAGTGGGTTTGATTCCGCACGTCATCGAACGGTCCGCAATTCCCGCCGACAACACCGTCGCGCTAGTCGTCGGTCCGCCGATTATGATCAAGTTCACGCTGCCCGTGCTGGACAAGATGGGCATCGGCCAAGAAGATATTTACACGAGCCTTGAAAACCGCATGAAATGCGGCATCGGCAAGTGCGGACGTTGCAACTGCGGCCCTGTCTATGTGTGCAAGGAAGGTCCGGTATTCTCGCTCGCGCAACTCGGCCGGTTGCCGAACGATTATTGAGGAGACGATCCGCAGATTCGGTTGCCGCGGAGCCGGTAAGTCTGCGCGCTACACGGTTCTTTCGCCTGAGAACATTGAATCCATGACCGAATTAGGAGATCATTCAATTTTTCCTGCCTCGAAAAAGCCGGGGACGCGGGGGGGCATGCGCCTGTTCCGGATTGTGATGCAGGCGCTGGCAATGCTGGCTTTGGCGGCCCTTTTGCTCGCCGGCATCGAGGTGATTCTTCGCCTAGCCGGACAGGGCCGTTCCATACGGGTGTTTACGCGGGAACATCTCGGCGGCACGGATTACCATGTGACGAACGGGGCCTTTTTTCAACAGTTCTTCGCGTTGCCGATCGATACCATGTGGCAGGATGCCGAAACCTACATTCCATGCAAAAAACCGGAAAATTCGATCCGGATAGTCATTTTGGGTGAATCGGCGGCGTTGGGTGTGCCGCCGGACTTTGCGTTCAGTTTCGGCCGTATTTTGGAGGCGATGCTCGAAGCACAATTTCCCAAGGCCCGTTTCGACCTGTACATCCTCGCGCAACCGGGCATCAATTCCTATGCATTGCGCGAAATTGCGCGGGATTGCCGCCGTATCCAACCGGATTTTCTGGCAGTCTACATGGGCAACAACGAAATCAACGGACCGTTTGGCGCGCTGGCCACGCCGCGTGATTCGTTCCTGTCGTCCCTGTATGCGATTCGGGTGCGTTTTTTCCTGCGGGACTTGCGGCTGGTTCAACTGCTGACCGCCCATGGCCGGGTTCCGTGGCATGCGCCCCCGGAGAACCCGGAACAGATCGCCTCGCCCGACGATCCGCGCATGGAGCGATCCAGCCGCCATTTTCGCTCCAATTTGCAAGACATTATCCGGGCGGGACGCGACGCGGGCGCCCATGTGTTGCTCTGCACCGTGGGATGCAACCAGCGCCAATGGCCGCCGCAAACCAGCACAAACCGGACGGACCTGCCCCCCGAACGGTTTCAGCAATGGCAAGATAATTATTCGGCGGGCATCGCCAGCCAATCGCGGGAGCAATGGGACGAGGCGGCAAGGGCGTACCGGGCCGCCGAGGCCATCGATTCAACGCACGCGGAATTGCAGTTCCGGCTTGGCCAGTGCCTCTTGGCGCTCGGACAAACCGGGGAGGCCGCCGTCCATTTTAAGTCCGCATGGAATCTCGACGGATTCCACTCCCGCGTAATGCCGCGCATGAATGAAATTGTGCGCGAGGAAGCGGCGGCTTGGGCATCGGAACGCGTGCATCTTCTCGACATGGCGCGCGTCCTTGCGAATGAAAGCCCCGGCGGAATTCCCGGCAGCGAGTTTTTTTACGATAATGTGCATCTGACCTTTCCCGGAAATTACGTCATTGCACGCGAGTTGTTCGTCCAGATAGCCGCATTGCTGCCGTCCTCCGCGCGGGGTGAAATCCAAGGCGGGCCGATTCCGCCGGCCATGAGCGAATGCGAACAACGTTTGGGGTTGTCGCCCGGCGTGTTGCTCAAGCATCTGCGCGGCGTTGTCATGGGATACCGGATGTGGTGGAAGAGACCCACGCCGGAACTGGATCAACAAATCACCGCCCTTGAAGCGGCATTGGGCCCGGATATCTTGCCGGGGATTACGGAAGGCTACCGGAAGGCCCTGGAATATCGGAAAAACGATCGCCTGCTGCGGACACGTTACGCCGAAACGCTTCTGGAGGGCGGCCGCACCGAGGAGGCGATACAGCAGGCGCGGGTGCTGGCTGAACAATACCCCTACCGCCCGGCCACGCACCGCCTGCTCGGAGCGGCGTTGACCCAGGCCGGCCAGACGGAGGAAGCCTTGCGGGAACTGGAAACCGCGCTGTCCCTGTGCGACGCCGACGCCAAGACCCAGTATGAACGCGGCCGGTTGCTGGAGAAACTGGAACGTTTTTCGGAGGCAAAAGATGCCTATATCGCAGCCATTTTGATCAATCCGCGCAACTTCGAGTCTTACGATCCATTGAATGCCCTTTTCGAAAAAGAGGGCGGCGCGGCCGCACGCGCCAAGGGCTGGGCCGCGTTGGTGAACCAAGTCCCGGATTCGGCAAGGGCGCATTTCCAATTGGGACTGGCCCTGGAAAGCGTGAACGATTTGCCGAACGCCATTGAACACTACCGGACGGCGTGCGGACTTGAGGGATTCGATCCGGCCATGCAGGGCGCACTGGGCCATGCGCTGTTGAAAAGCGGGAAATGGCTGGAGGCCGTTCCGCCGCTGCAACAGGCGCTTCAAATCAACCCTGACATTGCGCATTTCCGCCCGTTGCTTCTCCGCGCCCTGATCAAATGCGGCAAACTCGACGAGGCCCGCGCCGAGGCTGAACGGTGCCGCGATCGCGGCATTGCCCTTCCGCCGGAGGTACAGCAGGAATGGGATGCCGTTTCCGGAATTTCAAAATAAATGGTGAAAAAGATCATCGAGACGGAGCGTCTTTTCAACACATGAGCATGGCCCCGTCCTTTTCAATGATCATGAACAACCGCTCCAACCGGGAGGAATAATCGTGACCGAACTTCGGCTTTTTCATGCGCGGCTCGCATTGATTCAGGCGTTTCTACGCCAGCAGAAGCATGACGGCATCCTGTTGTCGCGCGTGGACAATTTCGCGATGGCTACGGGCGGCAAGCGCAATTATGTTTCCACGGCCACCGACATGGGCGCATGCAGCCTTTTCGTCACGAAAGACGGAAAAGCCTTTTTTATGGGCAACAACATCGAGGCGACGCGCGTGATGGCGGAGGAACTCTCCTGTCTCGAATGCGAGTCGCGCGATTTCTTCTGGTTCGACGGGTCGCCGGCTGCACTGGTGAAAAAGGAATTTTCCGGGTCTTTCGTTTCGGACGACGGATCGCTGGGCGAAAATGTCAACGGCAAATTGGCATATTTGCGCGCGCTGCTGACCTTTGAGGAACTGGAGAAATACCGCCGCCTGGGGAAACTCGCCGCAGATGCGATGACGGCCACGATCAATGCCATCAAGCCGGGACAGACCGAAGCCGACATTGCGGCCCTGCTTGCCGCCGAAGGCGCCAGGCGTCGCTGCCTGACACCGGTCATTCTTGTCGCCGCCGACGAACGTATCATGCGCTATCGCCACCCGCTGCCCGTTGTTTCGTCCCTGCTGCCCGGCGGCCCGGATGAATGCCCGGTCAAGGGCTATGTGATGGTCGTGGGTGGGTTTATGCGCGAGGGACTCGTCGTGTCCATGACGCGGTTCAAGCGAGTGGGTGACCTGCCCAAGGGAATTCAAGGCGCCCATGCGCGCATCTGTGCGGTGGACGCCCTTCTCCACGAGGCGACCGAGCCGGGCCGGACTCTGGGCGATGTGTTTGCGGATTGCCAAAGGGCCTACGTGGACCTCGGCTTCGATCCGGATGAATGGCATCGCCATCACCAGGGCGGCGCGACCGGCTACGCGGGCCGCACCTGCAAAGCCGCGCCCGGCGAACCCTTCCCCATTCTCGATCCCCAATGGCGCGAGGCCGTCAAGGGCATTCTCGACATGGACACCCCGTTCGGTCACGCGTTTGCATGGAACCCCAGCGCCCCTGGCGTGAAATCCGAAGACACTTTTATCATGCTGCCCGACGGCGCCAAGGAAATTGTCACGCGGACGCCCGCCTTGCCCAACGTCGAACTCTCCTCTATTCTAGGCCGACCAACCGCTGTGGCCAAGAGCGGTATTGCCTGACACGGAAGAGGCGTCCGGCTACGCTTCGGCCCCGAGTTCCTCGTCGTTCTTGAATTGTCTGCGGCGGCGCTTCATTTCCTTGAGGGCGTTGGCCTTGTAGAACAATGCCGGTTCGATGATGGGATCGTGGATGCCTTCCGTCTCCACGTCGCCGTAGGTGACCCGCCCGCGGTAAGTGCGGTTGGAGAGGATAATGGCGATGGCCTGCCGCGACCATTTGTTGCCCTTGCGGGTGAACACCTGCCGGGAATGCAGGTAGGCGACGACCTTGCCCGTGCTGCGGTGACGGAGGTATTCGCGGAAAATCATGCGCACCACTTCGGCTTCCCGATCATCCACCACCAGCGGCTTTTCGCCTTCGTGCCCGCGGCGGTAGCCGTAGGGCGCCGGACCGGTCCCATAACGGCCTTGTTGCACGGCGCCGAGCTGTCCGCGTTTCACTTTCGCGCCATGGGTGACACGTCCGGCAAAATCGGGTTCATTTTCCGAATGACTTGTTTCCGCCGTGCCGGTTTGCCGTTCCACCATTGCGCCGTCTTTTATTCTTGTATCCACCACCGCCTTGGTGCCTTCGTCAAGAATTTACCACGTCTAAAGATGCTTGTTTCCGTGCAGCATCGCCCAAGATGCTGGCCCTACACATCGAAGTATATGACAGATGCCGGAAAATGTCAATAGTTATTTTACCCCTTCTTTCTTGTCTTGCCGGACGGATTATGAGAAAAGCGGAATCCGTGCAAGAAGGAAAAAAGCCCATTCCCCCCGGAATGGGCCTAAAGGTCTGGAATGAATGAACAAGCCGGGTTGGTTTTTCAAAAATGCGCAATCGGTCACTAAAAACTGTCGGAACTATACCTTGTGTGGATATTTCGCACCGGTTGCCGCCCGCGCATTGGACTGAAGTTACTTGGCTGCCTTCTTGGGCTTGGCCATGGCGGTCAAAACGGCCGGTGTTTCGCCGTAGGGGGTGGCGTCCATGGCCAGACTGGCTTCGACGACATCGAGGATTTCGCGGCGCACCATGCCGGCGGCCTTGGCTTCCGCGACGACTTCATGAAGGCGCCCAATGATTCGGCGGCGGCAATCTTCGCGGCACTTGAGTTCGATATTCTTGTTGACGAACACGCCCATGCCCCGCCGCGTATACAACAGGCCCATCACTTCGAGATCGCGGTAGGCCTTGGCCACGGTGTTGGGGTTGACTCCCAACCGTTCCGAAAGTTCACGGACGGACGGCAGTTGATCGCCGGCCTTGAGACGGCCGGATGATATCGCGAACTGGACATGGTTTTCGATCTGTACGTACACGGCTACACTGCTGTGGATGTCAATGCTGGATAACATGATTTGGCTCCTTTTCCGTTATGTTCGCGGGCGCACTCCGCCCGGCTCGATCCGCTCAGCCCTTCCACGCAACGCCCTCGACGGGTTTCAGTTTTCGGCAACGCCATGTATAATAGCGGCCATGAAAACAATTCGATCAGATTCCCAGTGCCATCGAGGGAACAAAGACAACGCCCATCAGATTCCTAGAATATATCTTCTATGGGAAAATATCAAGACCCGTTTACTCCCATGACGCATTTATGGGGTGTCCCTAAGGCAGCCAAGCCGCGAGGCCGCGGATGGCGTCTGTCGGCTTGGGCGGCGCTGGCGGTTTTTGCGGCGTGTTTTTTCGCCGATGCGCGGTCTCCGGCCAAGGAGACGCCGCCTTCCCCGCCTTCAAACCCGCCAAGCGCCGCGCCGGTTGCGCCGGGCGCCAAGGGCTGTCTCGAAATCAACATCACGGACGTGCTCGGCAACGACATTCCCGCGCGCGTCGAGTTGCAGAATCCCACGACGCTGCCCAAACCGTTGCGGATCGAAGCGCCCATGGGCCGGCTCACGGCGGATGTGCCCGCCGGCAATTATCGCGCCTACGTGTATATCTGGTGGCAAAAAATCCCCGTCATGGTGGATACCAAGGATCTGTCCGTTCAGGAGGGAAAAACCGCATACCTGCTGACGAATCTGCTCGAGGGCGCCGCGGGGAGTCTTGCCCTCCTCGATTTCGACCAGGATCGCGATTTTGTGATAGACCGTGTCGAAAAGGCATGCGGCACCGATCCCTACAATGCCGCCAGCATTCCCGGACGTCCGACCCTCGTTTTCGACGATCGCGTTTTCGACAAGAAAGAAGCCTGGTATTGCGGCGAATTACATGCCCGATCGACCTTCGGCGGTGGCAAGGAATCGCCCGCGCAACTGGTGCGGCGCGCTGAAAGCGCCGGGTTGGATTTTCTGGCCATCACGGATCGCAACACGATGGATGCCTGTTCGGATCCCGGGTTTCGATCCGATTCCGTGGTGCTGATTCCCGCGCTGGAATGGGGCAGCGATCAACGCGGGGTGGCGCTGTTGTACGGGCCGCGGACCTTTCCCGAATTCGTTGATGATATCCCGCAGGCCCAGGCGCTGGTGGATCTCATTCAGGCGCAGGGCGGTTTCTTCGCGATTGCGCATCCCTGTTTCCCGACCGCGCCGTGGCAATGGGGATTGTCCTTCGTCAACGGCATGGAAGTCTGGAATCGCGGCTGGCGCTCCGTGCCGCCTCTTTCGCTTCACCAATTGGGCGAGGATCTCAAGGAACGCAAGGACGGATTGTTCGTGCATTCGATGGCCCTTGCCGCGGCGACCAACGGGTTGTCTGCCAACGGACAGGCTTCGATTTTCTACGACGCCGAACTGGTGCGCGGCTTGAAGGCCGCGGTGATCGGCGGTAGCGGAACGGGCAGTCCCGGCGTGCCCATGGGATCGCCCGCGACGTTTGTCCAAGCCCCGGAAAAATCCGTGAAAGGCATCCTTGACGGGATGCGCCGGGGCCGCACTTACGTGGCCGCAAGCCCCAAAGGACCACGGCTGCGGTTTGTGGCCGATATCCTCAAGGACGGTTCGTTCGACACGTCCATCGGTGGCATCGTGCCGCTCAACATTCCCATTTCCTTCGAGGCGACGGTGGACGGCGCCAAGACCGGCGAAATCCAAATCTTGTTGAACGGACGTCCCCTCATCTCGAAGAAGATCGAAGGGAACCCGTTCACGGTGCGTTTCGATCACACCCCGCAAAACTACAGTGTGTACCGTGTCCGCGTAATCGCCGCGCCGGGCAAAAAAGACGCGGGATTCGGTCCCTTCGAGATGCTGGCCATGTCGAGTCCCATCTACGCGCAGGATGTCAAGATCAAGGATCCCAAGATCGAGAAGTACTTGAAGGAACATCCGGCCGACCGCTCCACGGATCAGGCGGAGCCGCCCCTGCCGGCCAGTCCCGCAGGGGGTGAGATCGTTCCCAAATGGAAGTTTTAGGTTGGCCCGCAAACCGTGTTAGGTTCGCCAATGAGCATGGCATTTCCGGCATGACCAGTCCCGGTGAATGAACAGAAACGGAAGACCCAGCAGGGCAATCGCAAACAGGGACACCCCGAGCGGCAGCGGTTGAACATCTACGTTGGCTGAACGACAGGCGGGGCATCGCGGGCAGGATTCGTCGTCGCTGCTGATATATTCGTCGAGATCGATTTCGGCTCCGGCGGTTTCGTTCAATATGTGCCGCGCCCTGTCCAGATCCGATCGCGCGACTTTCAACTGATATCCCCCCGACGCCAGGGAGCGATACCGGCTGAAACGGTGCACGCGCGCGCGAATGCCCATGGATGCGAGTTTCGATTGAGCCAAGCAGGCTTCCATCTCGCTTTGGAACGACATTACGGTTTCGGAATCTGAATTCATACAGGCGACAGCATGCGGGAAGAAGAGGAAACAATGCAACCGGCTCCCCTTGGCGCTTGAGCGTACCGCGTTCTTGAGGCAACAGGATGAGAAGTTCCACGAAGATAGCCGTTCTGGGCAATTTCATGTCGGAGCAGGCAACGAGATCTTGTGGGAAAAATGAAAATGGCTGCCTTGCAGCGCCGATTTCCAAATCGGGATTTCGTATTTTATCAAGCCAATTTGGAAATCGGCGTTACATTCCGAAACGTTTACGACTCCGAGAACACGGTACTCTCATGCTTGGCAGTCTTCGGTAAAAAATTGTCCAACGCTTCAAGATGGCCTCTTATTGCAAAGCCTTCCGGTATCCATCCAAGGCGGCTTTGCCCATGTTTTCGAGGGAGTAGCGGCCGGCCCATTTCGGGCCTTCTTCGCGGCAGCGCCGGCGGAAAGCGTCGTCGGTCAGGGCCTTGATCAGTCCCGCCTCGATGGCGTCCACGCTCAATGGATCGCAGGTTTCTGCAATTCCGCCGGAAACTTCCATCATCGTCGGGTCGGTCGAGGTAACGACCGGGACGCCGCAAGCCAGTGCCTCGACGACAGGTATGCCGAATCCTTCATAGAGCGAGACGTAGGCGAAAGCGCTCGAAGCGCACATGAGGCGCGGGAGATCCTCCGTGGCGACATATCCGGTGAAAACGAGCCGGTCGCCCAAGTTCAACGCTTCGATGGACTCGGCGATGGGACCGAAAAACGTCCGTTTACCGGTAAAGACGAGTTTATGCGGCAGGCCGCGATCTTTCAGGCGCGCGAAGGCCTGCGCGAGCCGGACGAGGTTCTTGCGCGGCTGCAACGCGCCGACGTAAAGGATGAATTCGGGCGGCAGATTGTATTTCGCGCGAGCGGCATCCAGTTCTTCGCGGTCGGCGATGGGATGATAGATGAAATCCACGGCAGGCGACACGACGTCAATCTTTTCCGCGGGCGCGCCGTAGAATTCCTGCGCTTCGCGTTTCATGGCCTCGGTCAGGACAAACACGCGGCGGGCGCGCCGGACCGTCCCCGTGCCGAGCCACGCCAAACGGTACCGGTCAATGATTGGCAAGGTTTCCGGAAAGCGTATCCAGACCATGTCGTGCAGCGCGACGATATACGGGCATGGGCTGTACGGCGGCGCGCTGTACTGGACTTGAATGAGGTCGAGTTTTTCCTTTCGGGCAATCCAGGGCAAGGCGAACGGCACGCGCAACCATGAGGAACGCACAGGCAACGGGTACGTCGGAAAACCTTCCCCGGCGTCTGGCTTGCCGTGTTGATCCGCGTGGACCAACGCCAGAATCCCCGTTTCGGGCGCGACCATGTGAAGTCCGCGCAACAGTTGGCGGATGTAGGTCTCGTTTCCGCCGATTTGCGTTCCGATGGCGTGTGCGTCAATTCCGATTCTCATGCGTGGGCGCCCCCGCTCTCTGCCCATGCTTGAAGCAAGCGGACATGACTACATCTCGTGCTCGTGTTCATGCTCGTACTCGTACTCTGCCGCCCAATTTGATGCCAAATGGATAAGACGGCGGAATCCACAAGAGCGTTCACGCAGCAAGACGACGCTCGGTTTTTCGATCTTTCGATTTCGAGCATGAGCACGAGCAAGAACGGCCATGCAACGTATGCGAAATAGCGGTTCATTTGCGTCGTTTCTGGTATTCGTCCCATGCTTCGAGATAGGTATCCTTGACTTTGCGCACCATGTCCTCGAGCGTGAACGACCGTTCGATCCATTGGCGCGCGGCCCGGCCCATGACGCGGCGGCGTTCGGGATCATTGGCGAGTTCCGTCAAGGCGGAAGCCAGCGCGGGCGCGTCCTTCGGCGGCACGAGCAGGCCCGTTTTGCCCACGTCGAGGGTTTCGTGCGTGCCGCCGATGTGCGAGGCCACCACGGGCAACCCAGCGACTTGTGCTTCGAGCACCGAAGTCGGAAATCCCTCTTCGAGAATCGAAGGTTGCGCGAACACGTCCATGGCGCGCAACGCGCCGGGCAGATCCTCGTAGAATCCCGTGAAGATGACCCGATCGGCCACACCGATCTCCTGGGCATACGCTTCGAGCGGCTGGCGCAGGTCGCCCGTGCCGACAATCATCACGCGCAGGTGCGGCGCGTCCTTGCGCGCCAGTTTCAACGCGTCAAGCAAATACTTGTGGCCCTTTTCGGCGAACAGGCGGCTCACGGCGCCGACGACGCAATCCCCGTCGGGGATTCCAAACGCCTTCCGGACTTCCTCCCGCGGCGCGCCCTTGTCGAACTTCGACAGATCGAGGCCGGTGTTGATGACGCGGATCTTTTCTTCCGGCGTGCGGCCCCAGAGAATCTTTGCTTTCATGTCGTTCGAGACGGTGATCACGCGGTCCATGTTCGGCAGGCCGAGGTTGCGCTCCATCCAATGGTTGATATGCGCGCGGATGTGGAACTTCGGTTGCCACCAGCCGTAGGGACTGCCTACGAGCGCGCACGGCCATCGCTTGTATCCGACGCCGGTCAACACAATCGAATTCGTGTCGTGCGCGTGGATCAGGTCTATGTCGTATTTCTTGATCAACTCGTCAATCTTGTTGCGCGCCGCGAACCACGCCGTGCGCGACCGCCATGGAATACGATCCGGGGCGACGGTAAACCCCTCCTTTTCCGCGGCGTTGACGAATTGCTGGTCGGTCCCCGTCCACGTGTCGTACGGCACGACCGTGATGTTGAACAGGTCCTTCGGCAGATGCCGCATCAACAGGAGAATGATCGTATGCGAACCGCCAAAGGCCCATGTGCGGATCAGATAAAGAACGTTCAGTCGTTTCACTTGTCGCTCCCCGGCTTGATCGTGACCGTTGCCGTGTCTCTTTCCTTGATATGCGCCGTGGCGGTGGTTGTCTTGCCATCGGGCATTGTGACGGTGATTTCGTACTCGCCGCCGAATCCCTCCAGCAAAGCCGCGCCCGAAGCGTCCGTCTCGGCGTCCAGTTCCGTCGTCCATGCGGCCATGCGCTGCCGGATGCGTTCGAGGACGGGCTTGGCCTTGTACATGCGGTCATACAGACAGCCCGTCTCGACATCGGGCTTGAGCGCCGAGATACCCCACCATGTCACCGATTGCACGCTCGGATGGGCGAACGCGAACGTATACACCATGTCGGCATAGTCGGCCTGGACCTGCGGACTCCACTTGTCCTTCCAGTAGCCGCATTTCCACGTCGGGCCGTAATACGACGGAAGCGAAAATTCCGTGATGTGGATCGGTTTTCCGAAATCTTTCGCATAGCGTTCGACGGTGTCCAATACCCATGACGGCGTGAAGGCCGGCGTTTCGATGCCGCCGAACAGGGCGCTGAGATGCGAACCGGGATAAATCTGAAGCCCGACGATATCAATGTCCTTTAGGCCGTCCGCTTGTTGCAGTTCCAAGAGGAATTCATGGTAGGTGGTCGAATAATTGTCCCACGGATTGCCGTCCGTGTCGTACATCAGGTATTTCGATCCGAAATTGATGTCGTGGCCGCTGTTGATGAGCGTCGGCTTGCCGGTCCGTTCCTTGGCAAGTCTGGCGGAGGCCTTTGCCAGTTCGACAACGTCCTTGCGCGGCAAATTCACGACATTCGTGTATCCGGGTTCGTTGATGACCTCCCAGATGTCAATCTGTTTGCCGATGGCCCCTTCCATCAGCACTTGCTCGTGATCGAGAATCGCCTTGGGCAGGTCGGAGGTCTTCATTGTCTTGGCGGCATCCGGCATGATGCCGTAGCCTTGCAGGAAAATGACGCCGTGGCCCTTGACGGCGTAGCCGAGTTTCTTGAGCGCGCTGACGCCAAAGGTGCGGTCCACACCGCTCCAGTCGTCGCCGTCCGGTTTCGTCCAGTTCCAGCCGAGCAAGACCGTGGCCAGATCGAATCCCTCTTGCCGCGCCTGCTCATAGGCCTTGGCGTTATAGGGACTGCCTTCAAGCACGCCGAACGAGAAATCGCGGCTTGTCTGCCTGATATGCACCTTGCACTTCGCTGCGGGCGCGCCTTTCGCATCGGCGACTTGGATCTGGAGTTTGCCCTTGCGCACCGACGGGATCGCCGCTTCCGCCGCCGCCAGTTCGAGGTCGTCCCGCAATTTCAACGCGGCGGAAAGCACCCCGTTCGATGCCTGGTTGCGCTGCGGCTCGTCGGTCAGTTTCATGGCGTCCGCCAGTTTTGTCTTTACCTCTTCTATTTTTGTCTTGGCATCCGCCGGATAGGCGTCGGCGCGCTTGACGAGGTCGTCCACGGCCGTGCGCGCCAATTCGACGGCCACCTGGATAATGGCGTGTTCGCCCGGCGCATTGACGGCGAAGCCTTGTCCGCCGTTGTCGGCGCGCAGAAGCAATTTGCCATAGCCGGGGACTTCCCAATAGAGCATCTGAATGATGAAACGCTCTTTCGGTTCGACCATGAAGGCGGGCAGGCCCTTTTCGCGTTTCGCGCCGAATCCGCCCGATTCCTTGTCGTGCACCCACCAGCAGCACGGCGGTTTGAGTTCGCCGCCCATGCCCGTTACGCCGCAGAATTGCCCGGCGAACTTCCCCCTTTTCTCGTAATCCTCGAAACGCATCAATTGGCCGCTTGCATCGTATCCGCGGAGGATCAGGCATCCCGCCGCGGGCAATTTGAAGGTCGCCGCGGACTTGTCGCCCATCTGGTAAATGCGCGGTTGGAGACTGAAGAGTTCGAGGCCCTCGGCGTTCTTGATCGTCGGCGGTTGGCAGATGATCAGGTCGCCCTTGGCCGCGCCGTCCAGTTTGAAGGTCCCGTCCGATCCGGAATTAGTGAAGGTCTTTGGCTGCCACTGCGGCGTCATGAGCATCAGGAAGACGCCGGTGGCCGGTTTGCCCTGCCCGTCCACCACGTTGCCCGACAACCCCGCGCCCTGCGCCGCGCCCGCCGTCGCCAGTACCACCGGTGCCGCCAACAGCGCCAGCATCGCGCAGAATCCCCTGTGCTCTTTCATGCGCCGTACTCCTCGTGGTTTGTCCCGTACCGGGTCATTTACAGAACGATTGTACACCGGCACGGGGCACATGCGCACATCGCGGTTGGACATTCCTTGAATAGGATAACCGGATTTCTTGGATATTGAAGGCCATGAATATTATATGGCGATGTGATGTCATTGGTATTGCGGTCGGCGCTATTCCATCGTATTTGTGGAAACCGCCGCCCATTGCCTTGCTTCGGCGATCGCGCCGGCCACAATGAGATATTGCGCGAGGTAGTAGGTTGCGTAGCCGGAGAGGGCGAGGCCGAGGCGGGCGGTATCGAGCAGCATGTGGTTGACGGCGATGTGGGCGTCGGAAATGACGAAGACGACGGCGCCGGCCGCAATAAGCCGCGTCGGACTTTCGTGAAACACGGCCAGCGCCATCATGACGCCCATAACCGTCACGTACACGCACACGGGCGGAATTTCGGCGAACGCATTTGCGTGCGCCATGCGAATGGACACGGCGGCCGTCAAGGCGGCCATCGCCAGCGTACACACGCCGACGATCCATGCTCGTGCCGGAGTCCATCGCAGATCTTTCGCGAAGGCGATGGAATAGGCGACGTGTCCGGCGAGGAATGCGCCAAGTCCCGCCATAAACCACGAACGTTCGGCGTTCGACAGGCTGTAATCGCCTACAGAACCGAGCGCGACGCCCAGCGCGACCCAGGGTCCGAACCGTGGGCGCGAGTAGGCCCATGCGCATGCGGCAAGGAAGATGGCGGGCAGGGATTTGACGATGCCCGCGCCGATCTCCAAATGGACCAGATTCAAGCCCGTTCCCGCCAATGCCAGGAAAAGATAGACAACCGAAAGGGCGATCGGCATCGCGATCTCTTTTTCGGGAAGAACGGTTCCTTGTCGTATAGTCATGCAGCGTTTTTCTGATGGTTCAACATCGCGCAACCATGCCGCGATTGTACACCGGCCGCCCTGTTCTTCGCACTTCAATCCAAGCGGATGGACTTTTGGGGAAAAATCCTTGGCCGCCCCATCCGCGGCGGCACAGGAGAAGAAAAAACGCAAACCGCTGCAAGCACTAGGCTTGCAGCGGCGTGGGGTTTCGAATATCGGGTAAAAACGTTACAGCCAGCCCATGTAGATCGGGATGTAGACCACCTTGTCGCCGTTTTCTTGGGCAGCCGCATCTATTTCTTCATGGGAACCGGCCGGGCCTAACACCACCGGGAACGATTGCCCATAGGCAATGCTCGACGGCATCGGCGTATGCCATGGGTTCCATGAAAAGAACCGCATCTTTCAACACCTCCTTGTCATCCACGCCAAAACGCTTCGGGCTTCAGGAAACCGCCCGGTATATCATTGATACCGTAGGACGCCTGTTTTCGTTACATTATTCCCGCGTACTCGGAAAAGTTTCAGAAATTTCCGGATCGCCGGGGGCTGGCATGACGATGCCGATGACGAGAACGAGAAAAAAGAGGAGGAGAGAATGGGTTGTTTGGGTCTATTTTTTCTTGACACACCGGCGATTAGTGTGGTAGCGTGACGGCTGGTATCCGAAAATGATGCAGGGCTGCATCCAACGGAATCGGAGATCTTGGGCGGTGTATCTCTGTGCGGAACAGAACGTCCCCAGGAAGACCCCGGAAATCGTTGCTGTTGGCGGGGGAAAAGGCGGTGTGGGCAAGAGTTGTTTTGCCGTCAACACAGCGGTCGAGATTGCGCGAAAAGGTTATCGGGTCGTCTTGGTGGATGCGGATTTGAGTTGCGCGAACATCGAGACTTTTCTCGGCACGCGATCAGACCGCCGTCTCGACGATTTTTTCCATCAGAAAGGCGGGAAAAATCTGGGGGCGGTGGTGTGCGACACGCCGTTCGAAAATTTGCGTCTTGTGCCGGGCACCACAGGCCTGCTCGATGTCGCCAATCCGAAATACCAGCAGAAACTGGCCCTGATTCGGGAACTTCGCCAGATCGAGGCGGATTTGATCATCGTGGATTTGGACGCCGGCGCGCATTTGAACACGCTCGATTTTTTCCTCTTGACGGAAAACAACGGGATTCTCGTAATTACGCCGGAAAAGACGAGCATTGACAACGCGTTCAAGTTTCTTCGGGCGGCGTTGTTTCGCCGGATCGAGCGGTTCTACCAGTCGCCGGAGGTGGCGTTGTTGCTCAAGCGCAACGAGACCTTGACAGACTTCCTGGACGCGATTCAGGTGTCGGACGTCTTCGAACCCGAAGTGCGCGAGCAGGTATGCGGCGAAATGACGGCGCTTGCGCAATCGCTACGCCCGAAGATCGTGGTCAACAAGGCGCACAATGCCTACGAGGCGCAAATCGCGGCCAACATACTGGCCAAATATGCGCGGCAGTATCTGCGCATCGAGCCGTCTAATCTCGGTTTCATCTATTTCGACAAACTCGTTTCAGATAGCGTCAACGCGGGAACGCCGTTCGTCGTGAGCCATCCGGCCCAGAAAGTATCGGCCTGCGTGGCGGATTTGGCGAACCGGCTGGGATATGTCTGACTATGGCAAAAAACATGGCAGGTGACGATATGACGGATGTGGCACGCCGAAAACCCTTGGCGCTGGATGCGGATTTACCCGATGCGGGCGGCAGCGGCGATTCCTATGCGGAACTGGAAAAGGCCGCGAAAAGTGATTCGTTTTTTCACCGAATCAGCACGTCGTTTCAGGAAATGCTCCAGACAAGCCGGGGCGGAGATTCCTCGCAGACCGGCGAACTGGAGTTGTCCGATTCCACCACGGTGTCGGCCGACGATATCGCTATCCGGCGCGCGAAAAACGTGACGCCCAAGCGCATGATCGTGCCCGAAGGCGTGATCATCGGCGGATCGATGACCAGCGGGTCCGAGACCGAAATCTGCGGGCGCGTTGACGGGGATGTCATTGTGGACGGCAAGCTGTTTCTTGGGCAGACCGCGCTCATTTCGGGCAACGTCCGGGCAACCTCGTGCCGGGTCGAGGGGCTTGTGGAAGGCAAACTCGAATGTTCGCAGGAGGTGGACGTGGGCAAAACAGGCCGCCTGAATGCCGACGCGCTGGCGGGCAAACGCATTGCCATAGCCGGACAGATTTTCGGCAATGTCAGTACGGGCGGCCTTTTGCGGCTGGCCGCCACGGGCCGCGTGGAAGGAAATATCCAGGCGCGGCAATTGGTTATTGAAGAAGGTTCAACGTTCAACGGGCGTTGCATCATGCGCACGCCGGCACAGAGGACTGAGACGTAAGATGTATTTTCCGCTGTTCGATCCGACCATGATCCTGCTCATTCCGGCGATGATCCTGGCGGTATGGGCGCAAATCAAAGTCAAAAGCACGTATGCGAAGTTCAGCCAGGTCGCCACGCGATCGGGACTGACCGGCGCGGATGTCGCCAAACTGATTTTGCAGGATGCCAATATCCCGTTGTCGAACGATCCCAGCCGGTTCCCGGGCGGAGTCGCTTGCGGGCTGGCGGCGATTCCCGGCGAACTGACGGATCATTACGATCCGCGGACCCGGATGTTGAACTTGTCGGAAGACATTTATTACGGCCGCAGTATCGCGGCGCTGGGCATCGCGGCCCATGAAGTCGGCCATGCCATTCAGCACGCCCAATTGTACGGTCCGCTCGCGCTGCGAAATATCATCTATCCGGTGTGCGGACTTGGTTCGACGTTGGCGTTCCCGCTGTTTTTTATCGGGTTGATAGCGAATTTCGGCGTGTTGATGCAGGTGGCCATCCTGTTGTTCACGCTGGCGGTGTTCTTCACGGTATTGACGCTGCCGGTCGAGTTCAACGCCAGCCGGCGCGCGCTGCTCGCGCTCGAAAACGGCGGTTATCTTACCGCGGATGAATTATACGGCGCGCGCAAGGTTCTAAGCGCCGCCGCGATGACCTATATCGCCGCCGCCGCCATGGCTATCATGCAACTGATCCGCATGCTGTTGATTGCCAGAAGCCGCGACTGATTGCGAGGCGTCAATCGGGCGTTTGAACGCGGGGAAACGGCGCGGAAGGCGCAATCTCGAGCCGGGGAATGGGCAACGGCATGGAGACGGAATCCCGGTGCGGCAGCGTCGAGGGTGGCAGCCATTTCCTGTTCTTGAGAGTTTGAGGGATTCGATAGCGTCCGCATACCGGACAGGGCGAGTAGCCCTTTTTTACGGCTTCCCCCTTCGTAATCGAAACGCCCGGCTGATTGAGATACACGCATCGCGGTCTGTGGAAATGTCTATTGAAGGCGACCAGATAGACCTGTTCGGCGTCTCCCGGCACCGCATGAATCAAGGCTTTCACGCCCAAGGTGCTTGGTTCATCGGCGGAATCCTCGATTTCGCGGTATTCCGCCGCCCAAAGCCCCTTCGATGCCTTGCGGGCGCCGGCTTCCCGATTCCGGATAAGCACATCGTCCGGCGCGGCGAAGCGGTCCCATCGAACGTATCCGTCCGACAGCAGGATTAGATCGAGGCGGCGCTGATCCGGCAGCGTCACCTGCCCCCATACTTCCCCGTATTTGATGCTTCCCATGACGCGGACGGTCACTTCCTTTTTCAGGCAAAGCCGTTTGGTGGCCGCCAAGGCGCGGGCCGTCAACTCGGGCGGCGCCTGGGGGGCTTTCACGCCGAACAGTTCCACGACCTCCATGATTCCATCGTGCTTTACGCCAATCCGGTTTACGGCGGCTACCCAATCCACTGTCCCGCTAAAGTCCGCCGTCGCAGCGCTTTGAAACGCGAGAAAAAGAACCGTCAACAGGCCAAACAGGCGGCGCTGCGGCATCGTATGAAAAAGAAAACACATCATGTGCGCCATTCTACCGTTCCCCGGGCAAAGCACACAAGGGCACAAAAACACGGCGTTTTCAAGGCATTTCTCACCGACTTGAGAGTAGCGAGTTCTTGCATGTATTCATCTGCTCTGAACGCGTATGGGGAATCCTTCGGGTGAGGAACGTGGGACAGACTGTCCAGTCTGTCTTTTTCGAAGTCACGCCATGTCCGTGGACGGACAGGCTGGACAGCCAGTCCCACACATTCGCCCCAATTTCTGCCATGTCGGGACTCCACGATCAACGCATCAATGCAATTCCATAAGGCCATTTTTCGGGGGATTGCAGACTGAAACAAGGCCCAATAATTCGGTACTCCCTTGTCGCCGCTATTTGCGCTTTTTCCGTATGTCGCGGAGAATGCGGCCGTATTCATCCAGGGGTGGGTCGCCGAACCGTTCCACATAGGCGCCGTCGAGCCAGACGGCAAATGTCGTGATGCGGCGAATGCCGCGGCCCGTATAGTAGGCCGCATCGTCTTCTGTAATTGATCGCTCCCACGGGATGCGGGCCAAGGCGTCGCGCTTCCAGTTCGAGTGGAAGGACACGTCCAGCCAATATTCGAGCACTTGCGCGTTGTCCGCGCCGAATACCGCCAGGTTCGCGTCGAGCGCATCCTGCAGCCGCGCGTATTCGGGCGCATCGCGGTTGCGAATCGGCTGTCGGTAGTTGCGCTGGATCGGCGCGAATTCGAGGAAAATGCCGGGAAGGGGCTTGACCTGCGACGGGGGGTCCAGCGTGCCGTGGTAGACGAGATGGGCCAGCGTGGCCATTGCGTCATTGCGCCGGATGGCCTTCAACATTTCGTTTTCGAGCAACAGCGCCTGATCGCTGTCCGACAGACCGCGGCATTTTGGACACCGGCACATGGGCTGGCCGTCGTCGGTCCAGAAGAAGTGGCGATGCGTTGTGGGAGGGTAGCGCCGCGCATACGAGGCGGCGTTTTCGCACACCCGATTGACCCCGTCCGGGTTGCTCACGCAGAGGTTGGCGTCGGGCACGCGTCGCCCTTCGTCGTTCATGCGGAACATTTCGGGATATTTCGCGAACAGATCGCGGGGCAGCAGGTTGTTTAGGGCATGCGATTCGTACTCGACCTCCAGGCCGAGGCGCTTGCACGAGGCCATGAACGCATGTCCTTTTCCCGATTTCACGAACGCTTCACGCAACACCGGATCGAGGTGCAGGCCGATGGTGGTGAGTCCGGCCCGTTTGGCCCGTTCCGGCCATGGAAAGGTCTCGGTATCCGACGGCAAAATCACGACGCCCCGCGTGGTCACGAAGGATTTTTCGCGTTCGGGCATGGTGCGGATGCCTCCTGTTTCCAAAACCGCGCCGGCTGCAAGACCCATGAAACGCCGTCTATTCATCGAAGGGCGGGTCCGTAGGTTACGCGGGATCGTTTTCAAGGACAATGCATTGTCCGGGAGCCATGGCGAATTCAAGCGTCCGGTCGCTGAAAGGCGACCGTAACCGGCATGTCCCGCCTCGTTCGGCCACAATTTCGACGCGCCGCGTTTTGCCTTCTTTCCGAGCCGCGGAAACGAGAAACGCGCCCTGTGCGCGCAGCGCGTGAAAGGCCGCGTCGCGCCATGTTTCGGGAATCGCGGGGAATACTTCGATGACGCCGGTATGGCTTTGGAGCAGCATTTCCTGAAGCCCCGCGGCTGCCGCGAAATTGCCCTCGAGCGTGAAGGGACGATACGTGAACCGGCTGTATCCCTTGCCGGATTGATCGCCGTTGCAGTGGAAACCGTTGCGCAATACGAAGGCCGTCGCAAAGGTTTCAAGCGCTTGTTCGGCCTTGGCGCCGTCGCCGGCCCGCGCGGCGAGGTTCGCGAGCCATGCAAAACTGTACCCGCACCAGTGCTTTGAGCCGAGCCGTTCGAGTTCATCGAGCGAGGCGCGAATTATGCGCTCGGATTCGGGTCCTTGCGATCGATCAATCAGGCCGAGGGGATGGATGGCCATCAGATGTGAAAAATGCCGATGGGATTCCGGCAGCGGATAGTTCTTTGCGACAAGCAGGCGTCCGTCATCGCCGAGACTCAGCTCGGGCATTTCCCCGCACACCGCGCGCCAATGGGCCGCGTCGTCGTTGTTATCGAGCGTGCTGGCCATTTCGGCGGTGGCTGTGAACAGCCAGCGAATCAGCGCAAGGTCGTAGTTGGTTATCGTGGGAAACCATGCGTTGGGCCGGTTGTCGTTGATTTCGGGCGATGAACTCAGGGGAAGGGTCCGTTTGCCCGTTGCGTCGCGCTCGTTCGTGACCGCCTCGAGGAACGTCGCGCAATCGCGCAGGTAGGGATAGGCGCGTTGTTCGAGAAAGGCGCGGTCCATGCTGAATTTCCAGTGCAGATAGAAATGGTGGGCGAGCCATGCGCCGGTCGTGGCGGAATGCGTGTACTGCCGCCATCCGCCGATCTGATTGTTGTTCAAGTCCGCCGTCATTGGGACATTCATACCCGGCATGCCGAAGAACCGTTGCGTCCATTCCCGGCAATTTCCGCGCGTCTCCCACAGCCAATCGAGATAACTCAGTCCCTCGTCGAGGCGGTTGCCGCTGTAACAGGGCCAATAACTCAACTGCGTGTTCAGATCGTGATGGTAGTCCCCTTTCCAGGGGGGGAGTTTGCCGTCGTCCGCCGTCCATGGCCCCTGCAGCGTGATCGGCGGCGAGCCGCGCCGGCTGGCCGCGCCGAATTTGTAGGTGTCAAGGCGCCACTGGCGTTCGATGGCCTTGTTCGGCGCCGAAATCCATGTCTTTTCCCAATAGGCTTTCCACCAGGCTTCGTGCGACGCCCGCGACGCATCGGCCAGCGCGCGCTCCACATTTGCCTTGGCCTCTTTCAACGGATCGGCGCTCTCGCGGCTCGAAACAACCGACCAGGCGCCGCGCCATGCGCCCGCTTCCGCCTTCCATGCGAGATGCACCGCGAAACGAAATCCGCCCCACCCTTCCTGCTCGTAAGCCGACCATGTTTCGCCGGACGTGCAAACAGGCTTCGGATAGCCGAGTTGCGCCAGTTCCCCCGCGACGATCGCCGGTTTCGCGGGGCCGGCTTCCTTGCCGCCAAAGGCCGGCGCAACCAGTTTCGCCGAAATGGATTCCGCCCCGTCCGCCTCGATGACGCCCACGCATTGCGTCGCATGAATCCACACGCGCGCCTGTGCGCCATTTCTGAAGGCCATCGCCGCCGTGGCATCGTCGAGCGACAAATCCGCGCTCTGGAACGCCGGTGCGCCGCCGATCGTGAGTTCGATGCGCCCCGCGGGTATCTTGGTCGGCGCGGGCCGTTCGTAGGGGCGGTCATAGAGATTCAGCAAATCCTCGAACTTGCCGGCCTTTTCCCATTCACGCATCCGGGCATACATGTAGTCCGCCGAATGGAATTCCGGCACGGGCCGCAAGTCCCAAAGATCCGTCCGGTCCAGCGAAATCTTGACGGGATTGCCGTCGCCCCAGACCAATGCGCCCAGGTTGCCGTTGCCCAGCGGGAAGGCCTCGTCCCAAACCATCGCCGGTTTGTCGTAATGCAGGCCGCCGTCGGCGGGCGCCGCCAGAATCATGAACACAAACGCCGAATACATCATCTCCGAACCCTCTGTCATTGCGAAGCAAACGATTTTTCCCGGCAGGCCGGGAAACAAGCGTCAGGACAATTTGAACAGGCCGTTGTCTATGGCAAAACGGACTAGCTCGGCGCGCGTTTTGAGTTCGAGCTTGCCCATGATGTTGTTGCGGTGCGTTTCGACGGTGCGTTCGGAGATGAACAGGCGTTCGGCGACTTGTGTGTTGGTATAGCCGTAGGCGAGCAACTGGCAGACTTCCTGCTCGCGTTGGGTGAGCAGCGAAACCCGGTCGGATTTCTTGGGGGTGGTCCGGCCGACGTAGGGCGATATCACCAGATGCGCCAGGGTGGGATCGATGTAACTTTCGCCCCGCGCCACGGCGTTGATCGCATGCACCAGTTCCTGATCGCTCGACTTCTTGAGCACATAGCCGCGAACGCCGATCCGTAGAAGTTCCTGCAGATAGTATTCGTCCTCGTGCATGGTCAGGACGACAATGCCCAGCTTCGGAAACTTGCGCAAGGCGGCTTCGGCCACGCGCGGGCCGGGCAGGCCGGGGATGCTAATGTCGAGCAACAGGACGTCTACGGGGTGTTCGTCCAGCGCATTGAGCGCATCCACGCCCGAACCCGTTTCACCGACGATTTGGAAATCTCGCTCCCGTTCCAGCAAGGCCTTGAGGCCGCTGCGGAACACGGCATGATCGTCAAGTATGAAGACCCGAACCGGCATCGTCTGTTTCTCCTGAAGTTTGAAAAGAAAAGGCGGCAAAAACGCGGAAACCGGCGTCCGCAAACAGCGAAGCGAGTCCAGGCTGTGCGTTCCTCATCCGCCATCCCTCTCGTTTTCCAGCGATATCCGCACCCTCAGCGTCGTTCCTTTTCCCGGCGCGGAATCCACGGTGAATTCGCCGCCGATCAACGCGACGCGCTCGCGGATGCCGAGCAGCCCCAAGGGGGGGCGCGATCCTTTTTCGAGCGCGGGCACGTCGAATCCGCATCCGTCGTCCTCGATCACCAGATGCACTTCATGGCCGTGGCGCAACAGAATGAGGCTGGCCTGGGTGGCGCGCGCGTGGCGTATGATGTTGGTGCAGCCTTCCTGCGCAATCCGGTACAGCGTCACCTCGATGGGATTGGGCAACCGCCCGGCCTCGTCCCGCGCGACATATTGATAGTCAATCTTGAAGGGCAGCAATTTCGAGATTTCCTGGGTATACCGCGCCAGCGCCTGATCCAGACCGTAATCGTCCAGGATGGACGGGCGCGCATGCCATGCAATGCGCCGGACTTCGTCAATCATTTCGCGAATGCCGTTTTTCACGTTGTTGAACCGGTCGGCATGGAGGGGCAGTTCCTTGCACGCGGCCTCGATGGACAACAGCGTCGTGGAGAGGGACTGCCCCAGTTGATCGTGCAGTTCGCGCGCGATGCTCTTGCGTTCCTCTTCCTGCACTTCCACAATCCGGGCCAGCAGCGACTGGCGGATGGCCTCTTTCTCGCGCACCTTTTCCCGGTAGGATTCGAGACCCTCCGCCATCTGATTGAAGGCCAGGGACAATTGCCCGATCTCATCCTGGCTGAACACATCCGCGCGGGCCTGAAAATTGCCTTCCCGGATCTGATTGGTCGCTTGAAGCAGATTGTGGACGGGACGAACGATCGCATAGGTCAGAATAAGCGCCAGCGACAATCCCACCGCCACGCACAGCGCCAGGCTCCAGAACAACGAGCGGCTGATGGACGTGATTTCTTTTGCGATAATCCGATCCCCAACGCCCAGCCGGATGATGTCTTGTCGCGTGTCGTTGACCGATGCCCACGCTTCGAGAATCAATCCCTCCCGCCGTTGATAGGCCCGGATGCGTCTCGTCCCCAACTTCAGCTTGCGGGCGGGGACGTCCATCAGGCCGGTCGTGACCTCGAACGACTTGGGATCGGCGTGGCAGCCCATGCAGAGGTTCTTGTTGTTGATTAGCAGATCCGCCGGCGCTTCCTGCGGAAAGGCAAAGCCATGGGAGACGATTTGGCGATCCGGCGCCTGGACGATGATGTAACGCACGTCGGGGAACGCGTTCATCGTGTTGGTCAGTTCGCGATCCACGTCGGCAATTTGTTTTTCGATCAGCAAGGGCGCGATGCGGTCCGCCAGCGCCGTGGCAATCGAGAGCGCCGTTTCGCCGTGGACCTGATAGTGCGTGTGAAACATTCCAACGCTGATTTGGTGGAATGCAACCCCTCCGAACAGCAGCGTCACCAGAAATCCGATCCCCAGAACCTTTAAAAAGATCGGCACCGACAAGGCCAGCCAAACCAGTCGCGCGATGATCTGTCTACATGCGTTGAACACGGACGGCCGTCACCCGTTGATTTCCCTGTAACAAAGAAAAGACTTGTCGAATTATAACACCCGGCCTCAGGAAAAGGAATCGGGTTGCATTTCCGCGCCGGGATGGTCTACCGTAGCCCCATGGTGGACGACATGAAAAACACGGCAACGGACGAAAGCGCCTCGTGTGGTTCCGTTCCATCCGAAACGGACGGCGACGAGGGGCCAAGGGCCTATTTCTCGTTTCTGGGCGTGGCCGGCATCGGCTATGTCGGACTGTTGATATTTATTGTGATCTTTGGGCTTTTTGGCGATGCATTGACGGCGGGTGTGGACGATGCGTGCGCGGAAGCGTCGTTTCAGGGCGGCCAGAAGGCCCTCGACCTCGGCAATTACGATCTCGCGATCCGCCGTTTCCGCCGGGCGTTGGATGGACAGTTCGTGGACAAACAACGCGAGTACGAGTGCGGGCGTTCCCTGTGCGAAACACTTTACCGGCTCGAACGATACGACGAGGCGGTGGATGCGTACCGCGCGTTGCCTCCCGGGGCGCTAACAAAACCGGGGCATCTGACTGCTTATGTGTCGTCTTTGTGGCGCGGGGGCAATCCCGCGGAGGCGGAACGACTGGGCCGGCAATGGCTGGAGATGGCCCGCGAGGCCGGGGATGCCACGCAGGAATCCTGGGCCTGTGGAACCTTGGGCGGGATTTGCCAGGAGGCCAATCGCCTGGAGGAGGCCTTGTCGTACTACCGCAGGGGATCGGCGCTGGCGCCGGACAGCCAATTGACGTTGAGCGCGGCCGCGGTCCTTCATGCGCTTGGACGCGATGAAGAAGCCATTCGCGAACTGGACGCCTTCTTGAGCCGTGTTCCGATGGGCAATTTGCACGAACAGGCGCGAAGACTCCGGGAACAATGCGCCGGCGTGAAGTGATTTCCGGTTTCCGCCGCGCCCCGAACTATTGGGCGGGGAGGGGCGGAAGGGACTTGACGCAGCGAAACCCCACCGTGTCGGACGCGGACTCAAAGGGCATGGAAAACCGCATATACATGGGGGTGTGCTGCTGGTCGCGATAATGGCCGCCGCGTACCACGAGGATCGTGCCAAACGTAAAATGACGGGTGTCTTCACGGCCGTCGCCGGCTTCGTAGGGCAGGGGCATGAAACGTGATCGGGTCCATTCGGCGACGTTTCCAGCCATGTCGGTACAGCCGGCCCATGAAAGGTCGTCGGTAAAGACGCCGACGGGCCGCGCATATTCCATGTCCGGCGAGTCGCTGCCCGAATTGCAACCGCCGTCCTTCCACGATTCGCCCCATGGGTAGTTTTTCGATGCGGCGGGCCCGCCATAGGCCGCGCGCGCCCATTGGGCCTCGGTCGGAAGTTGCTTGCCGGCCCATGACGCGTAGGCCAGCGCGTCATAGAATGTCACCGATATGACGGGATGGTCGGCCGGCGCGGTTTCGAGATCGTAGGGAGGGAACCGCCAGTTTTTCTCGCGGCAAAACAGGAGGTACTCGCCGTTGGTGACCTCGTGTTTGTCAATGAAGAAGCCGTCGAGCGTCACGACGGAAGATGCGTTTTCGTCGTGAATCGTCACATCTCCGGGAAGCACAAACACCATGTCCGACGGCCAGTCGGCCAAGGCGGAGTAACACTGAACCGCTTGCCGGGCCAGTTCAAGGGCCATGGGATCTTTCTTGTGAACCAGTTCCTGCGCCATTTCCCAGCGTTTGCGGGCGTCTTCGAGAACCTTTTTCATGGCCTCGTTTTTTTCGACATCGGGATGGATCTGGCTGGCCTGTTCGATGCGCGACTTCCATTGCCTGAATTCGGCGTCGAAACCGATGGAAGCGTCTTCCGGAGGCGCCAGCCGTTGCGCCACGGCCAGCGTTTCGGCATGCGTTTTCAACGACTCGCGGCGGCCCAGTTCCGCGCGGTAAAGTCCCACTCCCGCCAGCAGCACGATGCCCGCTGTTAGCGCCGCGCCCGTGAGGAACCGCATGGACACCCGCTTGGCAGGGGGCGGTTGTTTCGGGGGGTGCAGGGCTTGCGGGGCCGGGCCGGTGGCGCCTTCGACGAGTTTGCGAATGGGCAGAAGCGCCGCCCGGAGTTCCCTTACGCTTTGATAGCGTTTGGCCGGATCCGGGTCAACGCATTTCGCAACGATCGGATCAAGCGCCGGCGGCACTTCACGGGTCAGATGCGAGGCGGGCCGCGGCACGCCGGTCGGCATGTTGCCCGTCAGGATTTCGTAGAGCACGACGCCGACGCTGTAAATGTCCGCGCGCGCATCCACGCTCGCGCTGTCGCGCAGTTGCTCCGGCGACATGTAGAAGGGGGTGCCCATGACGATGGCCGGCCCGGTGAGATGCCGCGTGTCCATGAGTTTCGAGATGCCGAAATCCATCAGTTTGACCGTGCCATCCTCGCAGATCATGACGTTTTCCGGCTTGATGTCACGGTGGACGGTATGGCTATGGGCGTATTCAAGCGCCGCACACAAGCCATCTATGATTCGCAGGGCGTTGCGCACGGGCAGCCGCTGGCCCGCCGGCAATTTTTCGAGCATGTCGCGCAGCGAACGGCCCTTGATGAGTTCCATCGAAATGTAAATGATGTCGCCGGTGATCCCGATGTCGTGCACGCGGACGATATTCGGATGGGACAACCCCCGGGCGATGCGCGCCTCGTTGAAAAAACGCTCGACGACGGTCTGATCGCGCACAAACTGCGGCAGCAGCGTCTTGAGCGCAACATCCTCCTTCAACACGTTGTCGCGGACACGATAAATGCAACCCATGCCGCCGCGTCCTATGACGTCAATCACCGAGTAGCGCGACGCGACAATCTGCCCCGGGCGGAACACATACTGCGCCTGCTGGACCGGCGGCGCGCTGGGCGGCGCAATTTCGATTTTGATGCGCGGCAGGGGTGTTTTGCACCGGACACACGAATCCTGGCCGTCGGGATTGACAAAATCGCATTTCGGGCATTTGACTTTTGCCATCGCAAAATCCTTTTTGCGCGTTCATCCTAATATGCCGGCGGGGAAACTTTCTACTTTTCGCCGGGCGGATATCCGCCGTTTTCTTTCATCCTGCATGCGTCTTGCACGGCCTTTAGGACTTCGTCCACGGCGATGGCTTCCATGCACCGGGCGTGGGTGCAGGGGGAGAAACGGTGATTGAAGGGGTTCACGCACGGCGAACAGGCCAGTCCGGCGGATAGCGCGCGCGCGTTGGGTCCCAACGGACCGTACCGCAGCGGCGTTTCCGGCCCGAACAGGACCACGCCGGCGATATCCGTCAGTGCCGCGAAGTGCCCCGGCCCGCTGTCGTTGGTCACGATGACGGACGAAAGGACATACAGGACGAGCAATTCGCGCAGCGACGTCTTTCCGGCAAGGCTTACGGCGCGCGGCGACGCGATTCCCTTGCACAAGGCTTCGGCGGCGTCACTTTCACCGGCCGTTCCCGTGACGACGATGACCGCGCGGGGATCGTCCGCGATGATTTTCCGTCCAAGGGCCTCAAACCGGTCCAGCGGCCACTTGCGCAAAGGAATCAGGTCGCCGGCATTCGGATTGAGAATCACGATGTGTTGTCCGTCGGGATGAATGCCGCGTTCCGCCAGAAGCGCCAATACGCGATCAAGCGATGCCCGGTCCGGTTCGAAGCGTGGCGGCGGCCGGCGGGAAGGCGGAAGCACAGTCTTCGGCATCGGCGTGTCCCCGGGATCCATCCATGCGCATTCCGTCAGCAATGAATAGAATTCCGCTGTATGAAGATAGGGGTTGTATTGGACACGATGCGTCATCAAATGGCCGCGATAGGGATTTTCGCTCGTAAACCGGTGCAGTCCCACGCGGATGCGGGCGCCGGACAGCCGCGCCAGCACCGCTGAACCCCGTGAGAAAAACTCCAAGTCAATGGCGGTGTCAATCTTTTGGGCGCGCATAAAACGCATGAAGCGCCAAGTATCCAAAAGAAATGCCCAAAGGCCGTCGTTCCGAAACGAAAACACGTTTTCAGCGGGCAGCGCGTCCATGATGTCGAGGATGGGACGATTTTCAGCGAAAACGCAGAAAAAGATGTTTTCGCGTCCGACGCGGTCCGCGGCCCGTTGAATGGCGTCTGCCGCGAGCACGGTTGCGCCCTGTTCAATCAGTTTGATGAACAGAATGCGGCGCGGGCCGTCCGTTGCCGATCCGCGCCCGCGAAAGAAACCCGAAATGCGGCTTGCAAGGCTCACCAGCGCGCACACCGGCACGCCGGCGCAGGCGTCGAGCCATCGAATCATCCGTGCGTTCACCGTATCTCCCTCACCGGGCATTGTACGGGGAGAACAGGCTCATGTCCAAATGACCGTTCGGGCGGCTCCTTCCGCTCGCCGTGTCGTGGCGGTAGATGTTTGAAACGTGCGACGAACCCGTGACGCACGGCACGCCGACGAACGGCGCCGTTGACGTGAACAGGATGTTGCCGTCGGGCAGGTAGCAGGCGTCGTAGTTGTCCACGTCCGCCTCGGTGATTAGCGGTAATTGCCGCACGGATTTGTCCGATATGTTCAATTCATGGATTTGCCAGCGGCCGTTGTCGCCGGGCATCGAAAAAAGCAGGCGATCCGCGTCGAAATGCAGGTCCACGTCGCCCACGAAAACATCCTTTTCGGGCCGGTACAAGGTGGTTAGCGCGCCGTCGTTCAAGGGAGACAAGATTGCTATTTCGTTGTCGAATCCCGACATCGGCAACGTCGAGTTGCTTTCCCAGTTTTGCGACAGGCCGAGTTGTTTTTCAGAACGTTTGACGACGATCAGCGAATCGAAGTTCAGCAGGGGGTTCGCCAACAGCGCTGCGCGCGCCAATTCGTCCCATCGTTTCCATGTATCGCCGTTTTGCGACGCGGCCGCTTCGTCCGCGGCCTCGCGCAAGGCTGTCTCTCCTGCGTCATCCATGAGATAGTCCGCGCCGAACGTCTGCCGCAGGTCGCGCACGGCCAGAAAAACGGACTCGAAATCCGCATGTTGCGCCGTGCCCGTTGCGCACGAAAGAGACATCAACGCAATCAGGAAAGACCTCGCCGTCCGCCGGATCATGCGCGGCGCCTTATTCGGGATCGCCGAGGGCAAGCGCATCGTTGCGCATGCGCGCGATATCCACCGCATCCAAAACCAATGTCCCCGCAGCGGCGTTTTGTTCGGCCTGGGCGGGCGTGCGCGCGCCGCAGAGCACATGCGTGACGCCCGGCTGGGCGGCCGTCCACGCCAGCGTAAGTTGCGCGAGCGTACAGGCGTATTTGTCCGTCAAGTCTTTCCAGCCCGCAAGCATCGCCAGCACCTTCGGACGGTTCACGAGTTTGAACCATGCATTCCATGCCTCGTTGCTGCGGAATTCGTTCGGATCGAAGACGCGATCCATCCCGACCTTGCCGGTGAGCAGACCTTGTTCGAGCGACATGTAGGTCAACGTGGCCACGTTGTTTTGGGCGCAGTAGGGCAGGATATCGGCCTCCGGCGCGCGGTACAGCATGCTGTACCGGAACTGGTTGCTGGCGATGTCGCCATGGGACCGGTATTCGTCCAATTGTCCGACGCTGACGTTGGAAACGCCGATGGCGCGAATTTTGCCCTGATCTTTCAGTTTCATCAGGAAGGCCATCGTTTCCCCAATGGGTGTAAAATCAGGATCTTTCGATGGCCAATGCGCCTGGTACAAATCAATGTAATCCGTCTCCAACCGGCGAAGGCTGTTTTCGATTTCGATGGCGATGGTTTCCGGTTTCAGACAGATGAACGTGTCTTTTCCGTCGAAGTGAAAATGGAACGAACCGCGATGGTCGTCCCACCACATGCCGAACTTGGTCGCGAGGACCACCTTGTCGCGCCGGTTGCGAATCGCCCGTCCGATGAGCGTCTCGCTGTGGCCCCATCCATACGCCGGCGCGGTATCAATGAGATTGATGCCGCGATCCAGCGCGGCGTCAATGGCCCGGAGCGACTCCGCGTCGTCCGCGCCGTTCCACATCTCGCCCCCGCCCATGACCCACGTTCCCAAGCCCACGATGGATGCGCTTATGCCCGAATGGCCCAATTCCCTGTATTGCATGGTGTCTCTCCCTTCCGGTCAAATGATTGCGAAAAGATCGTAATACATGTTTTGTTTCCGCCGTCAACCTGTCCCGCCCGGCATGTCTTCCACGAGAACACATTCCAACGGTTCGAGGGGTATCGTGCGTCGGGCGTCGTTCACGCGCACGACAGCCTCCGCGCGTGTTTCCGTCAAATTCCATGCTATCGCGCAACGCGCCGAAGGATACCACGCAAACACGGCGGGAATATCGTTTTCGACATGGGGGAGATTCCTGAAACGGGAAACGGCTTCGTGTTTCAGTTCAAACAGGGCGGGCAACTCCTCGGCTGTCTCGCGCACGCCGGATGCGCCCGCGCCAGGCCGCGCAATACGGATGGTGTTTTTCCCGGCTGGAATGGAGGCAAGTCCGCGCGCATCGTCGTTGCCCAGAAAGACATACCCGCCTTCGGGTTTCGCGGTCACCTCGAACGGCATCCCCGTTGCCAGGAAAAGACTGTACGGGTTGGCGTCGCCCACCCTGCGGCCGTGTTCGCCCCAGAAATGCTTGAACGGTCCGCGCGGCGTGTGGCCCGCGACGCGCGCATGCAGTTCGGCCTGGCGTTTCATTGCGGGCGCGAGAGTGTCCCAGTGCGCCTTTGGAAACGGCGTGATGCCGCTCATGAACATCGTGTTTCGCACGTCGGCTATCGTCGAAACGATCAGTTTCGCGGCCATGTTTTGGGCGGACAATTTGTCCGATGGAAACGCGGTGGTCTCGCTGAAGGCCCGGTCGGGTCCGGCGAACCGGCGATGGAACAACGCGCTGAACAGTTCGTTCGTCTTGCCCTTTATGGGCGCGAAAGAGGCGTCGTCGAACATCAATTCGCCGACGCGGAACGGAACCTTGCGGTAGTCGTCGAGCCGGATTCCCGCGGACTCCGATCCCATGAACATGATCATGTTGCCGAGTTCGATAACCGGCGCGGCGGCTTGTTGGGCCCGGAAGCAGGTAGTCAATTCATCGCACGTGAAATCGATCCATTCGCGCAGCGTTTTCGACAAATTGCGGCGCGCAACGTCGCCAAGCAGTTCATCCCATTTGTTTTCGCCGTACCCGCGCGATTTCAGAAACGCCCGCTTGTGTTCCCCGCAATAACAGCCGCCGATCACGCCCGGCGCCTGTGCGAGCCGGAAATCGTCGTCCACGAAGACGCGGCGCACACCGGCTGCGGCCAGCGCGCGCATGGCCGCCGCGTTTTCTTCCGTGGCGGGTGCGTGGAGCGAGGTGCCGGCGTATGGCGTGCCGTCGGGACGAACGCCCATTCGCCAATGGGTAGGCGGCGTCAACGGAAAATGTCCCGATTTCGCGCCGAGCGAGTCGCCCGGGTGGCCGAGGGGGACATTGATGGCATGCGCGCCCATGCCCATGGCCTCGGCGCGGCGGCGCCATTTCGTCAACGCTTCGATCGGATGCGGCCAGTATCCGTAGAAAAAACCGGCAATCCAGGCAGCCGATATGCCGGCGTTCCGGGCGATGTTCAACCATTCCGGGTCGTTTTCGAGCGCCTCGATCGAAATGGACAGATGAAAAGCGCGCCTTTCCGGATGTGAGTGTATGGATCCGAAGGCCGACATGCCCGCCATCCCCGTCCCCGCGGCGGCGAAGGTTTTGAGAAAGGTCCGGCGTGAATGTGACAATTTATGTGTGTGCATGAATTTCATCATACGAAAATCGCGCCCTGCCTGCCAAAAAATGGATCCGCCCCATGCCGTTGAAAAGAAAGGCGCATTCCGGCGGCGCCGCGAAAACGGCGGCGAAACGATGTACACAAAAACCCGCGCCGGGGCGTTTACACTAATGGATGAAGGAATCCGTGGGAGTCAGGACATTGCAGGACGCTTATGCGGAATATGATCGCCTGATCGCGCCGATCGAGGACAAAATGATCAAGGCAATCTGGCGGGTGACGCGCAATGGCGAGGATGCCGAAGAGGCGCTCCGCATTGCCCTTGCGACGATCTGGCGCCGATGGAACCGTATCGCCGGCCACGCCAATCCGGAAGCGCTGGTCATCCGCATTTGTCTCAATGCTTCCCATGACGTGCTCCGGGGCAAAAGCCGGCGGCGGCGGCATGAGGCATCCATCCATGCGAACGATCGCGCCTTCCTTGAATCGCAACCCGCCGCCGGGCCGGCCCCGGACGAGGCGGCCGTCTTGCGCGAACAGGAATCGGCGGTGTTGCATGCCATCAGCCGCCTTTCGCACAACCAGGCCGCCGCCGTGTTGATGCGGCTGGTGCAGGGCCGATCATACGGCGATATAGCCCAGGCGCTGGGCTGCAAGGACGCCACGGTGCGCAAGCACATTGAACGCGGAAGGGAGCGGCTGCGCCGGATGCTGGAGCCGTTTGTCGCTTCCTGCCGCGGGGAGGCTGTTTTATGACCCCGGAAGATCCGTCACGCGATCCATTGGAGAGACTCTTGAAAAAGACCATGCGCGATGATTTGCCGCCCGATGTCGAGGCGCGGCTACGAAGCCGTTTGGCCCTTTTCCGGCAGGATGTGAGCCGTTCGCGCCCGCCGTCGTGGCGGACAGGGTGGACGACGCGCGGGTTGCTGCGCGCCTCGGCGGCGATGGCCTGCGCGGCGCTGCTGATCATTGCGCTGCAATCGCTTTTCGACAACGGTTCGGCACCCACATGGGCCCAAGTGAACGCGGGATTCGCCGCGGCGCCGTTCGTCAACGCGACCATCTACATCAAGAATGGCGTCCTCGACGAACCGCTTCAACTGGAACTCTGGATGAGCAAGGGCGGGCGGCTCCGCATGCGCGCCGGCAACCAGATTCTTTTCGGTAGGAACGGGGAAATCGCCGAGTCGTTTACATTGCCCGGCACGACGCCCCCCCGCGCCGGGGTGGACGAGGCCCGCCGGATGGTGCAGGAGTTTGTCGCCGGACTGGGCGCATCGGGCGCGTTTTCGTTTGAAACGCTCGTCAAGGCTTTGCCGGGCAAGACGCCGCAAACCCCGCCGCTTCCCAATCAGGACGCCAGCGTGGCCCGCGATCTCGCCGTGTTCGACATGGTCGGCGACTCGCAGGGCGACTGGGTCCGGATATGGGCGCTGCGCGAAAGCCGCCTGCCGGTGCGCGTGTTGTTCTGGGATCCCGGCCGGGCCGGGAGCGTTGACGTGCTATTGTCCTATTTCAATGAGCAGCCGGCGGAATTTTTCGATCCGGCGGCGTTCCGGAAAACCATCGAAGGGATGGCCGATCCCGCAAGCCAGGCATACTCCCTGCTCAAGGATCCCGGCGGCCGGCCATGGTCGCCGCAAGACAACAAAAGACCGTCTGCCGCGCCGGGCATCTGACCGGACGGCGGCGCAAACGAAAGGAACCCGATCATGAAACGCAACAGGTGTGGTTTTACGCTCATCGAACTTCTGGTGGTCATCGCAATCATCGGCATTCTGGCCGCGATTCTGCTGCCCGCCCTTGCCCGCGCGCGCGAATCGGCGCGGCGCGCCTCATGCCAGAACAACCTCAAGCAGATGGGGCTCGCGTTCAAGACCTATGCCAACGAAGCCCGCGGATTTTTTCCCCCGAAAGTCCGCCTGTGCGATTTCGGAAGCGATCCGATGGCCCGCAATTATTCGTGGATGCCCGACGCGCTTTCGATTTATCCCGAGTATCTGAACGACGCCCACGTGCTGGCCTGTCCAAGCGATCTGCGCGTCCACATGTTCCTGAAACCGGGCGAGGCGAACGCATGGTTCAAGGCCGACGGAACCGTGGACCTCGATCCGCTTACCGGTTGCGGCAACTTCGCGCTTTACGGCGACGCATCCTATACCTATACGGGCTACACCCTGCCCAAGGACAACCGTTTCCTGCTGGACTGGCCGGGATTCGACCCGCAGGACCAGAGCGGAATCCCGGATGTCATTGCGGCCATTCAGCCCCTCTTTCTCGACCCGGCGAGCGAGCATGTGATCGCCCATCCGACGCTGGGACAATTGCCGCTCATGCGCATGCGCGAGGGCATCGAACGGTTCTTTGTCACCGACATCAACAATCCCGCCTCGACCGCCATCGCGCAGTCCACCCTTGCCGTCATGTGGGACAATCTCAGTTCCGATGCCACGCGATTCAACCACGTTCCCGGCGGATGCAACGTGCTGTACATGGACGGACACGTCGAGTTCGTTCGCTGGCCCGGGGAGGAATTCCCCGTCAATCCCTACATGGCCTACATCCACAACGCGACGCTCTGAGGGATTCGGTTGGTGCGCGTTGTATTCGGACGGCGTTCCGGTTCACAATACGGAAAACGCAGGGAGGAGTCCGGCTATGATTGATTTTCACGTGCATATGGGCAATCTGTACCGGGAAGGGTATCCGGCAAGGCCGCCGCTGAATGTGGATCAACTGATTGACTGGATGAATCGCTCCGGCATCGAGATCGGTGTGCTGCTGCCGCTGGAAAGCCCGGAAGGATCGTGGGGCTATTTCCTGAACGAGGAGGCGGTCGCGGCGCGCAATGCGTATCCGCGGCGTTTGATCGCCTTTCTGTGCGTGGATCCGCGGTATCCGATGGCCGAGGCGCACATTGATTATTTCGTCGAAAAACACGGCTGCAAAGGCTTCGGCGAACACGTCAACGGTCTGGCCTTCGACGATCCGCGCAATCTGCGGATTTACGCCAAGTGCAACGAGCACCGGCTGCCGCTGGTGTTCGAGATAAGTCCTGACTTGTGTTTCGACGATCCCGGTCTTCCCAAATTGGAGAACTGTCTCAAGCAGTTTCCGCATGTCACGTTTGTTGGACACGGCCCGGCATTCTGGAGCGCCATATCGGCGGACGATCCGCGCTCAGGCTATCCGAAAGGCCCCATCAAGCCGGGCGGCGCGGTGGACCGCCTGATGGCCGCCTATCCCAACTTGTACGCGGACCTTTCGGCGGGATCGGGCCACAACGCCATGACGCGCGACCCGGATTTCACGCTTGGATTCATCGAGCGGAACTGGCAACGGCTGCTATGGGGAACCGACATCGTCGGTGTCCATGACAATCCGCCGCAGATCGAATGGATACGGTCGGTTCCCATCCGCGAGGAATGGCGCAGGGCCATTCAGGAGGAAAACGCCCGCCGCGTCTTGAATCTGGCATAACGAGTGCCCGCCGTCTATCGCTCTTCATTCCAGTTTCGCCAGGCGTAGACGATAAAGGCGATACATCCGAGGATCAGCGGAACGACGACGAGGACGGTGGGCCAGTCGAACCCGTCCATGTGGGTAGGCCCCACGCCCATGCTGATGGCGGCCTTGCCGGCCTTCTTCGCGCTGAACAGCCACCCCACGGAACTGCCGAGGAACCCGTGAATGAAACCCAACGCGATCAGATTTCGGTTGCGGTCTTCCATGAAGGCCCACGACAGCACGATGCCCAGCAGCCAGGTAACCGCGACGAGATACCAGCTGTTGATGTGAATGAGGCCGAAGAACGAGCCGTTCAGGACGGCCACCCAAAACCGTTTTTTGGCGATGTCGGACGGATTGGCGGCGGGACCGAATCCCTTGCGAAACCGTGTGCCGAAATAGGAACTGAACAGCAGTTGCTGGAGCGCCCCCCAGAAAACGTAGCCGAACACGTCGAGCGCGAACTTGGTCGGACGGAAATCGGCAAACGCCTTGGCGCCGATTACCACGGCGGCCAATAAATACAACGCCGCGCCGAGAACGGCCGTAATCTTCAGGGCCGTCCAGAAAGCGGTTCCGAAATTGTCGTATCGAATCACGCAGGTCGCAAAGGCGCCGGTCGTTGCGATGCCCATGGCCAGGATGGCCGCCTTGCCCGCGAAACTCTGTTTCCATGCCAGCGCGTTCTCGCGTTTCATGTCGAACAGGAAATCCGCGACCTCGTGCCATTGCCAATAGAAGAAAACGGCCAGCATGCCCCATACCAGCGCCACGGCCGCTCCATAGGCCAGGCGCCGTTTGGCCGGCCCGTGGCTTACAAGCCGCCAGAGAGCCACGGGATTACCCAGTCCCCACGAGGTTAGCGTGTCGCGATGGATGCGCGGACTGACAAAAAGCAGATACAGCGCGCCGATTGTCAGCAGGGCCGTCGTGAGCGTGTTGGCGAAATCAATCTTCATGAGCACGCCAAAGGGATATTGCACGCACCACAGCAGAACGAGGCAATACGCCATTGTCGCAAAAGGTTCAATGACGTTGAAACGCCTCGATTTTGCCTCCCGTTCGAGTTCCCCCGCCGTGTTGCGAATCGAACGAACCCATGCCTTGTCGTCCGCGATTGACTGTGCCATACCGCTGCCTCCTCGTTTCGGGCGGCATGGTATCACAGCCGAAACGGGTCAGGCCACAATCGGTTTTTCGGCCAGCACAATCAAATCGGCCGACGTGGACGAATCGAATGGCGTGCGGTCGAACCCGCCGTATTCCGCCGCGATACAAAGTCCGGCCGATTCGGCGGCTCGGCGCAAATCCCCGGACGTCCAATGCCGCAGCACGGCCGTGTCGGCCAATGAACGGGTCCCGTTTTCGTCCGTTATGTGAAAGACAATGGACAACAGCGTGCGGTTTCCGTCGGGTATCAGGCTCTTTACGGCAACGGTTTCCTCGCCTGCCACGCGATGCCGTTCGACGCGGTGCCGAGGTTCCTGCGCGGACGGCGCATTGTAATTCAGCAGTTGGGCGAGGAAGAGTCCGCCGGGCGCAAGGGCGGCGGCCACACCCCGAAAGAAGGACGCCAGATCGTCTTCCGAAGGCAATAGCGACAGGCTGTTGCCAAGGCAAAGCGCCAAATCCCACGTGTCCACCGGAAGACAGCGCATGTCGGCCACGCCGTAAGTAATGGATGGATGGGTGCGATATGCGCGCGCATGGGCAATCATGCCGGGGCTTGCATCCAGCGCGGTGACGATTCCCCCCGCCTCGGCCATAAAGAGCGCATGCAGGCCCGTGCCACAGGCCAAATCGGCCACCCGGCGTCCCGGCGCCCGCCCGAAACAGTCCATCAGAAGCGGTCCTTCGCGATCGATCCGTTTCCGGCCTCCCGCCAGCATATCGTAATAAACGGCAATGTCGCGAAATGCCTGCGACGGCGCTAGACCGTTATCGTGTTGTTGCCTCAAGGCGTATCCTCTTCGATGGATTACCGGCCGGCCCAGATCATGCCGCGCCGCATGATTTCGCGGCATTCGGGCACGTCGAAATCCCTGGCGGCATGGCCCAGCGACGAATAGAACACGCGGCCGCTGCCCCACCTTCGTTTCCATGCGACCGGCATGACGCATCCCGCGGTCCACGGCGCTTCGGCCCCGTCGAACACGGTGGTTGCGAGTACTTCGTTGGAAGGATCCACGTGGAGATAGTACTGCTCCGAATTCATTTTGAAGTCCGCGATGCCCTCGGTGATCGGATCCGAACGATTGACGATGTTCACGGTATATTCGCGGCAGCCGCCGGGATGGGCCACCCAGTTCCCGCCCGTCATCCATTGATAATCCGTGTTGTTGCGGAACGCGTCGCACATGCCGCCGTGCCATCCCGCCATGCCGGCGCCCCCGCGGACCGCATCGAGCAACCCCTTTTCCTGCTCGCCGGTAATCGTGCCCATTGTCCAGCATTGCACGATCAGATCCAGCGATTGCATGCGATCCCGGTCGAGATAGGCGTCGAGCGTGTCCGAGAGGGCGACCGAAAACCCTTCCGCTTCAAGAAGGGGCGCGAAGACATCCACGCACTGTTTCGGTTCGTGGCCCTCCCAACCACCCCATACCATCAACGCGGACTTCATGCTTTTTCCGTCTCCTTGATGCAGCGGTACGCAAAAGCCGGAAACAGATTGCGCCATATTATCGGCGTTTTTTCGGTATTCGGAAATCGCCCGCGAAGACGGCGTTGAAAGCGATAACCCCGCGGCGTCCACGGGCTGAAGAAATAGGTGAACGTCACAAACACACCCCCGGGACGAAGCGCGTTGTAGGCCGCGTTCAGCAATTCGTCCTGGAGGTCCGCCCCGAATATGGCAAACGGCAAGCCCGACACGATGCAATCGCACGCGTCCAATCCGTGCGCCGCGAGGTGCCGGCCGGCGTTCGCGGCGGAATCGTGAATCACCTCGACGTTTGGACAACGTTCCCGCGTCTGTTTCACGAATTCCTCGCTGATCTCGATAGCCAGAAAAAGGGCGTCCGGACGGAGTTTTCGGGCGATGACTTCCGTGAAAACGCCGGTGCCCGGACCCAATTCGAGCACCGATCCGGCTTCCCGAACCCCCGCCGCCTCGGTGATCAGTTCCGCCAGGCGTTGTGAACTGGGCGCCACGCCGCCGACGAATTTCGGGGACGCCAAATACTCTTTCAAGAAACAAATCAGTTCCATAAGCGTCCTATCTCCGACACCGCGTGTTTTGTTAGAAACCAAACACTTTATTTTATGATAGCGAACTTCAAACAAATCATCAAGATCATTTTTTATGATAAAATCCATCCGATAACCAAAGCGGGAGACCGCCGTGGCAGGCGCGATTATCTGCGAATTGTGCCCGAAAGGGTGCGAGATTCAACCGGGGCAGAGCGGCGAGTGCCGCATTCGCGTGAACGTGGACGGACAGTTGCTCGCGGTCACGTATGGGCATCCGTGTACTGTCCATATAGACCCGATGGAGAAGAAACCGATGTTTCATTTCCTTCCGGGAACGGCTATTCTCTCGCTCGCGACGGTCGGCTGCAATCTTCACTGCAAGAACTGCCAGAACTGGGAGATTTCGCAGGGCGATCCGGAGACGGTTCCGGCCCATAGGCTCCCGCCGCGCGACCTTCCCCGTATCGCGCAGGAGAACGGCTGCCAGTCCGTGGCGTACACTTACACCGACCCGACCGTCTATTACGAATACGCGCTGGACGGTTGCATTTCGGTGCGCGAGGCCGGACTGCGCAATGTGCTGGTCACGGCCGCCTACATCAACCGTCCGCCGTGGGAGAAATTGTGCCGGTATGTGGACGGCGCGAAGATCGATCTGAAATCCATGTCGGATCAGTTCTACCGCGACGTCTGCCAAGCAACGCTGAAACCGGTGCTGGATGCCTGTGTCGTGGCGAAATCGCTCGGCGTGTTCGTGGAGCCGACCAATCTGGTCATTCCGACCCTCAACGATTCGGACGACGATTTTCGTAAACTGGCGAAGTGGATCGCCGAAAATCTCGGTAAGGACACCCCGCTCCATTTCTCGCGCTTCTTTCCGAACTATCAGATGCGAAATCTGCCTCCGACGCCTGCCGAAACGCTTGATCGCGCCCGCGACATCGCGCAAAGCGAAGGGTTGCAATACGTCTATATCGGCAATGTGTCGCGTCCGGATGCCGAAAACACGTTCTGTCCGGGCTGCAAGAAACTGCTCATCGAACGCCGGGGATACACCGTGCTGCAGAACCTGCTGCAGAACGGCCGATGCCCCGGCTGTCAAACGGAGATACCCGGCCTATGGCGCTAAAACGGCGTTCTTTCTTGAGTATTCTGTTGCGGACATTGGTTGGCGCGCCGCTGTTGGCGGCCGCGGCGTATTGGGCGCCCAGGCGCGTCACCGAAGCATTGCGCACATTGAGATATCCGGGGCACACCCGGGCTTTGGGCCGTGATGCGATCAAGGAACCCTGCGACTGGGCCGGTTGATGGAGGTTCGGATATGCGAACGAATCGTCTTGAAAGTTGGGGCGCTTGGAGGCGATTTCTGGGGCCAGGCGCGCCTGTGATTGGGCTGCTTCTACTCCTGATGTTCCTGGTCCCGCTTGGAATAATGCGCGCGCGCGTTTCATCGGTTCGCGCAGCCGCCCAGGCACAGAATCATGCAGGCGCGACCGTTGTATCGCCAAGTACACCGGAAAAGAAGGCCGTTTTCCAATCGCCGCTGGCCGGGCAATGGTACGATGCGGACAAGGATCGGCTCTCGGAGCAATTGGACGGATTTCTTGCGAAAGCGGACGCGGCCCCCGTTGACAACATTCACGCCCTGATTGTGCCGCATGCCGGCTATCGGTATTCGGGGCCGGTGGCGGCGTATGCCTACAAGCAGCTGGCCGGGAAGAAGTTCAGCCGCGTCATTGTGATGGGACCGTCGCACCGCATGGCCATGCGCAATGCGGCCAGCGTGCCGGATGTCACCCATTACGCCACGCCTCTTGGCGAGACGCCGCTCGACGTGGACTTCATCGCGGCGCTGAAAAAATATTCGCCCTTCGGCACGGTTCCCGGCGCGGACGACCAGGAGCACAGCGTGCAAATCCAGTTGCCGTTCCTGCAGAAGGTCCTTGGCGATTTTACCTTCGTGCCGATCGTCGTGGGGCGGATCGATCGCGAAACGGCGCGGACCATGGCCCGTATCCTGTCGGGGTTGATCGATCCGGAAACACTGGTTGTCGCCAGTAGCGATTTCACGCACTACGGTGTCAATTACGACTATGTCCCCTTTACGGACAACGTCTTCGACAACCTCAAGAAATTGAACATGGCCGCATGGGATTGCATTCAGCGCAAGGACATCGCCGGTTTCGAGAAGCACATCGAAAGCACGGGCGACACGATCTGCGGGGAATGCCCCATTCGGATACTGCTGTCCATGCTGCCCTCCGAATCGGAGGCGCGACTGCTCCACTACGACACGTCGGGCCGCATGATGAACGACACGACGAATTCGGTGAGTTATCTGTCCATCGCGTTCACGGGCGCGTGGAAGAAAGGAAAACCCATGGAACCGACCGCATCCGCATCCATCGAAACATCCCCGGCGCAGCCGTCCCTGACGGAAGAAGAAAAGGCAAACCTCCTGGCGCTTGCCCGCGCCTCGCTCGAAGGAAAGATCAAGAATGGACGATCGCCGTCCCCGGAAGAACTCGGCATTCCCGTCACGCCCGGCATGAAGCAGATCATGGGCGCCTTCGTGACGCTTAAGATAAACGGACAGTTGCGCGGCTGCATCGGCGAGATCTTTCCGCGCCGCGAGTTGTACAAGGCCGTTATCGAACGCGCGGTGGATGCCGGCATCAATGATTATCGTTTCGGGGCCGTGACGGCGGCGGAACTGCCGCTGCTGCGCTACGAAATCTCCGCGCTGACACAGCCGCGTCCGATCGGCGGCTACAGCGAAATTGTCCTCGGCAAGCATGGCATCGTGATCGAAAAAAACGGACGCAGCGCGGTGTTTCTGCCACAGGTTGCGCCGGAGCAGGGCTGGGATCTACCGACGACGCTGACGCATTTGTCCATGAAGGCGGGGCTTCCGGGCGACGCATGGAAAGAAGGAACCAAATATACGGTATTCGAGGCGATTGTGTTTCATGAAGGAGAATGATGGGGCGCGGAAGGCCAAAGGCTAAAGGATGAAGGATGAAGGATGAATTGGCGCAGCCGGGCGGTGCTTCTGTTAATTCCCCCCTTCAAGGGGGGAATTTCGTATTGATTGCGTCGCTTGGCCTGTTTGCGATGGCGGCACAGACATTGCTGTTTCGCGACTTCTTCACGGTATTCGAGGGCAACGAACTGGGGGTGGGCGCGTTCTTTGGCGCATGGCTGGTCTGGATTGCGCTGGGGGCCGCGGCGGGACGATGGATTTCCGGATGGGGCCTGCCGCTGGGGTTGCCGGCCGTTGCGTATGCCGTTGCATTTGTTGTGCAGCAGGCGCTGATTCTCCATGCGCGTGAATTGGCCGGCGTCCATGCCTTCGCGCAATTTCCCTTTGCGCGGATGTTCGCCGCCGCATTCGTGGTGAACGCGCCCTTCAGTTTCCTGACGGGCCTGCTTTTCACAATGGCCTCGCGGGAAGCCGCGCGCCGCGCATCTCTGCCCGCCGCGCGCGTCTATATCGTTGAAACCTTTGGCGGATGTCTGGGCGGCGTGTTCACGACCCTTGCGCTGGCCTTCGGCATGCCGGGCGAAAAAGTTATCCTCTTGGCCGCGGTTCCCTTGTTGGGCGCGGCGGCAGGGTCGCTGCGCGGGCGGCCACGGTTGGCTGTGGGTCTTTTCGCCTGCGCCCTCCTTGCGGCGGCTGTGCAGGGCGCGTTGCCGATGCGCTGGGCCGCGGCAAACGCGCGCGCGGAATGGTCTCGTCTCCTGACCGCGGAATCGTACCGGGGCTATTTCACGACCCCGCAGGGTCGCTATTTGTACGGCAACCGAGGCGGACAGTTCATCGTCGTTTCCAACGGCGCCGTGTGCGACACGTGGCCTCCGGGCGAACACGCCGCCGAGGTCGCGGCCATCCATCTTGCCCAGAAACCGGACATGCGCAACGCACTCGTCATCGGACCGGACGCGCTCGGCCTGTGCGACCGGCTGCGGGCCGTTCCAGGCATCGAACGGGTGACGTGGCTTCATACCGATCCCGCCTATCCGGACCGCTTGCGCGCGATCTTGAAGATGGGTGGAATGCCTGATTTCCTGCCGGAGGACGCGCCCCGAACCGATCTGCGCGCCCATGCCAAGGCGACGTCAAGCCGGTACGACGCCGTAATACTGAACCTGCCCGGCCTTTCGACGTTGGCCATGAACCGTTTTGCCAGCGTGGAGGCCTTTCAAGGGCTTCGCCCCTTGCTCAATCCGGAAGCGATGGTGTCGGTTTGCGTGGCGGGCGGCGAAAACTTTTTGGGCGCCGAGCGCGCCTTCCTCGGCGCGTCGCTGCTGGCAACGCTGCAATCGGTCTTCAAGCATGTTGCGATGAAACCCGGCGAGGAAACGTGGTTTTTCGCGTCGGACGCCGATATCCTGTCGGTATTTCCGGCCACATTGCGAAAACGGTTCGAGGACATTCCCGGTGCGGCCGCCATCTATCCCCCCGCCAACATTCCGGCCCTGTTTCCGCCGGATCGCATCGTTTTTCAACAAGAAAAATACGACAAGGCCGCGCGGGAAATCGGCACGGACGCGTTGCGCATCGAAGACCGGCGGCCGCGCGCGTTGCTCTTCACGCTGATGCTCGCGATCAAACAGGCGGGCTGGGCCGTTCCCACGGGCTTCCTGCCGCTCGCAACGCGGGACGGCGCTCCGTTGTTGGCCGCGCCGCTTGTCATCTATCTGCTGTTGCGTTTGTTGTACCGCCGGGGTAGCCGGCACGCGCCGCCCGCGGATGCTTCCCGGTATGGCGCGATGTTCCTGGCCGCATCCACCGGCGCGGCCGGCATGGCGGCCAGCGAGCTGCTCATGTTTCAATACCAGACGCGGCACGGCTCGCTGTATCTTCACATCGGCCTTATTTCGGCCTTGTTTATGGCGGGCGCGTTCGCCGGCGGACGTTTCATCGAATGGCGGTTGGAGCGAAATGCGCCCAAGGGAATGCTCCTTGCCGCGCTCCTCGCGATCCACGCCGCATTCCTCCTGCTGCTCGCGCAGGATACGGTGGGCGCGCAAGCGGGCTTCGCGTTCATGTTTTTCGCGGCCGGCGTCACGACGGGCGGCTACTTCCCGCTGGCGGCGGCGTTGCAACGCATGGGGCGCGAGGCGGCATCCGTGGCGGCCCAACTTCAGGCGGCGGACAATTTGGGCGGGGCGTCGGCCGCTGTTTTATTGCCCACCTTGCTGGCGCCGATGATCGGCGCCGATGCGGCGCTGATCCTGTTGGGATTGATCGCACTCAACCTCCCCGAATTCGTCGGTTTGCGCCGGTTGCCCGGGAATACGGGACGATTTCCGTTGCGCGCGGCAGGGTACGCGATGGCGGGCGTTGCCGTGTATGCGTTGTTCGTTTCGGGATTCGCGGCCTTGCGACAGGGCGCGTCCGAGGAACATCTGTTTTGGGATGCGGTGCGCCGATTGTCGGGAGAAGAGGAACCCATGCGCGAGCAGGCGGAACGGCCCGGCGGCCCGGCTGTTGAATATGCGCGGACGGCCCAGGGTGGCTACATCTTTCCCACGAAACCCTGGGCGGCGGATATCAAGGGCTACGCGGGACCGATTCTTTTGGCCGCCCATGTGGACGCCGATGGACGCTTGATTGACTACGCCGTCGTGAAATCGCGGGAAACGCGGTCCTATTTGTCGCTCGTCGAAGTGCGAAAAGACCGCCTGCAAGGCAGGAACCTTTTCGATCCCCAACCCTTCCGGGACGTGGCGATCATTTCCGGCGCTACGGTCAGCGACAGGGCCATCCAACTGGGACTCGAACGCGCGGGCCATGGATTTGCCAAGGAAATACTGGGCCGGGCGCAAGCGGCCGGGGCCGGCGTGCCAAAAACCGTCCCTTGGCAGCCGGTTCGCGACGCGGGGATCCTGACCGTGATGCTGATGGCCGCCTATGCCCTGCGGTTTTCTTCCCCGTTCCGGCTCCGCTGGGCCGTGCTGGCCGTCTCGGCCCTTGTGCTCGGCTTCGCGCTCAATCTGCAATACAGTGTACAGCATGTTTTGCTGTTGCTGGATGGCGGCGTGCGCGAACTGCCCTGGGGCGGGGTTTTCTGGCTGGTGGTCGTGTTGCCCGCGGCGGCGGCCCTGTTCGGCAATGCCTATTGCGGCCATGTATGCCCCGCGGGAGCCTTGCAGGATCTCGTGGGCGACCTGTGGCCGCGCCGGTGGCGGGTTGCCCCGCATGCCCGCGTCTGGCGGCTCGTTCGCCCATTCAAATATGTCCTCTTGTTCCTGCTGGTCTGCGAATTTGCGCTTGTTCGCGACTATCGCGTGGCGCAGGCGGACCCGCTGGCCGCCCTTTTTGCGGGAAACTGGAGCGCTTCGTTTACCCTCTTCATCGTTTGCATGGCGGCGGCCGGGCTGTTCATGCCGCGGTTCTGGTGCCGTGCGTTGTGTCCGGCGGGCGCCTTTCTGTCGTTGTTCAACGGCGTACGGATGGCGGCGCGATGGATGCCGCCGAGATATCCCCTGCACTGCGATCTCGGCGTGCGTTCCGTTCGCGAACTTGATTGCCTGCACTGCGACCGTTGCGCGGCGAACCGTCGGGTGGGCGGGCGGGCCAAGTCGCTCCTTGCCCGGCGAACCGCCGGGATGGTGTTGTTCGCCGTGGCGGCAGGGGGGGTTTTATTTGTGGCGGCCAACGGTATACAGAGCCTGCGCGGACCGGAAGCCGCGGCCGTGTTTCCGGCATCCACCGGCATCAAGGGGACGCCGCGCACCGTTGACATGAACGCCCTTCGCAGGCTGCTGGATCGGGGCGAGTTGTCGCGGCATCCCGCCGAATTCCATCATCCGGCGAACATGGACGAATAGTTTTTTTCACTGGTGTCCACATTCACCCATCACCCGGAGCCTTCTTTCTTTTCCCCGGCCTCCTCCATTATGGGAAACAGGACGCGAACCGTCGTCCCCTTGCCCGGTTCGCTTTCCACATATATCGCTCCGTTGTGTCCGCGGACTATTCCCTGCACGGCGGACATGCCCAGGCCCCGTCCTGTGAACTTGGTCGAGAAGAATGGCTCGAACAAACGGCGTTTCGTTTCCTCATCCATGCCGCAACCCGTATCGGCCACTTCGAGAAAGACGCAACAGGCGCACGCGGGCGTCGTATCAACACAATTGTCCCGCAGGTTCTGCTCGTTGCAGGTCGTTGTGCCGGTGGTTATGCGTATCGTGCCCGGCGCATCGCCGATGGCTTCCGCCGCGTTGGTGAACAGGCTCACCAGCACGTGGAGGAGTTGCCCCGAATCGGCACGAACGGATGGAAGGTTCGCGGCAAGGTTGAGTGTTACCCGCACGTTTTTCGGAACGGATGCCTGAAGCCGGCCGGCATTTTCCCCGACCAGTTCGCTTAGATCAATCGGGCGCATGATAAACGCGCCCTTGCCCGAATAGGCCAGCATTTGCCGGGTAAGATCCGCCGCGCGCGAAGCGGCCGTCATCGCCTTTTCTATGTCTTGGCGCGCGCGGGAATCGGGAGCGAGTTCCATGAGCGCCAAATCGAGATTGCCCATGATGGCCATCAGCAGATTATTGAAATCGTGCGCGATGCCCCCCGCGAGCACGCCCAAACTTTCGAGTTTCTGGGCCTGCAACAACCGCCGCTCCACTTCCAGGCGTTCGGCTTCCATCCGTTTGCGCTCGGAAATGTCCCGAATGTTGGCGATCACCCCGACGATTTCCCCATCGGCGTTGCGATGGGGCGCGTAAACGCCCACGACCCACCCCGATTTTCCTGTGTCGGGACTCGTAAACGGCACGTCGCCGGAGCGGACCGTTTGCCCGTTTAGGGCCGCTTGCAACAGTTTGTCCACGCCCTGTTCCTGGAGGTGCGGAAACAGGTCCAAGGCATGCTTGTTCAGCACAAACGCCGCCGATAAACCCGTCAGTTTTTCCATGAACGGATTCCAGACGCGGTAGCGCAGTTCGCGGTCGTAGACGATTATCCCTTCGCCGGCACCGGAAATTACTTCCTCGTTGAAACGGGCCAGCGCCCGAAGTTCCTCGTCTTTCCGGCAGCGCTCCGTCACATCCCAGAAGATCCCCTGAATGCCGGCGATGTTGCCTTCCCGATCGCGCAGGAGCGTCTTGACCACCTGAACGTACATCAGGTTGCCGTCGGCGCCAATATGTTTTTCGATCTGGTCCAGCGTTTCGTACAGTTCCATGACGCGCCGGTCGTCCGCGCGGTAGGCCTCGGCCATCTCGCGTGGAAACAAATCGAAATCGGTCTTGCCCAGGATTTCCTCGATGGGCCGCTTTACCGTTTCGCTGAAGCGGCGGTTGCAGAACACAAAACGCCCCTCGCGATCCTTGCGAAAGACGCTCTGCGGCAGGTTTTCGACCAGCGAACGGTACAGTTCCCGCGAATTGCGCAAGGCGTCCTCGGCCCGTTTGCGCTCCGTGATGTCCTCGGCGCATACCAGAACGCGAAAGCCGCCGTCCATCTGAATGCGATCCACGGAGACCAACAGGCATTTTTCGACGGCCGCGCCGTCTTTCTGAAACGTCATCCAGGTTTCGAGGCCTTTGCAACAGGCGCCGGTGGCAAACGTGTCGAGAACGGCTTGGCGGATTCGGCAGTCGGCGCATGACTGCCCAAAACCACAGCCTGCCGGATTGTCAAGCGCATGTAGACATCGGAGCGCTTCGCCGCCCCGACGGCCGGCCATGTCCTCGCCGGTCCGGTCGGCGAATTGCGCGGCGGCGGCATTGGCCTTGATGACGCGCCGGTCGTTGTCGAGGAGCATCATCGCGAGCGGAGCGCTGTCGTGGATGGCTGTCAATTCGGCCAGTGCGGCCTGCAGGGCTTCCTGGGTGTGTTTATGGCTGGTGATATCAGTAAACAGGACGGCTATTCGATCGGGAGCCGGACGATACACCGTCGCACTGTAATGCATGCCGCGTGCAACGCTGAACCGTTCAAAATGCGCCGTTTCCCCTGTGATGGCGACACGTTCAAGACACTCCATCCAGTAGGGATCGATTTCCGGCAACGTTTCGAGCACCGTTCGCCCAACAGTATCCTCCGCCTGCACGCCCGTCAATCTTCCGAAAGCGGGATTTACTTCGAGAAATCGGTAATCGCGCGGCTGGCCGCCGGCGTCACGGAGAATTTCAAGCAGGACAAAACCGGAATCCATCGCTTGGAACGACATCCGGAAACGCTGCTCGATATCCTGCCGCGCCGTCTCGGTTCGTTCGGCGGCCTGCCGCTGGTTTTCGAGACTCTCCCGCAGCCGGACCACTTCTGCTTCCATCCGCGCAAGGCGCGAACGGAGTGAATCTGCCTCGTCATTTGCTGTCATATCACGTATTTTGTCACGGTTTTCCAATGTGTACTCGCGGCCTTGAAACGGCCAAAACCGGCGCCGGAACGAGCCATGTCCGGCTTCGCCACAGCATACGAACTTCAGTGAAAAACTGCAAGAAACGACAAGGCGGAAAATCGGGAATTGACAGGCGTGGCTTCTTGCGGTACATTCTAGCGGAAACGGAGCATTGTCATGGCTGCAAGTTCCGGCGGCGCGCACGATTCGATCGCGCCGGAAACTCAACAAGAAAACGCGGGAATCGATTCGGACGGAAGCGGAACCCCATCGTTGCCGGGCCGTGGCGGCGGTTCCATGCCTGTTCGGCAACGTTTCCCGTGGCTGATTGGCCTGGCGTGGTTCCTGCTGGATACGGTGTGCATCATCGGCGCGCTGTATGTGGCCGTGTTTGCGACATTGCGGGCGGATGCGTCGTTTTGCGACGCTTTGGGGAACCGTTCGAGTTATCTGGCCGCGTTTCTTGCGTCGTGGCTGGTGGCCGCCTTGGATCAGCGGCTGCTTGCTTCCCGGCGCAGCGACGATCTGCTTCCCCAACTCTCTTCGATCGCCAAGGCCTTCCTGACGGCCCTTGTGGGCAGCGTACTGTTGATGGCCGTGTTCGACCGCGAACGGTTGGGGCGGGATTTCCTGTTTGTGTTTGGGATGACGACGCTTGGCCTGATTCTGTTCTACCGCACGGCGTTTCGCCTGAATATCTGGCGTCTGCGTGTCCATGGCCGGGGCATGTCGAATGCCGTCATCGTTGGTGCAAACGACACGGCGGTCTATCTGGTCAAACTGCTTCGTGCGCACGAACAATACGGATTCCACGTGGACGGGTTTGTGGAAAACGACACGAGCCGGCTGGGCATCATGAAACAATTGCAGGTTCCCTATTTGGGCCCGATCGATTCGCTCGAACGGATACTGGTGGATCGTGTCGTGGATGCGGTATTCATCGCGCTGCCGGTTCGGTCGTTTTATGAAACGATTCAACAAATCGCCCATTTGTGCGAAGGCGTCGGCGTGCCGGTGCGTTTCGTGGCGGACCTGTTCCCGTTTCGGGTGGCGCCGAACCGCATGTGGCGCCTGGACAACATGCCGCTTCTGTCGTTGACCGGGGTGCCCCGCATCGAGCCGCGCCACCTGATCCAGCGCCTCGAGGATTTGGCCATTTCCTCCCTGCTCATCGCGATGCTGGCGCTGCCGATGCTTGTCATCGCGGCGCTTGTCAAGATGGAATCGCGTGGTCCGCTCCTCGAACCGCAACACCGGGTTCGCAGGGACGGGCGGCGTTTTCGCATGTACCGTTTCCGCTGTAAGGAGGCGGCGTCCGGCGCGGCGGACCCGGCCGCGGAACGCCGTTTCACCCGGCTGGGCGAATTCCTGTTCCGTTACGATCTCGACGAACTGCCGGTATTGTTCAATGTGTGGCTGGGCCACATGAGCGCGTCCGAACCGAAACCGCCGATTGCCGTTGGATTGGACGACAGCGCGCTCGGTCTTGAGCGTGTCGTCCGAAGCGCATTCAAACCATGACAAGGACCTTTCGACGATGATTTTACAGGCGCTGCATGCGCATCGTTCGAATATCCTGTTTCGCGCGGGACTGGATGCCGCCTATACGTTCGTAGGGTATGTCGCGGCGGTTTACGTGACCTTGCCGGAACAGGCCGGTCTTGTTGGCGGCATGTTGCACCATGCCGGTTTCTATTTCATTTTCCTGCTGGTCTGGAGTTGGGTGGCCATTGATCGCGGGCTGTGGGAACCCGGGCGCAACGAGGATCTGGGATCCTATTTGCTTTCGATGATCCGCGCGGCGGTGGGGGCGATAGCCTTCGGCGTCTTTATCGCCGTGCCCATCGCCAACCAGGAATTGAAGCGAGATTTTCTGGCCGCGTTCAGTATCGGCGGCCTGGTGTCGCTGGTTACATTCCGCATGCTTGCCCATGGGGCGGCCATGGTGGTCCATTCACGCGGACACGACCTGCGCTCGGTGCTCATTGTCGGCGCGAATCCGCGCAGCGCGCGCCTGGCCGAGTTCCTGCTTTCCAATCCGCACCACGGTTACCGGGTGGATGGCTTCATCGAGGACGACGCGAGCCGGTTTCATTTCATGCAATCGTTGTCCGTTCTGCATTGCGGCGATTTTGACGACCTGGAAGACGTGATTGACCGGCACGGGATTCAGGAAGTGCACATCGCGCTGCCGGTGCGATCCTATTATGAACTCGTGTATCGCATGGGGAGAATTTGTGAAAAACGAGGCGTTCCGGTGCATTTCCTCGCGGATCTCTTCCCGCTACGCATTGCGCGAAGCCGTCTTCTCTACATCGAAGATGTGCCGCTGCTGTCGCTTTCGGCTATCCCGGAGGCGCGCGGCGAATTGTTTTTGAAACGCGTGCTCGATTTGTTCGTTTCGACCGTTATGCTGATGGGGCTGGCGCCGTTTTTCGTCATCATGGCGATTATCATCAAGGCCGATTCACCGGGGCCTGTTTTTTTCCTGCAAGAGCGCGTCGGGTTGAACGGGCGCCGTTTCAAGATGATCAAGTTCCGTTCGATGGTGCAGGATGCCGAAGCGCGCCGCAAGGCGCTTGAGGCCCTCAACGAGGCCGACGGGCCCGTGTTCAAGATTCGACGCGACCCACGCATTACCCGCGTGGGCGCCTTTATCCGCAAGTACAGCCTTGACGAATTTCCCCAACTCATCAACGTGTGGCTCGGCCAGATGACGCTTGTCGGCCCCCGGCCGCCCATTCCCGCCGAAGTCGAAAAATATACCTGGGATCAACGGCGGAGATTGAGCGTCAAGCCCGGCATGACCGGATTGTGGCAGGTCAGTGGGCGCAGCGACGTGGGCTTCGAGCAATGGGTCGGGCTCGACCTCGCCTACATTGACCATTGGTCCTTGTGGCTCGATTTCAAGATACTCTTGAAGACATTCCACGCGGTGGTGGCGGGCCGCGGCGCCGCATGATGCGCGGCTAATGCGCCACGGCGAATTCCTGCCTGACTTCGTAATAGGCGCCGGCTTGCAGGCCGATGTTCATGAGAATGCCGGCCATGGCGAGGAAAACGATCTGCGCCGTGCCGCCGTAACTGACGAAGGGCAGCGTCAAGCCTTTTGTGGGCAGCAATCCGATCGTCACGCCCATATTGAATGCAGCCTGCAGGCTGATCAGCATGGTGATGCCGGCGGCGAGGAGCGAACCGAACAGGTCGGGGGCGGCGTTGGCGATCCGCATGCCCAGAAAAAGGAAGGCCACGAACATCGCCACGACCGGGGCCGTGCCCAGCAGTCCCATTTCCTCGCCCCAGACCGCGAAGATGAAGTCGGTATGCGCCGCGGGCAGGTAGAAGAGTTTTTGCTCGCCGGCGCCGGGGCCGACGCCGCCGTAGGATCCCCGCGCAAAGGCGGCGAGGCTTTGTATGAGGTGGAACCCGCCGTCGTTGCGGTGCGCGAACGGGTCCAGGAAGGAGATTAGCCGTTGCCAGCGATAGGGGCTTGTTTTGATCATGGCGACAATAAACGCGCTGCCCGCGATTGCGCTGCCGAACACGTAAAACCAGCGCGCGCCGCCCATGAAAATCATGAGAAAAGCCACGCTGCCCATCACGGCGGGGATGCCGAGGTCGCGTTCCATGAGCACCAGCAGGACAAATGCCCCGGTAATGGCGGCCATGGGCAGAAACCCGCCCCGCAGGGTCGCAATGCGATCGCGGTTTTCGGCCAGTTTGCGGGCCAGCAGGAGAATCAGCGCGAACTTGGCAATCTCGGACGGCTGGAATTGATGAATGATCGGCAGCCGGATCCAGCGCGTGGCGCCGTTTACCTCTACGCCGATGCCCGGAATGAGCACCGCGACAAGCAACAACAGGGCAAGTCCGACGATGCCGCGGAAAAACAGCGGTTCGCCGAACCGGTGGTAGTCGAAGAAGGTGGCGAGATAGAGCATGAGGCCAAGGCCAACCGCGACGCATGCCGCCTGGCGCCAGAACAGGCTCATGCCGTTGGTTTTGACCGCGGCCACGCTGTAAATGGTGATCAGCCCGATGCTCAGCAACGCCAATACGATGAGCAAAATCGCCGTGGTCTCACGTCTCATGGCAATATCTCCCGCGCGTGTCGCGCAAAGTCCGCAACCGCCTGTTTGAACACGCGGCCCCGGTGTTCGAAACTGGTGTACATGTCGAAACTGGCGCACGCGGGCGAAAGCAGAACCGCGTCGCCGGGCATAGCGGCAGCGGCCGCCCGCCGGACGGCGTCGTCCATGGCGGCGGCTTGTTCGACGGGGACGAGATCGCCAAAGGCCGCTTCGATTTTCGGGGCGTCTTCCCCGATGAGGACCATGTGGCGGACCTTCGCGCGCACCAGATCCCGCAAGACTCGATAATCGGTGTTTTTCCCTTCCCCGCCGGCAATCAACACGACCGGAACCGAAAAACTTTCCAGCGCCACTTTGAGGCTGTCCACGTTGGTGGCCTTCGAGTCGTTGTAAAAATCCACGCCGGACACGCGCGTCACGAATTCAATGCGGTGTTCGACGCCGCCGAACGTGCGCAAGGCGGCCAGCGTCCGATCCCAATCGAATCCGCCCGCGCGCATGAACGACAGCGCACAAAGGACATTCTGCAGGTTATGGCGGCCCGGCAGTATCGTGTCAGACACATCCGCCACCTGTTCGCGGCCGAATCGGATTGCGCGGCCGTCAAGCCAAAGACCGTTGTCGAGACGTTTTTCGAGGCTGAACGGATAAACGTGCGCGCGGGTCCATGCGGCCATGACCCGGACGATCGGGTCGTCCTCATTGACGACGGCAATGTCGCCGACGTCTTGCCGGGCGTGGATGCGCGCCTTGACATCCGCGTACGTTTCGATTGTGCCATGGCGGGCGAGATGATCGGGCGTCACGTTGATCACGGCGGCGGCCCATGGATGGAATGCGTTTGCAAGTTCCAGTTGATAACTGCTGACTTCGAGCACGAGGAATTCAGGCGCCGGGGACTCCAATACGGCCGCGCTGAGGGGCGTGTCGTTGTTGCCGGCGAGCGTGACGGAATGCCCGCACCCGGCCACGAGCGTCTTCAAGAGTTCCGTCGTCGTGGTTTTTCCGTTCGTGCCCGTGACGGCGATGATGCGCGAACGGCAATAAGGGAAGGCGAATTCCATTTCGCTCATCATCTCCGCGCGGCATGACGGCGGGATGGGTATCTTCGCCGGCGCAACGCCGGGGCTTGGAATAACGAGGTCGGCGTTCGCGAACGCGGCGGCGGTGTGGCCGCCCAATTCGTATGGCACGCCGAGCGCATCGAGTTCGGCGCAGGCGGACTCGAATGTCGCGCCGGATTTCGCCTCGGTCACGAAAGGCCTCGCCCCTTCGCGCAGCAGCAGCCGAACCACGGCAAGCGCCGTCCGGCCCATGCCCACCACGGTTGCCTTTTTTCCGCTAACGTTGTAAATGACGGCCTTTCTACCGCAACTTGAGCGCGCCGAGACTCATCAGGGCGAACAAGATTGCGATGATCCAAAAACGGATCGTGACTTTGGTTTCCGACCAGCCTTGCAGTTCGAAATGGTGATGCAGCGGCGCCATCCGGAATACGCGCTTGCCGGTGGTTTTGAACGAGGCGATCTGGATGGTGACGCTGAGGATTTCGAGGACGAACAATCCGGCCACGACGGGCAGGAGCAGTTCCTGTTTGGTCAGAATGGCCATCGTTCCGATGGCGCCGCCGAGGGCGAGCGATCCGGTGTCGCCCATGAAAACTTCGGCGGGATGTGCGTTGAACCAGAGGAATCCGAGGCCCGTGCCCATCAGCGCGGCGCCGAACACGGCCAGTTCGCTGGCTTCGGGCACGTAGACGACATAGAGATAGTCGGACCAGTCCACGCGGCTTACGACATACGCGATGCCGGTGTAGGCAAGCAGCGAAATGACCGATACGCCCGCCGCGAGGCCGTCGAGACCGTCGGTGACGTTTACCGCGTTCGACATGGCCACGATGATGAACATGACGAACAGGATGTAAAGGGGGCCCAGGGGTATCGCCACGCCTTTGAATCCCGGAATTTCGACGCGGGTGTGGAGATCCCGCCCGCCGTGGGCGATATACCCCGCGAAAATGTGTTCGATCGCGAGGCGGTTGAGTTGCGTGAGTTCGCGTCCGGACAGGCGCGCGATGTCTTTTTGCACAAGGGATGCCGCTTCCGGCCGTTTGCGGATTTCGCGCCGGATCGTCTCGTCGCACAGATCGCGTTCTTCGAGAATGGCGTTCAATTCCTCGATGAGAAGCCCGCGTGAACGCTTGTCCACGGCCCCGTCCACGGGCAAATCCAGCAGGCGGCGCTGAAGAGCGGGGGAGAGGCGATCCCAAACACGCCCGATGGGTCCGGCGGACGGATCGTCGGCGTGCGCCTTGAACTCGTTGGCCAAGCCCGGCCAGTCAAGTATGTGATCGGCGTTGATATAGGAGGAACCGATCGTGATGGGAAAGAAATAGAGGATGAGTCCGAGCGCGAGACCCGTGACGATTTGCCCGGCCATTTTCGCGCGCGCGGTGAGGCCATCGTTACGCTTGCGCCTGAGTTTGATGAAGTCGTCAATGAATCCCACGATACCGAGCAAGACCAGGACGCCGGTGGCGATCAACAGAAGGCGGTTGATTAGGGTGCTCCACAGAAGCAGGGAAAACAGGGTCGAGGCGATAATCATGACGCCGCCCATCGTCGGCGTGCCGGACTTGCCCTTGTGCAATTCGTGGAGATCGGCGACATAGTCTTTCTTGATGTGCTGGCCGATTTTCAGCATGCGCAGACGTTCGATGACATAGGGGCCGATAATCAGGCAAAAGAGAAACCCGGTCAGCGCCGCCGCGCCCGCGCGAACCGTGTGATAGGTGAAGACGTTGAACGCGCTCATGTGGGGCGTGAGAAACTGGGCCAAATAGTAGAGCATGCCGATTCCTTATGCGTATCGTTCGCGGAGCGCCTCGATAACCCGTTCCATGCGCATGCCGCGTGAACCTTTTACCAGACACACGTCGCCGGGCCGCGCAAGCATACGGATGGCGTCTGCGATATCGTTGGGATCGTCGAACACTTCGGCGTGTGCCATGCCTGCCGCCCGGGCCGCATGGATCATATCATGCGCGTGCGGGCCCAGCGCAAAGAGATGATCCGTGCGCAACGCGGCCGCGCGTTCGCCGATTTCCGCATGCAGGGCCGTGGCCGTTTCGCCCAGTTCGAGCATTTCGCCCAGCACGGCAAAGCGCGCGCCCGGCGTGGGCCATTCCGCCAAAGCCTGCAAAGCGGCGGACATGCTGGCCGGGTTGGCGTTGTAACTGTCGTCCATGATCGTAAGGGGACCCAGCGGCAGCAAACGAAAACGCGACGTGGCCGCGGCCGCCTCGCGCAGCGGCCCCTCGAATTCCGTTACGCCGTGCCGCAATGCCACGGCGACGGCCAGCAGAACATTGACGGCATGCGCCCGGCAGGCAAGCGGAAGCCGCAATGCGCCGACGGGATGAATGCACAGCCGCATTTCGCCGGGGCCTGTTATTTCGCAGGATTCAAGCACGACATCGCCGGATTGCCCGAAACGGATTTTTTCGCCGGAAAACGATTCCGCGATGCGCACGCAACGGGGATCGTCCACATTGACGTAGAAAACGCCGCCGGGGGAAAGTCCCCCGACTATTTCGGCTTTGGCCTTCGCGACATTTTCGATGCTGCCGAACCCTTCGAGATGCGCGGGGGCAATCATGGTGATGGCCGATTCAGTGGGCCGCGCGAGTTCGCACAGGCGGGCAATTTCGCCGGGGTGGTTCGCGCCCATTTCAATGACGGCCATGTCGGTTTCCGCGTCCATTTGCAGGAGCGATTGTGGACAACCGATTTCGTTGTTGAGATTACCCTGTGTCTTGACCACGCGATACCGGGTGGCGAGCAGGCGGGCCGTCATGTCCTTGGCCGTCGTTTTGCCGCAGGATCCCGTCAATGCAAACAGCGGAATATCAAAATGGCGGCGATGAAACGACGCAAACCGCTGCAATGCCTCCAGGGGGTCGCGCACGACGAGGCAAGGGCCGTATTCGCTGGTTTCGGTGGTGACGGCGCCTGCCGCGCCCTTCATGAACGCGTCGCGCACGAAACGGTTTCCGTCGAAGTGTTCGCCGCGCAGGGCGAAAAACACGTCGCCCGGCATGAGGGTCCGCGTGTCGGTGGATGCGCGCCGGAACGTCACATCACCGCGATTTGTATCCGATCCGATGGCCTCGGCAAGTTGGCGTAGGGTATAGGACCATGCCATGACTACGGGTGTTCCTCCAGGATGGCGCGTGCCACTTCGCGATCGTCGAAGTGAATCTTGTCCGTGCCGATGATTTGATAGTCTTCATGCCCCTTGCCGGCGATCAGGACGAGATCGCCGGGCCGGGCCAGTCCGATGGCGCGGCGGATGGCCTCGGCGCGATCGGGAATGATCTCGTAGTCCGGGCCGCGCCGTTTGCCGCTTGCAATCAGGCCGGGTTCGATATCCGCGATAATCCGCAACGGGTCTTCGGTGCGGGGATTGTCGGACGTGACGATGGAAAAATCGGCTTGCCGCGCGGCCACGGCGGCCATGAGGGGGCGCTTGGTTTTGTCCCGATCGCCGCCGCATCCAAACACGCAGATTACGCGGCCATCGCAAACGGATCGCGCCGCCGCCAGAACGTTGTGCAAGCCGTCCTCGGTGTGGGCATAGTCCACGATGACAAGAAAGTCCTGTCCAGCGTCCACGCGTTCGAAACGGCCCGGGACATGCGCCAGCGACGCGATCCCTTCCGCGATTCCGGCCAGCGGCAATCCAAGTCCGCCTCCAATGGCGATGACGCCGAGCATGTTGGCCACGTTGTGCAATCCCAGCAAAGGCGACCGCATGTTCTGCCGTCCCCACGGCGTTTCGACCGTAAACGACGTGCCGGCGAGTCCCATGCGGATATCGCGCGGCCGCACGTCGGCGTCCGTTCCGAAGGTGATGCACGGCGCCTTCGATGCCGCGATGAAATGCGGCGCGCTGGGATCGTCGCGGTTGACGACGGTAAAGCGGCCCGGTCCTTGGATGCGTTCAAAGAGCAGCATTTTGGCGCGCCGATAAGCGGTCATATCGGGATGGTAATCGAGATGATCCTGGGTGAGATTGGTGAACGCCGCCACGTCGAAATCAATGCCCGCGACACGATCCTGATCGAGTGCGTGCGAACTGGCCTCCATGACGACATGCGTCAAGCCGGCGTCGCGTGCGCGGCGGAACATGCCGACCAGTTCCTCGCCGAAGGGCGTCGTGTGGGCGGCGGGATGAATCGTGCCCGCGATGTCGTAGCCGAGCGTGCCGAATGCGGCGGTGCGGTGGCCGCACTGTTCGAGCATACGTTGCGCGAGCAGAACCGAACTGGATTTCCCGTTCGTTCCCGTAATGCCGATCACGGTCAGTGATCGCGACGGATCGCCCGCGATCGCGTGTGCGATGATGCCCAGCGCGCGCCGGGGGTGTTCCGCAAAAAGATAGGGCACGCCATGAAGGGATGCAATACCGATCCGTGATCCGATGATCGCGATGGCGCCCGCGTTGACCGCCTGTTGCGCGAAGGCATGGCCGTCGGTCCGAACACCCGGAGCCGCCACGAACACGGTCCCCGGAACGACGCGGCGCGAGTCCTCGGTTATGGCCGCGATTGGACTATCCGGCAGCCCGGCGCAGTCAGAGCCGAGCCACTTTGGGAGTTCGTTTAGCCTCATTCGATTCCATCTTGTCTTGTGTTTCGTTCGAGAAAATCAAACTGCACAGGGAGACGTCGCGCAACGCAACGCCCGCCGGCGGATCCTGCATGACGACCCGTCCTGCCCCGCGCGGATCCCACCGGATTCCCAATTGGTCAATCAACGCCTTGGCCTGTATCTTGGTCATCCCGATGAAATTGGGCAGAGCCGGTTCGCCGTCGCTGGTTATCGTGTGCGCGGCCATCAAGGACAAATCATCCAAGGGTTGCGAGGCAAGAAGGGGCGGCTCGTCTGTTTCCCGGGCGACGATGGTGTCTTCATCGCCGGTTTCGGGGAAGGCGTTGGGCGTGGCGGGCATATCCTGAATGGGATCGGGCGGCACATTCAAGCGGATGAGGGCATCGCGCATGACTTCCTTGAACACGGGGCCACAAACGCTGCCGCCATAATGCAGCTTGATATTTGGTTCCTGCACGACAATAACCACGCACAGACGCGGATCGGCGACCGGGGCGAATCCGGCGAAAATCGCCGTATATTTGTCGGGAAGAAAGCCGCGGCCGGATGGATTGGCGATTTGCGCGGTGCCGGTTTTCCCGCCGGCCCGGTATTCGGGAATGTTGGCCGGCTTGCCCGTTCCATGCAGTACGACCAGATGGCAAAGATCCTTCATGGTTTGTGCCGTAGATTCGGACAGAATTCGGACAGGCTCCTCATGGGGGTGTTCGTAGACCACGGAACCGTCACGCGCCACCACACGATCCACAAAATACAGATTGCGCAGATATCCCCCGCTGGCAATGACGGAAAACGCGCGGGCCAGTTGCGGCATCGTCACGGCGATTTCCTGGCCCATGGGCAGGGACCCCATCGTGAGTTTCGACCATTGGGAACGGGGGCGGAAAATGCCTTTGCTTTCAATCGGGAGATCCGGGCATGCGCGTGTTCCGAATCCAAAACGCCGAATCCACTGCTCCAACCGATCCGCGCCAAGCATTGCGCCCACTTTGATGATGGCGATGTTGCTCGACTCGGCAAAGCATGTCGTAAAGGGCTCCACGCCGAGTTTGTGAAAATCGCGAATGCGGTGCCCATAGGGATTGAATGCGCCGTTTTCACAGAAAATGCGGGTTTCCGTGGTGATGAGTCCTTCTTCGATCGCGGCGGCGGCGGTGACTATTTTGAACGAAGAACCGGGCTCGAAGACGAATTCGGCCGCGCGATTCCGGAAATTTTCGGCGGACACGTCTCCGCGTTCATTGGGATCGTAGGCAGGCCGGGTGGCCATGGCAAGAATCGCGCCGGTTTTGACGTCCACGATGATGCCCATCGCCCGCGGCGCGTTGGCCTCAACCATTCGCTTGTCCAACGCGCGTTCAAGCATCCGTTGAATATTTTTGTCAATCGTGAGATGAACGGTGTCTCCGCCCTCGGGGCCCATGTATTCCAGGGTCAGCGATCGCAAAATGTGCCGGTTGGCGTCAACGCGCGATCGCTGTTTGCCCGTTGTGCAGCGCAGATGCTTGTCAAACGACATCTCGACGCCGTCGCATCCGTTGCCTTCGCGGTTGACGAAACCGATCAGGTGCGCGGCCAGTTCCCCTTCCGGATAATAGCGCACCCATTCATTCTTGAGCGAAAGCCCGTATTGCAGCATGGGATCGAGATTTTCATAAATTTTTAGATCCTGTTCGGAAAGCCAGCGCTTGATCCATACGAATTTGCGGGGGCGGCCGTTTGCGTCGCGCCGGGTCAGACGCGATACCAGTTCGGTTTCGTTCAATCCGAATCGCGCGGCAAGAGTCAGCGCGCCCATCTCCGGATCCGCCATGGCCCGCGGGTCGGCCCATAGTGAATACACGCGGCGATCCTTGGCGAGCAGTCCCCCGTCGCGATCACGGATTTCGCCTCGGGGCACACGGAGTTCGACCTCGCCGATGTGTGCGCTTTCCTCCGCGGTGAGTTCCGAACTGGGATCCGTGTGGACAATGGCCAGGCGTACCGCCACCACCAAAAAGGCCGCTAGAAATCCCCGAGTGACGATGCGCACGCGGAATAAATGGCCTTGCGCAGGAGGTCCCCCATGGGGGTCGCACTCATGCGCTTCGTGAAAGATTCGGTATCCTCCCATTTGACTCCCTCGCTTCCTGGCAGCCTGAACGGCAACGATGCGATGCGATGAACGGATTCCGGCCGATTGAGCGACGCGGACGATCCGGAATGATCTTGCCGCACGGCCAAGGAAAACGGTTCCTCGAGCGCGCGTAATTCCTCGTCGGTGCAATGGATGACTTGGATTTGATCCGGTTGTGGATTGATCAATCCGAGATCGGGCGCCTCGATTTCGATGCGATCGAAGGTCTGCAGGCGGGCCTCTTCCACCCGCAGTTCATCCAGGGTGTCCGAGAGTGTCTTGATTCGCGCATTGATCAACGCGATCTCATAGTCATTCCGGAGCATTTCGGTGTTGAGCCACGTGTCGAATGCCAAGGCCAGCATGGGCGCCATAAGAATAAGGGTCCATCTCATCCAGCCCAGAATCGCATCCCACCGGCGAACTGGAAGCGCGCGTCGAATCATGCCCGCCTCCTGTATCGCGTAAAGGCAAGAATGTGTGCCTTTCTCTTTGGCGTTGTTTTACGTGAATCCATTTTCTTCATCCGTCGCTTTTGCCTGTCCTACGGCGCCAATTTTTCCGCCATGCGCAACCGTGCGCTGTGCGCCCGTGGATTGCGCCGAATTTCTTCCTCGTCGGGTTGGATCGGCTTGGGCGTCAATATCCGCATGCGAGGCGGAATGCAATCGCGGACCCGTCCGTCGGGCCAGCGAATTTCTCTTTTGCGCGAAAATTCCTGAAAAACCCTTTTGACTATGCGGTCCTCCCCCGAATGGAACGAAATGACCACGATCCGTCCGCCGGGCGCCAAGACCTCGACGCCTTGCCGAAGACCCGCTTCGAGCCAACGATATTCCTCGTTTACGGCAATCCGAATGGCTTGGAAAACCGTCCGGGTTTCTTCCGGCATCCCGTGGACAAAATCAAGGGCCTCCGATACCGCCCCGGCCAAATCGCCCGATGTTTTCATGGCGTCGCGCCTTGCGCGTTTCAGGATGGCTCGGGCGATGCGACGAGCCGGGCCGACATCCCCGTAGGCGCGCAGAATTTGCGCCAGTTCGTCCTCGCGGATGCGGGCGAGCCATTGTGCCGCCGTCACGCCTTTCGACGTGTCCAATCGCATGTCCAACGGTCCTTCCTGCTGAAACGTGAATCCCCGGCGCGGGTCGTCCAGTTGCACGCTCGACACACCCGCGTCAATCAGGATGCCGTCCACGCGCCCAATGTCCAACTCGGCGAGGACTTGGGCCAATTCACCATAATTGCGATGCAGGAGGGTCACCCACGGAAACGGGGCCAGCCGCGTGTGCGCGCACGCCACGCTTTCCGGATCGCAATCCATCGCGATCAACCGTCCCCCTCGCAATCGTTCGGCGATCAACGCGGCGTGTCCGCCCGCGCCGACCGTTCCATCCACATAAATGCCGTCTTTCCGGATGCACAACCCATCCACGACGGCCTGGGCCAAAACCGGCACATGCCCATGCATGGCTTTCAGGCTCCTTTCGGGCTGTCGGACGCGTGCCCGGACCCCAGCCCATGGCCCTCGGCCCGCTACGCGGCTTCCCGGAATTGCTGAATGGCCTGGCTTTCGGTTTCGTGAATGTCGAACAACGCCGATACGCCCGCCATGCGAAAAACGCGATCCGCGTACATGTTCACGCCGACCAGCTTGAGGTCGCCGCCGCCCAGCCGAAGATGGCGCAACCGCTCGACCAATACGCCGAGTCCCATGAAACTGATATGTCGCACGCCGGAAAGATTCGCCACTACCTTGCAGCGTTTTTCTTTCAGACAGCCCAAAAAACTCAGCCGAAGGGCTTTGACGCCGTCGTCGTCAATATCGCCTTCAATCCGCAGGACCACCACAGGTCCCATGTCGCATCGCTCGATGTGTATCATCCCGTCGTCTCTCCCTGGCTGCGGACATCCGCTTGGGTTGATGCGGCGCCTCGCGGTCCGCCCGCCGCGCCGCGCAACAGCAGTTCCGCCGCCATCTCTTCAAACTCCGCTCCCTTGGCCTCTTGGTACGCGTCCCATGCGTCCTTCCGCCACAACTCCAAGTGGTTCCGCATGCCGACCAGGACGACGTCCCGGTCCAGACCCGCGAACCCGCGCAACGGCGCGGGCACCGGCATGCGGCCTTGGCGGTCCACCTTGACATCCATCGCGCAACCGTAAACCAAGCGAAGGAAGTCGTGCGCCTTGGGATCGAGCGGGTCCAGCGCCTCGACGCGCGAAACCAACTTTTCCCATTCCGGCAGGTTGTAGAGGTACAGACAGCCCTTGTACCCCCGTGTCATGTACCACGTAATGTGATCCGACCGTTCCATTAGTTCATGAAGACGTTTCGGCACCGTTATGCGGCCCTTTTCGTCTAAAACAGTTGGATGCGATCCGTAATACATGCCAAAAACCCGGTTTTCCACCACTTTCCACCACTTCACACCACAACATAACACTTTTAAACCACTTTGTCAAGATATTTTTTGGGGATTTTGGGCGTGGTTACCCTATCACCTGCACGGCAAGGATGCTCTTTCGGCGGGTGGGTTGTAATGAAGCCGGCTTTCGCGGTCGGCTTTTGGCAATACGATTCGACGATGACGATTTTGAAATCGGCGATGCAGCCGAAGCGGGTGAAAAATCAGGAGGCGGGCTTTTCGTGCGTCTTGGGGGTCCGTTTCAGGGCACGGTTGAGTTCCCGTTTTACTTCACGTTCGCGTATCGAGTCGCGTTTGTCCACGGAATGTTTTCCTTGGCAAAGGCCGATTTCGACTTTGGCGAGGCCGTTTTTGAAATAGACCCGCAGGGGGATAAGTGTCAGGCCTTTTTCCTCGACACGGACCGCCAGCCGCAGGATCTCGCGTTTGTGCAACAACAGCCGGCGCCGCCGTTCCGGATCGTGGTTGTGAATATTGCCTTGTTCATAGGGATTGATATGCACGCCGACCAAGTAAATCTGGCCGTTTTCCACGTCGCCGTAACCGTCCTTGAGCGTAATATGCCCGTTGCGCAGCGACTTGACTTCCGTGCCCCGCAATTCGATGCCGGCCTCGATGCGATCAAGGATATGATAATCGTGATGCGCCCGCCGGTTTACGGTTACGACTTTCTCGCCCATTCAGGCACGCGCTCCTTTCGCGATCCCTAGCGGCGGGGACCCCAGCAGGGTCCTTCGCAGGACATCCCCTTGACGTTGATGCGGTGCAGATCGCAGGGCGGCAGGACATTGACGGCCCAAAGTCCGGGCTGGCCGGACCGCGTCGAGCAAAACATGATATGGCGCGAATCGGGCGACCATGACGGCGATTCGTTCATGCCGCCGGATGTGCTCAACTGGCGCGCACCGCTCCCGTCCGCATTCATCACATAGATGACGCATCCCAGACCCGACTGTTCCGACACGAACGCAATCAGTTTTCCGTCGGGCGACCAAATCGGGTCGTAGGCCCTGCCGCCCACCATCGAAACGCGGCGGGGATTGCCCCCGTTGGAATCCATCACGTAGATCTGCGGATGGCCGCCGCGATCGCTTACAAAGGCAATCTGATTGCCCGAAGGATCGAAGGCCGGTGATGTGTCGGACGCCGGATCGCGCGTCAGCCGCCGTTCGCCGGTCCCGTCGGAATTCTTGACGTAGATTTCGCTGTTGCCGTCCTTGCTCAATACCATCGCGATCGAACGCCCGTCCGGCGACCACGATGGCGCCGCGTTCAGGCCGACGCTCTTCGACAGCACCGTGCTCCTGCCCGTTGCGCGGTCGAACACGTACAAATACGGGTAGCGATCCTTATACGACACATACGCGACCTTGGAACCGTCCGGGGAGGCCTTCGGCAATATCGAAATGGACCCGTGCTTGGTCAGTTGCTTCGGATTGGCCCCGTCGTAATCCGCCACATAGATTTCCTTCGCGCCCGGTTTTCCGGCGCTGAAAAAAACTTCCGTCGATCCGATTCCCGGAACGCCGTCCACCTTGCGCACCACTTCCTCGGTAAACCGGTGTGCAATGAGCCGCGGCAGATCCCGGCTGGCCGTGAGGCGCTGGCCGACGACCTGTGTTCCGCTGGGCACATCAAACATGCGCATTTCAGCCACAATCGTGTTGCCCTGAAGCGACACGCTGCCCCAAATCAGATAGGCCGTTTTCACGCTGCGCCATGCCGTGAAGTCAATTTGCGTCGGATCCGCCGTGTACCCTTGGAAGGCCGGCGGATAACTGGCCGGCGCTACAATCGCAAAAAGGCCCGTAAAGTCGAGATCGTACGCGGCCACCTGCGCCATTTCCCTTGCGGCCTGCTCCATGCCCGGCGCAGCTGCGAAATCGGGAATGGCTACCGCCAGGCGCCGATCCGCCGATCCCACGCTCCCGATTTCAACGGCTTGTCCCCATGCCCAGCCGCAGAAACCGGCCGTAGCCATGCAAAACACGATCACTGAACGAACGCTCATTTCCTGAATCCTTGTGTTTCTTTGCTATTGTGCCAGCGTAAAGTTGTAAATGACTTGCTGCTCCATGCCGGTAAAGTCTTCCGGCAACGGCGGGAGCGGAGCCGCCTCCAAAATTGCGCGCAGACCCGATTCGCCCAACTGCTCGTCGGATGCATGCTGGATGATTTCCGGCTTGCCAATCAAGTTCCCTTCACGATCCACCCAGAATGATACCAGCGCCTTGTCGTCCGCGCTACTCAGGATAATGCCGGCCGGCGGCATCCAAATCTTCTCGACCTTCATCTGCACCAGTTTCGCCCAACCGTCAAGGACAGTCGGCGTGCCTTCCGGCATGTTGATTCCCGCCTTCATCGGCGCGTTCATGTGCGCAAAGGCGTCGTTGCCGTTTGCATCCCCCGCCACGGAACCCGGCGATCCTTGAACGGTTGATTTCGGCGAGGGGCGATAAGTTCCCGGATCATCCTGTTTCTTGGGTGCTTTGCCGTCTTGCGAAGCCTTTGCAACCGGTTTTTTCGGTTCCGGTTTTTTCGGCTCCGGCTTCTTGGCCTCTGGTTTTTTCGGTTCCGGTTTCGGTTCCGGTTTCTTCACGTCCGGTTTGGGAACGGTTTTCGGTTCCTCGGCGGGCTTGGGTTCGGGTTTGGGTTCAGGCTTGGGTTCAGGTTTGGGTTCGGGTTTGGGTTCAGGTTTGGGTTCAGGCTTGGGTTCAGGTTTGGCAGCCGGTTTGGCGCCTTCACCCAACCCGCGTTCAAGATTCTCCGGGATTTCCTGTTTTTGCGCCTCGCCTTTCGGATACGGAATGAACTGAACCCGAAACGTCTGCGGTAACGACGCCTGATAGATAAAGACGACATAAAAAATGACAAGCGCGGCCATGACATGCAGCGCTATCGAAATCGCCACGGCGCTTCCGAAGCGAATTGGCACGCTCGTCGGCATCCAATAATGTTCATAACGGCTGGACATGGGCATTGTCCGTCACTTTACATGCCGGCGCTTGGGACCACCCCTGCCGACATCACCACATCATACTCTGCCTATTGTGTCGAATCAATCAAGCACCACAATGAATAGTATGACTTTTCGCTTTTTCTCATACAAAATACTATCCGCTGTATTGTGCGAAAGTTCCACCCCCATGACCCATTTCCCGATGGCTGTCGTCATGGTCCACGATTCCCGAGTCGTGGGAGGTTTTCTTTTTCCCGGCGATGCGATTTTTTGCCCTGTCATGCGTTATGATTGCAAACATAACGGGAGGTGTTTCGAAATGCGAAAAAGATACGCGGTTGCTGTTTTGCTTGTTTTCATGACTGCGCCGGCCTTCGGATGGCCGGGTGTCGTACTATTAAAAAACGGCGCATTGTATTGGGGTCAATACAAAAATGTGTCCGGAGTCATGGCAATCGATGCGCGGACGCCGGATCTGACCACGGCGATTCGGGACTATCCCCTTGCGGGGGTGACTAGTGTTGTTGTGCATGTCCAGCGACCGGGCCGGCCTTTTTTTACGTCGGACGGCGCATTGCCCGATGAGGCGTCGTGCCGGCGTCTCGCCCAAGACTTGGACACGATCAACACGCTCGAAATGCTGCCCATTGTCGTGTTGTTCGATCCCGATCCGTCCTGCCAGTTGAAAAATGCCAAAGCCTATGCGGCCGCCGCTTCTGCGTTCCAGCAAACCTTCGGCAAAAGCCGTTACTTCCTCGTGTGCATAACGGATCGCTGTGACGATCCGGCATGGAAAAAGGGCGTGGAGATGGTCCGGGAAGTGGCCGTCGCCTTGCGGAGCGTAGCGCCCGCGCAAGTGCTTGCCGCGGGCGCCTCCAAGGCGGCCGTCAATGAAAACCTGTTGAAAGGCGATGCCGCGGTACATCTGATTATGGCGCGTGGCGTGTCTGTCCGCGTCGCGCAGGCGCCGGTGATCGAAATAATCGAACCCTCTGCGTTAACCGTGGAGGTCTTGGAAACCGTTGTGACGAAAACGATCAAGGATCGAACCTACGGGTTTGTGATTGATTTTGCGGATGGTCCCGCTTCTTCGGAAGTACTGGGTCGCATGTTCGCGGTGGTGGATGCGCTCCAGAAGGCCGCCTATCCCGGGTCCGCGCCCGATCCCGCCGACACGGCGTCTTTGATGCCCGGCGAAAAAGAAGAAGGATTTCTTTCGCTTTTCAACGGAAGGGATTTGACCGGCTGGCTCCAGATTACCGCCCCCAACGACTTCATCGTCGAAAACGGCGCCATCAAACTGGTGGGAAAGGCCGGCGGCTGGTTGCGTTCATGGCATTCGTACGGTGATTACATGCTTCGGCTTGAATTCAAAATCGTGGACAAGGGCAACAACGGCATTTACAATCGCTGCGGCCCGCTTGGGCGGCAGTCGCGCATGGGGTTCGAACTTCAAATTTTCGGCGACCCGGCTGAAATGACGCCGACCAAGGAATCCTGCGGCGCGATCTACGATGTCCGCCCGCCCGACGGCCATTTTTTCAAGCCCGGCGAGTGGAACGCGTATGAAGTTATCTGCAAGGGGGACGCCGTCAAAATATCGCTCAATGGCCACGTCATTCATGATGTCCGGTATGACGATATCGAAGCCATGCGGCCGCGTTCGCGCAAGGGATTCATCGGATTGCAGGACCATCACAACACGGTCGAATACCGGAACATCCGCATCAGGCCCATGGACGGCGCGCCCTCCGAGGAGTTGCGATGAAAGCCTGTGTATTGCGCGCCGTGGGCGATTTGCGCTGCGAAGACGCGCCCGATCCGAAACCGGGACCGGGCGAGGCGCTGATTGCGATCAAGGCATGCGGCGTCTGTGGTTCAGATATCCCGCGCGTGTTCGAAAAAGGGACGTATCGGTTTCCGACGATTCCCGGACACGAAATGGCGGGCGAAGTCGTTTCGGTGGGCGCGGGATGCGATTCGGTGCTTCTTGGAAAGACCGTTGCGGTGTTTCCGCTGATTCCGTGCCGCCGATGCGAGGCGTGTGAAATCGGCGCGTATGCGCAATGCGCGGACTACAACTACCTGGGATCGCGATGCGACGGCGGTTTTGCAGAATATGTTGTCGCGCCGGCGTGGAACCTGCAAGTCGTGCCCGATGGCGTGTCATACGAGGCGGCGGCGATGTGCGAGCCGGCCGCCGTGGCCGCGCATGCGTTGCGCCGGGCCGATCTCGGCCTTGGCGACAGCGTTGCCATTTTCGGCGCGGGGCCTATCGGCATCATGTTGGCCCAATGGGCGCGTAGGGGGGGTGCGAGCCGCGTCTTGCTGGCCGATATTGACGACGCGAAGATCGAATTTGCCCGGCGGTTATGGGACAGGCTGTCCAGCCTGTCGGAGGATGAAGATCGCTTGGGCAATCAGGACAGCCTGGACAGGCTGTCCCACGACAGGTCTGTCTTTTTGAACCTGTTCAATCCGAATCGCGGGGATACACCCGGCTGGGTTAGAGACATTACGGGCCGAGGCGCGGATATCGTGATAGAAGCGTCGGGCAGTTCCGCGGCATTCGAACAGAGCGTGCTTTCTGCGCGGACGTTCGGTCGCGTGGTGCTGATGGGCAATCCGGCGGGCGCGATGCGGCTTTCGCAGAAGGCCTACTGGGCGATTTTGCGCAATGAACTGGCCGTGCTGGGCACGTGGAATTCCGCGTACGGCGGCCTGCCGCGCAACGAATGGCGGTTGGCGCTCGATGCCATGGCTTCGGGCGCGTTGAACGTCGAAGCGCTTGTCACGCATCGCGTAAGCCTCGAAGAATTGCCGGCGGCCATGGCCGCGATGCGCGACAGGAAGATAGCGGTGAGCAAGTTGATGGTGGTGAATTGATCGGGCGGATCCGGCAGATCCGGCCGATCGGTCCGATGAGTCATGGAGATGTGTGCGAATGAAAGCGGCCGTGCTCGAAGGCTTGGACAACCTTGTGGTCCGTGAAGTGCCGACCCCGGAGGTCGAGGACGATGGCGTACTGGTGCGTGTGCATGCTTGCGCGGTGTGCGGCTCGGACATCCGCATGTTCCATCACGGCAACCCGCGCCTCAAGCCGCCGGCCATCATGGGACACGAGTCGGCTGGCGAAGTGGTCGAAGTGGGCAAGCGCGTCACGAAGTTCAGCGTGGGGGACCGTGTGGCGATCGGCGCGGATGTGCCCTGCGGCGAATGCGCGTTTTGTGAGGCGGGCATCGGCAACAACTGTCCGATCAATTACGCGATGGGCTACCAGTTTCCCGGCAGTTTCGCCGAATATGTCTATCTCAACCGCACGGTCGTCAATTACGGTCCGGTCCATAAGATCCCCGATCATGTTTCCTATGACGAGGCGGCGCTCGCGGAACCGCTGGGCTGCGTGTTGAACGCGATCGAGCTGTCGAGTGTCCGGCTCGGCGACACGCTCGTGATCATCGGCGCGGGACCGATCGGCTGCATGATCATCGAGGCGGCGCGGCTCGTGGGCGCAGCGAAGGTCATTGTTGTGCAGCGATCGCGTCCACGGCTCGAAATGGCGCGACGGTTCAATGCCGATGTGTACATTTGCAGTTCGGAAGAGGATTCCGTCGCGCGTGTTCTTGAAGAAACCGGCGGCCATGGCGCGGATGTAATCCTGACCGCATGCCCGTCGCCTCAGGCGCAAATAGACGCGATTGCAATGGCCCGAAACCGTGCGCGTGTGAATTTCTTCGGCGGCTTGCCGAAAGGCCAGTCGAACGTGACGCTCGACACGAACGTCATCCACTACAAGGAACTGTTCGTCATGGGCGCGCACGGGTGCGTTCCGCGTCATCATCAGCAGGCTGTCGGGTTGATTGCGTCCGGCACGTTCAAGATGGGACCATATATTTCGCACACCTTTCCACTGGAGCGGATCGCCGAGGCATTCGCCGCCGCCGAATCGCACGCGGGCATGCGGGTCGTGGTGCGCAGCGCATGAGCGAAGAGGGGAGAGTCGCACATGATTATCGTCAATGAAGAGTCGCCGCGATGGCTGCGTGAACTTGCGCGGTTCGTGACCATCAAGAACCTGCTGTTCGTGTACGGCAACGTCCACGATCTCGTCTCGTTTCCGATTCGGCTCGACGGGCCTGATCCGGTGCGGTGGACCGAAAGCGATCTCAGGGGATTTTTCCAGCGATTCCTTTCCGGTCTCAAGTATGAAGTAATCGGTTGGGCCGATGCCGTTGACGATCTGTCCTTTCCGTCGCCGGAGATGGAGGATTTGTTTCATCGCGTCGAGGCCGGACGTGAACTGCCGGGTGAAGAGAAACCGGACGATCGTAAAAAGGCCGATCCGGCGCAGCAACGGCCATCATTGCCACGCGAACCGCGCGAGCCGCGCCCCTCGGAACCGGCCGATTGGAACCGGACGATCAGCCGCATCGCGCGCGGTTTGCAGAATTCGCGCGTGCCCTGTGCGTTTGTGATAGACCTTGCCTCGCGCTTGACTTCAAGCCCCGATCGTTTGTCGAAAGATGAACGTATCCTGTTCACGCGCGTGTTGAAAGCGGCCGCGGCCAGCCGCGAGGTGGTCCGTCCGGAAGGTCGTTGGAACAATCTCCTGATTCTGGTTTGCGACAAAATGAACGACTTGCCGGCTTTTTTATACCTGAACAACCCGCGCGCGCGATCCATTAACATCGAGTTGCCCGATCGCGAGGAACGCGCGCGTTTCGTCAATCGCTACTATCGGCACTTTTTCGGCGCGTTGCCCAATGCCGCGCCTCCTCCGGCCGTCGTGCGCGATTTTGTGGATCTTAGCGAGGGGCTAACGAACTACGAGATGCGCAGCCTCGTCAACCTTTCCCTGAAAGAGCGCATTCCCATCTGCGATCCCGAAACCGGTGTGCCAAACGTCAAGCGCATCAGCGAGATGTACAAGTATGGCGTCACAACGAGCGAGTGGGACAAAATCGAAGCCGAGAAACTGGCTTCGGCCGAATCGTTTATCCGATCGCGGATCAAGGGCCAAGAAAATGCCGTCGTGCGCGTGCTCGACATCGTCAAGCGCGCGAAAATCGGCCTCGCCGCCGGCGATTCGAGCCGCTCGAACCGTCCGCGCGGCGTTCTGTTCTTCGCGGGGCCGACGGGCGTCGGCAAGACGGAAATGGCCAAGGCGCTTGCCGCGTTGTTGTTCGGACAGGAGGAACGCCTGATCCGCTTCGACATGAGCGAATACGCCGCGCCGCAATCGGATCAGCGCCTGCTCGGCGCGCCGCCGGGCTATGTCGGCTACGAGGAAGGCGGCCAACTCACCAACGCGGTCAAGAAGAATCCGTTCGCGATCCTCCTGTTCGACGAAATCGAAAAAGCACACGGCAGCATTTTCGACAAGTTCCTGCAAATCCTCGATGACGGCCGCCTGACCGACGGCAAGGGCGAGACGATCTACTTCTCCGAGTGCATTATCATCTTCACGAGCAATCTCGGCGCGGTTGCGCGCGGCGAGGCGGCCGGCGGCGCGGGCGCGAAATGGCTCGTTACCCCCGACATGCCCTATGCCCGCATGCGCGACATCATCCTCGACGCCATCCACGATCACTTCAATTTCGTTCTGGGCCGTCCCGAAATCCTCAACCGGTTCGGGGACAATTTCGTGGTCTTCGACTTCATCAAGGCGCCGCTCGACGAGCAGATTGTGGACCTGCTGATCGGCAAACTGGTCAAGGCCGCGCGCGAGGGCAAGAAGATGGAACTGATCGTTGAACCAAAGGTCCGCAATGCGCTCGTGGCGCTTGCGCGGCAGCACTTGCAGCACGGCGGACGCGGTATCCGTAATGCTTTAGATTCCGCGCTCGTCAATCCTCTCAGCCGCGTCCTGTTCGACCGCAACGTGCAACCGCACGCGCTCGTCCGCGTGCAGGATCTCATTGATCGCGGCGAGGAAGCCGCCACGCGGTTCGATTTGACGGTCGAGGTTCAATCCGGCGCGACATCCCTCCCGGGTGGCAACCATTGACAGTGAAGCAACCGGACGGCATGTCCATGCCAGCACCCTAAAGTTTTGGGCAATTTGCGCAACCCATGAAGTTAAACGATCCGGCGAGTGCGAAAATCGCGGGATTTTGAGTGTGATTACGTTAACAACGATGATGAGCACGAAGAGCAACTGGGTCGTGGGCGCTACCCACGTCAGACCCGTAACGCCTGATCCACGTCGGCGATAATGTCTTCGATATCCTCGATGCCGGCGGAAACGCGGACAAAGTCCGGCGTTACGCCCGCGGCACGCTGTTCCTCGGCGCTCAATTGCTGGTGCGTGGTCGAGGCCGGGTGAATGACGAGGGTCTTGGCGTCGAGGATGTTCGCGAGATGCGAGGCCAGCTTGACGTTGTTGATGAACTTGACCGCCGCATCGTAGCCGCCTTTCGTGCCGAATCCGAGGATGGCGCCCTGTCCGTTCGGCAGGTACTTCTTCGCGCGCGCATGATCGGGATGGCTTGGCAATCCGGGGTAGTTGACCCACGCGACGGCGGGATGCTTTTCGAGGAATTGCGCGAGTTTGAGCGCATTTTCGCTGTGGCGCGGCACGCGCAGGTGCAGCGTTTCAATCCCCTGCAGCAGCAAGAATGCGTTGAAAGGCGACAACGCCGGGCCCATGTCGCGCAGGAGCGTCACGCGCGCCTTGATAATGTAGGCGATATTGCCCATCGGCTTTAGCGCCTCGTGGAGGTTGAGGCCGTGATAGCTTTCGTTGGGCCCCGCGATTTCAGGAAACTTGCCATTGTCCCAATCGAACCGGCCCCCGTCCACAATCACCCCGCCGATCGAGTTGCCGTGTCCGCCCAGCACCTTTGTCGCGGAATGCACAACAATATCCGCGCCGTGGTCGAACGGGCGAAACAACAGCGGCGACGTGACGGTATTGTCCACCATCAACGGCAGTCCGTGATCGTGGGCCACCGCGGCGATGGCGTCGAAATCCACGACATCGTTGGCGGGATTGCCAATTGATTCAATAAACAGGAACCGGGTCTTGTCATCAATCTTTTTGGCGAATTCCTCCGGACGGCTTGCGTCAACGAATCGCGCTTCGATGCCGAGGTCCTTGAGCGTGTGCGCGAACAGGTTGTAGGTGCCGCCGTAGAGCGTGGAGGACGACACGAAGTTTTGGCCCGCTTTCGTGATGTTGAGCACGGCCAAGGTTATCGCGGCCGATCCCGACGCGACGCCGAGCGCACCCACGCCGCCCTCGAGCGCGGCCACGCGTTTCTCGAACACGTCCGTGGTTGGATTCATGATGCGCGTGTAAATGTTGCCGAATTCCTGCAGGCCAAACAGGCGCGCGGCGTGATCCGTGTCGTGAAAAACGTATGAAGTCGTCTGATAAATCGGCACCGCGCGCGCGCCGGTCGTGGGATCGGGATCCTGGCCCGCATGAACGGCAAGCGTGGACGGTTTGTAGGTCTGGGTCATGATCGTTTCTCCTTGTCGCGTTGTCTTTGTTGTGCGTTTAGTTTTCAAAGAGGGGCGTTGAAAGATATCGTTCGCCCGAATCGGGAAGAACGACCACGATGGTCTTGTCCGCGTAGGCGTCCTGTGCCGCCAGGCGCAACGCCGCCGCCGCCGCCGCGCCCGAACTAATCCCGCTGATGAGTCCTTCCTCGCGCGCCAGCCGGCGGGCGACCTCGAAAGCCTCCTCGTTCGTAACCTGTTCGATGCGGTCTACAAGACTGAGGTCGAGCACATCAGGCTTGAATCCCGCGCCGATGCCCTGAATCTTGTGTGGACCCGGCTTGCCACCCGAAAGCACCGGCGAGGCCGCCGGCTCGACCGCCACGGATTCGATCGGTTTGAACTGTTTGATGTACCGTGAAATGCCCGTGATTGTGCCGCCCGTGCCCACGCCCGATACCAGCACGTCTATCGTGCCGTCCGTGTCGGCCCATATTTCCGGCCCTGTTGTCTTGAAGTGAATCTCCGGATTCGCCGGATTCTTGAATTGTTGCGGAAGAAAGTAATCGGGATTTTCCGATGCAATGCGTTCGGCCTCGCGGATCGCGCCCGGCATGCCTTCCGTGCCCGGCGTCAGGATGAGATTCGCTCCAAAGGCCTTGAGCATGTTCCGGCGTTCGATGCTCATCGTTTCCGGCATGGTCAATGTCAATTTATACCCGCGTGCGGCAGCCACGAAGGCAAGCGCAATGCCGGTATTGCCCGAAGTCGGCTCGACGATCGAACCGCCCGGCTTCAATACACCGCGCCGTTCTGCGTCCCAAATCATGGCCGCGCCTATGCGGCATTTAACCGAATAAGCCGGATTTCGCCCTTCAATCTTGGCGATGACGGCGCCTTTCAATCCGGCGCCCAACTTGTTCAACCGAACCAGCGGCGTGTTGCCGATACTGTACGAAGCATCCTCATGGATTTTCATGGTTTTTCTCCTTGCTCGAAGAGCGCTTCCGACCACCCAAATCATATATTACATAATCATCTTGGTCAATTTTATAAAACAACAAAACGCCGTGTCAAATTCCCGATGGCGGATGATTATCAATCTCACATGCGGCGGCTATGGATCCTCCGGGGCGGACGAGCACCAGCCGGGCGTTTGTAAAAGGGGCGTTGATCGTTTCCCTGATTTTGGGAAGTGACAACACGAGATCACAGGTCATCAACGGTCCGATTTCCACCGGAGTCGTTTCGTGTAATTCCTTTCCTTGGACGCTCCATGCGCCGGGCACGGGAGGCATCAACCGGTATTCGCTTTCTGGTTTTTCCCGGATATAGAGAACCAGCGCGTAATTCACGGATGACTCTTGAGCCTGCATGTCGGGCGTGCCGGGGACGAACAGGGTGACAGGGCGCATGTGCTTGTTGCGGCATGCAACATGAACGATGCCGTTCCGTGGCGGCGAGGCGTCCATCCGGATTTCCCGGAACGGCCGCAAAATGCCGAGGTAATAGGCCGAGGCGGTCCATGCCACGGCCAGGCATATCAACCAGACAGCAAATCCGCGGCGGGTCGGCAGGATTTCGATTCCCGCGAGGGTAAAGCGTCGGCGTTGCGCGGGTCGTGCTTTTGCCGGCCAGATGCCGAGGCGCTCGCCGAGCCGTTGAATGCGCGGCGGATACGCTTCGATCGGGAGAGCCATGCATTGGCCCAATTGTTCGGCGCGTTGTGCGCGCAGAATTTCGTTGAAGACCGCTATGTCGTGTCGGATCCGCGAGATGTCCGAATCGGGGGCGGGAAGCCCGATGGCCGTGCGCAATTCCGCGGCGCGTGTTTCGAGTTCCGCCATCAGCGCCGCGCGCACCTGCGCCAGGAGGGTTTCCGATTCGTGCCGGATTTGCTCCAGGCGCGCACCGCCTTGGCCTTGTAACTCGGCCATGGCCCTTTCGCGATAGGCCATGGCCAACTGGAGCAATTCTCGTGCGGTGTTGTTATCCACGTTTTTGACGGTTGGCCAAGGCCGCCTTCACGAAGTCGCGGAAAAGCGGCTGCGGATTGAGCGGCGTGCTTTTGAATTCGGGGTGAAACTGCGAGGCGCAAAACCAAGGATGGTCCCTGAGTTCGATAATTTCGACCAGTTCGTGATCGGTCTTTGGATGGACCCCGCTGACAATCAGTCCGGCGGCCTTTTCAAGTGGTTCGCGGTAGTTGTTGTTGAACTCGTACCGGTGCCGGTGCCGCTCCGAAATCACGTCTTGTCCATAGGCCGCCCGAACTTTGGTCCCGGGCTTGAGTTCGCACCGGTAGGCGCCCAGCCGCATGGTGCCCCCCATCGCCTGAATGCCCAGTTGCTCGGTCAGCAGTGAAACGACGGGATCGGGCGTTTCCGTGTTGAATTCGGTCGAATTCGCTTCGGGGCGCCCGAGACAGGTCCGTGTCATTTCAATCACGGCAATCTGCATGCCGAGGCAGATGCCGAAGAAGGGTTTTTTGTGTTCGCGCACGTAGCGCACGGCCCGAATCTTGCCTTCGATTCCGCGGGATCCAAACCCGGGGCCGATCAACACGCCGTCGTATTCCGCCAGCACGGTTTCAGGATCTTCCCCCTGCTCGAAGCGTTCCGAATCCACCCATTCGAGTTGGACCTTGCAATTGTTCGCGATGCCCGCATGCACGAAAGCTTCGTTGATGCTCTTGTAGGCGTCATGGTGGCTCACATATTTGCCCACCGCCGCGATTCGCACGATGTCCGTTGCCGAAATCAACCGGTCCACAATCGCCCGCCACTCCGAAAGATCCCCTTCCGGCGCATCCATATCGAGCAGTTCGAGCACCGTGTCGTCCAGCCCCTGTTTCTTCAGATTCAGCGGAATCGCATAAAAGGGGGAAATATCCTCCGCGCTGATGATGGCGTTGTCCGTCACATCGCAAAACATGGCGACTTTTCTGCGTTGATCCGGCCCGAGCTTGTGCGAGCCGGTGCGGCAAACGATGACATTGGGCTGTATGCCGATGTCGCGCAGCGCGCGCACGCTGTGCTGGGTCGGCTTCGTTTTGAGTTCGCCCGCCGCCTCGATATAGGGCACAAGCGTTACATGCACATAACAGCACTCTTTCGTCCCGACTTCGAGTTTGAATTGGCGGATTGCCTCCAGGAAAGGCTGGCTTTCGATATCACCCACCGTACCGCCGATTTCGATGATGGCCACGTCCACGTCGCTGTTTTCTTCCGTGGTCAGCATTCGAATACGCGATTTGATCTCGTCCGTGATGTGCGGGATGACCTGTACCGTCTTGCCGAGGTATTCGCCCCGGCGTTCCTTCTGAATTACGGCATTGTAAATGCCGCCGGTCGTGACGTTGCTTTTTTGCGACAGATTCGAGTGGGTGAAGCGCTGGTAGTGGCCGAGATCCAGATCCGTCTCGGCTCCGTCGTCGGTGACGAAAACCTCGCCGTGTTCGTAGGGATTCATGGTTCCTGGATCCACGTTGATATAGGGATCGAATTTCATCATGGCGACCTTGAGGCCGCGATACTCCAGCAGCAGTCCAAGACTTGCCGCCAGAACACCCTTGCCCACTGACGATACGACTCCGCCCGTTACAAACACATACTTTGGCATTTAGGCCCCTCTTCCTGTCGTTTGCCTCGTTTCAATCAAAACCCGCGCTCGCTCCAAATCCTCCGGCGTGTCCACGCCGATGCTTTCATAGTCCGTATCAACGACGGCGATGTCGTATCCATTTTCCAGCGCACGCAATTGCTCAAGTTTTTCCAGGCGTTCAAGCGGCGTCTGCGGCAGATTGGCGTATTGCAGCAAAAAGTCTCGACGGTAGGCATACAGTCCGATATGCTGCCAATGGCACGCGACGCCGCGATCCGCCGCATCGCGCACATAGGGAATGGCATGCCGGCTGAAATAAATCGCCCGTCCGCGCGTGTCGCATACCACCTTGACCACATTCGGATCGTTTACCTGTGCCGCATCCCGGATCAATCGCCGCGCGGTGCTCATGGGAAGCGCCGGATCGTCGAACAGGGGCTGAATCGCCGCATCAATCGTGAGGGGATCGATCAACGGCTCATCGCCCTGCACATTTACCACGATGGCCGCATCCGAATGTTTTGCGACTTCCGCGATTCGATCCGTTCCGCTCGGATGATCCGCGCGGGTCATCGCCACCGGCACGCCGTAAGGCGCAATCGCATTCGCCACGCGCACGTCATCCGTCGCGACGATGACTTCGTCAATTGCGCGGGCCTGTCTTGTTTGTTCGAACGTATGCACCACCAGCGGCTTTCCGGCCAACGGTGCAATGATTTTGCCGGGAAAACGCGTGGAGGCCATTCGGGCCGGAATGACGGCAAGGACCTTTCCCTGTGAATTATAACTCATTGAAAAACAATGCCTTGTACATTCATTGCGTTTTTGGTTCGTTTAGTCGAAGGCCTGAAACATTCTGGCGAGGCCCGTCTCTCCAACGGGACCTTACCTTACCATACCCAATGGCTGTTTTCAACCTTGTTGAAAATAGGGTTGCCCGGAATCAAGTTCCATGCGCGGCAGGCGACAAACGGTGGTTGAACCCCGGAGAAAGCCGGGGGGAAGATGATTCAGGCGGGCGGGTTGCTATATCCTTTGTTGGCAACAGGGAATAGTCGTTGACGTTTTATGGTTTTGTCATGGTAAACGGCAGGTGGTGGGTTTTGCCGAGGATGAAACATGAAAAAGCAGGTATATCTTGATCACAATGCGACAACGCCGTTGCATCCGGCCGTGGTTGAAACGCTGAAGGATGCTTTGAAGGAATTTGGCAATCCGTCGAGCATGCATTCGTATGGCCGTGCCGCGCGGCAGCGCATTGAAACGGCGCGGGAACAGGTGGCGTCATTCATGGGGGCCGCGGCGGAGGAAGTGGTTTTTGTTGGTAGCGGTTCCGAGGGCAACAATACGGTTTTATCCATTTTGGGTTGTCCAAGCCGGGGCTGCACGTGTGAACGCAAGCACGGGGTGGACATTGTGACGACGAGCATCGAGCATCCGTGCGTGCTCGAAACGTCCCGATGCCTCAAGGATCGCGGGAGCCGGATCACGTTCGTGCGGGTGGACTCCGACGGCAAGGTTGACATGGATGAACTGAAGGCCGCCATTACCGATCGCACCGGCGTGGTCAGCGTGATGACCGCGAACAACGAAATCGGAACCATTCAGGATATCAAAGCCATCGCGGCGCTTGTGCATGAATGCGGCGCGTTGTTTCATACGGATGCCGTGCAGGCGTTCGGAAAAATTCCGATAGACGTGCGCGACTGGGGTGTGGACTTTCTCACGATCAGCGGTCACAAGATTTACGGTCCGAAGGGCATTGGCGCGTTGTACGTCCGACGCGGCATCCCGTTTTGTCCGCTGATTCGCGGCGGTCACCAGGAACAGGGGCGCCGCGCGGGCACCGAGAATACGCTGGGGATCATCGGCCTCGGCAGGGCCGTCGAATTGCGGGCCGCCGAAATGGAGGCGGAGGGCGTGCGCCTGCGTCACTTGCGCGAGACGCTCAAGCAGGGCATTCGGGACCGTATTCCGGACGTCCATTTCAACGGACACCAGACCGATTGCCTGCCCGGCACGCTGAATGTGTCCTTCGACGGCGCGGAAGGCGAGAGCATCCTGCTTTATCTTGATCTGGAGGGCATTGCCGTTTCGACGGGATCGGCGTGCGCGTCGGGGTCGCTCGATCCCTCCCATGTCTTGATGGCCATTGGCACGCCCGTCGAACGCGCGCACGGATCGATCCGCATGAGCCTCGGACGGGACAACACAATGGAAGACATCGAGTACGTGCTGGACAAACTGCCGCCGATTATTGCGAAAATCCGCGACATGTCCACGGTGTACAAGAGGAGGAAGTAGGATGGGCGCACATGCATCTTGGGCTTATACCGAAAAGGTAAAAGACCATTTTGTCAATCCGCGCAACGTATTGAAAGACGATAATTACGCAGCCGACGGATACGGGAAGGTGGGCAATGTCCAGTGTGGCGACGAGATGGAAGTCTTCATTCAAGTGGATTCGGAGAGCGGGAAAATCACTGATTGCAAATGGCGCACCTATGGCTGCGCAAGCGCCATCGCCAGCACCTCGGTCCTGTCGGAACTGGTCAAGGGCATGACCCTCGACGAAGCCTTCAATGTGTCGCCTAAGCAAATTGCCGCCGAATTGGGCCAATTGCCGGAACACAAGGTGCATTGCTCGGTGCTGGGGGACAAGGCGTTGCGGGCGGCCATCAACGACTATTATGAACGCCGGGGCATGACCGGAAAGATCCGGCGCGAACAGGCGCGCGTGGTTTGCCAGTGCATGAACGTGACCGATCACGAAATCGAGGACGCGGTGCTCGAGGGCGCGAGAACCTTCATCGAATTGCAGGAACGCACCAAGATGAGCACTGTTTGCGGCAAATGCAAGGATGAAGCCCAGCAACTGCTTCACGACTACATCCAAAAACACTTTGCGCCCCAATAATGGGATCGCGAGGTTGAACGCCTGATTTACTTATTAACGGACATTCAGAAGGAGTTTACCATGAAAGACTCATTTTCTTTACCGAAGACTGCGATTGTTGGACGCCGAACATTTCTGGCGTGGACTGGCGGCGCGATTGCGGCGGCGGGAATCACCGGCGTTTCAGGAAACGCTTACGCTGTTCCTGCCATGACGCTTCCCCCTTTGCCTTATCCCGATGACGCATTGGAACCCGTCATTTCCGCCCAAACCCTTGCGTTCCATTACGGCAAGCATCATAAAGGGTACCTTGACAATCTGAACAAACTCATCGCGGGAACGCCGCGGGCTGATCTTTCCCTGGAACAAATTATCGCCGAAACTGCGGGCAAGCCGGATGAGACTTCCATCTTTAACAACGCCGCCCAGATATGGAATCACACGCTATTCTGGAAAAGTTTGTCCCCGAAAGGGGGGGGTGAACCGCCTTCGGCGCTGAAACAACGGATTGATGCGTCTTTTGGAAGCGTGGACGCATGCAAGAAGGCATGGGCCGAAGCCGCCATGACCCAATTTGGCAGCGGTTGGGCATGGTTGGTGCGGCAACAGGATGGCCGAATGGCCGTAATGAAAACCTCCAATGCCGACACGCCTTTGACGCAGGGAGTGAAACCGCTGCTCGTCATTGACGTGTGGGAGCATGCTTACTATCTTGACTATCAGAATCGCCGCGCCGATTTTGTTGCCGCCGTTCTGGACAAATTGATCAATTGGGAATTTGCCGCCGCCCAGATCGAAACGACCTGATTTTTTTGGAAAAAAACAAGGCCCCGAAGGAGTCTTGCCTGTCTTGCCGGTTTTTTCAGGGATGGTTTTCGGTTCTTCGGGTGTCTAATCTGCTGGAAACGGAAGCAACCTTTCGGGTCGCAATGATTTTGATCCCCCGGTGATTGGGTGGCGCTTCAAAATAATTGCTGGTCGAGGGAGCGATACTGAATGGCCTCGGCGACGTTGGATTCGGAAATGGTTTCATTATGGTCGAGGTCGGCGAGGGTCCGTGCGACGCGCAGGATTTTGTCGTAGGCGCGCGCGCTGAGTCCCATGCGGTTGATTGCGTTTTCGAGCAGCGAACGCGAACTGTCGCCCAGGTTGCAGGTGGCCTGAATGGTTTTGGAGTCCAAGTGGGCGTTGCATGTGAACCGCCCGCGATAGCGGCGGCGCTGACGATCCCGCGCGTCCTGTACGGTTGAGCGGACTTCGGCGCTGGAAGGGCCGGTCGCCCGTCCCGACGCCAGTTCGTCGAAGGAGAGGGGCGGGACGTCAATGTGGATGTCTATTCGGTCGAGCAGGGGTCCGGACAGGCGGGACATGTACCGCTGCACGTCGCCCAGGGAACAGCGGCATTGCCGGCGGGGATCGTTCCGGCAACCGCACGGACAGGGATTCATCGCGACGACGAGCATGAACCGGCTCGGATAGGTCACGGAATACATTGCGCGGCGGATGTGGACAACGCCTTCTTCGAGCGGCTGGCGCAGGACTTCGAGCGCGGATCGGTTGAATTCGGGCAGTTCGTCGAGAAACAGCACCCCATTGTGGGCGAGGCTGACCTCGCCGGGCCGCGGTTGCGCGCCTGTTCCGCCGCCGCAAATCGAGACGGTGCTGGCCGTGTGGTGGGGAGCGCGGAAGGGCCGTTGGACGACCAGCGCGTTCTTGGCGTTCGTAAGCTGCGCGACGCTGAAGATGCGCGTAGTTTCGAGGGCTTCGTCGAAGGTCATATCGGGCAAAATGCCGGGGAGGCGCGATGCGAGCATGGTTTTTCCGGTGCCGGGCGGCCCGACCATGAGCAGGTTGTGTCCGCCGGCGGCCGCGACCGTCAAGGCGCGCTTGACATGGGCCTGCCCCTTGACATCGGTAAGATCGGGCGCGTGCCGGCGTGCATCCTCGAAGATGGCATTGACGTCGGTTATGTGCGGCGTAATTGGGCGTGATCCCGCCATGAAATCCGCTGCCTCGTTGAGACTGGACACGGGGATGACCTCGATTCCCTCGACTACGCCCGCTTCCCGCGCATTGGCGTCGGGCAACACAATGCCGCGCAGGCGTTGGTTGCGCGCGCCGATGGCGAGTGAAAGTGCCCCGGGGACGGCGCGAATGGAACCGTCGAGCGCGAGTTCGCCCGCCATGGCGTATTCGGGAAGGCGGTTGCCGGGCATTTGTTCGCTGGCGACGAGCATGCCGACGGCGATGGGCAAGTCGAGCGCGGTGCCTTCCTTGCGCACGTCGGCGGGGGAGAGGTTGATGATTACTTTGCCGCGCGGGTAGTGACGACCGGAATTCCGCAAGGCCGAACCAACACGGTCGCGGCTTTCCTTCACGGCTTGGTCGGGTAGACCCACCATGCTGAAATAGTTCTCGCCGGGATGGCAATCCACCTCGACGCCCATCGGAATGGGGTCTATGCCGAGGACGCCCGCCGTCAATACCCGTGCCAGCATGATGCGCCCATTCCCGTCAGGTTGCCTGTTCCGCGTTCGACAGCACTTCGATGCGCTCCGCCGTCAGTCCGAGCGCCCACGCAAGCGCCGCCGCGTCAATGCGCAAATACAGCGCTTCGGCGATCAGCCCCAGCCCATACCAGAAAGGCGCATAGGACAGCGTGATGTAGCCGCACAGGTTCAGCGGAAGATGGCTGTAATCCCAAATATGGATGCCGCAGAGGTCAAAAATCCAGCCGCTGACAAACTCGACAACGAAAATCATGACCATGTAAAGGATTGCGCGGGCGGGCAGCGGAACGCCCATGCGGGCCATGGGCCGTCCCACGGGCATGAGGATAACCGCGAACAGGCAATAGTCGAGCATCATCCATGGCGACGTGTGGCCGACCAGGTTCCATTTGCTGTGCTTCAGCCCGCCCAGCGACGTGAAAAAAACCTCAAGGAGGAGTCCCAGCAATCCAAACAGCAACAATCTCCACAGCACCCGTTTCGCATTGACTGACATGCTTTTTCCCTTCATTTTGTCGGCGGCGTTGGACAATGCCGCGGCGCTAACGCTTCATGGCGTCCCAGCGCGGTTCGAGGCGGAAAAAGCCGGTTTCGGCTCCTACCCGGCAGAATGCGCTGACTTCTTTTGGCTTTTCCTCGACCAATTTAGTCACGGCCTTTTTGAAATCGTCGAGCGTGGCGATGGGATTGCGGCCCAATTCCATGATAACGACGCCGGGGCGCATTCCCGCGAGATTGGCGATGCTGCCCGATTTCACGCGACGGATGATGACCCCTTTTACGTCCTCGCCGAGGTTCAACAGGATGCGGACGTCGGTGGTCAATTCGCGCACCGTCAAGCCGAACACTTCGTCCTTGTATTCGCCGGCGTCGCGTGCGGATTTGGGACGTGCCGCCAGGGTGATTTCCAAGTCCAGCGGCTTTCCTTCGCGCAACACGCGCAACGGGACGGTCTGGCCGACGCCGATTTCGCGCACGAGTTTCGTGAATCCGACGACCTCGCGATCGAGCCTTGGATGCACCCCGACCGAATTGATGCTGACAATCACGTCGCCAGCCTTCAATCCGGCCTTTTCGGCGGGAGAACCGGCCATGACGCTGCTGACGACAATGCCGCCTTCCTTGGGAATGTTCCAATATTCGGCGAAATCGTCATAGAGCGGTTGCGTGAAGATTCCGAGCCACGCATCCTCGCCGCCCGGTCCGCCTTCGGCCGTCTTGTCGGGCGGCGTTTCGATGTATTTTCGGAACAGGTCCGCCTGATACACGAGCGGATGGCCGCTGCGCACATACAAATCGCCGCCTTCCGCCGGCGTTAGATCGAATCCCACAACGCCGACGAGCCGGCCCTGTGCGTTGATGACCGGGCCGCCGACGAATCCGAACCGGAGCGTCGAATCAATGCAATAGGTCGTGCGCGGTTTTTCGAGAATGCCCCCGATTCGGCAGGTGTAAATTCCGCGGGCATAGTCGAGATTCTCCGAGTAAAGCCCTATCAGGAGCACAGGTTCGCCGATGGAAAGGCGCATGTTACGGGCAAACGTGGCGCAAGGTAGATTGAGAGGGGTGTCGGATTGAATTCGCAAAAAGCAGATGTTGATGTCGTCGGGTTTTTTGAGCACCTCGGCCTCGAATTTTCGTTCGCTGCCGCCATGGCCCACGGTGATGGCGACATTGAACGGTTCAGCGTTTTCGAGTTGCATGTGGCCCGGCGCCATGACGAGTCCGCCAGGGGTTACAACGAGGCCCAAGGCGCTTGAATCGCGCTTGGTCGTTTCCCCGGAACCGGGATCCGTAATTTCGGACGAATATTGCACCAGCGCGACGGCAGGCGCCCATTCGGCGTAAGCCTTTGCGATGGTGGCCTGGGTGAAGCCGTCGGCGGGCATGAATTGCGCAACGACCGTCATCAATGCCAGCACACTACTCGACATGGTCGGTTCCTCCCACCGCATCCGCCGGCGCGGGTTCCATGGGCGGCGGCGCGCCGCCCTCTTCGCCGTCCTGCTTGATCAATACGAAGCGGCTCAGTGCGCCGCGTTTCACTTCGAGCATGATGAGCCTTTTTCGGGTTGCCAGCAGTGTGCGGTAGATCTTTTCAAAAGCCGCCAGATTTTCGATTTCCTCGCCGTCCACCTTCAGCACGATATCGCCGTTTTGTAGTCGTGCGTTGGCGGCGATTCCGCCGACCTGCGAACCGGTAATCAGGATGCCTTTCTTCGAGGGCAACTGCGCCTTTCGTACGACGTTTTCCGTCAGGTCCACCGCCGTAAACGCCCATTCCGTGAATTCGTGCTGGTCGCCCCGGAGCTGGCTGCGCTCGGCCGTTTTGACTTTCACGTCGAGTTCTTCTTCGCCGCGCAACACGCGAATGGTGACCTCGGCGCCGATGGGCAGGTCCGCGATGGCCTTGCGCACGGGCGGCAGATCTTCCTCGAACCGGGCATTGACGGGATGGCCGTCAATGGAGAGCATGACGTCCCCGGGCCGCAGCCCCGCATCGTACCCCGGCGACAGTGGATCCACGTCCGCGATGACCACGCCTTTACTCGCGGGGTCGTCCGTTTTGACACGCATGGGCTGCAAGACTTCGCCGATCCAACTCCGCTCGACGCGGCCATGCGCGCGGATCTGCGCGACGACCTCTTTCGCGGCATCAATGGGAATGGCGAATCCCACATTCTCCGCGCCGGCCAGCATCCGCGAATTGATGCCGATGACCTCGCCCCGGAGATTGACCAGCGGCCCGCCGCTGTTGCCCGGATTGATCGCCGCGTCCGTTTGAATCCATGTGTTGAACGGCGATCGCATTTCATCGTCGCGATCTTCAAGATAACGGTCCGTGACGCTGACAATTCCCATGGAGACGCTGCGCGACAGCCCGTGCGGACTGCCCAGCGCGAGCACGGACTCGCCCGCCTTCAAGCGGGCGCTCGATCCGAGTTTTACCGCCGGAATGCCCTTGGGAAGCGATTTCAATTTGAGTACGGCGATGTCAGTATAAGGATCCGTCCCCACAACCTCCGCGTCCACTTCCTCCTTGTTGAACAGCACGCAACGCACGAATTTGCTGTCGCCCGCGACATGCTCGTTCGTAACCACGTATCCGTCCGTTGAAATGACGAAGCCGCTTCCGACGACCGGAACCTCTTCTCTTTTTCCCCGTGCATAGATTTCCTTGACCGGCCGGATATGAACCAGCGCCGGAGCGACTTTGTCCTTCGCGCGCGTGACGGCCGATTGCACCGAACCGCTTAGTGTGGCGCAGCCGCCTGCCAGCATGACGGCCCAGAGAACCAAGAATACTTTTTTCAACGGGAAACCTCCTTTACGAAACCCATCCACGCCGATTATAGCCTACCGCGTCGAAACATGGAAACGCGTGATTCCGGTGCGAGGCGCGGTGTTACAGCGACGAATCGTCGCACTGGATTCCCACGCGGGGGGCGCGTCCTTTCATTGCGCATACAATTGCATCCTGGATGTTGCCCAGACCGAAAACAGGCGAAACCAATTCCGCGTAAGGGTATTTTCCGGCGGTTGACGCGAGGAAATCGATCGCTTGACCGAGATGGACCGGATGATAATTGTGGATGCCCCGGATCGTCAGGCATTTTCGAATCAATACATGGCCGTCAACGGGAAATCTACTGCCGGGAGCGACCAATCCCGCGACGAGCAGGCGGCCGCCGATGCGCAGCGCGTCGAGTGAAGCCGTTGCCGCACGCGGATCCCCGCACGCTTCAAAGGCCACATCCACGCCTTCACCGCCGCACGTCGTACGCGCCCATGCCGCGACATCCGCCGGCTCGGCGCTTTGGGTGAAAGTTGCGTCCGCGCCAAAACGGCACACGGCTTCGGCACGCACCGGGTTCGTGTCGGCGATCATGATGGGATTCGCTCCCGCTTCCCTTGCCAGGACAGCCAGATAGACGCCCATGAGACCGGCGCCCGATATCAATACGCTTTCGCCGGATGCCACGCCACCAATTACCTCCAATGCGGCAACGGCCGTGGCCAGAGCGCAATTGGCCGGAGCGACGACCGCGTCGGCCAGTGCCGCGGGCACACGAAATATCCCTGTTCCGGGGAAAAGATAGATGTATTCCGCATACCCTCCTGTCAGGCCGGGCCAGACATCGGTCGAAGTATGGCCGTATTTCAGCAAGTGGACGCATTTTTGCGGCAATCGTTTTCCGCAAAAGAAACAATCGCCGCAGGACGCCATGATGGTCCATGAAACGCGATCGCCGTGCTGAAGCGGTTCGCCATCCCAGTAATGGGCGCCGGGTCCATAAGCGACGATCTCGCCAACGGATTCGTGGCCGAGAATGGCCGGAACCGGTTCCGATCGCCTGCCCGCAATCGTGTGCAGATCGGAGCCGCAGATGGTGCTTAGTCGAACCCGGCACAACGCCGCGCCGGGCGGCAGATCTTGCGGCACGTCAAATTCCCTAATCCGCATCGGTGTGCCGGGATTTTCGAACACGGCCGCCTTGCAGGTTTTGGGCGTGATGAATGATTTCGCCGCATGGCTTGTCGTTGGCATTTTTTTCGTGTGTTCAGAATCGTCAAAATGGATATTTGTAGACAAGATTTTTCAAGCCGTTGCGAATTTGCCGATGATGCTTTTCCAACCAACGATACAGCCGCCGGGACTCACGGCGCAACATCACCACCGCCGGGACTCGATGGGCAACAGTCCTTTTCTTCGGGGAAATCTTTTTTCTTGGTGCTTCGACTTGCTTGACGCACTTCCGTTGAAGTGGCGAGGGATCTTGAAGAAAATTGGGGAATTTGCACGTTTGAAGGATGAGAGGGGGAGAAGGTCTGTGTTCTTCGTTTTTTCTCATTCTCTTTTACGGCATTTATATTGGCTTCCTGAGCCGCACGAAGCGCTTCGACTCTCTTCTGAACCGTGTCGGCCGCTATGCGCTGCGGACGCTTGAATTTCTCTCCCTGATAGTCCGATCCTTGCAGGTGTGCGAGAAAGTTCGAAAGCATCCCGCTCACGCGACGCGCCAGATTGAGCAGGCGGATATAATCCGTGTCTTCAATGTATTGCCGATTGTGCGCAATGGCCGATTGTGCGCGGACTTCTCCACAGGAGCCTTTGGCTATAAAGAAGAACCGGATGAATTCGGTCTTTGCGCCTCGTCCGAATCCTTCGGCGATGTTGGACATGATGGAAACGGACACCCGCCGGCTCTGAGCGACAAGGCCGCTGTCGCGTAAGAAGTCTTCCCGTCGCGTCAAAGTATAAATGGCATTCGTCAATGTCCGGGCATGCTGATAGACGTGCCGTTCTTCAAAGGACTGGGCAACATTTCCTCGTCGAGGGTTTTTCGCCCTTTCTATTCTCCGATAACGATCAAATTGAAACATTGCTGTCCAAAAGAATTGTAAAAAACCACAAAACCTCAAGGATCCACGTTTTACCTTTTTATTCCGTTCATCGGTTCGATAGCTGCGACTATTTGCGTCATCTGCGGACAATCACATGATCCACAGATGACGCAGATATGCGCAGATGGAAAACAGGGCACGGATATTCGGGCCAGGCGATTCCGAACTCAAACCCGCATGTCAGAGCGGCCCTAAATACGATTGATCGGGAACACTTCTTCTTCATCGCGAAGAAAAGGTGTCCCAAGAACGCTTTCCCGGAAAAAACGTTGTCTATTTACTCAAAATGGCTTTCTGCAAGCCGCCATTTGGACAGAGATGAAATTGAAACTACATTCCGACCACGGAAAAATGGAATAGAATTTACTCTTTGCACCCTTCGCACCTTCTCACCCTTCGCGCTTTCTTGATGCGGACGCGTCAATATGACATAGTGGCGAATAAGTAGGCGCGAAAAAAGCGCCAGGGCTGGAGCCAACGTTGCGAGGAAAAAGACATGCGAATCGAAAGAAGGACATTCTTGAAGGGAACGGTGACGGGATTGGCGGCGGGATGGATGGGCGCGGGCGCGTTCGCGGCCGAAGACGGGAAATGGACGCCGCTGTTCAACGGCAAGGATCTGACCGGCTGGAAGCCTGAAGGCAAGGCGGTATGGACCGTTGAGGACGGCTGTCTCATCGGAGCGCAAGGTCCGGGCGCCGCGCCGGGGGATTTGTTTACCGAGCAGGAATTCGGCGATTTTGAAGTCCGCGTGGTGTACAAGGTCGTGTGGCCGGCCAACAGCGGCATCTGGTTCCGGTACCAGGCGCCGGACAAGTCGTACCAGGCGGATATCCTCGAATACAGGAAGCCGGAAGCCTACTCAGGGACAATCTACTGTCCGGGCAAGATGTTTCTGGCAATCAACGGGGACAAGGCGCTCGAAAAGAAAGACGACTGGAACACGATGCTGATCAAGGCGCAGGGCGATCATCTCGTCGTGTCGCTCAACGGGCGGGTAACGGGCGACGTGCACGAGGGTTCGTATGCCAAAGGACGAATTGGCTTTCAGGTGCATCCCGGCGATGAATTCAAGAGCATGAAGATCATCGTTCGTGAAGTCTCGCTCCGGACGCTGTAAGCGCATTGTGGTTGGGCGGTATTTTGTGTGGCCGTTTTTTACCGCGACGTTGGAAACGCCGCACGATTCCTGAGGAGTGACGAGCCGTGGTGAAGCATGCCGTGTGCATTGGGGTGTTGGTGATGGGAACGTGGTGCGTGGCGCAGACGGAGGGAACCATGCCTGTCGTGCCGGAAAACCTGTATACGGGCGAGTTGGTGTCGTATCCGGGACCGTGGAGTTTCCTGCTTCATCGCGCCCATATCATCCTCGTCAGCGATGAAGAACTGGAACAGTTGAGCGATCCGGACAAGGTGTTGAATCTCTCGTTGACGTACGACAAGGTCGAGAAGAGCCTGCGACAGGTTTGCGAGGAGGCGCGCAATGCCAACGCCCGGACCCTCATTATCGCGTTCGATCACTTCTTCGTGCAGTACCGCCCCGGCCAGGATCAACCGCGGCGCCTGACACCGGACATGGACGAGTATGTCCAGCGGATTGCGGCCATCGGCAAATTTGCTCAGGAATACGGCCTCGGACTCGAGTTGAGCTTGCTCAGTCCATTGGAAATCGGCCCGGCCTACCAGAAGGCAACGGGCGAATCGGGCTTGTGGATGCACTACCGCAAAGGGCTTCGCGATCCGAAAACCGGCCGGTTCGACGTCCAACTTTGGCGCCAACACCGCTGGACGAACAACAAGGGGCCTATCGATATCGAAGACGCCGGCGTCCGCGTGTTCGCATTCAAAGAACAGGGCGCTCATGGGGCCTCATGCCGATTTGTCGATCCGAAGGGGATTGTCGAAATCAGCGATGTGGCCCAAACCGAGGTCTGGGAAAGCCTCGATACCAAGATCGCGCGGCGTGTCCGCGTGCATGGCGAAGGCCGGACGGATATCGGCCCGCTCGACCGCGTGCTGGTCGTGCAGCAGTACCGCGTGCCGGAAATGGATTACTTCAGCGAGCAGGCCATGCCATTTCTCAAGGGTCTGATTGACAAATACGTCGCGGCGGGCGTCAAACTGAACGGACTTTATGCCGACGAAATGCACATCCAGCAGGATTGGGGCTATTTCAACCATCACGACAACGGCGAATTCGCCCTGCGCTATGTCAGCCCGGGATTTGCCAAGCGGTTCGCGGCGTTGTACGGCGCGCAGTACGCGGATTTCGCGAAATACATGATCTATTTCTGTTATGGCCAGGAAGACGCCGCGTACGATGTGTCCGCAAAGGACGGGGTCATGCACGTGTTCGGCGCGACTCCGGAACGCATTCGCGAAACGGCGCTGTTTCGATCGCGTTATTACAAACTGCTGCAGGACGGCGTCGTGGACCTGTTTGCCGGCGCCAAGCGGTACGCGGAACAGGGCATGGGCCACCGGCTTGAATCGCGCGCCCATGCGACGTGGGCGGAAAGCCCCACGATAGACCGGTGGAACGTGGGCCAGGATCGCCACGCGCCGAACCAGTATGAGTACACGTCGAACTTTGTGTGGTCATGCACGGTGCATCAGGCTGCATCGGCCTGTCACGACTACTTCAAGTGGGGCGATTTCTTGACGGGCAATGGCAATGATCATGCCGAGGGCGGCTGGCTCGACCGCGACTACTTCGCACTTGCGCTCGGTTGCTCAACCGGCATCCTGAACGAGGTGCCGTATTCTTATGCGGCGCACTGGGGCATGCCGCATGAATTGAGCCAGCGGCGGATGTCGCTGGTCAACGCCTACGGCGCGGCGGGAACGCCGCTGTACGGGATCGTCGAGGACATGCAGCACCGCGACGTCGAAGTGCTCATGCTGTATCCGCTCGATCTCGTGGCCGCCGAGGAACGGTTCGGCAGTTGGATGACGCAGTACGGCTACGCGAATTACGTTACCCAGGCAAAACTTATGGAATGCGCCCAAGTCGTGCCCGGCGGACTCGAAATGGCGGGCCGGAAATTCACGACGCTCTGCACGCTCTTCGAACCATTTCCGTCGAAAGCCTTTCTTGAGTTTGTCAAGGCATTCGTGGAAAGCGGCGGACGCCTCGTATGGTCGGGACCGCCGCCCGTGTTGACCGCGGAAGGAGACTCCGCCTTGCCTGCTTGGCAGGACTTGACCGGCGTGGATTACACGCCCAACCTTGAAGAGGGCCGCCGTGCGCCCGGACGCTTGATCGCATTCGAGGGTGTTCTGGCCCATGTTGCACCGCAGGTGATCCTGACGGATTTCCTTGTGGATCGCATTTATCCGGTTGTTCCGCGCGAGGGAACCGAAACGGTTGCGCGCACTCAGGGCCTTGTCGTCGGAACACACCGGCGCGCCGCCCGTGGCGGTTCGACGACGGTGCTTGGCTATCGTCCGCGGGACGATCAGGCGCAGAGTCTCGGTTACGAGACGCGGAATTGGTTCGAAGTTCTCGACGCTCTCGGTGCGTATCCGCCGACGGGCCGCATCGGGGGCGTGAACGACAATACCGAATACGTGTCGCGCACGACACCGTATCTCGCGTGCCGTTTTCCGAACGGCGCCACCGCGATTGCGCCGCATTTCCGCGACATCGTCGAAGATTGGCCCGGCGGTTTTGCGCGCAAGCAGGATGAGGACAAGGCCTATCTCGACAAGAATCCGCCGCCATCCGAGGCGTTGAAACTCGACGATCTGGCCGTGAACGGCCACCGCGTAACCTATGACGGCAAACAGGCTGTCGCATTCCGTGTTGATGATGCCGGTCGGCTTGTCGCGTTTGCCGGCAGCCATTCCACGCGGATTGCCATTGACGGGCGCGAAACCGTCTTCGCGGATGCGCCCTTTGGCGTGGTGGCGTGGGCGCCGGTTCCCGAAAGCCGCAAGGTCGCCGATGGCGCCATCCTGCAACTGATGGCGCATGGCCAAGGCGTGTTGCGCATTCCGGCGGAGACGCTGCCCGAATCGGTAACGCTGTTCGCCGAAGGCCCGAAGCCGGGATCGCGTGGAGCGGTCATTCCGTTCCAGCGTGAAAACGGCGCGCTGGTGTTTACGGTCACGCCGGAGCTGTCGGGACGTTGGATCTACGCCGTACCGTAACCGCACGGGTCAAGTGCAAATCGGACGGATCCGTCCGATCTTATCGTATTCGCTGCGCGGCTATGCCGTTGGCCACGACCTGATCGCCCTGCACCTGCGCGTTAATGGTCTGGCCCATCGCCGTGACCGTCAACGAATTGCCCCGCTGTTTCCATGTGCCCTGAATGGGGAACGGAATCTGTCCGCCTGTCGCTTGGGCTTGGCCACCCGGATACAATTCGATCGTGATGGCGCCGTATTGGGGGTGATTGATGGTCCATGCCGTGTTGGCAAGGCTCATGGGCGGCGGCGGGCCTTGCGGCTCCTGTGGAGGGGGAGACGGTTGTGCAAGGGGTTGCTGGAACGGTTGCGGCGGCGGCGCCAACGGTGTTTCCATGGGTGGCGGCGGCGCGGCTACGGGAGCGACCGCGGGTTGTTTCTTGGCCAACTGCCCGACAAGCGGCAAGCCCAGCAGCACAATCACAACGATGCCCAGAATAAACTTTGTCGAACTTTCCATACGCGCGTTCCTCAAATCCGAAAGATATCCTACGCCACTGGGAGTGAACAGTTCACATCGCCGATTTGAGCGGGGAACGGTTATTTGGTATCATGGCGTTTCTTGGCGCACTTCACGGGATGTCCCGTTTTTTTGCGGGTGTGGAGCGCCTATTTCCATTTATGGGAAGGAGGTGAATGTGTTGAAAACATACGAAGCGCTTTACATTGCCCGGCCGGACGTGCCGGACGATGAAATCCAGACGATAGCCAAAGAGGTGGAAAGTCTTGTTACGGCCAATGGCGGTGCTATCGTGCGCTCCGAGATTTGGGGAAAACGCAGGCTGGCCTATGAAGTGCAGAAATGCACGGAAGGCAATTATGTGCTGCTCCGTTTCGAGTCCGCCCCGGGCCTTGTGGCGCGGCTTGAAAACCATTTCCGGTTGACCGATGCGATTATCCGTTATCTGGTGGTGCATTTCGACGAGAAAACGCTGCGCTTGGAAGCCTTGCAAAAGGAGCGGAAGGAAGCCGAAATCCGCAACAGCGCAAGCGCGGCCGCGCGGTCCGACGACGAGGATGATGACGAAAATGATCGTCCCCGCCGGGCTCGCCGCTATCGTGACGACGACGATGACATGGAAGACGAATAACCAAAGAGGAGGGGAGTACGGATGTCGGATTTACGGATGCCCGATCTCAATCGTGTGATCCTTGCGGGCCGGCTTACTCGTGACCCGGAACTCAAGTATACGCCTTCAGGAACGGCCGTGTGTAAAATGGGATTGGCCGTTACGCGGACGTTCAAGGGCAAAGACGGAGAAAAACGCGAGGAAACGCTATTTGTGGACCTGACCGCATGGGAAAAATCGGCCGAATATTACGGCCAGCACCTGCGGAAAGGCCGCCCCGTAATTGTGGAAGGCCGGTTGCGCTCCGACACATGGGACGATAAAACCACTGGCCAGAAGCGATCAAAGATCGAAATTACGGTCATGCGGCTGCAACAACTTGATTGGGAGGATCGCGGGGGTGGCGGCGGCGCTGCGGCGTCCAGCCGTCCCGAACCGCGTGAAATCGAAGAGCCCATTCCCGAAGACGATATTCCGTTCTGACACTTCCCCGGCGGTGCGTGGAGCGCCGCGAGAGAGACAGGAAACGCACGGCTTGGCCGAGGCGCCGGTCGGCGCCATGCCAAGAATGCAATGAATAAGGAGCAGCAAGCAAGATGGCAAAAATGATAGCCAGATCAAAAGCCGGCGCGAAGCGTAAAAAGAAACGCGCCGTTGCGCGCAACAAGGTTTGCCGGCTGACGGTCGATCGGGTTGAATATATTGACTACAAGGACGTGGCGATGCTGAAACATTATATTACCGAGCGCGGGAAAATCATTCCGCGGCGGATTACGGGCGCCACGGCCAAGCATCAGCGCATGTTGACGCGCGCGATCAATCTCGCGCGCCAAATTGCGCTGTTGCCGTACACGGCGGACTGATCCCGGCGCTTGCGCCCGGGACCGGGCTATGCGAAGGTATTTGTTGACAGCCGTTGCTCTCTTTGTGGGGGGCGTCGGCGTGGCCACGGCAAACGCCAGTCTCGTGGGAGCGTTGCTGTTTCCCATTCCGGTGGCCCTGTATGCGGCGCTGGGATGGCCGTTGCTCGCCACGGGGCTTGTGTTGGCCGCGGGATTGGGCGGCTGGTCCGCCACCGGGATTGTGGGCGCGGGCGTCCACTGCGGATTGATCACGGCGGTGGGCTTTCCCCTCGGCGTCGGTATTGGCCGCCGCTGGACCTATGGCTGGACGGTGGCGGCCGTGGCCGGCTTTGCGTATCTGGTCGCCTTGGGTTCTGTTGTGAACGCATGGGACGCATGGATGGCGCAGGCGCAAAACGTTTACGATGCCTTGCTGGCCCATGTGCGCAGCCAGCCCGACAGTCCGGAAAGCGCGGAACTGCTCGCGCAGAATATTGGATGGCTCAAGGATCACTGGGCGCAGATTGGCGCCGGTCTGATCCTGTGGCCGATTCTTGTCGAAGCCTGCGTTGGCGTTTCGATCCTGGGCGGCTGGCTTCGACGCCGGTTTGGCATCGAGGGCGTGCGCGGTTCATTTCGGACCATGCGCGTGTCGGAATGGCTGGTATGGCTGGTGATAGTTGTGGCGCTGGTGTGTTTTTTGGCCTATCGCCGGTCCGATCCGGTGTGGCACCTGATTGGATGGAACACGGCGATTGCCCTTGCGGGTGTGTACTGGTTCAACGGCGCGTCGGTGTTGGTTTATGCGCTGGATGTGTTGCGCCCGCAGGGTTTGATGTATCTCGCGGTAGTCGCGGGTTTGGTCCTAGCGGTCATGGAAGGGTTGCATCCCGTCCTGTGTTTTGTCGGTCTGTTCGACACATGGGCGGATTTCCGGAAATTGGCCGACAGGCTGGCTGCGGTGAAAAAGCGCCGCGAGGAAGAACGAAGAGAGAGTGAAGACGACAACGAATGAAGGTTACAACAGTCCAAACGGACGAAGAGCAACGATAAAACAGACGTGCAAGGAGGCGTATCGGATGAAGGTCATATTGAGTCAAGACGTGCCCAACGTGGGCAAAATGGGCGCCACGGTGAATGTGGCGGATGGTTTTGCGCGCAATTATCTCCTGCCGCGCAAACTGGCCGTTGGCGCCAATTCGGCCAGTGCGAAGCAGATCGAACATGAACTGCGCATCATCCGGAAGCGCGAGGAAAAACGGCGCGCGATCCTGATGGAAATGGCGAAAAAACTGGAAGGCGTGACAGTAGAAATCAAGGCAAGGGCCGGCGAGGAAGAAAAGATTTTCGGATCCGTCACGGCGGCGCACATCGCGGAAAAACTCGGCGAAATGGGATTCGACGTGGATCGCAAGATTATCGCGCTCGAAGAACCCATCAAGTCCTTGGGTATTTTTGGCGTGCCGGTCAAACTCGCCAGCGGAATCGAAGCGACCGTAAAGGTTTGGGTCTCCGCGATCGAAGAGGAAACCGCCGCCGAATAGCGCAGGACGAGGGGACGTCGGTGATGCCTGATACCCCACGCAAGAAGCCGTCGAGGAAAGCCGGGCACAATGCCCAGCCGGTGTTCGAACGCGTTCCGCCGCAGAATGTGGACGCCGAACGCGCGGTGCTGGGCGCCATGCTGCTCGATGCCGATGCCGCCGGAGCAATCAATGAAATCCTGCGGGATGACGGTAGCGTCTTTTATGTCGAGGCGCACCAGCACATCTACAATGCCGCCGTTAGCCTGATGAATAAAAACGCGCCCGTTGATCCGGTCACCGTCTATCAGCAACTGTCCGACGACGGCCACCTCGACGCCGTGGGCGGCGGCGCCTATCTCGGCGAACTGACCAGTGTCACGCCCACGTCGGCCAATGCCGACTATTATGCAAACGTTATCCTCGAGCTGGCCCTGCAACGGCGGCTGATCCTCGAATGCAACACAATAGCGGGCCAAGCCTACGAATTTTCCGGCAAGGTTTCGGAACTCCTCGACGATGCGGAAGCCGCCATCTTCAGCATCGCCCAAAAGCGACAGACCAATCCCATTCAAAAAATCGGCGCCCTTATCAACGACAGCGTCGAGGAAATTGAACGCATCGTCAAGCAACAGACCGGCATCCGCGGGTTGCCGACCGGCGTGAAAAAACTCGACGAATGCCTGTCCGGACTCCAACCCTCGGACATGATTGTGCTGGCCGCGCGCCCCTCGGTCGGGAAAACGGCCTTCGCGTTGAATATTGCGGCGCATGTCGCGGTGCGCGAACGCAAAGGCGTGCTCATATTCAGCCTCGAAATGGCCAAGGAACAACTGACCCAGCGCCTGCTGTGCATGCAGGGACACATCAACTCCGCCCGCCTGCGCACCGGCTACCTTGCCAAAGACGAGCTGCCCAAATTGATCCGCGCCGCGGGTGAACTCAACGACGCGCCCATCTATATTGACGAAACGCCCAATATACGGATGCTGGAAATTCGATCCAAGGCGCGGCGCCACATGAGCCAAAACCCCTGCCACCTCGTCATCATTGACTACATGCAACTGATGAGCGGCGACCGGCGCGCCGAAAACCGCCAAGTCGAAATCAGTGAAATTTCCCGCGGGATCAAGGGACTCGCCCGCGAACTCAAAGTGCCGATCCTCGCGCTGTCGCAATTGAGCCGCGAAGCCGAGCGCGACGATACCGGCACGCCGAAACTGTCCCACCTGCGCGAATCCGGTTCCATCGAACAGGACGCCGACGTGGTCATGTTCCTCTACCGTCCGCCTGAAGGAAAGACCCCCCAAGCCGAAAACCTGATCAAACTCCAGGTGGCCAAGCACCGCAACGGCCCCACTGATAAATTCGACTTGCTGTTCCTCAAGGATTACCAGCGTTTCGAAAACATCGCCAAGGACGTGGACGAACCTTCCGCCGCCGCGGCCGAAGACGATTCGTTTGAAGATGAAACCCCCTTCTGATCGCGGCGGACGCGGCGGATCGGATTCGTAACTTTTTGCTTTCTCCCCTTTTTTTCAGGTAAACTTTTTTGTGCGCCGGGGTGGCGAAATTGGCAGACGCACCGGACTCAAAATCCGGCGAGGTTTACCCCTCGTGAGGGTTCGACTCCCTCTCCCGGCACCACCTTTCCCATGCCCCATCGTCATTTCACGTTTTCCAGTCGCGGGGCGTATAATTCGATCGCCAATCCCGAATATCCATGCCGATGGGCGCAGGTTGGGGGATTGGGGACAAATGGAATCGGACAAGTCCGAATTCCATTGTGGAAAAAACAGAAATGGATGGTTCGTTCTCCGGGGCGGAGAAGATAACGAGGAGTACGGCGCATGGGAAAAAAGGCGCGTTTGGGATTTGTCGGGTTGGGCACAATGGGTTGCGATTTGCTTCGCGAAGCGTGCCGCAATCCGGAGATCGAAGTGGCCGCGTTGTGCGATATCGATCCGCGGGCGCTGGAAAAAGCCACCGAAATATGCGCCGGTTCTCCCGCGTCCTACGACGATTACCACGACCTGATCGCGCATGAAAAACCGGACGGGATGGTCGTGGCGGTTCCGCAGCATTTGCACGCGGCCATTTCCATCGAATCGCTCGAGGCGGGCGTGCATGTTTTTTGCGAGAAACCGATGGGCTTGAACGTGGGGGAATGCCGGGCCATGATTGCGGCCGCCGGGCGAAGCGGGAAAGCGCTCATGATCGGCCAAGTCCTGCGATATATCGGCGTGTATCGCCACGTTCTTGAAACAATTCGATCCGGCGCGTTGGGCGCGCCCTTCGGCGTTCGCATCATTCGAACGATGGGCCGCTGGGGCGGCTGGGGCCGGCCGTGGCGTCTGAAACGGGAAACATCGGGCGGACTCCTGATGGAAATCAACGCGCACGAAATTGACTTCATGCGTTGCATTCTCGGCGAGGCCGTTTGCGTCAGCGCCATGGGCGACCGGTTCTGCAACGGGGAAAACGACTATGAAGACCTGATCTTCGCCCATATCGCCTTTGCCGGCGGCGGCATGGGCAGTCTGGCGACGGCGGCCTGCGACCATCTCGGACGGTACACCGGCGAGGTGTTCTGCGAAAAGGGAACCCTCTATTACGACAGCGTCGCAAAGACGATCCATGTCCAGCGCGAAGGCGCCGATCGGGAAGTCGTCGCCTACGACGACGTGCATCCCGAATGGGAAAACGGCGTCTATCGCGAGATGCGCGAGTTTGCCGAGACCTGTCTGGGCCGGCATCCGGCCACGATTTCCGGCGAGGACGGCCTGCGCAATGTTGAAATTGCCGAGGCCTGCTACCGGAGCATCCGCGAGGGGCGTCCGGTTTCGCTGCCTTTGGAGTGATTGCTAAACGCGATCTTGTCCGCCGAGGGCGCCAAACGACAACCGGTACAGTGCGTAATCCAGGGCGTTGCCGGTGTAATTGCACGCGCAGATCAATTGCAGGGCCAGTTCAATGGCCCCGGCTTTCTCCGCGCCATACGTCTCCTGCAATTTTCGTCGCATTTCCGGAGCGGGGTTGCGTCCCGTTTCGGCCCAGTGATGCGCATAAATAATCGCGGGCAATTCCTCGTCGGGACAACCCTCGAATTCTCCGGCCAGTAACTTCCGGACTTCATCGTTCGACACACCCGCGTCCAACGCCGCTTTCGTATGGAAATGAGCGCAATAGCGGCATTGGTTCACCTGCGTCACCGCGAGCATAAGGCGTTCCCGGAAGGGCGCGGAAAGGGTTTTTCCCCGCAATACCGCCATCAGACGCCGCGGTTTTCCCAGCAGGGAAGCCCAGTCGGACAAAAAGGCGATTGGACCGCTATGCATGCGTTTCTTGAACGGTTTCATCCCATCCTCCCTCTTTGGTCGCGAACGCGACTTCATGTTTGAATTCCACTATAGGTCATTTTAGGGGCGCATCCAAATTTTTCCCTGAAATCGCGGGTCCTTGCGTCCTTGCGTCGTCGCGTTTACAATCGTTTTGGACAGCGATGCCCATCGCCGTCGAACCGCCGGCGCACGAGATGGCCGGCACGGGCGTCCGAAATGAGCGAACAAGATCGAACGTCAGCGCCAACGGACAACGGCGACCCTTTCGAGCACGCGCCGATGGATCGCCTGCGTGCCTATATGATGCTGTGTTTTGTGGGGTATACCGTTTTTCTGTTTGCGATGGGCGTTCGTTTCGATGTGTCGCCGCTGGAAACCTTTGCCCATTACGCCGATCCGGAACTGCTGCGCACGCGCCTGTTCGAAACCTGCCTCCATCTGCACATACAGCCGCCGCTGTACAACTTAGCCATCGGCATTGTCCTGAAATTGTTTTCCGGCTTCCATGCGCCGGTATTCTACGCGATATTCATCGCGACGGGTCTGGCGCTGTCGTTGATGCTTTTTGCGCTGATGGTCCGGCTGGGTGTGTCGAAGAAACTCTCGTTCGTGCTTACGTTCCTGTTCGTATGCAGTCCGTCCTTCGTGTTGTACGAACACCTGCTCCTGTATACGCTGCACTGCGCGGCGCTGCTCGTGGCGGCGGCGCTGCTGCTGCATGTCTTCCTGTCGGAAAAACGCGCATGGGCGGGCTGGGGTTTCTTTGCCGCGCTGTTCCTGCTCGGCGGCATTCAGCCGATGTACCATCTTGTCTACTATCTTGCGATAGCCGCGGGCCTGTTGATCCATCTGCGGCCCTTTCGCCGCCGGCATCTGGCCATGGCGTTGCTGCCGGGCCTTCTCCTGTTTTCCTTCTACCTGAAAAATTACGTCCTGTTCGGACAGTTCACGACCATGTCGTCTTTCGGCAAGGGTCCGTGGATCAAAACCGTTGGAAACCTGCCGTGGAAGGAACGTGTCCGGCTAGCCGAAGAAGGCAAAATCTCGGCCGTGTCGTTGGTGGATCGGTCCTGGGCGATAGATTTTTATCCGCCCGAAATCCGCGAAGTAAAAGGTTATGAAAATATCCCCGCGCTCCGCGAAAAAAACAAGTCAACGGGGGAAGTCAACCACAACCATCTTTCCCAAATCCGCATTTCCAAATGCTACCTGCAAGACGCCATGTATGCGATCCGTCATTACCCGCGGACCTTTCTATGCAGCACCGCATGGGCAGCGCTTGCCTTTTATTCGCCGAACCATGTCGGCGTGCCGTCCCTGGATTGGCTGAATGCGTTGTACGACCGCGTCGTTTATGGAAAAATCAATGTTCCCCTCTCCCAATACCTCCCGTGGCTCGGCGCCTCGAAGCATGTGCCGTACGTGTTCCTGTTGATCGGATGGCCGGCCCTCTTTGTTTACGGCGCATGGCGCGCAAGACGCGGCGGCGGCGCGGAACGCGGCGTGCTCCTCTTCATGCTGTTCACGATCTTCCATGTCACCGCGTCGGGCATCTTGTTTGGGCTTACGGAGGCCAACCGCGACCGCTTCGAAATAGATTCGTTCCATATCGTGTTGCTCGCAGTTTTTTTGCAGTCGGTGGTCCTGCCGTGGTGGCAACGCGTGATGCAGCCCGTTGACATCCCCGAATCGCCGGATGTTGTGCAATAGCGGGTAGTTCTCACTTTTACCGGGGGGTGTTTTCGGAACGGCTCAGGCGATCGTTGGCTTCTTTCAGCAAATCCAGCAGATACGCGCGCTTGTTCGTGGGGGTGATGTTGATGGATTGCTCCTGAGCCGGCAGGTCGTAGTTCCATATCGCCGCCAGCGGCACGCCGGTCGCCTCTATTGCGGCGATCATCGCTTCGACCTCCTTGCGCGGCATGTCGGGATCGGGATGCTTCGGATCGTCCTCGGCGCCGAATTCCCCCACAAACAAACCCTTGCCCGCCGATGACGCCGCCCGCATGCATTCGCGCAGGATGTCCGCATACGACGCATTTTCGTGTCCAAACCGTTTTTCCTTGTCGAAGGGATAGATATGGACCGAGATTAGATTGATGGGATCCGGGTTTATATCAATCAGGTTCTTTCGGAATTGCTCCGCGGAATCCGGTTCCCATGATCGGCGGTTTCGCAAATGCTCCGCGGCTGGACGCGGCAGGCTATGCCCGCTTGTAACCGGCCGGAAACCATCGCTCTTCCGTACGGCGGCGGCGAATTCACGGCATGCCGTCGCGACCATGTCGTGCGTCAGATCGTCCGCCGCGCTTCGCTCCGGCGGCGTGCCCAATTCCACATGGACCCACGGGCGGTGGTCCGCCGCATTGGGCAGGTCGGCGTCGAGGCTGTATTCGTTGCCCAGTTCCCATGCCCAAATGGCCGGGGAACGCACATAGCGGGAAATCACCTGCCCGACATACGCGCGCATGAACGCAATCGTTTTGCTCTCCGGATTGCCCCATGCGCTGCGCGGTTCGCCCACGATGTCCGGTATACAAGGACTATACCAACACAAACTCGGTATCAGGCCGATTCCCGCCTGTTCCGCATCTTGGACAAACAGGTCCAGCCGCCGGAAATATTCGTTGGGATTTTCCCGATACAGACGCCAGTCCTTCGGCCAGAATCCACCGCACATGAAGCGAATAAACGGAATCTTCCGCCGGGCCAGTTCCGCGAAACCCTCCCGATAACTGCGATCGGTCTCGTCGAGCATGAACCGGCTGAACGCGCTGAAAAAATTGATTCCGATCCCGCGATACGGTTTGCCGTCCCGGAGAACAACCCCGCCTTCGCCGATTGTCAGCGCCGGTTTCGGCGGTTCCGCGCCGCCGGCCACGGACAGCCCGGTCAATAGGATTACGGTTCCCTGCAACCAAATCATGGGACGATCCTCTCGCTGCGATTATAAAAGGTTCATTCCGCGGATCAAAAAACAACAACTTTCCCATACGGCCAAGTCTTCTCATCGCTTCGAGTGCCGAAAACGCCGGAGAATTGTCAGATTGCCAATGGGGGCGATGTCCGGCAACGACGGTGATACGGGACGCCGGGTTTTCTAAAGGTGCGCAACCCGTTGATAAACAGAGCGTTATCGTCACTTGGAGGCCTGTTTTTATTTTTGGCGCATCAGTTGCTCTGTCTGTCCGGAACAGTTGAGCGGTAACAACGAACACTGAGGAGACGGCCTATGAATACGACAATCCAACGGATGAGCGGAATGGCCTTCATTATAATGGCGTGTGCGGCCCCGGTCGCGGGCGCCATCAGCGGCACGGTTGCGGACAACAACGGCACGCCGGTTCCATACGCCTACGTCGGGTTGTTGGATGCCAACTATCAATATCTTGGTGCGGCGGTTTCGAATGCGCAAGGCGCCTTCGCCATCAACGCCAACACTTCAAACGGCCTGCTCTTCGTCCAGCCGAATGCACCGGTGAATGCGCAAGGGATCGGCGTTTACGCGAACGCTCCGCGTACATACCTCGTTCGCGGCGAGCAGAACGCGAATGTCCGTATTCCCGCCTCGGGCTGCCTTGTGTTGAAGGGATACGACGCCAACGGCAACCTCATGCGGTGGGTAAACTACGTCGCCAACGGCACGATCGGCGGGCAATTCGTGTACGCGACCAACACCGATGACGAATTGCGCGAGGCCGCATGCTGGCCGGTGTACGACGATGCCGCGCGTGCCCAGGGTTCGCCGCGCGACCTTGGTCTGCCTGCCTTGGTCGTCGAACCGGGCAAGACGTTCGCCGTCAACGTGCTGTTTTGGCAAGTGCCCGGCTACGGCAAGTTGTTACTCAAGGCCGACAACGCGGGTGCGGGCTATCAGTTGAGCGCTCCGGGAGAATCCATGGTGCTTGACCTGAATGTCGAATTGGCCTCGACCGCCGTCGCGGATTTGGTCCGCCGCCAGCCGAGTTTCGCTTCGAGTGCTTCGACGAGCATCGCGAACCTGGTTTCGGCATTGGCCGCCGCCAAGGCCAATACAAATCCGGTGGCGCGCGCCGCCGCCGCCGATAGCGTGTTGTCGCAGGCGCTGGCCTTGCGCGACGACCTCGAATTCGCCGCCGCCAAGGCGAACATTCCCGCCGTCCGCAAAGGCAACCTGACCGTTGTCGTGAAGAAGTCGGGCAAGGCCCAGTCGAAGGCCAAGGTGGTCATTACGCAGCGCGCGCATTCGTTCAAGTTTGGTTCGTACATCGGCGGCCAGTTCAACGCCTCGATGTACCAGGCCGCGCGCGATGCCGGTTTTGAAATGGCCACGATGCTGTTCGGCTGGTCGTGGATGGAATCGAGCCCGAATGTCCTGCTGGATCCGGCCATCATTGATTCGTATTACGGCATCACCGCCGCGAAAAACATGGGATTCGACGTCAAGGCGCATGGAATCGTGTGGATGCAGGGCTACGGCATCCTGCCGTCGCGCACATACACGATGCCGGCGGCGGACGTCCAGGCGCAGGCGTTGCTGTACCAGCAAAACCTCGTCAATGCCTTCAAGACAAAAATCACGCTCTGGGAAGCCATGAACGAAGTTCCCGCGACGAACGCCCTGAATTTTTCGCGCGAGCAAATGAACGACCTGCTTGCGTCCGCCGCGGGCAACCTCAAGGCTGTCAGCGGTCTGGTGTCGCTGGTCAACAGCCCGCATGAAAACAGTTTCGGCGCTAAATACGCCTTCTACACGCTTGACAACCGGCCCTACGACAATTTCCCGTTGACCTACACCGAGTGTCTCAAACAATTCGCCGCCGCCAAGGGCTTGAACGGCCTCGACACGGTTGGCATCCAGTTTTACCCCGGCCACAAACTCAACGCGGACTTCAACTATCAGGAAGGCCCCGCGATGACGCCGTCCTGGTTCGTGGACATGACCGCCCGCTACGGGCAGTTTGGCAAACCCATCCACATCACCGAGTTCTCGGTCCCATCGTACAAGGCCCCCGATTGGAACAACGGTTATTGGCGGGAATCGTGGACCGAGGCGACGCAGGCGGACTATGCCGAGCGCATCTTTACGCAGGCCTTCGCCACCGCGAACATGCAGTCCATTACCTGGTGGGACATGAGCGATGCGAACAGTTCGGTGCTGGCCGGTGGGCTGATTGATGCCGGCGGACGCAAGAAGGCCGCCTACACCCGCATCCAGAGCCTCATCAAAGGCTGGACGACCACGGCCAGCGGAACGACCAATACGAGCGGCACAACCACATTGAGCGGTTTCGGCGGCACGTACGATGTGACGATCACACTTTCGACCGGCGCAAAGTACACCCGCACCGCCACCATCAGCGAGCGCGCCTCCACAACCCTCAATGTTTCGCTCTAACAGGCAAAAAAACCTGTTACACCGTTCGCGGCCCGGAAAACCCGGGCCGCGCGGCGTTTGGGCGCCGTCTTGTTTTCCCGCCTTGTTACTCCTTGTTGCGGCGAATGATGATTTGCCCGCCTTCGATCGCATAACCGAAATCCGGCAGCGGCCATTGGCGGATAAGCAAATCCAGCGCGGTCCGAATCCGCACATTGACCAAAGCGCACGGGTTTATGGGAAAATCCTCCATGCCCGGCGCGGCAATCACCGTCCGATTGAGTTGCTCTGAAAGCGAATCGAGGACACGCCCCAGCGTGGCCGCGCCCGATGGGATCGCATACTGTTTGGTGTCGGCCGGCCGCTCCGGCAAATACAGTTCGATGACGGTGTCCAAATACGCCCGATCCTCCTCCGTCAAGGTCTCTTCGCCAATCAGCGTGCCGCGGGGGGGCGCAGGAGGTCCCGCGTAGAGGAAGAGGTATTCCGGGGTGCTTTCCACCTGGAATGCGTCCGGCGATATGCGCGCCGATTTGAGCAGGGCTTCCAGCGCCTCGCCGAGGGGAAGTTCCGCAAGCGTCACGGCGCCGGTGCGCGCTTCGGAAAGCACATTGTCGGCCAGTATCGCCGTGCCCATCGAGGCGCTGAGCAGGGTAAGCGCTTTATATAAGGGCGTATCGGCTCCAAACGTCATGGCCGCGGTTTTGGCCGCCACGGCGGGATCGAGGCGTCCCGACAGCGACAGGCCCAGAAGGCTCTCGTAACCCTGCGGATACAGAAAAAGATAATGGGGATATTCCGCCACATTGCACTGGGTGGCGGCGGCGATTTCCGTAACCGCTTTCTTGTAATCCGTTTTTTGGTAATTCATCGGCGGGACAGGCCGGTTTTCAATGCCTTTCATGACTACGAAACCGCCCCCGACCGTTTCGCCAAAATGCACCACCGTGTCGCCGAGCGTTCCGATGTCCTGCATGATGGTCACAAGCGGCCTTGGATCTTTCATTACGACCGGCTCCTTGATGGTCTCGGCAAGCGGCCTGTTGTCGGATTCGGCCGTTTTGGGCGGCTTTCCACCGCCGTCCCGGGTGGTGGCGCATGCGGCTGTCAATACACACAACGCAAATGCGGAAATTTTTTTCATCGGACGGTTCTCCCTGCTTTACGAGTTTCAATGAGTCATGATCGGCCAGATACGGAACACTTGTCAAGCAGCCCTTTTCCTACTTATACTGGGGCCATGGTTTATGGTTCCATGATTGTCCTGCTTGCGTTTGCCGCAAACCATGCGGCTACCGACCGTCCCACGACGATTGTATCGTTTCCGGACGGGACGACCGCGGCCGTTTTTTGGGAGGACCGGCAAACGCAGGAAGGGCGGGACTGGTGCCGCGTCGAATTCGATGAGCCTTGGCTCTCGCAGCCGCGTTACTGGCAGGGGCGCGAATCCGATGTGGTTGTCGAGCGTCGGGAACGTTCCGCGGATCGCGAAAACCGCATTCGGGCGGGTTGGGAACAGGTGGGATTTGTTGAAATTGCCGGACAACGCATCCCCAAGTCCGAAGTCGAATGGGCCGAGCGCGCCCGTGCCATGGCCGGATTTGATCAGGAACCAGCTCCTGTGGCCGAACCCGTTCCGGCTGTCGCCGTCGTGAAAGATGCTCCAGCGGAATCGCTTCCGCCCTCGCCCGGTTTCATCAAACTCTGGGGCGCCCATATCGCCGTGCTGGGCTGCGCGGCGTTATTGCTCGCCGTGTCGTTGCGCGCCTTTTTTCTCACGCCCGGCAAATAACGGGGCGGGATTTCCCCGGACACGCGATCAACTTTGTTCCAGCGCCATGAGTTCCGCGTTGGTCTGGCGCAATCGCATCGAGATGGCGTGCGAAAGACGCTCAAAGAATTTTCGTGTCGTTACGGGATGGTGCAGCGAAACTTCGTCGAAAACCTGCCGGGACAGAACGTACAGCGAAACGCGATTTACCGCGATTGCGTTGGCGGAACGTTCGCAACGATCAAGGAACGACATGTCGCCGAAGAAATCACCCGCGCCGAACGTGGCGAGATGATGGGTCATGCCGTCCGGAAGCGGAAGAAGTATTTTCACGGTCCCTTGGCGGATGAAGAGAATCTCGTCGCCCCGGTCGCCGCGACTGAATATGTGATCGCCCGGTTCGTGGGTCCGCTCGGTCACACACGCGCGGAGATCCGCCATGGCCTCGGCGGAAAGTCCCGCAAAAAATTCGATGCCGGACATATCGAGGATTTCGCCCATTCCAAACAGCGTGCCGGCGCGGGCATTTGACAGAACCGCGTCTTCCATCCATTCGAGCGCGTCGTCGAGTTCGGGAAAGAACATCACGTCTTCCAGCGACTCGGCCAGTCCCAAATAGCCCAGGTAATCCTTGACGTTCTGGCCGGTCGGAAGCGTCTGCGGAACGGAAGAAAAGAGCAGGCGTCCGCCGCCGGCCCGGATGCGCGCATGAATCTGCCGGAGCATGTTCGCGGCGGTGAAATCCACCGAGCGCACCCGGCGCATATCGAGCAGGATGTATTTGGACTTCGACAGGTGCGGCTCCATTTCCGAGAACAGTTGATCTGCGGTGCCGAAGAACAACTGCCCCTGCAATTCGAACACGACGGACTTCATCCCCTCCGATTCCAGGACGCGCAAATCCGTCGGGCGCCGTTTTTTCTTGGAAAAGATCTGATTGCCAAACGCTTTCCGGCGCACGACCGGAAACCGGACCTGTTCACGGAGGAAAAGTAATATGGCCATGGCGATTCCAACACCCGCCGCCGCGATAAGACTCATGCTTACCGCCGAAACAACCACCGACAGAATGACAAAAAAATCGAAGACGGTCGAATGGTGTTTCAACAGCCGAAAACTGCTCCAGTCGAGCATGCGATAAGCGACCACGATTAGGATTCCCGCCAGCGCGGCCAGTGGAATCCACGCGATGAGCTGTCCTATCAACAGCAACACCGCCAGCGCGGACAGACCCGCGAACAAGCCCGACAGGCTCGTCTGGGCGCCGCTGTTCACATTGACCAGCGTCGGCCCCAGCGTTCCCGCGCCCGGAATGCCGCACGCCAGCGCCGAGGCCATGTTGCCAAGTCCCTGCCCGACCAGTTCGCGGTTCGAATTGTGGCGGGAATAGGTCATCGCATCCAGGATCACGCACGTCTTCAAAGTGTCGATCGAAAGAAGAATCGCCAGCGTAAACACCGGCACCACCACGAGGCCGAGCCCGTCGAATCCAATTTGTCCTATTTGTGCCCACTGGTGCGCCGCGGCGTTCACGAATCCGGCGCCGGTCATTGCGATGGGGCCAATCACGAAGGTGTTGCCTTGCAGCGAGGCGAGCGCCGGTATGGATCGGGCAAGCAGCGCGTAACAGGCAATGCCGGCGACAAGCGCAAGAATGGCCGCAGGAATCGCCTTGGTTATCCGGGGCGCAAGCAGCATCGCGAAAACGGTCGCGGTTCCCACGGCGATACACGGCCATTGCCAGTATTCGGGCGCTACGAGGCCGGAAAACAACGATACGTCTTTCGGCAATCCGAAGAATTTCGGAAGTTGCCCGGCAAGGATCAAAATGCCGAGGCCGTTGAGATAGCCCGCCACCACCGGATACGGAATATACTTGATGAATTTGCCGCCGCCAAGACTTCCCGCGACGAATTGAAGCAGTCCGGCCAGAAGCGCCACCAGCGCTACATACAGCGGAATGGTTTCCGGTTGAATCGAACGGTTTCGCACGAGTTCCCCCACGAACACCGCCAACACCGCCGCCCCCGGCGCGCATGGCGCCGAAATCAGCCGCGACGTTCCGCCAAACGCGGGCGCCACCAGACCCAGCGCTATCGTTCCGGCCACGCCGGCCACGGCCGCCTTGCCCGCATGCTCGCTTCCCAGAGGGGCATAGACAATCAGTCCAAACGCAATCGCCGAAGGCAATGCCACCAGCATCGCAGCCAATCCGCCCAGGCAATCACCCAGCCCGGAACGGAGGGACGGCATACGGGAGACCACCGAGGCAATAACGGAACCCTTTTTCGTCTCGATACCCCTTGGGGCCTTGCCGGGGACTGTCTTTTCTTCATCCATATCCGTCCATCGTTCCCTGGCCATTGCGCCGCTTCGCGCATGTACGGCAACCGCGATTCTACACCGCCTTGTGTCGTTTCTGCACGCTTGCCCGGACAATGGCCGATCCGCAGCCGACAAGGGACCATAAGGAACAAGAGGACACAGCGGCATGTCCACGGTTTTCTGCCGACGGTTCTCTTGTCTTGTAAGCGGCAGGCGAGTAGTCTAAAGGCAGAAACGTCCCATCAAAGAGGAGTCTGAAACGATGCGGGGATATCTGGCGATTATGATGGCATTGGCGGGCGGCGCGGCGATGGCGCAGGACTTGGACGCGCTGGACATCGGCGGACGGCTCGAACCGTTCGTGGACCATTATCTCATCGAAACCATGCAAGGGGTGTCGCTGCAAATGGCGCAACCGGTTGCCCGCGAGATCGTGTTGAAATTCGACAGGCCATGGGAAGGGCGTCATTGCGGCTATATCACAATCATTTGGGACGATCCGGCGTACCGCTTGTATTACCGCGGGCTGGGCGCCGACGGGGGAGACGGCACGGACGCCGAATTCACATGCTACGCGGAAAGCGTGGACGGGATTCATTTCACCAAACCGTCGCTGGGACTCTTCGAGTTTGGCGGATCGAAGGACAACAACATCGTGCTGGCCAAGGCCGCGCCGTTTTCGCACAATTTCGCGCCGTTTCTGGACACGCGGCCCGGCGTGCCCGCCGATGAACGGTACAAGGCGCTGGCCGGCATCGAGAAGAGCGGACTCTGCCTGTTCGTGTCGCCGGACGGTTTTCACTGGCGCAAGTTTCGCGAGGAACCGGTGATTACAAAGGGCGCGTTCGATTCGCAGAATGTCGCGTTCTGGTCGGAGCCGGAAAACGGCTACGTCTGCTATTTCCGGACATGGGTCGAGGGCGGTTATTCGGGCTATCGCACGATCAGCCGCACGACGTCGCCGGATCTTCTGAATTGGACGCCGCCGGAACCGATGACCTTCGGCGATGCGCCGATGGAACACCTGTACGTAAACCAGACAAGCCCCTATTTCCGCGCGCCGCATGTCTACATCTCGCTGGCGGCGCGGTTCATGCCGGGGCGGAGGGTCGTGCCGGCGGAGAAGGCGGCGTCCATAGGGGCGACGCCGGACAGCACGGCGGATTGTTCCGATACCGTGCTGATGACGAGCCGGGGCGGTCTGCGGTACGACCGGACGTTCATGGAAAGTTTCGTGCGGCCGGGCATCGGGTTGAATCATTGGGTGACGCGCACGAACTATGCCGCGAACGGCGTCGTGCCGACGGGTCCTGCGGAGATGTCTTTCTATATCGAGCGCGATTACGGTTTGCCGACGGCCTGCCTGCAGCGGATGACGATCCGGACGGACGGGTTCGCCTCGATTCACGCGCCCTTCGCGGGCGGCGAATGCCGAACAAAGCCGCTTCGATTCGCGGGGAAACGGCTCTTCGTCAATTACGGCACGTCATCCGCGGGCGGAATCGTGGTCGAGATACAGAACCCGGACGGCACGCCGATTCCGGGATATGCCCGCACCGACGCCATCGAATTGGTCGGCGACGAGATTGCGCGCCCCGTGGCATGGAAAGAGAAGGCGGATGTGGCCGAACTGGCCGGAAAATCCGTCCGGCTGGCGTTCGTCATGAAGGACGCCGACCTGTATGCCTTGCGGTTTGGTGAATAATCCGGAACTCAAACTTGACGAAACAGCCGCTTTCAGATTACAGTATAAACGGTAAAACATAGCCAAAGAGAACCGGAAGGTTTATCTCGTCGAGAGGTTTGGCGATAAAGGGTGTGTTTTTTTCCATGGATTTTGGCCCCTAAAGGCCGGAAGGAGTGATAACATGTTTATTTACAATGGCTTATCAATGAAAAGTCCGTGCCGCCGCCGCTGTCTGGGTATCGCGGCCGGCTTCGTGGGATTGCTGGCGCTGGTCCCGGGAGCATGGGCCGAAACGGTTTTTCTGCCGGTATCGGACGGCGCGATATGCGTGGACACGGACAATCCGGGTCCGTACGCCGCCTCGGCGATGCCGCCTTGCGATACGGCGGGCGCGAAGGCTGCGGGGGTTACGTTCAACGTCTATTACACGGATGTCGAACAGCACACGGGGATAGGATTCGACGATGTCAATCTCGGCGCGCAGCGCCGGGCCTGCGTGGTCGAAGTGCTCGCGTACATCAGCGGCATCCTGCGGCTTCCGGATCGAAGCTGCGACGTCCGATTCAACCGATCCTTTGTGGACGGCACCGCGTCGTACTACGAGGGCGGGGCATATTTTTCGCAGGTGTCGGGCTTTGCCAACGGCTATGCGTTCGAGCATATCTGGAACAACCACGACATGAGCACGCAACTGGACGATATATTCATCACGATGGACTTCGGCTGGCCGTGGCACACCGGCGCCGGTTCCCCTTCCGCCGGCCAACTCGATTTTCGGGCCGCGCTGCTTCAGGTGCTGACGCAGGGGCTGGGCCTTGTGACGCTGTCGAAATCGGACGGCAGCAGCAAACTGGGGACGGTCATGGGGTACAGCGTGTGGGACAGTCTGCTGGAAACGGGCCAGGGAAACCGCCTGTGGCTGGGTTCGCCGCCGCAATTTCAGGGCGTGGCCGCCAATCTGACCGGTAGCGCCGGCGGCGTGTTTTTTGCCGGCGCCAAGACCATCGAGTTCAACGAGGGCAAGCCGGACGTGTATACCCCGGCGGTTTTCAATTCCAAGAAAAGCCTGGGATTCTGGAACAAGACCCTCGGCGTTGCCATGAAACCCGCGCTCGTTCCCGGCGAATCCGTCCGCGAATACGGCCTGATTGACCGGGCCGCTCTATACGATATCGGCTATACGAGCATTGACATGCCCCTGACCTTTGTGTTGGCGCCGCGCGGCGGATGGTTTTCCGTCGGTGACAGCCTAACGCTGAGCGTGCGGGTCGTCGGCGCCGTCGGCGCCGTTTCCTACCAGTGGCAAAAAGACGGCAGCGACTATCCCGGCGCCACGTCGGCCGCCTTCACCATCGAGCACCTGACTCCGGGACACGAAGGTGTCTACACCTGCATTGCGACCGATGCAAGCAAAGCCTCCTATACGTCTCCGCCGGCGATTGTGAAAGTCGTTCCCCAAGGCCAGCTGCCTGCCATGGGCATCATCGGTCTCTGCTTGGTGGCTGCGGCCTGCATACTGGCTGGCGCGTTGATTATCCTTCGCCGCGAATAAACGCGGGCCGACCGGCGGGCGCTTGCGTCTTCCGCTACAACACTTGCCGTCTGGGCCGGAATAGGATCCACGCTCCAGGGACTAGTCCGGGGACTCGGTGCTTTCAAGAAGGTGCTTGCGTGTCACGTTTGATGTCCCCGCAGTTGCAATTCCTTCAATAGATTGTCAAGGGTCGAAGCGGCATTGCCCAACAGAAGGGCCACGTTGTCCCGCGCGTAGAGGGGATTTTCTATACCCGAATATCCGGGTTGGGTGTCGGCGTTGCAGACGATGACCCGCCGGGCCTCATGCACGTGCAGGATGGGCATTCCGTAAATGGGCGTCCCCTTTGCCGTTATCGCCGCGGGATTGACCACGTCGCACGCTCCGACGACGATCGCCACGTCGGTTTGCGCAAATTCGGGATTGATGGCATCCAGCTGGATCATCTTGTCGTAAGGGATATCCACGTCGGCCAGCAACACGGTCATGTGGCCCGGCATGCGTCCCGCCACGGGATGAATGGCGAATTTTACGTCCACGCCCCGGCGTTCGAGGAATTCATACAAATCCCGCACGAGGGCCTCCGCTTCGCCGAGCGCCATGCCGTATCCCGGGACAATGACGACGCGCCGCGCCTCCAGCAGGCATTCCACCGGATCGAAGGCGGCCGAAGCGCCGCATGCGCCCGGAGCCGGGGTGGCTGCGGGCGGAGCGGATTCATCGGTCGCGATGCCGGCAACGGGTTCGGTGGCCGGCGTCGCGGAAGCCCCCACGAGAACCTGGAAAAGCGATCGGTTCATCGCGGCGCACATGACCCGCGTAAGGATCAATCCCGTTGCGCCGACAATGGCGCCCGCCGCCACCAGCAGGGCGTCATCCACCACCAATCCGCAGACGCTCGCCGCGATGCCCGACATGGCGTTGAGAAGCGATATCGTAATGGGCATGTCCGCGCCGCCCACGGGCAAGGCAAAAAAGACGCCAAACGCCACGGCGCAAACGGCAACCGCCATAAGCCCCGGCATCGTTCCGAATCCGGCGGGAAAAATCGCCATTCCCACTGACAGGCCCAATAAAACGAGAAGAACAGGCGCGATGAGGCGATTGGCCCGCGCGCATACGGGCTGTTGCGGCAACAGGCGGTGCAGTTTGGCCGCGGCGACGAGGCTTCCGCCCAATGTCACACCGCCCACGGCGACGGCCATGCTGCCGGCCGCGGGACCGACCAGGCTGCCAGTGCCTTTTCCGCCGGCTACGGCCAGTAAAGCCGTCAGCAGGGAAGCGGCGCCGCCCAATCCGTTCAGCAGCGCCACCATTTGCGGAATTTGAAGCATGGTGATACGAAGGGCCAAAATCAGCCCGATGGCGCTTCCGACCGCGAGGGAAACGAGAATGATCGGCATGTTCAACGTGCCGGAACGTCCCAACACCAGAACGATCGCTGTCAACAGACTCGCGGCCGCCAGCCGGTTGCCGAGGCGCGCCGTTTCCGTTTTCCCCATCAGCCGTATGCCCCAAAGAAGGGCGATGGCCAATACTATTTGCGCCAAGACATACATGGTCCCCGTTTTCCCTCAGTGCTTTGAACGGAACATGCCCAGCATGCGATCCGTAACGACAAAACCGCCCACGACGTTGATCATGGCCAGCACGATGGCCGCGGCGCCAAGCAGGCGGCTTCCCGTTGAAAGCGCCGCCGCTGTCGCGGCCAGCGATCCCAGGACCGTCACGCCCGAAATGGCGTTCATGCCGGACATGAGCGGGGTATGCAGCAGGGGCGGCACCCGGCGGATAATGCGGTAGCCGGCCGCCGTTGACACGGCAAACACCACGAGCAGAAGCAACAAGCGCACGGGAAGGTCCTTTCTATCCGGCGCATTGCGCCATGGCTTCGAGTGCTCCGGCATGCACCACTTCGCCGTCCAGCGTCACTAGGGTAGGCCCGATGATTTCATCGTTGCGATCGGTCCGCACCACGCCGTCCCGAATCAGGTAAGACAGGAAATGGTACAGGTTGTGTGAAAAGAGCCACGAGGCGCTCTGCGGGACATATCCGGGAATGTTCTTGGCGCCGATGATGGTCACGCCGTGCTTGACGACGGTGCGGCCGGATTCCGTAAGCGCGCAATTGCCGCCTTGGTCAATGGCGATATCCACTATCACCGACCCGTTTTTCATGCCCCGGACCATCTCTTCCGTCACAAGGACCGGCGCGATGCGTCCGGGCACCAAGGCCGACAAGATGACGATATCCGACCGGATCACGGTTTGCCGGATGGCTTCCTGCTCCCGCAAGAGCCACTCGTGAGGCAGGGCCTTGGCGTATCCCCCCGCGCCGATGGAAATATCCGGGGGAACGCCTGTTTCGACAATCTGCGCGCGAAGGCTTTTCGCCTGTTCCACGGCTTCCGGGCGGATGTCCGCCGCGAAATTGACGGCGCCCAGCCGCTTCGCCGTGGCCAGGGCCTGCAAGCCGGCGACACCGGCTCCCACGACAAACACCTGTGCGGGCGGCAGCATGCCCACGGCGGTGTTGGTCAACGGCATGAGACAACCCAGCTGATCCGCCGCCATGACGACCCCTTTGTAACCGGCCACCGTGCTCATGGAAGTCAGCGCATCCATGGCCTGCGCGTGGCTGATCCGGGGCACGCCGTCCAGCGTGAAACTCACGACGCCCCTTTCGGCTAGATCGCGGACCATGCGATGGTTGGCCGGCGATGCCGGATGAAGAAACGCGACCAAGATTTGCCCCCTTCGCATCAGCGCCGTCTCATGGCGGTTCCTGGAAACATCGAACTGGGGTTCCTTGACCTTTAGAATCACATCGGCCCGTTCGAACACGCTGTCGCTGTCGGGCACGATCTCCGCGCCGGCCTCCCGGTACGTGTCGTCGTAGTGGTGGGCGGCCTCGCCGGCCCGGCTTTCGACCAGCACGCGCGCGCCCTGCTCGATGAACTTCGCCACGGTTTCGGGTATCGCCGAAACCCGGTATTCATGCTCCATGATTTCAACGGGGATCCCCAGCGTCAAGCCCTTGAACGACATACCTGCACCTCCACATGCAAAATGCCCCGCCCCGCGCGCCAGAACAGGGCGAACTGCCTATTTGTGCCTTCAACGCGCGCGATTGAACCCGTGCATTTTTCCGTGATCGAACCGCCAATCCATCAATGTGATGCAATCCAAACTCAAATGATTCAATAGGGAACCGATGCTCATTGTAGAAGGGATTGTGGACATTTTCAATGCGGGCCAAGGTTTCAAAATCCGCACACCCTTGATTGGGGCATTGCGGCTCGTGCTCGTAATCGCAATTGCAGTTGATCGGAAAGACTTGTCCGCGCCGGTTGAATACGTTGGGAGCAACAATAAAGTGTGAGGATAGTACTGGCCCATCACAGCAGCGCTCCATCAAGAGTTTTCGATGATTCGATTACGATTACGAGCACGATCAAGAGCACAAATCTACTGGCCCCTTTACGGGACCTCCCTCAAGCCACCTGTTCTACTGGTGGCGACTGACTCAAGGCATTTTTAAAATCGCGTATTGTGTTGTTGGGACGATTTCGATTGCGATGATGACAACGGGCAGGAACGGGATGGCGGCGATGCCAAGAATTCAATCGAGCGGCGTGGCGTCCTGGGTCCAGACCGTCAGGTTCCGCAGGTTGCGTTCGCGCCGCGGCAAAACACGCGACAGGAAGAATCCCACGGTGAACATGACGGCGTTTCCGACGACTCCGGTGTAGTAGGAATCGAAATGGGCGTTGAGCGCATCCGTCATGCCCTGAGGCAGCCAGCCGAGTCCCGCCAGCGATATGAACGCGGAGAAGATCACGGCGAAGAGAATTCCAACGCCCGTGGCGCGTCCGTCGCCGTGCGTTGTGAAAAAGCCCAGCATATAAAGGCCCAGCAGGCCGCCTCCAACGATGGCCTGCAATTCCACCGAGAGGTCCTGCAACGTTTTGCTCTCGGATCGGAAGAGCCAGTAGGCCCCGCCGATCATGACAAGCGAACTGGCGAAAGTGACGGATTTGGCGGCGATTACAAAATGGCGTTCCGTGCGTTCGCGTGCGAACCAGCGCTTGTACACGTCCGTGATGGCAACGGCGGAAATCGAGTTCATGGCCGACGACATGCTCGACATGGCGGCCGCGAGCACAGCGGCGACGACGATGCCTGAAAGCCCGGCGGGCAATTGGGTCGTGATGAAATAAGGGAGGATTTCCTCGGCCTTGCGCGCGCCGTGGAGCATGTCGGCGGCGGCGGGGTCGGGAAAGACGCGGTAGAAAACGAAGAGTCCCGTTCCGACGAGCATGAAATAGCCCCACGTCGGCACGCTGAACAGGCAGCAGAGCCACATGGCTTGGCGCGCATCCTTGGCGGTTTTGGATGCGCAGTATTTCTGGATGACTTCCTGGTTCGTGCTGTATTCCGCCAGCCATTGGAAAAGTCCCACGATAAGCAGCATGACGACGGTCTTGTGAGACAGCGATAAGCCCCACGGGATCGGCGTCAGGCTTCCCTCCGCGCCGAGTTCGCTGAACGAAAACTTGCCTTCCGCCCATGCCGTGGAAAACATCTGGCCCATGCCGCCCGGAAGTTTCCAGACGATCGTCCCAAGAATGAGCAGACCTCCCATCGTGAGAATCGCCGATTGAAGGAAGTCGGTCCAGATGACGGCCTCGATGCCGCCCACCACGGTGTAATACGCGGTGACGACGCCCCCCGCGAGAATGCACGTCGGCACGCTCCAGCCCGTGATGCGGTGCATGAGCAACGCGACGAGGTACTGGATGAGGCTGATGCGAATGCACTGCGCGAGAATGAAAACCGACGCGCCGTAGGTTCGCGTGCGCGGCCCGAAACGTCCTTCAAGGTATTCGAACACGGAGGTCACGTGGCCGCGCCGGAAAAAGGGAACGAAGAGCCGCGACGCGATGAGCACGCCCACGGGCAGCATGATGCAAAGCAGGTAGCGCAGGTAGGCCGTCTTGAAGGCGTCGGCGGGATAGGCCACGAACGTGATCGAACTGATGGTCGCGCCGAACAACGATACGCCGAGAATCCAGCCGGGATAGGATCGCCCCGCGACGAAGTATTGCTCGGTGCTTTTCGCGCGGCGTCCAAAATACCAGCCCATCGCCGACATCGCGGCGAAATAGGCCACGATGATGACGCTGTCAATTGCCCGCCAATGAACGCCCATGTCAGGCGCGCGTCCCGCGCAATGCCTCAATCATGCGCTTGCGGCTGATGGGGCGGACGTCGCGCACGATCGCCTCGCGCATCATTTTGCCCGCGTCCGTGCCTTGCGGATAGGAGAGGAAACCGAGTTCCACGCCGAGCCGCCGCGCGATGTCCGACGCCAGCAACGGCCATACCGCGCCGAGGTCGCCGATGATCGGAATGCTGCCCTCATGCCGCGCAAAGCCGGACATCTCCATCCGGAACGGCACCTTGAACAGTTTCGTTTTCGGCAGACCCTGCGCGATGGCCGCCTGCACCGCGCCGCCTTCGCGCTCGACCTGACAGACGCGCTCCAGCGCCGAATCCAGGTCTATGCGGACGAGCGTCTTTCCCGCGAGGCTGTACGTGTAATGGCCCTGCCACGTGGACCAAAGGCCGTGGCCGGTGTAGGTTTCGAAGGGCCCGTCGTGTATTTCCTGCGTGAGCGCGAGGCCGGACTCGATAATCACGTCCGCCCCGTCGAGCATGCGCGCAAGGCGCGTCGCGCGTTCCATAAGGCTGATGCTGTCGCCGATGCACAGGCCGACCGCCCCGCCGCCAATCAGTTGCGGAATCGTGACCAGCACAGGAATCCCTTTTCGCGCGCCGATGCCGATCATCGTGCGTTCGTCCGCGCCAAGCCCGGCGATTTCCTCGAAGGTTTTGCCATGGCCGCGCGCGAGCGAGAGTATCTCCCGGGCCAAATATTCGAGCCAAAGCCCCATCGGATAGCCGAGGTTGCCCGCCGCCTTGATGATCGTCTTGCCTTCCGCCTGTTCGAGTTTCGCGATGAGGGCGTCGTCGAGCGGCAAATGCGACCGGATTTCGGCCATCGCCTGCTCGTCGAGGAGCGTCAACTCGAATTCGCCGCCTTTCGGGAGGATGGCCGGGGGCAATCCGAGCGGTATGCCCGGACATCGCTTGACCTTGTCGAGCGTCCCGCCCATCTCGTGCGAAACCACCGCCGAACTCGTCGTGACACCGTCAACAACACCCACCCGCATCAACTCCGCGAGGAGTGTTGTGACGCCTTCATGCACATTCGGGCCGCTCCCCGTGACGACGACAACTCTCCCGCCGCGCTGCTTGACGTCCGCAATGGTCTTCGCAACCGAACGGACACGTTCCAGCATGACGGGATCGAGTTCCGCGGCTATCGCATTCAACAAATCCTCATGTACGGTCATGCACACTCCTTCCCCGGCAAGTTTTTGCTTGCTTTGCAATCGAGAACGCCCTTGTGCCGGTTGCCCATCGTCAGTCCAGCCCGCGTTCGCGCAGCATGGCCTCGGCTCGCAGCAAGTCTTCTTCCGTATCCACGCTGAAGCCGGTAAACGTGTGATCCGTGCATTTTGTCTCGACCACGCGGATGCGGTATCCGTTTTCGAGGACGCGCAGTTGTTCGAGCGACTCGATTTGTTCAAGCGGCGTGGGCGGCAGTTTCGCGAGACGCAGCAGGAAATCCCGTCGGTAGACATACAGGCCGACGTGCTCATATACGGCATGCGCCACGGCCTTCTGCGGATAAGGAATCAACGACCGCGAGAAATACAGCGCATTCCCCGTCAAGTCCACGACCGTCTTTACTACGCTGGGGTTGTGAAGGTCTTCTTCGTTGGCGATTGCATGTACCACGGTCGCCATGGGCAGCTTCGGATCGTTCAAAAGCGGCAGCACCGCTTCTTCGATCATGCGCGGATCGGCGAAGGGCTGATCGCCCTGGATATTCACGACGATGTCGCCTTCGAGTCGCTGGACCGCCTCGGCAAGACGATCCGTGCCGCTGGGATGATCGGGCGATGTCATGATGGCTTCGCCGCCGATGGCGCGGACGGCCTCCGCGATCCGTTCGTCGTCGGTGGCCACGTAAACCGCGTCCAGCACGCACGCGCCCCGGCAGCATTCGAGCACGCGCTGGATCATCGGCTTTCCGGCGATAAGCCGCAACGCCTTGCCGGGCAAGCGCGTCGAACCATATCGCGCCGGGATGATGCCTATCACTTTGGCTCTCGCCATGCCAGTAACCCTCCTGGTCCCGTAAGCCGAATGTGTAAAGTGACGGTATAACGCAAATCGCCCGCCACGTCAAATCCGGTTTCGCGACAGAAGGACCTCCCGTGCGCCGAGGAGTTGCACACGCAACGGGACGCACGATGCGTAGATGCGCTTGTGGAGCAAATAGCCATACTGGAATCGGTAATAAAAATGCAGGCATTCGTCGAGCCACCGCCATTCGGGCATGCGGCGCACCCATTTTTCCAGGCCGGGACGCGCGACGATCGTCATGAACCACTTGTGCCACACGAAAATGCGGTGTTTGAACGCCGGGTCGAGATTCAGATAGGAACGCGAATAGATGTTGTCGAAGCCGCCGTTTTCCGAGGCAAGCAGGCCATGTTCGCGGCAGTAGGCGTGCGCCTGCGTGCCGGGATAGGGCTGGAACACCGACACGTCGGCGAAATCCGCGCCAATCCGGCGGTTCAGGCGAATTGTGTCGAGAATGTCCTCATCGGTCTCGCCGGGAATTCCGACCATGTTGAACGTGAACAGGCGCAGACCGGCTTCCCTGAAGCGGCGCGCGGCCTCGACAATTTCCTCATTCGACACGGCGCGGTTGAGCACCTCGTTTCGGATACGTTCATTGCCGCATTCAACCGCCATGCAGATCGCGTGGCAACCGGCCTGTTTCAACCGCCGGACGGCGTCGTCCGTCGCCATGCGCGGGTGCATGTAGCATGAGAACGGCAGCCCAACCTCCTTTGGAAAGCGGTCCGCGAATTTCGCCAGCCAGTCCTGCTCATAACCGAAAACATCGTCGTGAAAGCGCACGAAGGTCAGCGGATACCGCTCGCGCACGCTCCGGATTTCCCTTATTAGATATCCGACGCTTTTGGTGCGCATGATGCGGCCCTTGCCGACATACAGGCGGTTGTAGGCGCTGTTGAAACAATGCGCGCATCCGAACGGGCACCCGCGGCCCGCCATGAACGCCTTGATCGGACTGCGCGCCATGAACGGGCTTTTATCAAACACCAGTTCGCGGGCCGGAAACGGGAACGCGTCGAGATCCGGCGCCAAGTCCGCGAGCGGATTCTCGCGAATCGCGCCGTCCGGCATGCGGAACGCGAAATTCGGCACGTCATACATCGCATCCGCGCCGAAGCGGTCGAGGAAAAGAGGAAAGGCAAGGTCCGCTTCGCCCCGGCAGATCGCGTCAACGCCCTCTTCTTCGACAAGCGAAGGGATATAGGTCGGATGGGCGCCGCCAAACAACGTAAAGAACCGCAGCCGCCGCTTCAATTCGCGGTTGATGGCCAAATAGCGGTCTATTTCATTCGAGCAGACCGAATAGGCGACGATGTCCGGCGCGAATGCCTCCAATTCACGAATCGCCTGATCCGGCCGCCGTCCATACTCGACCAGCATTGCGTCGTGCCCGCGTTCGAACACCCAGCCCGCCACCTGCGGAATGGACAGCACGTCCACCACGCCCAAGCGGTCTATTACAAAAGCCACGCGAAGTTTGTGCATACTGTCTGCGCCTTGACACCGATTCTACTTGAACCGGTCTAATTTTTGCTCTCTGCGGTACGCGAATATACCATTGAATACGGCGGATGCGGATGCAGGAAACCATTTGTGTGCGCATTTTCTCAAAAAAACAAAATACACAACCTAGGAAAACCGGACAAATGAAACATGTGCTTGCGGCAATACTGGCATTCTCGGCGGTCCTTTCGACGCGCACTGCCATGGCGGACGACGTGCTGGTCCTGCGCGAAGGTTGGGCGCTCCAATCCTCGGCTTTGGTAACGGCTTCGGGCGAAGCGATTTCGGGCGAGGCTTTTTCCGTGGAAGGATGGCATGCGACGTCCGTACCGGCGACGCTACTGGCCGCGCTCGTGGCGGACGGCACGTATCCCGATCCGTATATCGGCGACAACATCACGAAGATTCCTGGTTACAAACCGGGATTGTGGCTCGTGATGGACGAAGACAGCCCATTCTATCCGTCGTGGTGGTACCGGACGTCGTTCGAGGTTCCGGCGTCGTGGACCGGCAAGCGGCTCACGCTGCATGTGGACGGGATCAATTATCGTGCGAACGTCTGGCTCAACGGCAAACGCATCGCGGACGACCAATCCACTGTCGGCATGTTCCGCCGGTTCGCGTTCGACGTGACGGACGGCTTGCGCGCCGGCGCGAAGAACGTCCTGGCGCTCGAAGTCACGGGGCCGGGGCATGTTCCCAAGAAGGCGTATCGCACGAAGCAAATCGAAGCGACGACCGGTTGGGACGATCACAATCCGCAGCCGCCGGACTTGAACACTGGTATTTGGCAAGATGTGTATATTACGGCAACAGGCCCGGTCGCGCTACGCGACCCATATACGGCAAGCAAACTGGAAGTCCCGTCGCTTGCGAAAGCGGATCTGACCCTGTCGGTTCGTGCGGTAAACCTGGCCCAAGCGCCGGTAAAGGCGGTTGTCCGGGCCGCCGTTGAATCCATCGCGATCGAACAGACGGTCGAGTTGACCGCGGGTGAATCGCGTGAAATCGTGTTCGCGCCGGAACAGTTTGCGGCGCTTCGTCTCGAAAAACCGCGCGTGTGGTGGCCGAACGACCTCGGCCCGCAGGAATTGTACACGGCGCATTGGTCCGTTTCGGTTGGTGGCCGGGAATCCGATGCCGTCGAAACGCGTTTCGGCATCCGCGAGGCGACGACCTATATCAACGAGGAGGGTTGGCGCGGCTATCGCGTGAACGGACGCAACGTGCTGATTCGCGGCGGAGCATGGATGACGGCCGACATGCTCCTGCGTCTCCCGCGCGGACGTTATGAAGCGCTGGTGCGGTATGCCCGCGAGGGTCATCTCAACATGCTGCGATCCGAGGGGTTCTCGATTCGCGAAACGAAGGATTTTTACGATCTTTGCGACGAGTACGGGATTATGGTCACGCAACAATTGTTCGGGCGCAGTATTCCCGACGAACCGCTGGCCGTTGCTTGCATTGAAGACACGCTCCTGCGGATCCGCAACCATCCGAGCCTCGTCCATTTTCTCGGCCACGACGAGACCTTTCCCACGAAAACGCTCGACGAGGCCTATCGCGGCCTGATTCAACGGCTCACGCCGGACCGGACCTATCAGCCGCATTCCGGTGCGTTCGACGTGGACGAGCGATTCGAGACCGGCGGCACGCGGACCGGCAGCCTGCTGCTCTGGACCTACGCCTCGCCCGCCCAATATTACCTGAGCAAGGAAACCGGCGCGTGGGGGTTCGCACAGTCCGGCGGCGTCGGGGGCATTGTCGCACCGATGGAAAGCATCCGCCGCATGTTGCCCGGCGACGCTTTGTGGCCGTTGTGGACGAAAGCCGCCTCGCTGCACACCGTCACGCAGGGCGGCACCTATTTCGGGCCCGTGGTCAAGGCCGTGAATGACCGCTATGGCGAGCCGGACGGCATCGAGGCATTCGTCCGCAAGGCCGAAGCGCTCAATTACGAGTGCGCACGGGCCATGTTCGAAGCATACGCGCGCAACAAGTATTCCGCGACCGGCATTACGACATGGAAGTACGATGCCGCATGGCCCGCCATGATGACGTGGCACTATGTGGACTGGTATCTGCTCGCCACGGCGGGATACTACGGGGCAAAGAAGGCCTGCGAACCGCTGCATATCCAGTATTCCTACGACGACGCATCCGTCTGGGTCGTGAACACGCGCGGCGAGGCCGTGAAGGATCTTGCCGCGGCGGCCGTCGTTTATGACTTGGACGGCAGGGAACTCGGACGTCAATCTGCGGAGGTCGAGGTCGGCCCCGACGGCAAGACGCAGGCGTTTGTCCTCGATGTGCCCGCAAACGTTCCGCCGGCCTATTTTGTGCGTCTCGCGTTGAACGCGTCCGACGGCGCGCCGGTCTCGGACAATTTCTATTGGCTTTCGACGACGCGCGACGTGCCTGGGCCGCTCGACACGCCCTTCCTGCGCGCGAAAAGCGTGGCCGATTACAAGGCGCTCAACGGACTTAGGCCGGTGATGGTAAGAACAACGTTGCGATGCGCCGGAACTCATCCCGAAGAAACCGCCGAAGTGACGATCGAAAACACGGGCGATGCGCCGGCTTTCCTGATGCGCCTTGCCATCCGGGCCGATGGGAACGCTCCAGAAATAGCGCCGGCTTACTGGGAAGACAACTACATCACGTTGCTGCCCCGCGCCTCGCGCACGCTGAAGGTCCGTTTTGCTCCTCCGGAAGGATTCGATCCGGCCAAGGCCACCGTTACGGCTTCGGGCTGGAACACCCGATAAGACGGCCGCGGGCCTCGTCCGCCATACCGGCGAGAAATTGCAAGGTTCTTCCATTCCGACGGGCGGTTTTGTGCTCGTGCGTGTAATCGTAATCGAAACAAGGACTGACGGTAAAGAGTTATTGGAAACTCCCGTTTGATTTTGTTTCGTTCGATTCGGTGGAATTACGATCGAAATCATGCGCGCGATAATGCGCACGATAAGGCGCACGATGACGAGTACGATCACGAAGAGAAACTGGGTTTTGGCGCTAAGCACGTTGGATGCATTCGCCCTGAACAAGGGTGGTGGCGAAGTGTGTTTTCGGGGTAGAATCGTCGCATGACTTACGGATCGTCAATCGGGCTGCTGCTGGGCAATATCATCCATGCGGCAGATGTTTTTTGGGCGCGCCGGCTGCACAGACGTCCTCATTTTCTTCCGGTACTACTTTTGTTTGTCACATGGCAGTGCAACAGGCGCTGTTCGATGTGCGGGGTGAGCCGGATTCCATCTCCTTTGAGCGAACCGGAACTGTCTCTGGAGGAATATGTTGCGGTTTTTCGATCGGCCCGCCGCCTTGGAACCCGCCTGATGCTGGTTTCGGGCGGTGAGGCACTGACGCGGGGCGCCATGCTTTTCGATCTGATAGCCTCGGCCCGAGAACATGGCATCGCCACCCATCTCTGCACGAATGGCGGCCTCGTGACGGACGAAACCGCCGAACGGCTTCAGGAATGCGGCACGCAGAGCATCTCCGTTTCGCTGGAAAGTCCGGAGCCGGCTGTCAATGATCGTATCCGGGGCGCGGGATCGTATATCCAGGCCATCGAGGCGCTGAGCCGCTTTCGCCGCTTGGCGCCCCGGATACATCTGGGCGTCAACTGCACGATTACGGCGCTTAATTTCCGAGGAGTGGCATCCATGATCCCCTTTGCCGAATCACTGGGTGTCCACCAGATCAAGTTCGCTCCCGTCCATGTGAACCTGTTGCATCAGCACAAAGAAAAGGGGGATTTTGGCGAACTGTTGTTTCAGGAGTCGCAATTGCCCGAACTTCGGGCGGAGATGCGCGCGTTGTCCGCAGCCGTCCGAAAGACGCGATTACTGGCGACATCCCCGTATTTCATCAATCAGATTCCCGACTCACTGTGGAATCGTCGTCTGACGATGTGTTTTGCCGGTTACTCTGCCTGCGCGATGGACCCCTACGGCTATATCAGCCCTTGCCCGGATATCGCCACGTCATTGTCCGTGCGGAAGCGTCCGCTTGACGCATGGTGGCGAAGCGAGGAATTCGACGTGTTGCGCCACCGGGTGGATGCCTGCGATTGCCGGTGTTGGGATGCCTTGTTCGCCGAGATGAGCCTGCGGTTGGGCGATCATTCCCTGTGGGATGGTTTATGGCGCACGTTGCGATCATTCACGTTCTACTACGGAAAGCCACGGTCATGATCCCGCGACGTTGGGTCAATCTCGATTCTTGCTTGCTTCGCGACATCCGCGATTGGATGCAAACGCCGTTGACGTCCGACAAATCGGAGGTTCGGGAATGGGAGCGGCGTTTCGCGGAATATGTGGGCATGCCGGATGCCGCCGCCCTCCATTCGGGCCGCCGCGCCCTTATGCTGATAGTCGAGCATATGGGCTTGCGGCGCGGAGACGAAATGATCGTGCCTGCCTACACATTTGGCGAGATTCTGCATCCGATCCAGGCGCTGGGTATCCGGTTGATCCCCGCAGACATCGATCCGGTGACGCTGAACGCCACACCGGAATCCATCTCGGTGCGCATCACTTCCCGAACGCGCGCTATCTTGGCGCTCCATGTGTTTGGTGTGCCCTGCCGCATTGCCGAAATTACGGACATGGCCGCGTCGCGGGGCATCGGAGTCGTGGAGGATTGCGCCCACGCGCTGGGATCGTCCGTTGCCGGCAGGCCTGTGGGTACGTTCGGGGAGGCCGCCCTGTTCAGTTTCGAGATGACGAAACCGGTGAATACTTTCGGCGGCGGCATGCTGGTTGGTCGTGATCCGATGCTTCTGGATCGTGCGCGGGCTGCGAACGACGTCGAACCCTTGTCGCATGCGGCGCTGTTCCGAAAAATACGCGCCACGCAATTCGAACAGTTCCTGTTTCGCAGCCGGCTTGCGTTCCCGTTGTTGTATCTGTTGTCAACTCCGTCGTGGCGGGACGCCATGAACCGACTGTACCGGCGTTCCCAAGAAGCGCACCGGAGCCATGAGAGATATTCGTCCGTTCGGGCTCGTCTGGGTTTGCGCGAGTTGGAAACCTTGGAAGAACGGCTCCAATGGCGGAGGCGGCGGGCCGCGCAATACCGGCAGATGTTGCGGGACGATATTCGCTGCCAACAGGTTTCCGACGGACTCGAAACCACTCACTACTTTTTCGTGGCCATCCTGCCGCGTGATGCGGCCGCCGTGCGCCGCCGTCTACTGTTCAAAGGGATAGACGCCGGAGTGGAAGAGGAAATCATGGACAATTGCGCCGCCATGCTCGGATACCCCGATTGTCCGAACGTGGATTATGTCTTTCGGCGGGCGATTGCGTTGCCGATGTACGACGGGATTACGGAAGACGCCGTGTCCCGTGTAGCGGAGGCCGTGAACGCAAGCATCTGAGCAGCCACTATTCACCCGGATTTCGTTCAGTAACACGCTCGACCAGAAAGAGCGGACGCCGCCGCACTTCGTCATAGATTAGACTGATGTACTCACCCAAGACGCCTATGCCCAGCAGATTGATTCCACCGAAAGCGGCTATGAGAAAAGCGACAAGCGCCCATGTAACCGGGAGCGTTCCCAGCGCATACAGCACAACGCTCAGAAGAACCACCACGCATGCCATGGCCATGGCCGCCATGCCCGCCAGTCGAAAAACAAACAGGGGCGCAAAGGAAAACGAGAAAAACGCCATGAGGGCCAGATCCCATAAACCCCGCAATCCCATTCGACTCTTGCCGTGTCCCCTTGGACGCCGCTCGACGGGTATGCCGATCTGATTGAATCCAACCCAGCACCGCAGACCGGGAATATACCGGTTGCGTTCGGGCAGGGCGTTGATGGCGCTGACCACGCGCTGGTCCAAAAGGGCGAAAATTCCGCTGTCCAACGGCAGGGAAAGTTGCGACATGTAACGCAGGGATCGGTAAAAACACCATGTCAGAAGGCGAAAGATCGTGGAATCCTTCCGGGAGGAACGGACGGCGTACACGACGTCATATCCTTCGCGCCACCGTTCCAGAAAGGCGGAAAAGACCCCGGGATCGTCCTGCATGTCGGCATCCATCAAAATGACGACATTGCCTTTGGCGTATTGCAAGGCCGCGGACGCCGCCGCGCAGAATCCAAAATTGCGCGACAGGTGAATCACGCGTAACTCACCGGGATATTGGGTGGCCAACGCGTCCAGTTTATCTCCGGTTCCGTCGAAGGATCCGTCATTTACCAGCACGATCTCGGTATTCGCCGATAATCTGAGCGCCGCCAGATGACGGCGCACTTCCTCGACGAAGACGTCTATGCCTGCAGCCTCATTGAATACCGGCACGGCTACTGACAAGCACTGATTGGGCTGGAGTTCTCGCATGCGGTTCTCATTCCTTGTCGGCCATTATCGTGTCGCGACGAAACCAAGTCAAATTGTCGTGTTGCCTGTTTTGTTCATATTCCTGCGGCTATGGTATTCTGACGCCTATTGCAACGATCCACCATGCGGAACAGCGTTGGAACTCCGTGGGCGCGTTTGTGATCCAATATCCAAGCGCCTTGTAACGAATAACGAGGTACGATGCGGCGGATTATCAGCGGTAGTTTGAAAATCATCGTAACGGGCGGATTGTTTCTGCTGTTGTTTCGCCCGCAGACCTTTGGGCTGAGGCCCGACCAGTTCGGCGGCGTGACTCCCATGGCCTTGTTGGAGGAGATACGCGCGGCGGATGCCTCGAACCTTGCGGTCTGGCTCCTGCTGGCGGTCGTCATCAAACTTTCCGGGATGTTGGCCGGCATTGCGCGATGGCAATTGCTGTTGAAGGGGCAGGGGCTGTACATGCCGTTCTGGTATATGACGCAGAGCTGGTTCGTCGGGCGCATGTTCGGCATTTTCATGCCGGGCACGATCGGACTGGACGGCTACCGGCTCTATGATTCGTCGCTTTACACCAAGGAACCTCTCAAATGCACCACGCTGATCGCCGTTGAGAAACTCATCGGTTTCATTTCACTGACGTTTCTCGTGTTTCTGACGTTTCCGCTTGGATTTCGCCTGCTCAAGATCAACGTGGCTATTTTGGGGGTCATTCTCTTCGTGCTGGGCGTGTTCGTTCTGGCCACATTCCTGCTGCTCCTCAACCCGCGCGTGATCCAAGTGATCGTGTCGGTTGTCCCCGCGCCGGGCGCCGTCCGCCGCATGGTGGACAAACTGGGCGCGTCCATTACGGCCTACAGCGGCCAGCGCCTGTTGTTGCTGGCGGCGGTCGTGTGCGGCCTGTGGGTGCATTTCGCGACGTGCCTGATGTATTTCTGCACCATGACCGCCCTGCGAGCCCCGAACACGGGCCTGCTCGACGTTCTGTTCGCCAGCCCGATCATGATTTATGGGACTGTTATCGGGCCGTCCGTCGGCGGTGAAGGCATTCGCGAAATCGTGTTCGCCACCCTGCTGGGCGGCAAGAGCGGCGTCAGCGCGGCCGTCCTTTTCAGCCATCTGGGCTGGTGGGTCGGCGATGTCGTGCCGTTTCTGATTGGGTTGCCGATTTTTCTGATACGGTCGCGCCCCGGACGCGCCCAATTGCAGGCGGAACTGGCCGAGGCCCGGAAGCAGGCCCCGGAAGACACGCATGTACGGCTAACTCCGTGGGCCATTGTCGAATACCGCCGCAATCTCATCAACTGCCTGATTGCCGGAATTGCGGCGGGGCTTGTTACGGGGGGACTGGGCGGCATAGGCGAGGCGGCGTGGTTTTTTTCTCGCCTGTCCGGTCTTGCCGAAGGGTCTGCCTTCTGGTGGGGACCGGCCGTATACGGCCTTGTGTTTGCGGCAGTGGGCGCGGGCGTAGCCGGCGCGCTTGCCTTCCTTTATTTGTTGATAGACAAATTTCCGCCCCTCTACGCGACTTTCGGACTTGCGATGGCCGGAACGTCCGGGCTTGCGGGAGTGGTCGCGATCTGGCGTTATATGCGCGATGTGTTGATTGGTCATGTCCCCAACCTTTCAACGCTTGCGCCCCTGCTGGCCGCCATCGCCTCGGCGGCGCTGTTCGCGGGACTGGCGGGCGCTCTGTTTCACGGCGTCGTGTTGCGCGGACGCTGGCGTCTATTGATCGCATCGGTAATGGCGTGGGGCCTGATTGTCGGCGGCGGTTCGCTCTATGCCGTTTTGGGGATGAGGCATCCTGCCCTGCCCGCGTTCAGTCCCCCCGCGCATTCGTCCGGTCCGAACATTGTATTGATCGTTGTGGACGCGCTGCGGGCGGACGGCTTGTCCGTGTACAATCCTCAAGCGAAGGCCCATACGCCGCAACTGAACGCATTCGCCAAAGATTGCGTGGTGTTCAATCATTGGTTCACGCAGGCGCCATGGACGAAGCCCGCGTTTGCCTCGATATTCACCGGGCGCTACCCGGAATCGCACACGGCCACCACCAAGATTTCAATGTTGCCCCAAGGCATAGGCGCCTTTCCGGAGAATCTGCGGAACGCCGGATATTACACGAAAGGCTTCGCAAACAATCCCCACATCATGTCGCCGTTTCATTTCGACCAAGGTTTCTGCGACTATGTTGACTTGAAGCCGCGTCTGTATTTTTATGCGGGACCGTCCGCCGCGAAACTGGCCGTATACGAAGTGCTTCGGCACGCGTGGCACGCGTTGGCCTCGAAAGTCTACAAGCGCATGAATGTGCGGGATTTCTATCAGCCCGCCGAGGACGTCACGGACGAGGCGTTGGCATGGATTGAAAGTCCCGAATGTCCAAAAAACGCGCCGTTCTTCCTCTTCCTGCATTACATGGACCCGCACGATCCCTTCATGGACCATGCCAAACCGGGTGTTGGTTATGCGCGCGTGCGCATGGAACACCCCGATCCGGACACGTTTTTGGAACCGATGAAGGAGGCATACGACAGCGAAATCGCTTATATGGACATTCATCTGGGCCGGCTGTTCGACGGTCTCAGACGGTATGGCCTGTACGACAACACAATCGTTCTGTTTACCTCGGATCATGGCGAGGAATTTTTTGAACATCGCGGATGGTGGCATGGGCAGACCCTGTTCGATGAATTGCTTCATGTGCCGTGCCTGATCAAATTGCCGCGATCGGCCCATGCCGGCGAGCGAAACACGGGGCTGGGCCGCCATGTGGACATTGCGCCGACGCTCCTGCAACTGGCGGGCGCCCCGCCTTTGGCCACGGCGGCCGGGCAGGCTGTCATGGGGCCGGACGGCGCTTTTGCCAATGCCGGCATTGCGTTTGTTTATGCGGAGAACGACTTCGAAAACAATGTTCTGCAAGGTATTCGGACCTTGGACAAGAAGGTCATTCATTCCAATCCGGACAATCCCCGCCGGCAACCGCCGGTCTCCTGTTACGATCTCCGGGCGGATCCCGGCGAGCAGCACAACTTGGCCGCTTCGGGCGCTCCGTGCGATCCGGGGCTCGAAAAGGCGCTGACCGACCTGCGCGCCTTTTCCCGCGGGCAGGGAACCCAGCCGGCCTTGGCGGGCCCACTGACCGAAGAACAAAGAAGCCAATTGGAGGGCTTGGGTTACCTGGGCGGGAAGTGAGGTCCTTTGTCCCCAAATTGATGTGAAACCCGGCCGGGATGGGTGTTGTGTTGATGGGCTTTGTCGTATAGATTTCCGACCCAACGTGGGCGATTGGCGCGGCTCGGCGGCGCAGGGTATAATGCCGCTTCGTTTTTCATTGGAACAGGTTGCGGCAGAAGGGAGATTGTTCGATGGCACAGATGGTTCCGGGCGCATATGCCTATTTCAACGGCGGGTATGTTCCCATCGAGGAGGCCAAAATCAGCATCATGACCCATGCCCTCAATTACGGCACGGGCTTGTTCGAGGGCATTCGCGGGTACTATGTAAAGGAAGAGGACAACATTCTTGTTTTCCGACTCAAGGAACACGTGGACCGCATGGTGCGCAATTTCAATGTCCTCTGCATGGAAGTGCCCGAAGACGCGGAACAAATAGGGGAAATCTGCCTTGAGGTGGTGCGGCGAAGCGGTTTCCGTGAAGGGGTCTACATCCGCCCGATCTGTTACAAGAGCGAACTTTCGCTCGGGCCGAAACTTCGCGGAGTCGAAAGCAGTTTCTGTTGTTACACGATTAAACTGGGCGATTACTGCGACATCGAGTCGGGATTGAATGTGGCCGTTTCGTCATGGCGGCGCCTTTCCGACAACGCGATTCCCTCGCGTGTGAAGGCGACGGGCAGTTACCTAAATTCGTCGCTCGCGGCCACGGAAGCGAAACAGTCGGGATTCGACGAGGCCATTTTCCTGCGCGAGGACGGCACGGTGGCGGAGGGAAGCGCGATGAACCTGTTCATGGTGTTGAACGGTCAGATCGTCACGACGCCTCCCACCGCCGACATCCTTGTCGGCATTACGCGCAATACGATCATTGAACTGGCGCGCGAGGAACTCGGGCTCGAGGTGATCGAGCGCCCCATCGCGCGGACGGAACTCTATGTCTGCGACGAGCTCTTTTTCTCGGGCACGGGCGCCCAGGTGGCCCCGGTCCGCTCCGTGGATCGCCGTATCCTCGGTTCGGGCACGCCGGGAGCAATTACGAAACAACTGCAAACATTGTATTTCGACGTCGTTCAGGGCCGGGTGCCCAAGTATCGCAAGTGGTGCACGCCGGTTTATTGACGGGCCGGACTTTTTGTTTCTAGCCGTGGAGCGTGTATGCTATGCCCGTTTCGTGGCATTTGGGAAATGGTGGAATATGGGAACCGGGAGAGTGTGGACATGAACCAGTATCAGATTCTGCTTGATCCGGCGAAGCTGCCGGATGCGTGGTACAACATCAACCCCGACTTGCCGGCGCCGTTGCCGCCGCCGCTTCATCCGGGCACGTTGCAGCCGTTGAAGCCGGAGGATTTGGCGGCGTTGTTCCCGCCGGGACTCATCGAACAGGAGGCGTCCATGGCGCCGATGATCTCGATACCCGGCGAGGTCATGGATGCCTACCGCATGTGGCGGCCGACTCCTTTGCGCCGCGCCTACCGGCTGGAAAAGGCCTTGGACACGCCGGCGAAGATTTTCTACAAAAATGAAAGCACCAGCCCGGCCGGGAGCCACAAACTGAACACTTCGATCGCGCAGGCGTATTACAACAAGGTTGCCGGCATTACCGAACTGACCACCGAGACCGGCGCCGGCCAATGGGGCACCGCCCTTTCGATCGCCTGCGCGGCGTTTGGCATGAAATGCACCGTGTTCATGGTGCGCGTCAGTTTCACGCAGAAACCCTACCGCCGCACGCTCATGCAGACCTTCGGCGCCAAAGTCGTGTCGAGTCCCAGCGACGAGACCGAATACGGGCGCAAGGTGCTCGCGGAAATGCCGGACACGACCGGCAGTCTGGGCATCGCCATCTCGGAAGCCATCGAAGTCGCGGCCAAGAGCGGCGGGAGCATCAAGTACAGCCTCGGCAGCGTGCTGAACCACGTGCTCCTGCATCAAACCATCATCGGCGAAGAAGCAAAACTCCAAATGGATAGCGTGGGCGAGTATCCGGACGTGGTCATTGGATGCTGCGGCGGCGGATCGAACTTTGCCGGCCTTGCGTTCCCGTTCGCGCCGGACAAGATTCGCAAGGGAAAGAATATTGATTTCATCGCGGTCGAGCCGAAAGCCTGCCCGACCCTGACGCGCGGCATCTACGCTTACGACTTCGGCGACACCGGCCAGATGACGCCGCTGCTCAAGCAGTACACCCTGGGCCACGATTTCGTGCCGTCCGGGATCCACGCCGGCGGACTGCGCTATCACGGCGTGGCGTCGCAACTGGCGCTGCTGTGCAAGGAAGGCGTCATGCGCGCCGTGGCGTGCCACCAGAACGAATGCTTCGAGGCCGCCTCGCTCTTCGCGCGATGCGAGAGCATCGTGCCGGCCCCGGAATCGTCGCACGCCATTCGCGTTGCGATTGACGAGGCGATCAAGTGCCGGGAATCCGGCGAAAAGAAGACAATCCTCTTCAATCTCAGCGGCCACGGCCATTTCGACATGACCGCGTACGACGCCTATTTCAACGGCAAACTCGAGGATTTCGAATTGGATCAAAGCGCCATTGACGCCGCCGAGGCGCGCATTCCAAAAGTGTGAACAAACCCATCGAAACCAAAGGCAGGAGACGCCCGGCCGGGCGTCTCCTCTTCATTCCGGAGGAGAAGCGTTGGCTATCGTGGACACGCCCTGGGTGGACGGACTGACAATCGGCGAGGCGCTGTATCGAACCGTTCGCGATCATGGTTCGCGGGATGCCGTGGTCTTTCCGCGCCTGAACTTGCGCTGGTCCTACGACGAGTTTTTTGATCGCGTGAAACAAACGGCGCGCGCGTTCATGGCCTTAGACATCGAGGCCGGCGATCACATCGGCATCTGGAGCACCAACTGGCCGGAATGGATTCTCGCGCAATTCGCCAGCGCGCACATCGGGGCCGTGCTGGTCAACGTGAATCCGGCGTATCGCGTGCATGAAATGGAATTCATCCTCGGCGCCGCGGATATCAAATTGCTTCTGTTGACGGATGCCTTCAAGCACAGCAACTACGAGGACATGATCGCCTCGCTGATTCCCGAACTTGAAACCGCACCGTTCGGCAAGCCGCTGGCGTTGGAACGTTTCCCTTCCTTGCGGCAGGTTGTCGGCATCAAGGCCGCGCCGTCCAAGCCGGGGATCTGGCCATGGGAAGAATTCACGGCCCAAGCGCGCCGGATTCCCGAGTCGGATATGGCCCGGCGCGCCGCCGCGTGCAATTTTCAGATGCCGGCCAATATCCAGTATACCTCCGGCACCACCGGCCAGCCCAAAGGCGCCGTGTTGACCCACCGCAACCTCCTGATGAACGCGTTTCATGTCGGGGGCCGGCAACGGATGGGCAGCGCGGACCGCCTGTGCATTCCGGTGCCGTTTTACCACTGCTTCGGCTGCGTGATGGGCACGCTCATGTGCGCCGTCCATGGCGCGGCCATGATTGTTCCGGCGGAGTCCTTCGAGCCGGAATCGGTGCTCGACGCGGTCGAGAAAGAACGCTGTACGGCGCTGTACGGCGTGCCTACGATGTTCAACGCCGAACTGAACCACCCCGACTTCGACCAGTACGACCTCTCGACTTTGCGCACGGGAATCATGGCCGGCAGCCCGTGTCCCATTGAATTGATGAAACAGGTCACGCAGTTCATGCACCTCTCCGAGTTGACCATCGCCTACGGCCTGACGGAATCGTCGCCGGTAATCACCCAGTCGGAAACGTCGGAGCCCATCGAGGTCCGGGTGAGCACCGTGGGCACGGTCCTGCCGGGGGTCGAAGTCCGCATCGTGGACCCGAAAACGCTAAACGACATGCCCGACGGCGAACCGGGCGAACTCTGGTCGCGCGGACACGGCACGATGCTCGGCTACTACAAGGATCCCGATGCGACCGCCAAGGTCGTCACGCCCGACGGATGGCTGCGCACGGGCGATCTTGCCGTGCGGACCCCTTCGGGCCATTACCGCATCACCGGGCGCATCAAGGACATGATCATCCGGGGCGGCGAAAACATCTATCCGCGTGAAATCGAGGAATTCCTGCTCACGCATCCGAAGATTTACGACGCGCAAATCGTCGGCGTGCCGGACGTGCATTACGGCGAGCAGGTGTCCGCATGGATCATTCCGAAGGATCCGTCGCTGACGGAGGAAGAAATCCGCGCCTTTTGCAAGGGCAACATCGCCCACTATAAAATCCCGCACTATATCGAATTCGTGCGGGAATTTCCGTTGACGGTTTCCGGCAAGATCCAGAAGTTCAAACTGCGCGAAGCCGGCATCGAGCGTTTCCATTTGCAACAGGCCGCCGGAACCGAAACGGCATAGCAAAACGGGGAGGAGGCCGTTATGGCGCGTGTTCGCTGGCAGGTTCTATTGGCCCTGTCGGGCCTGTTGTTTCTTTCGCCGCTTGTCGCGATCCGACCGGTTCGCGCGGAAAGCGTCATGCTGCCGATGCGCGACGGCGTCCGGTTGGCCACGGATTATTTCCTGCCCGAAGACGCGCAACCCCCGTTTCCCGCGATCGTCACGCGCACATACTATGGCCGTGCGACAAAGTACACCGATGCGATCGTCCAGCGATTCGCGAAACGCGGCTATGCCTATGTCATCCAGGACGTCCGCGGGCGCGGCGGCAGCGAGGGCAGGGACATGGCCTTCGATGACGACGGCTGGGGCGAACGGCAGGACGGCGCGGATACGATTGCGTGGGTGGCCCAACAGCCGTGGTGCAACGGCCGAATCGGCACATGGGGCGGTTCGGCGCTGGGCATCGTCCAGGTGTTCATGGCGCCCGTGACGGACCGCGTAGCCGGCCAGGCGATTTCCGTGGCCTGCTCGGATTTCTACCAGCAAATCGCTTACCAGGGCGGCGTGTTCCGCAAGGCGCTGTGCGAGGATTGGCTCAAGATGCAGAAGAGCGAGCACGTACTCGAAGTCTGGCACGCCCATCCCACATACGACGCTTTCTGGGAACGCCACAACGTCGAGCCGGTCGCGGACCGCGTCACGGCGCCCGCCGTGCACATCGGCGGCTGGTGGGACATCTTTTGCCAGGGAACCATCAACAACTTCGTCACGCGCCAGCACAACGGCGGTCCCGGCGCGAAGGGCCGCCAAAAACTCATCATGGGCGCGTGGCTGCACGGTCCCAAGGCGGATCCCGGCGACCTCGTGCTGAAACCCAATTTCGGTTTCGATGTGGGAAAGTACGAGGACCGGTTTCTCGATCATTACGTCAAGGGGGAAGCCAACGGGATTGACGCCGAGCCGCCCGTCAACTATTACACGCTCGGCGACGTGATCGAACCGAACGCGCCCGGCAACGAGTGGCGCACCGCGCAGGATTGGCCGCCTTTCCCGACCGTCGAAACCGCGTACTACCTCCATGCGGACAAGTCGTTGTCCACCGAACCCGCCGCCGGCGGCGAATCCCTTGCATTCACCTACGATCCCGCGAATCCGTGCCCCACGCACGGCGGCGCGGAATTGACCCTGCCGCCCGGTCCCTACGATCAACGCGAACTGGCCGCGCGCCCCGACGTGCTGGTGTTCCAAACGGCGCCGCTCGATGCGCCCATCGAGATCACCGGCAATGTGAAGGCGCGCCTGTACGTCTCGACCGACGCGCCCGACACCGATTTCACGGCCAAATTCATTGATATCTATCCCGATGGACGGCAGATCCTCATGCTCGACAATATTCGCCGCCTCAAATTCTGGAAAGGCTATGCAAAGGCCGAACCCGTCACGCCCGGCACGGTCGTCCCGCTTGAAATAGACCTGTGGACCATCAGCCTGATTGTGAATAAAGGCCATCGCATCGGCCTGCACGTCTCCAGCAGCAACTACCGCCGATTCGAAAAAAACCCCAATACCGGCGAGGACTTTCCCGGTGCGGAACTGCGTATCGCGCGCAACAGCGTCCACATGGGCGAAGCGCACCCCAGCGCGCTGCTGCTGCCCATCCGGTAATTCCGAATAGCGGGATTATTTCCGGAATTTCAGAAGGCGTTTGAGCACTTTGCCCGTCGCGCCGATGGGAAGCGAATCCATGAATTCGACCTGTCGGGGATAGGCAAAGGCGGCCACCCGGTCGCGGGCCCATGCGACGAGTTCGTCCGCGGTGCATTGCGCGCCTTCCTTGAGGACCACGCATGCCTTGACTTCCTCGCCGTATCGTTCGTCGGGAACGCCGATCACAGCGCAGTTGGCGACGGCCGGATGGGTCATCAGTACGTTTTCGATCTGCGCGGAATAGACCTTGTAGCCTCCGCGATTGATCATGTCCTTGCTGCGTCCCACGAGGCACAGTCCTCCGCCGGCATCCTGGCGGGCCAGGTCGCCCGTGTGAAACCAGCCACCCGCCAGCGCCTGCCGTGTCGCCTCGTCGTCGTTGTAATACCGTTTCATGCAGGTGGGACTGCGGACAATAATTTCGCCCACTTCCCCGGGCGGCACATCGTTCATCTTGTCGTCCACCAGGCGAATCTGTACCCCGCCGACGGGGCGTCCGATGGCGCCGGGTGTATCGTTGGCCGTATACCGATCCACCGTGGCAAGGATGATTTCCGTGGCGCCGTAGCCTATGCGAATGTCCACGCCGAGTCTTTCCTCGAAAAACCGGTGTACGGCGGGCGAAAGCGCGGCGCCGCCCGAGATGCACAGCCGCCACTGTCCCGCAATCGCATCCAAGGCGATGCCCGATGATTCTACCGTCTCATAAAGGCGATGCAGCATGGGCCCCACGCCGTGAAAGACGGTCACGCGTTCGCGGGCCATGGCGCGCCAGACGTCCTCGGGGCTGAACCGGGGCATGATGACAATCGTCGATCCGGTCAGAAACGTCGTGAGCAGTATCGAGCAGCGGAAGGCGCCGAAGAGGGGAACCGCGGAAAGGCCCACATCGTCATGCCGGATGCCGTGTTCGTGTCGCACAAGGACGGCGCTCAGGTATTCGCCGGCATGGGAATGCTCGGCGCCCTTGGGGACTCCCGTGGTGCCCGATGTAAACGTAATCGAACAACTCGCGTCGTTCGGCAGATCCACCGACTCGAAAACATCCGGTTGGCCGTGATGCAGGTCGCGCCACGATCGGCATTCGGACAGTACGGAAAGACCCTGCGGATCGTCGGGTATCGCCCGAAACTCCCTGCATCCGGGCGTGGCTTGGAATGCGTCGAACCCATGGCGGCCAAGGGGGGAATCGGGCGTGCCCTCATGGCATAAATAAACCACGGCCTCGGAATCGCGGAGTTGCTGCGCGATTTCATCCCGCTTGAGCAGGGGGTTGAGCGGCACGGCCACCGCGCCCGTTTTGAGTATGGCAAAATAAGAAATCGCAAATTCGCCACGCGATGGACACGTGAGCGCGACTTTGTCGCCGGGCTTCACGCCAAGGCCAACAAGCCCATGGGCCAGCCGGCTCGCCATCCGATCCAGTTCCGCATAGGAAAGACGGGCCGGGCCGCATATCAGGGCCGTGCGGTCCGGGAAAAGGCGCGCCGAACTTTCAATCAGTGTCGCAACATTCATCGGACAGTTCCTTTCCATAGTGTTGGGGGCCGGGAATCGCGCCGGCCCCACAGGGCAGGGCAACAAAACCCGTATAGCAGCCTGTGGCGCCGAATTCCGATTCGGCACGGTCTTTGGCCAATTGGCCGAATCGGAATTCGGCGTTACGATTTCGAAGGCTCGAATACCTTCACATCTCCAAAGACATGTTACAAAAAGCATGCGGCCGTCCACACTATGCCGCCTGGCGGGGCATGTACGCGAATCGTTTTTGCCGGCGTTGGAACGGTATGCTAACGACATGGTGCGATAGGCGCACGGGATCCGACATATAAAACTGTAAAGGTTTCGGGAGGTGACTCATGCGAATCGAAGGCAATGCGTTTTTGGTTACGGGAGGCAGTTCGGGACTGGGCGAGGCAGTGGTGCGCATGCTGGTTGAGTCGGGCGGCAGGGCCGTTATCGCCGATATTGACGCGGAGAAAGGCAAGGCCGTCGTTGAAAGCATCGGGGCGGCCGTCCGCTATGTCCATTGCGACGTGGCCGACGAGGCCGATGCCAACGCCGCGGTCAATGCGGCCCTGGACGGTTTCGGCAATCTGCGCGGTCTGATTGGGTGCGCGGGCGTGCCGTTGGTGCAGCGGGTTGTCGGACGCAAGGGTCCGCATTCGCTGGAAGATTTTACGCGATTGATACAGATCAACCTCATCGGGACCTTCAACGTGCTGCGTTTGGCGGCGGCCGCGATGATTCGGCAGGAACCCATGGAAACAGGCGAGCGGGGCGTTATTGTCAATACGTCGTCCACGGGCGCGTTCGAGGGCCAGATCGGACAAGCCGCCGATGCGGCGGCCAAGGGCGGCATCAACAGCATGACCCTGCCGATTGCGCGCGAGTTGGGCAGTTGGGGCATTCGGGTCGTGACGATTGCGCCGGGCATGTTCGACACGCCGATGATGAACCTGCTGCCCAATGGACTGCGCGCCGCGTTGGGGGCCCAGGTCCCGTTTCCTTCCCGGTTCGGAATGCCCGCCGAATTTGCCGCGCTGGCGCGACACGTCATCGAAAACGAGATGATCAACGGTGAAATTATTCGCTTGGACGGCGCCCAGCGCATGGGACCGAGAATTTGAAGCACGTTGGGCCGCGCCTTGGGCGGGCAAGGGCCGTTTGAAAGATCCCGCGTTTCTTTGATAGAGTGCCAGCCCTTGGCCGCAACCGATGTGGAAAATGGTGTGAATACGATCGCGATTGATAGTGAACGATGTAAGGGGTGTTACCTTTGCATGGAGGTGTGCCCGCGGAATTGCATCGAGCAAAGCGGCGCTCCGAATGCCGCCGGTTATTATCCGGCGCGGTTTATCGAGGATTCGGAATGCCTTGCGTGTGCGCTGTGCGGGCTGGTATGTCCGGACGTGGCCATTACCGTGCTGCGCGATGTGGATGAACCGGCCCCGGCCGCAGCGTCTGCCGAAGTGAAAGGATAGGCGCTCGTGGCCGATCGTCCAGGTAAACGCGTTCTTCAGAAGGGCAATGTGGCCATGGCCGAAGGGGCCGTGCAGGCGGGATGCCGGTGCTATTTCGGATATCCCATCACGCCGCAGAACGAAGTGCCGGAATATTTGTCCAAGCGCCTGCCGGAAGTCGGCGGCACGTTTCTGCAGGCCGAAAGCGAGGTCGCCAGCATCAACATGGTCTACGGTGCGGTGGCCGCCGGCGTGCGCGCCATGACGAGTTCCTCCAGTCCGGGTATCTCGCTCATGCAGGAAGGCATTTCGTTCCTCGCGGGCAGCCAGTTGCCGGCCGTCATCGTGAATGTTCAGCGTTCCGGCCCCGGCCTCGGCGGCATCAAGACGACGCAGGGCGACTACCTGCAATCAACGCGCGGCGGCGGACACGGCGATTACCGCACGATAGTGCTTGCGCCGTGGACGGTGCAGGAAATGTACGACATGCCCTTCCTCGCGTTTGAACTCGCCGAAAAATACCGCAACCCCGTCATGATTCTTCCCGACGCCGTGCTGGGCCAGATGATGGAAGGCGTGGTGATGACGCCACCCGGCCCGGTTATCACCTATGAAAAAAATTACATTGTGGACGGCGCCAAGGGGCGCCCCGCGCGTAATATCCGCAGCATGTATCTCGAAGGCGACGATCAGGAACTGCTGAACTACGTGTTGCGCGAGAAATACCGCAAGATGGAGGCGGAGGAGCCGCGTTTCGAGACGCATTGGACGGACGACGCCGACACGGTCATCGTGGCGTTCGGCACAGCGGCGCGGATTTCGCTTTCGGCGGCCCAACGGGCGCGGGAGTCCGGGCTTCGCGTGGGACTCTTCCGCCCGATTACCTTGTGGCCGTTCCCGGCGGACGGTTTGCGCGCGATTGCGCAACGCGTGAAGCGCATCCTTGTGGTCGAAATGAATCTCGGCCAGATGGTGGACGACGTCCGCGCGGCGCTCGATCCGAGCGTGCAGGTGGAGTTCTATGGACGTCCCGCCGGCGGCATTCCCAGTCCCCGCGCCATCCTCGCCCATCTTCAGGGAAAAGGAACGGACAAGGGGGAAGAATGGGCGGACAAGGTCGGCGCCGCGGCCAGGCACTATATCTGGTGGCGCGAAGGCGAGTTGAAACCGCGCGAAACAAGCCCCGTGGGCATTGGAGAAGCCGGCGATGAGTAAGGTCGTTTTCAAGCGTCCCCGGTATCTGCGCGATGCGGCGACTCATTACTGCGCGGGATGCACGCACGGAACGGCGCACCGCTTGGTGGCCGAGGCCATCGAGCATTTCAACGTCGGCGAAAAAGCCGTCGCCGTCGCCCCGGCCGGATGCAGCGTGATGCTCTACAAGTATTTCGACGTGGACTCGATCGAGGCGGCGCACGGCCGCGCGCTGGCCGTCGGCACGGGGATCAAGCGCGCGCGCCCCGACTTGTTCGTGTTCACCTATCAGGGCGACGGCGACCTCGCCAGCATCGGCCTGTGCGAAACCATGCACGCGGCCAATCGCGGCGAAGGCATCACCGTCATCTACGTCAACAACGCCGTCTACGGCATGACAGGCGGCCAGATGGCCCCGACCACGCTACTCGGCCAGCGCACCACGACGACTCCGGCGGGCCGCAGCGTGGACAACGAGGGCCACCCCTTGCGCATGGCCGAGATGATGGCCACCCTCGACGGCGTCCTGTACGCCGAACGCGTCGCGCTCTTCGACCCCAAGCAGATCCGCCGCGCGCGGAAGGCCATCTTCCACGCCTTCGAGATTCAGATCAAATACAACGGCTTTGGGTTCGTCGAAGTCCTCTCCGCCTGCCCTACCAATCTCCGCGTGACCCCGCAGCAGTCCCAGAAATGGGTCGAAACCGAAATGTGCAAGGTTTTCCCGCTTGGACTGTTCAAGGATGTGACCGTGGACACGCCGCAGAAGCCCATGCCGGAACCGGAACCGGGCGGAAACGGCGCCGGCCAGGAGACCTGCCATGCTATTTGAGTTCACGACGGCGGGATTCGGCGGACAAGGCATCCTCTACATGGGCAATCTGCTTGCCGACGCCGCGCTGCGCGAAGGCCGAAACGCCACGTTTCTGCCCACCTACGGTGCGGCCATGCGCGGCGGCACCGCCAACTGTGTCGTCATCGTCTCGGACGACGAAATCGGCTCGATGGCGCTCGACCAACCCGACGCGGCTGTCATGATGAACCAGCCATCCCTCGAAAAATTCCAGCCCGTCGTCAAACCCGGTGGGCTCATCGTCGCCAACGCCAGCATCATTGATCCGGCCGTGCTTGCGCGCGACGATGTCCGCGTGGTCTGGATTCCCGCCACGCAAATCTCCAAGGACACGGTGGGAACCGAACGCTCCGCCAACATCGTCGCCCTCGGCGCCTTCCTCAAAGCCGAACCCGTCGTGAAAGTCTCCACCATCGAGGCCATCTTCCGCGAAGGCGCCGCCGGACGTCGCGCCGCCATGGTCGAAAAAAACCTCGCCGCCCTCCGCGCCGGTCTCGATTATTAATCCCGGAATTACCTACGCCCAAACCTGCGAAGATGCAGGTGCAACGAATCCCATGTGCGACTACCATGAAATCACCCTCACCGCCGCGCCCGCGGAAGATTACGCCTTCGACTACTGGTGGGGCGACATAACGCCCAGCGCGGGAGACGTGGAGTCGCTGGGGCTGGATGAAGAACATGCGGAAATGGTGCATTGAAATTATAATGAGAGGAAGTTCATTTGGACTGCCGGGGGATGGAACACAAGCCCTGTGTCGGTTATAGTTTCGGCAGTTTATGACCGTTTCGTACAGTCGCGGATGGGAGGATTGCGGGCATGGATAGGCGTTTGGCGTTGGCGCTGGCCGTGTGCACGGCGACGTTGGGCGCCTGTTCCCTTGGCGGGCTGGCGGCTCGCCCGTTGCCGCGTCACGACGGGACGTTGATTGTGCCCGGTCTTGTCGCGCCGGTCACTATTCTCCGCGACACGTGGGGCGTGCCGCACATTTATGCGGAAAATGCCCATGACTTGTTTTTCGCGCAAGGCTACACGCAGGCGCAGGACCGCTGGTGGCAGATGCAGTTTTTCCGGCACGTGGGTCGCGGTTCCCTGTCCGAACTGATCGGCGAAGCGGGACTGGCCGACGATGTCTACTTTCGCACGCTGCGTCTCCACGATACCGCGGCGCGGGAAATCGCGCTTCTCGAACCCGGCGCGCGCGAGATGCTGGAGTCTTTCGTCGAAGGCGTGAACGCGTATCTCGAAGGCAAGGAACCGGACGAACTGGCGATGGAATATGCCGTGTTGCAACTGGCCGGCACGGAGATTTCCGTCGAGCCATGGTCGCCCGCCGACTCGCTCGTGTTCGGCAAAATTGTCCAGATGCAGCAAGGCATGCCCATGGCGGGCGAAAGCGCTTTTCAGGAAGTGATTGATCGCGTCGGTTTCGCGCGCGCCCTGTACTGGTCGCCGCCTTGGCCCCACGGCGTCAAACCGGCCATTCTGGGTCCCGGCGGCAAGCGGCTCGAAACCGGCGGTTTGTTCGACGCGTTGCTGCGTCCGCCCATCGGGAGCAACAGCTGGGTTGTCGGCGGGGCCTTGTCGAAGACAGGCCGTCCCATTCTCGAAAACGATCCGCACCTCGGCGTCATGACGCCGTCTTTTTACTACGAAATCGCGCTGCATAGCGCGGGCGGCGCGGACGAAGCCCCGATCGATCTCGCCGGCGTCGCCTTTGCGCCGCAGCCGGGGGTGGTCATCGGGCACAACGCGCATATCGCGTGGGGCATCACCCTCGGCAAAGGTGTTGACGCATGGGATACGTACCGCATCGCGCCGCATCCGGGGAAACCGCTCGAGGCGTATCAATGGAACGGCGGCTGGGCCGCGTTTTCCGTGCGGGAAGAGACTTTTCATGTCGCCGGGCAGGATCCCGCCACCTTCCAAATTCGCGAAACGATCCACGGGCCGGTCGTCAACGACGAGTTTGCGTCGGACGAGGCCGGATTTTCCCTGCGACCGAACGCGAAACCGCTTGCCTTGCGCTGGGCGGGGCTTGAGCCGGGCGGACTCGGCAACGCCCTGTACCGTTTGGCGCGCGCGTCGAATTGGGACGAGTTTCGCGCCGCGCTGGCGTTCTGGGACGCGCCGCCGTGCCATTTCAGTTACGCGGACGTGGCCGGTCATATCGGCTATCAACTCGCGGGCAAGGCGCCGGTCCGTCCGGCGGATCAAAGCGGAATGGTTCCGGCGCCGGGCTGGACCGAGGAAGCCCTGTGGAAGGGCTATGTGCCGTATGAAGACCTGCCGCACGCGATCGATCCGCAAGACGGGATCATCGTTCACGCGAATCAGGCCGTTGCGCATCCCGATTATTTCGCGCGGCTGAAGGCGAAACTGGCGCCCGTGTTCGGCCCGGATATCAATGTCTGCTTTCAGCCGACGGCCTATTACGGGTACCGGGCCGAACGCATCCGGCAACTGCTCGAAGGCCGCGCGCCGTACGATCTCGACGCGTTCAGCCGCATGCAGGCCGACGTGAAATGGATCAGCGCCGATGAAGTGATGCCCTGCCTCGTTTCGTTGCGGTTGGACGACGCCGCGCTTCGATGCGACCGCGATTGGCTCGCGCGCTGGGATCGCCGTTTCACGGCGGACAGTCCGCAGGCCACGCTGTACGCGCTTTTCTGGAAACATCTGACGGACGGCATTTACGCGGACGAGGCGCCGCCGCCGCAACCCAACGACGCCGTCATGTACGCCGTCCGGCTGCTGCTGGCCGACCCGGCCAATGCCTGGTGGGACGATCAAACGACACCGGACGTGGCCGAGACGCGCGACGACATCCTGGCCCGTTCCTTGCGGGATGCCCGCGACGAGGCCGTGCGGCGTTTCGGACCCCTTCGCGCCAATTGGCGGTGGGGGAAACATCACACCGTCCGATTCGTCAACTTTCCCCTCGGCATCGGCGGCATCGGCGCGATCGCGTGGCTCGTCAATCGCGGCCCGGTCGGACTGCCCGGCACGATGGAAACCATCAACGCGGCCGAATGGGTGGAGGAAAACGACACGTTCGCCGTGAAATGGGCCCCCGCCATGCGCATGATTCTCGACGTGGGCGATTGGGACAACGGCCGGATTTCGCTGGCCCCCGGCCAAAGCGGCCATCCCGCCAGCAAGAACTACGGCGACCAGATCGAGTTATGGGCGGCCGTCAAGCACCGCCCCATGCTTTGGTCCTTCGACCGCGTCAAAGCCGAAACCATGCACACCCTGACGCTGGCCCCGCCCCGGTAACAAAACATCGCCCCAGAATTACTTTATTGAACGGCCGCCAATCGCATGATAAAGTGGTTTTTGCCCCGTTGAGGCCGCCGGGCGCGATGTGAAGCCGGTTTCCGGCCATGATGAAAGAACAACAGGCATGGACTTTCGTCTCTCGGAAGATCAACTGGAAATTCAGGAGATGGTGCGCAAGTTCGCGCGGAACGAAATCGCGCCGCTGGCCGCCGAAATTGACCGAGAATCGCGCTTTCCCGTCGAGACGTTTCGGAAGATGGGGGAGTTGGGTCTCCTGGGTCTGCTGATACCGGAGGAGTACGGCGGCGTGGGCCAGGGCGTGCTGACTTTTTGCGTCGCGATGGAGGAAATTGCCTGGGCGTGCGCCTCGACCTCGTTGTCGTATCTCGCGCATTCGGTTTTGTGCGCCCACAATCTTTCGTGCAACGGATCCGATGCACAAAAGCAGAAGTATCTGCCGGATCTGGCGACGGGGGCCAAACTGGGCGCGATTGCGATGACGGAGCCGAATGCCGGTTCGGATGTCCTGTCCATCACGACTTTCGCGGAGCGATCCGGCGGCGAGTACGTGATAAACGGCAGCAAGACCTTTATCACCAATGCGCCGGTGGCGGACACGTTCCTTGTATACGTGCGGACTGACAAGCAGGCGGGGCCGGGCGGGATCAGCCAGTTTATCGTCGAACGCGGTTTTCCGGGCTTCTCGATAGGACAACCTTTGCGGAAAATGGGCATGCACGGATCGCCCACGGCGGAGATTTTTTTCGACCATTGCCGCGTGCCCGCCGAAAACCTCGTGCGGGGCGAAAACCGGGCCTTGGGGATTCTTCTGGGGGGACTCGACGTGGAGCGGACGGTGGGCGCCGCGATGGCGGTGGGCGGGGCCCGCGCGGCGTTCGAGCGCGCGCTTGCGTACGCGATGGAACGGCGGCAATTCGGCCAGCCGCTCGCCATGTTCGAGATGATTACCGAAAAACTGGCGAATATGAGCATGGAAATCGAGGCCGCGCGCCTGTTGGCCCACAAGGCGGCCTCGTTATGCGATCAGGGCGTGCGATGTTCCCTTGAGGCGTCGCATGCGAAACTGTTCGGTTCGGAAATGGCGGTGCGCGTTGCCTCCGATGCCGTGCAGATTCTCGGCGGCTATGGCTATATGCAGGAATACGAGGTCGAGCGGATCCTGCGGGATGTCCGAATGGGCACGATCGGCGGCGGAACCTCGGAAATTCAGCGGCTGATCATCGCGAAGGAAATTCTGGGCCGCAACTGAAGGCTCGCGAAAACGAAAACGGAGAAAGGTTCGACGACATGGACGCGCAGGACGCCATCTACTTTGAAGACCTTGAAGTGGGACAGGAGACCCGTTCGCCCGCGCGCACGGTGACCGAGGCGGACATTGTCAACTTCGCCGGTATTTCCGGGGATTTCCACGGACTGCACATGGACGCCGAATTCGCCCGGACAACGCCGTTCGGCCAGCGCATCGCCCACGGGCTCTTGGGCCTTTCCATCGCTTCCGGTCTCGTGACCCGCCTTCCGGACGTGCCAATGCACAAATTCGTCGCGTTTCTCGGATTGACCTGGGATTTCCGCCTTCCCCTGTTTATCGGCGATACCATTCACGCAGTGCAGACCGTTTCGGAAAAGCGCGCCACCAAGAAACCCGGCCTGGGTGTCGTCGTGTACGACGTCAAGGTCGTCAACCAGAACGGCGACGTCTGCCAGGAAGGCCAATGGAAGACCATGTACCTGATGCGGCATGCGGCGCCGCCGGATTCGGAGTAGCCGCGTGGAAAGCGCTTCGGTCATGACGCCGCTCAAGGGCGCGCTCCACGTACATACCACGTGTTCCGACGGGGCGCTTTCTCCGGAGGAGGCGTTGCGGGTCTACCGGGATCTGCGTTTCGATTTCGTCGCCCTTACCGACCACGATTTTCTGTTGCGTCCCGGCGCGTATGACCGCATACCGGATGAATTCGAGGGCATGCTGGTCTTTCGCGGGGTCGAACAGACGATCTTCGCGCGCGGATATCTCCACGTCAACCGAATCGAGGGCGATTCCGAAACGCTGCATGTGTTCAATCATCCCGCGGAATATGCCCTCGCCATCAATCAGGTTCTGGAGCGCATCCACGAGGTCGAACGGACGATCCGGATAGACGCGGTCGAGGTTACGCTTCAGGGCTTCTACACGGCCGAATACGATGTGGAGGCCCTGCCGTATCCCAAAGTCGCGTCGGACGACTCCCATACGCGGGAAGGGTGCGGCCGTGCGTGGATCGAGGTGGCGTGCGCCAAAAACAAGGATGCCGTCATTCGGGCCATCAGGAATGGCCGGGCGCGGGTCTGCTATAATGGAACGGCGCATCGGGCGGCATGGTCCAACCGGGGAGGTGTTGCCAGTGGCTAGTCGTGTGGCGATTTGCGCGGTGGCGCAGACGAAGTTCGAAGCCAACAAATGGAACCTGCGAATGCAGGGCCTGCTGTGGGAAGTTGTCAAGGGTGTTCGCGAGCAGACGGGACTCGGTTTCGGCAAGGGCGGCATTGACGGCGCCGTGACCGTTTCGGACGATGTGTTCGACGCGCGGACCATTTCCAACGGGGGCATCACCGATGTGGTGGGCGCGCATTACGGCGCGGAGGAAAAGGTCGCGGCGGACGGCGCGCAGGGCGTGTATTACGCGGCCGCGCAGATTCTCTCCGGGCATCACGAGATCGTGCTGCTGGCCGGGCACTGCAAGGAATCCCAGGCGGCCAGCCGGAACATGGTTACGCACTTGGCCTTCGACCCCTTTTACACGCGCCCGGTCGGGCTCGACTATCTCGCCGCGGCGGCGTTGCAAGCCCAGGCCTACATGGCGCGGTCCGGCGTGACGGAAATCCAGTTGGCGGATGTGGTGGCGCGATCGCGGCGCTGGGCCTCCCTGAATCCCGTGGCCCAACTAACGGCGCCGGCGAAGCGCGAGGACATTCTGGCGTCCCCGATGGTCGCCGATCCCATCCGCCGCGATTTCATGTATCCCGTGTCCGACGGAGCCATCGCGATGATCCTGGCCAACGAACAACGTGCCCGGCAGATAACCAACACGCCGGTGTGGATTGCGGGCCTTGGCAACTGTTACGACAGTTTTTTCCTGGGCGAACGGGACTTGGGCGGGAATTTCGCCCTCGAATGCGCCGCGAAACGCGCCTATGCGATGGCGGGCGTGGCCAATCCGGAAAAGGCGTTCGACGTGGCCGAGATTGCCGATCAATACGCCCATCAATTGCCGCAATATGCCGAAGGGCTCGGTTTGTGCAAATCGGGCCGCGAATGGCTTGAAAGCGAGGGGCCGGACCGGCAAAACGTCAACCGTTCCGGTGGCATGCTCGCCGGAAATCCCTTGATGCTGGGCGGGCTGGCCCGCGTGGCCGAGGCCGTCATTCAACTGCGCGGCGAGGCTGGCGAACGGCAGGTGGCCGAAGCCAGGCGCGCCGTCGCCCAAGGCGCCACCGGTCCGGCAGGACAACTTCAGACGGTCGTGGTATTGGAAAGTTAGGGAGTCGCCCGCACAATGACCAAAAATAGAAACGTCGCCATCATCGGCAGCGGCATGTCGCGGTTTTCGAGCCACCGCGAGGAAGTCAACCAGCCCGAAATGATTCATGAGGCGGTCGTCGAGGCGCTACAAGACGCGGGCGTCATGCTGGACGACATAGACTGCGTTCTGCACGGCAACATGGAATTGTTCGAGATGGTCCATCAGCCGGACATGTGGCACGTGATCGGCGACGGGGTCTGGGGTAAATCGGGGATTCGCCTCACCACGGGCGGAACCACCGGCGCCACCCTCGCCTGCGCGGCGGACAATCTGGTCGCGTCGGGACTGCACGACGCCGTGCTGGCCATCGGCTTCGAGAAACTCCAGGAAGGCCATACCACCGGCGGCATCACCAACATGGCGGACCCGCTCTGGGGCCGGAGCCTTCAGACCGGCGCGCTTACCGGAACGGGCGCGCAAAAGATTATTGATGAATTCGGCGTGGAGCGGGCGCGATGGGCCGCGATGAAATACCGGACGATCATGGATGAACACGCCATGCGGAACCCAAAGGCCCATCGCCGGCTGCGGCTCGAACGCCGGTACATCAAGGAAACGGCCGAGAATTCGCCGCCGCTGGCGGGTGAACTCCGGATGATCCACATGTGCTCGCAGAGCGACGGCGCGTGCGCCGTCGTCTTCGCCTCGGAGGAAAAGGTGCGGCAATGGAAGGCGAATCCGGCATGGATTGTGGATCACGAAACGGTGCATCGCGAGGAAACGATGATCTTCGGATCGCAGAAAAACACGCAGCGGGTCGCCGCGGAGCGGCTATTCAAACGGACCGGCATATCGAATCCCCGGCAGGAAATTGACGTGCTCGAAATGTACGATCCCTCGGCGTGGTGGGGACTCGACTGGCTCCGCGATTTTCTGCTCCTGTCGGGAGACGAAGCCATCAAAATGGTCGAGAATGACGAGATCGCGATTGACGGGGCGTTTCCGGTCAATCCGTCCGGCGGCGTGATTGCCAGCAATCCGATCGGCGCGACGGCGCTGGTCCGCGTCGCCGAGGCCGCCATGCAAATCCGGGGAACGGCCGGCGATCACCAAGTGGCGAAACCGGTCCGCCGCGCGCTGGCCTCCGGTTTTGGCGGTTCATTGTGGACGGTGTTGATGCTGTTGTCGAAAGAGAAGCCCGAACAGGGAGCCGAAACTCATGGGTAAAGAAAAAGAAGGCCGGGAACTGATTGTGTCGCGGCAAATCCTGTCCATTCCCCAGCATTTTTCGACGGGACCGGTCATGGGCCGTTTTCTGGCGGAATTGCGCGACAACAAGCGCATCATGGCCAACAAATGTCCCAAGTGCGGGCGTCATCAGTTGCCGCCGCGCGAGGTCTGCGCCATTTGCCACGTCGAGGCCACCGGATGGGACGAACTCCCGCCCGTAGGCACGATTCGCGATTTCGATGTCATCTATTACGCCAGTCCGGACCCGTTGACCGGCGAGACGCGCCAAGTCCCCTACGTCTTGTGCTGGGTGGATCTCGACGGGACACAGGGCGATGCCCCGTTCTGGCACCTGCTCGACGTGGACGACTTGACCAAGGTGCGCCGAGGTGTCCGCGTCCGTGTCGTGTTTGCCGACGATCGCCGCGGCGCCACGGAAGACATCAGGCACTTTGAGATTATTCCGGACGAACCGATTGAAGGAGGGGATGCGCGATGAAGGAAGAAAAAGAGTGCGCATTTGTCATCGAGGGCAAGATGGCCCTGCCTTATCAGTATTATGCGGGGGCAATCGGCAGCCAATTTATCGTTGCCCTTCGAGACGATAAACGGATTCTCGGTGTCCGTTGCGAAAAATGTCGGAAGACATTCGTGCCGCCGCGACAATCCTGCGAGCGGTGTTTTTCGTCCCTGACGGATCATTGGGTCGAGGTTGGTTCGTCCGGCGTGTTGACCGGTTTCACCGTAATCCGCTATGCGGAACCCTATCAGCCCAAGGAGCCGCCTTACGTCCTGGCCTTGATCAAACTCGATGGCGCCGATACGCCGATCGCGCACATCCTCGAATGCGGGGACGCGCGGAACGCCCGGATCGGCATGCGTGTCCGGGCCGTCTTTTCCGAAAAACCCAGGGACACGATTCTCGCTATTTCACATTTTGAAGAGGAATAGTCATGGCGGGCGAACGACACACAGCGCTTATCACCGGTGCGTCGAGCGGCATCGGCGCGGCCTTTGCCCGGGAATTGGCCGCCCGCGGATACGATCTGATTCTGGTTGCGCGGCGCGAGGACCGTCTGGCCGCATTGGCCGACGAATGCCGGGGCATGGGATCCGTCGCGGCGGATATTCTGCCCGCCGATCTTGCCAAGCCGGAGGACGTCGGGCGGATCGTAAAACGCATTGAAGACACCCCATCCCTTGATCTGCTGATCAACAATGCCGGATTCGGCACCACGGGCTTTTTTTCCGATGTTGAATGGCGGAAGCATCAGGACATGATCCAGGTTCATGTGACGGCCGGCCTGCTGCTCGCCCACGCGGCGCTTCCCGGGATGATTGCCCGCCGGCAAGGCGGCATCATCAATGTTTCGTCGCTTTCGGCGTATCTGGCCATGCCCAACGCCGTGACCTATTGCGCGACCAAGATGTGCCTCATCACCTTTTCGGAGGCGCTCGCGAAGGAACTGGCCGGTACGGGCGTTCGCGTCCAGGCGTTATGCCCGGGATTCACCTACACCGAGTTCCACGACACCCCGGAATTCGCGCAGTTCAAGCGGACGGATGTATCCGCCGGCATGTGGATGTCCGCCGCGGACGTGGCCCGGGAGTCGCTGGATGGGTTGAAAACCGGCCGGGTCGTGTTTGTTCCCGGATGGAAATACCGGTTGCTGATGAAATTTCAAAGAAGCCCGCTGGGAAGGCTTCTGGTCTGGGCGCTTGCCCGCAAACGCTGGCAGTCGAAGAAATAACCGTGCCCGTGTCCGCCGGTTTGCACGGATTCCCTTCCGAGTGTACGATGTGCGCATGTGGGAACAGATTCGATCGAACCGGCGAAAGTCCGCCGTATTGGTGGGTCTGATGGCCGTGTTGCTGCTGGCGCTGGGGTTCGCGATAGGCGAGGCGGTGACGCCCGGCGCGGGCGTGTTGGGCCTTGTGTTTGCGGCGGGCGTGTGGGTGGTCATGTCGTTGGTGGCCTATTTTCAGGGCGACAACGTCCTGCTTGCCGTAAGCGGCGCGCGTGAAATCCAGAAAAGCGATCACCCTCAACTCTTCAACATCGTCGAGGAAATGCAGATTGCTTCGGGTATGGCCAAGACCCCGCGGGTCTTTATCATGAACGACATGGCGCTGAACGCGTTCGCAGCGGGCCGCGATCCGGACCGCGCGGCGGTCGCCGTGACGGCGGGCCTGCTCGGCAAACTCAACCGCGACGAACTCCAGGGCGTGATTGCGCACGAAATGTCGCACATTCTCAATCGCGACGTCCTGTTCATGACGATGACGGGCGTCATGCTGGGCTCGATCGTGATGATTTCGGACCTGTTTTTACGCGGCCTGATGCGGGCCGGCACGCGCAGCCGCCGCTACGGCCGATCAAACCGGAACGGGGGAGGCGGGGCGGCCATCATGATCGTCGTCGCCGTCGTGCTGGCTGTTCTTGCGCCGTTGATCGCGCAGTTGATCTATTTTGCCGTGTCGCGCAAGCGCGAATATCTGGCTGACGCCAATGCGGCGGTTCTCACGCGCTATCCGGAAGGCCTCGCCTCGGCCTTGCAGGCCATCGCGGTGGATAGCGTGCCGCTGGCCGCGGCAAACAAAGCCACCGCGCCGATGTTCATCGCGAACCCATTCGACAAGGCCTCGCGTTCGTTTTTCGGCCTTGCCAGCACCCATCCGCCCATCGAAGACCGTATCCGGGTGTTGCGGGCGATGGGCGGCAATGTCTCGTTCCAAGCGTACGACGCCGCTTGGCGCGCGGCCCATGGCGGACGGCGCGGCGTGATGCCCGTTTCGGTGCTTCGGGACGATAAGACCGTTCCCACGCGCGAGAACGGCGGCGATGCGCGCGACGCGCGCACACGCATGCGCGAGGCGGGCGATCTGCTTCGCAAGGTCAACCAGTTCGTCTTTTTGCCCTGTGTTTGCGGCTTGAAGGTCAAACTGCCGCCTGAATTCCGGCAGGACAGCGTCGCATGTCCCCGCTGCGGCCGTACCCTGGCCGTTCCGAACGCTGAAACAGCCGTTGCCGCACAGGCCGGCGACATGCTTTCCGAACTGGGCGGCTCTGGACAGGCGCCTGACGTTCGCGCGGGCGCTCCCCTGCGTGTGGCGCGTCCCGCCGCCCGGTCGTGGGCGACCATCAAATGCGCCTGCGGCCAGCCCGTCCAGATTTCGCCCAATCTGGAAGCGCCGGCCATGGCCTGTCCGTCCTGCGGCCGGACGATCCAGATCACCGGCCCCTGATTGAAACATTACGGCCAGGCCGCCTTGGGCTCTTGCCGTCGAATCCAGAAAAGAAAAACGAGGAGGAGTTGCAATGGATGCGTTGTCACGGCGGGGATTTTTGGGCGCCACGGCGGGCGCGGTGGGCATGGCCACCGCCAACGAGGCGGCCGGCATGGCCTTTGCCGCGGTGGAAGGCGAAGCGCGTGCCGCGAAACCGCAGGGTATTCGGGTCGGAATGCTTACGGCGCCGTTTGGCGGCGAACCCCTCGAAGTCGTGTTGGATTTCGCGAGGCAGGCGGGCATTCACTGCCTCGAAGTCGTTGCCGAACCGGGAAGTCCCCATCTGGACCCGATGAATTTCGATCCGGCGCGCGCGGACGCTATCAAGAAGATGCTCGACGATCGCGGCGGGCTTGAAATCACCGCGTTGGCGAATTACATGGACGCGACGGAAGCCGGAAAAACGGAGGAAGTGCAGACAATCGCAAGAAAGATAATTGACGCGGCGGCCCTGTTGGGCGTGCCGGTTGTCTGCATGCAGACGGGGTCCGCCGCGCCCCGGATGACCAAAATCAACACCATCCGAAAGGTGCTTCCCAAAATTCACGGTCCCATCATCGCCTATGCCGCGGAGAAAAACATCAAAATCGCCGTTGAAAACTATTTCGAGACCTGCCTGCAGGGCATTGACACCTTCGAATGCCTCTTCGAGACGTTCAAGGAACCGAATTTCGGGCTGAATTACGATCCGTCGCATCTCGTGCACCAGCAATGCAACCACCTCAAGCCGGTCACGATGTTCGCGGACCGCATTTTCCACTCGCATGGCAAGGACACGCTGGTGGACGCCGAGGCGCGCGCGCACATGGGCGTGTATGCGCGGGGCTGGTGGCGGTATGCCGTTCCCGGATTCGGCAACATCAATTGGGGAGAGTATATCGGCCATCTGCGCATGAACCATTACGAGGGCGTCATCAGCATCGAGCACGAGGACAGCACCTTCAGTCGCGAGCAGGGCTTTATCCGGGGCGCGCGATTCCTGGAAATGTTTTGTTGATGCCGTGCGGGCGCATGGCATTTGGGGAAGGCGGTTTGGTATAATGCCGACGCTGTAACGGGGTGTTGGATCCACGTGCGAGTAACATCGTTGGAACCGGATTAAGGAATCAAAACGTGTTTAGAAATCTATTGCCTCGCGAGATCTGTTTCTTCGACTACTTCGAAAAGCATGCGCGCCTGACCATCGAGGCCTGCGAAGCGTTTCGCGCGCTTGCGGAAAGCCAAGTGGATCAGACGACACAGGCCGCGCGCATCAAGGACATCGAGCACCAGGCCGACGACGTGACGCACGAATGCGTGGATGCGCTGAATCGCACTTTCATCACGCCGATCGATCGGGTGGACATCCATCAACTCATCAAGCGCCTCGACGACGTGGTGGATTCCGTGGATGCGACCACCTCGCGCATGGCCCTATATGAACTGGCCGAAGTGCGAACCGAGGCCCGGCAACTGGCCGGGGTGCTGGTCAAGGCGGCGCGCGCGATCGAAGTCGCGCTGATGGGACTACGGAGCCTCAAGGAAACCGAGTCCATCAAGTCGCGGCTGATCGAAATCCATCAGCTTGAAAACGAGGGGGACGCCATCCTGCGCGCGGCGTTGACGCGCCTTTTCAAGGAAGAAAGCAACGCCGTGCTGATCATCAAATGGAAGGAGATTTTCGAGCGCCTTGAAAAAGCCACCGACCGGTGCGAGGAAGTGGCCAACATCATCGAAAAGATCGTGATAGAGGCATCCTGATCCCATGCTGATCTCCATTGTCATCCTGACGGTCGTCGTGGCCCTGCTTTTCGACATTATCAACGGCTTTCACGATGCCGCCAATTCGATCGCAACGGTCGTTTCGACGCGGGTGCTTAGTCCGCGCACGGCGGTGCTCTGGGCGGCATTTTTCAATTTCGTGGCGATGTTCGTGTTTGCCCCGCGCGTCGCGGACACGGTATCCAAAATCGTCGTGATTGACTCGATGGATTCGGCCTATGTCTATGTGGTGCTGGCGGGGCTGGTGGGGGCGATAGTCTGGGATCTATTGACGTGGTGGTGGGGCTTGCCGACCAGTTCCTCCCATGCGCTCATCGGTGGATTTGTCGGGGCGGGCATCGCGCATCAGGGCATTGATGTCATCCGCTGGGAAAAGGTTTTTCTGACCGTTCAATACATCCCGCTGGCGCCGCTGATGGGGTTTGTTCTGGCGTTTGCCGTCATGGTTGCCGTTGCATGGATCTTTCGCCGCTGGCGTCCCAGCACCATTGACACGTTCTTCCGGAAGGGACAATTGTTCTCCGCTGCCCTGTATTCGTTGGGACACGGCGGCAACGATGCGCAGAAAACGATGGGGCTGATCGTCGCGCTCCTGGTCGCGGCGGGATATTTCAGCCCGGACGTGCAACTCTCGATGACCGACTGGAAGACCATGTGGATTATCCTGTCCTGCCATGCGGCCATGGCCTTCGGCACGGCCTTGGGCGGGTGGCGCATCGTAAAGACCATGGGCATGAAAATCACCAAGCTCAAGCCCGTCGGCGGATTCTGCGCCGAGACCTCCGGGGCGGCCACGCTGTTCATCGCGACCCATTTGGGCATTCCGGTGTCCACCACGCACACGATCGCCGGCGCCATTATCGGGGTTGGATCGACCAACCGGTTTTCGGCCATCAAATGGGGCATCGCCGCCCGTATCGTGTGGGCGTGGGTATTGACAATCCCCTGTTCGGCTATCGTGGCGGCCCTGTGTTTCCATATCTTCTGGGCCTTGCACGGATAAGAGGGGCGGTACACGCCGTCAGAGCGTTCGGAAGACGTCTCGCGCGGCGGACAGCGTGCGGTCCAGCGTGTCGGATGTGTGAGCGGTGCTGGTGAAGCACGCTTCGAATTGCGAGGGGGCAAGGTACACGCCGCGTTCGAGCATGCCCCGGAAAAATCTCGCATAACGGGCCGTATCGGACTGCGCGGCGTCGGCGTAGTTGCGAATCGGACCCTCGTGAAAGAAGAGACATCCCATCGAACCTGCCTGCGTCTGGAAAATTGGAACGCTGGTTTCGTGTGCAATTTCCGCCAGTCCCTTGCCGAGCCGCGTCAACGCGTTTTCGGTTGATTCGTAGGCGCCAGGCTCCGCCAAGACCTCAAGAGTCGCAAGGCCGGCGGCCGTCGCCAACGGGTTGCCGGCCAAGGTTCCCGCCTGATACACCGGCCCGACCGGCGCGAGATGATCCATAATGGCCGCTGGTCCGCCATAGGCCCCGACGGGCAAGCCGCCGCCGATAACCTTGCCGAGTGTGGTCAGATCGGGCGTGATGCCGTAGCGCGCCTGCGCGCCGCCAAGCGCCGCGCGGAAACCGCTCATGACCTCGTCGAAAATCAACAGCGCGCCGTGGCGTTTCGTCAGATCGCGCAAGCCTTGCAGGTAACCCGGCTCGGGCAGAATCACACCCGCGTTGCCGACGACCGGTTCGAGGATGATGCAGGCAATGTTCGCGCCGTGCGTGTCGAAAACGGCCCGCATGGCGTCGAGATCGTTGTAGGGCGCCGTGAGCGTGCATTGGGCATAGGCCGCCGGAATGCCGGGACTCGCCGGAATGCCGAGCGTGGCAAGGCCGCTGCCCGCCTTGACGAGCAGGCCGTCGGCGTGGCCGTGGTAGCAGCCTTCGAGTTTCACGATCAGATCGCGTCCCGTGAATCCCCGCGCGAGACGGATCGCGCTCATCGTCGCCTCGGTGCCGCTGTTTACGAGACGCACCTTCTCGATTGAAGGCATTATTTGGCGAATCCGTTCCGCAAGCCGGATTTCCGCCTCGGTCGGAATGCCGAAACTCGAACCCTTTTCAAGCGCCTTCCGCACCGCCTCAACAACTACCGGATGGGCGTGGCCGAGAACGAGCGGCCCCCAGGAAAGCACGTAGTCAATGTATTCGTTGCCGTCAGCGTCCGTTACGACAGCGCCCTTGCCCGATACGGCGAAAAAGGGATTGCCGCCGACGGCCTTGAAGGCCCGGACGGGGCTGTTCACTCCGCCGACAAGAACCTGGTTCGCTTCACGCCACAATTTCGCGGATACGTCGGATTTCATGCGGGTTCCTTTTTGCCTTTTTCGTCTGTTGGGTCCTTGATAAATAAGACAGAACGGCCCCAAAGGACACGGTTTCAGGTTTTATTTAGCCAATGGGCCGCGTCTTTTGCCCAGTAAGTAAGAATAAGTTGCGCGCCCGCGCGCCGGATAGACGTCAGAATTTCAAGTGCGGCCCGTTTCTCGTCAATCCAGCCATTGGCGGCGGCGGCTTTGACCATCGAGAACTCGCCCGAGACGTGGTACGCCGCAATGGGCACGTCGAACCGTTCGGATACCCGCGCGATGATGTACAGATAGGCCAGCGCTGGTTTGACCATTACGATGTCCGCGCCTTCCTCGATGTCGAGCGCGATTTCCCGCATCGCCTCCCGCGCGTTAGTCGGGTTCATCTGATACGACGACCGGTCGCCGAATTGCGGGGGAGACTCGGCGGCGTCGCGAAACGGCCCGTAGAATGCGGACGCGTATTTCGCGCTGTACGCCATGATGGGCATTTCACTGAAACCGGCTTCGTCCAGCGCGTTGCGAATCGCGCCGACACGCCCGTCCATCATATCCGACGGCGCGACCATGTCGGCCCCGGCGCGGGCATGGGCCACGGCTTCCTTCGCCAGCAGTTCGAGCGTCGAGTCGTTGTCCACGTCCGGCACGCCGTCGCGATTGGTTTTGATGGCTCCGCAATGGCCGTGGTCGGTGTATTCGCACATGCACACGTCCGTGACGACACACAAGTCGAGCCGGGCCTTCTTGATGCCCTCGATGGCGCGTGCGACGATGGAATCCGCCGCGTACGCTTCCGATCCGTTTGCGTCTTTGTGCGATGGGATGCCGAAAAGGATAATCGCCGGCACGCCGGCTTGCTCGACGGCTCTTGCTTCTTCGACCAGTGTGTCCACGGACCGTTGCGCATTGCCCGGCATGGATTTGATGGGTTTATTCACGCCGGTTCCCGGCACGACGAACAACGGCATGATCAGATTGTCCGGCGTCAGAACCGTTTCGGCGACCATCCGCCGGAAAATCGCATTGCGTCTCAGGCGGCGAAGCCGCGTTTTCGGAAAACTCATAAATTGAATCTCCTTGATGCCCTGCAAGCAAATCTCATCGGACCGATCCGGCCGATCCGACGGATCAATACGCTACATGCTTTCCTCGATGCCGAACAACCTTTTGACCAGGTGCACGACCGTTCCGGGATCGTGATGGCCGACCTCGTGCTTGATTTCGGTCATGGGCCGTTTGAGGATATTGTTGACGATGCGTTTCGTCAAGTATTCGATTTCGTACCGTTGTTTTTCGGTGAGGTCCGGCAGCGCGGCCAGCGTCTTTTGTGTTTCGCGTTCCCGGATGATTTCCAGTTCCTTGGCCATGGATGTAATGGTCGGCGCCACAATCAAGGATCCCATCCAGTTCATGAATTGATCCACGCCGCGTTCGGTAATGGCCAGGCACTGCTCGATTTCGCGGCGGCGCACCTCGATGTTTTCGTTGACGACCTGTTCGAGATCGTCAATGTTGTAAAGATAAACGTTGTCGAGATCGCCCACGTCCGCGTCCACGTCGCGCGGCACCGCGATGTCAATGACCAGCAGCGGCGCCTGCTGCCGCAATTTCAGGGCCTGATAAACATGATCCGCGTGCAGGATGGTGCGCGGGGCGGCGGTGGTGCTGATGATGATGTCGGCCTTGTGCAAGTGATCGCCGAGCGTCTCGAACGGCAACGCTTCCCCATTATATTGTTCGGCAAGCGCTTGGGCGCGTTCCGGATGCCGGTTGACGACAAACACCGATTGGACGCCATGGGCGAGAAGACTTTTCAGGGTGAGTTCGCCCATTTCGCCGGAACCGATGACCATCACCGCTTTGCCCGTCAGGTTGCCGAAAATGGACGCCGCCAGATCCACCGCCACGGAACTGACGGAGACCCTGCCTTCGCCCACGGCTGTCTGCGATCGGACTTGCTTGGCGACCGTGAACGCGCTTTGAAACAGGTTATGGATGACCTTGTCGGCGGTCTGTTCAGTCTGCGCCGCGATGTAGGCATCGTGGACTTGCCCGAGGATTTGTGTTTCGCCGATAACGAGGCTGTCCAACCCGGATGCCACGCGAAACAAGTGCCCCACGGCATCGCGGCCTTCGTGTTCGTACAACGCATCCTTGAATTCCTCTTCGGGCAGTTTGTGCCACTCCCCCAGAAACGCGCGAATCTCGTCCCGCGCCACTGCGGCCTCGCCCGCGTAATGCACATAGATCTCGACACGATTGCAGGTGCTGAGAATGACCGTGCCGGCCTTGTCGAGTCGTTTGGACAGATGGAGCAAGGCGCCGGGCAGTGTGTGCGCGGGAAAACCAAGCCGTTCCCGGATTTCCACGGGACTGGTGTGGTGGCTCAAGCCGACGGCGACGAGACTCATGCCTGCCCGCTCCAAAAATGATAGCCGCGCAGGCCGAACAGGGAAAGTCCGACATACAGAACCAACAAAACGGCGAATCCGAACAGGACAAGATACGACAGTTTCGGTCCGCGCAGCATGCCCGCAAAACGGAGGTGAACCGCGCACGCGTAAAACAGGACCATCACAAAGGACAGGAGCACCTTGGGGGCAAGCCACCATTGCGGTCCAAGCGGCGAGGGATCGAGCCATGCCCAGACCAGTCCCTGCGCGAGCGTGAGGACAAAGAGTGGATAGGCGTATAGCAGCAGGCGGCTGAGCATCATGTCCAGTTCCTGCAGCGACGGCATGCGACGGGTCAGCCACGTCGTGCGGTGATGTTTGATATGGCTCATGTGGCAGAGGTAGGCGGCGCTGGTCATGCCCGCGGCGAAAAAGAGCGAATAAGCCAGAAAGGCCAGGCCGACGTGGACGACCAACGGCGCGCGTTGCAAGAGCATGGGTGCTTCAGTGAGGTAACGATGCGCGATGGCGGCATTGACAAGGCCGACCACCGCCAGCGGCGCCAGGTAGAACGAAAGCAGGGTGGACACGTTGTGCCGGCGCGTGATGAATACCATCAGCGCGCCCGACAGGATCAGGAACAAACTCAGCGAATCGGACAGGGTGGTCAGGGGTACGCGGCCGTACAGGGCCCAGCGGATCGCGAACATCGCGATCAGGCACGCGATTCCGCCCCAAATAAGCCGGACGCCGTGTTGCAGGACACGTGAATCGCCCTTCCACAAGTACGTCAAGGACAAGGCGCCCGCGCAGACATACAGCAACGAGCCCAGATAGAAGGCCATGTGCAATGCTACGACCATCTTCTCAAGCCTCCCATGACTTGCGCTTTTGGATTAGGATTAGCCCGCGTTATTTACGGGCGCCTGTTCAGCCATCCGCTTTCGCCAACCTTTCGGCTCGAACGAGCAGGACGGTTCGGGCGCCATGTAATCGCCGGTCAACCCGTACGCGCGCGCGCGGCATCCGCCGCACCAGCGCCTATATTCGCACACGCCGCACTTCCCTTTGTAGTTGGCGAAGTCGCGCAGTTTCAGGAACAGGGGAGATTCATCCCAGATCCGGGTAAAATCGAAGTCCACATCGCGGAGGTTTCCCGCCGGCTCGTCGAGAAATCCGCAAATCTGCACGACACCGCGATGTCCGATAAACGCGAAACTCAGCCCGCCCATGCAGCCCTTGCTCATGGCGTCGAGTCCGTGCGTCTCGCGCGTAACGGTGCGTCCGGCTTCCGCCTCGCGCTGCCGCAGGACCCGGTAGTAGTGCGCCGCACAGGTCGGCTTGAAGGGAATCGCGCTGGCCAACTTGAGGTCATAAATCCGGTTGAGCACGCGCTCGTATTCCTCGGCGCTCAAGACCTCGTCCTGGATTCCCTTGCCGCGGCCCGTCGGCACGAGCAGGAACGGATGAAAGGCGACCGCGCCCTGCGCAATGGCCAAATCGAGCACCGCCTCGAGTTGGCCGACGTTCGATCGCGTGACGGTCGTGTTGATCTGGAATTCGAGTCCGGCCCGGCGGGCCGATTCAAGCCCGGCCATGGCCGACTTGAATGCGCCGGGAATGCCGCGAAACGCGTCATGGCTGGCCTCGTCCGGTCCGTCGAGACTGACGCTGATCCGTTCGACGCCGGCCTCCTTGATGGCCGCCGCTTTCTCTTCGGTCAGCAGGGATCCGCACGTGGCCATCACGGGCCGCATGCCGGCCTTGGTGACATGGCGGATAATGTCAATCAGGTCCGGCCGCAACATCGGCTCGCCGCCCGTCAAAATCATGATCGGCTTGAATCGGGACGCGATACGGTCCACGACCTTGCGGATTTCGGGAAGCGTCAGTTCGCCTTCATAGGGGCCGTGATGGGCGGCGGCCCGGCAGTGCTTGCAACTCAACGGACAACTGCGCGTCAGTTCCCACGCGATAAGGCGCGGGGCGAATTCGTCCGGATTGCCGTGTCCATGGGGATGTCCATTCATGAGGGAACCGCCTGTTCTTCGTTAAAATATCGCGGAACGCTTTTTTTGAATTCGCGGACGCTGAACAGCACATCATAGTCGCGCAATCCGGTCAATTCGGCTATCCTCGCGGCCACGGCCCGCACTTCGTCCTCGCTCGTTCCGTGAATCATGCCGTAGAGATTGTATTCCCATCCGGCAGGAGTTTCGCGAAGATAGCAATGACTCACTTCGGGCTGCTTTGCCATGATTTGGCCGGCCGCTTCGGCTTCATCTTCCGCGACACGCCACACGCTCATGCCGTTGGCTGTGTACCCGAGTTTGTGGTGCGCCACCCGCGCGCCGAAGCGGCGAATCGCGCCGGACGCCTTCCATGCGTGAAGACGGTCGAGCACGTCCGCTTCTTCGATACCGGCGCGCTCCGCAACGGCGGCGAACGGGCGCGATACCAGCGGAAGCGGTTCGCCCAGTATACCGATCAAGCGCATTTCCCAGTCCCGCAAGGGAATGACCCCGCCGGCGTCTTTCGGCAAAACCTTTGCTGTATGCACGGCCTTTTTCTCCGCGCCGGCCTGAAAATGGACGTCAATCTTGAACATGCGGCGTGAAGGCAGCGAGATCACGCGCTTGACGCCGGGCAACGCCCCGATCTCGTCCAAGATTCGACGGATGTCTTCGGGGGTCTGCGCGATCAGCGTGAACCATATGTTGAAAACGTGTTCGCGCAAGTAATTGTGCGTGACTTCGGAATAGGTATTGATGGCTTTGGCCACTTCCTCGACCCGATCCGGTTCGGTTTCCGCCGAACACAGCGTGCTCGAATAACCCAGCCGTTTCAGATCGAACACCGGGCTTATCTCGCGAATGGTCCCCTCGCGCTGAAATCGCCGGACGCGCTCCAGCGCTTCGTCTTCCGAAATCGAGAAACGTTCGCCGAACGACTTGAACGGACAGGCCTCGACGGGAAACTCGTTCTGGATGGCGTCGAGCAACCGTCGATCGAGTTCATCCAGCGGCATGAATCCCAATCTCCTCGTCGGTCAGGTAGCATGCGGGATCGGGCGCCCATACATCGCCCGTGACCGCTTCGGCCCGAACCCGGAAATTGCCCGCGCAGATATCAAGCCATTTGCAGCGCGCGCAACGGCCCGTCACATATTTCTTTTTATCCTTGAGTTTCATGAGGAATTCGTTGCCCGCGTCGGTCCAGATCTCGCCGAAACTACGCTCGCGGACGTTGCCAAGGGCCAGGTGCCGCCAGAACTGATCCGGATGGACCGTGCCGTCCCAGGACACGCACGCGATGCCGCGGCCCGACGAGTTGCCCTCGTTGAATTGCAATAATTCGAATACCTGCTTCGCCCGTTCGGGATCCTCGCGCAGCATGCGCAGATAGAGATATACGCCGTCGGCGTGATTGTCCACCGTCAGGACTTCCTTGGGCATGCCGCGACGGTGCAGATCGGCGGTCCGATCGATGATCAGGTCCACCACCTTGCGCGTTTGTTCGTGGTCGAGATCTTCCTTGATGAGTTCGCTGCCGCGCCCGGCATACACCAAATGATAGAAACAGATGCGCGGGATGCCTTCTTTTTCGACGAGGTCGAAGATGGCCGGGATTTCCGATGCATTGCGCCCGTTGATTGTGAAACGCAGGCCGACTTTCAGTCCTGCTTCCATGCAATTGCGAATGCCCGCCACGGCGCGCGCGAACGCGCCCTCGATGCCGCGGAAGCGATCGTTCACTTCTTCCGTTCCATCCAGGCTGACGCCGACGTAGGACAGATCGAAATCCTGGAGGCGTTTCGCGACTTCGGGCTTGATCAACGTGCCGTTCGTGCTGATTACCGCGCGGAGTTTCTTCGAGGTGGCATATTGAATCAACTCGAAGAGATCCTTGCGGACCAGCGGTTCGCCGCCGCTGAACAGGATGACCGGCGCGCCGAAATCGGCCAGTTGATCGATCAGGCGCTTGCCCTCTTCGGTGCTCATCTCCTCGGCGTATTCGATGTCCTGCGAATGCGAATAACAGTGAACGCACCGCAGATTGCAGCGGCGCGTGCAGTTCCACACGACGATCGGTTTCTTGTCCTCGGAAAATTGGAGCAGGTGGCTGGGCAGATCCTTGGCCTTTCGACCGTAACGCAGCGCGTCGGACGGTTCCACACCCCCGCAATACAACTTGCTGATGCCTATCATGTTTCGGACCTCGTTTTCTGAAACGCCTCGCGAATGGCGTCCACCAGACTGGGAATGGTGGACTCGGAAGCGGTTACGGCGATGGTGATGCCCATCTCGCGAAGCGTGTCGGACGTGACGGGGCCGATGCTGGCGGCGCGGATGAGGGGAAGCAATTCCGCCCGTCGCTCCACGGGCAACGCGTCTACGAAATTCCGCACGGTCGAAGAACTGCTGAACGTGACCAGATCGATCCGTCCGTCCGCGAGACGTTCCACCAGATTCGCCGGTAAATGGTTTTCCGCGTCCGTGCGGTATGCGTCAACCTCGATGACCGTTGCGCCGTGTTCACGCAAGCCTTCGGCGAGCATCGGGCGCGCCAGATCGGCGCGGGGCAGCAGGAACGTCAGCCCTGACACATCCTTGGCCTCCGCCAGCAGCGCGTCGAGCAACGCCTCGGCGACATATTGGGACGGCATAAGATCCGCGCGCAGTCCGCGGGCGCGAAGGCGGTCCGCCGTTGCGGGCCCAATCGCGGCCAGGCGAACCTTTGCCAAGGCGCGCGCGTCCATGTTCTCGTTGTTCAAAGCATCCAGGAACGCGTCCACGCCGTTGACGCTGGTAAACACGATCCAATCCGCCCGGCTCGATTCGCGCGCGGCCTTGCGCATGGGTTCGGAATCCGCGAGGCTCTCCGTGCGGATGACGGGCGCCGAAATGACTTCGGCCCCGAGGCTTTCCAGCGTCGCGGCCAGTTCCGATGCCTGCGCACGGGCGCGCGTCACCACGATGGTCCGTCCGAAAAGCGGCTTGTTTTCAAACCAGTTCAGTTCATCGCGCAACGCGGCGACTTCGCCGACCACCAAAATCGCGGGAGGCTTCAGTCCGGCTCTGGCGACGGCCTGGGCGATGGTTTCCAGCGTCGCCGCGACCGTCCGTTGCGTCGGCAGCGTTCCGTCGGCAATGACGGCGGCGGGGGTATCGGGCGCACGCCCGTTTTCGATAAGGTGTCCCGCGATGTGCGGCAGGTTCTTCACCCCCATCAGAAATACCAGCGTGGCCTGGCTCGATGCGATTTCGGCCCAATCCAGGCCACTTGACGATTTCGTCGGATCCTCATGGCCCGTGATGATGCGCAACGACGTGGTCATCTCTCGGTGCGTGACCGGTATGCCGGCATACGCGGGCACCGCAATCGCCGAGGTCACGCCGGGCACGATCTCGAAAGCCACCCCGTGCTTGCGCAGATGCGCGGCTTCCTCGCCGCCCCGGCCGAATACGAACGGGTCGCCGCCCTTCAGGCGGCATACACGCTTGCCTTCCTGCGCCTTGATTCGAAGCACTTCGTTGATTTCATCCTGCGGCATGGCATGGCATCCCGCGCGTTTTCCGACATAAACGCGTTCCGCATCGGGCCGCGCGTGATCGAGCAGCACGGGATTGCACAGGCTGTCGTATACGAGACAATCGGCCTCGGCGATGCAGCGAAGACCCTTGACCGTTATCAATCCCGGATCGCCGGGGCCGCCGCCCACCAGCCACACAAGCCCCGCGGGCGTTGTTCTGCCGTCAGTTTTGTTCATGGTTGGTTTCCTGTGCCGCACTCAGTTTCGCCATGATGCCTTGGCCGCCACGGGCTAGTAGCATGTCTCCCAATGCGGCGCCCAAGGTTTCGGCCTTTTCGACCGGGCCTTCGACCGTTTCCCTCACTAAAAGGGATCCGTCCAAATCCGCGATCAATCCGGACAGCGTCATGCGGCCATCCCGCACTTCCGCATAGGCGCCGACCGGCACGTGGCATCCGCCGCCCAGCCGTGCCAGCACAGCCCGTTCGGCGATGGCGGCCGCTCGCGTTTTTTTATCCTCGATGGCGTCCACGACCTGCAACACATCAATATCCCCGTCCCGCACCGTTATCGCCAACGTGCCCTGCGCCGCCGCCGGTAACCATTGGGGCAGGTCGAGAATCTCCGTTACATGTTCTTCCAGACTTAAACGCTGAACGCCCGCCATGGCAAGAATTATTCCGCCCAGCGAGTCTGATTCGGCCAATTTGCGCAGGCGCGTGTCTATGTTGCCCCGCAGGGCGGTGAAGGCCAAATCGGGCCGAAGCGCCAGCGCCTGGGCGCGCCGCCTCAGACTGCCCGTGCCGACCACGGCGCCGGGCGGCAAATCGCACAGCCGGGCCGCCTGTTTCCCGATAAACGCATCGCGCGGGTCCACGCGGCGCGGAACGGCGCCGATGGCAACCCCTTCCGGAGTGTCGGTCGGGCGATCCTTCATGCTGTGCACGGCGAGGTCTATCTCATTTGCCAGCAAGGCGTTGTCGAGTTCCTTCGTGAACACGCCCAACACCGGAATCTGGTCCAGCGGACGATCCTGCACCTGATCGCCGACGGTTTTGACGATTTCGATGTCGAACCGGATATTCGGCCAGCGCTCGCGCAATTGGGCGGCAACCCAATTCGTCTGCCACAAGGCGAGTTTGCTGCCGCGTGTGCCTATGCGCAAGACCTTGTTCAATTCATCGTCCTTCCGGTTCGATCCAGCGGGCCAGGCATTCCTGCATGACCCGTTCGGCCTCTTCCTCCTTCCCTTCAGCCAGCAAAGAAAGAGCCGGACTGTCGAGAAATTCCTTTTCCGCGGCCACCCGACGCTCGGCTTCGGGCACGCGGGCCTGCAAGGCCGTGCGCAACCGGCCGCACAGTTCCGCATAGGGTTCATATTCCGGCCCGACCGCCTTTTCCAGTTCGATGCGCAGTCGCTTGGCCAGCGCCGGACATTGGCCCGACGTGCCGATGGCTATCTCGATCGGCCCGCGTCGAATGGAGGCCGGGACATAGAAATCGCAAAGCGCGGGCACATCCACCACGTTGACCCAGACGCCCGCAGCCCGTCCCGCTTCGAGAACGGCCCGGTTGACCGATTCCTTGTCGGTCGCCGCGATGGCCAGGATCGCGCCGTCGAGATCGCCCGCCTCGAAACCCCGGCGGATCGCCTCGATTTCGCCGCGCGCGGCGCAATCTTCCAATTCCGGACACAATTCCGGACTGACCACCGAGACCCGAGCTCCGTAGTCCAAGAGCGACGCCACCTTGCGCCGGGCGACCGTCCCGCCGCCGACAACCACGCAACGCCGCCCGTCAATCTTGAGATAAAGTGGGTATAACCGCATGATGAAATCCGGAAATTTTTCGCGACTCGTCGGATTTACAGCCCAATTTGTCAAAAGTTTACCATGTAAATCGCGTGAAATTCCAAGACGCGGACGAAATAATAAACGTCCGGCTTCACGTGCCACCCCGGAACCGGCGGACGGTGGTTTTACTTGAGGATTTTCCGGCCTTCGGAGGATTTGATTCCGGAGATAATGCGTTCGAAGGCCTCGTCGTTGCTGCATGCGGACATGGCCTCTTCCTTGGTAACCAGTCCGGCTTGGAATAGTTCAACCGAGTGCTGATCGAAAGTTTTCATGTCGCCGTCCACTTCGATGATGCTGTGCAGCTTGTCAATCTCGGCGTCGAGGATGGCGTCGCGCACGATGGGTTTGCCGCCCAGCAGGATTTCGACGCACGGGATGCGTCCGCCGCCTTTTTTCTTCAGCAGCCGCTGGCATACGACGCCGCGCAGCGAGTAGGCCAGTTCCTGCCGGATGAGGTCGCGCTCGGCCTGCGGGAAGTAGCTGATTACGCGGTTGACGGTGTCCACCGCCGTCATGGTGTGCAGCGTGCTGAAGACGAGGTGGCCGGTTTCGGCGGCGCTGATGGCCGCGCGGATGGTGTCCATGTCGCGCATTTCGCCGACGAGGATCACGTCCGGATCCTCGCGCAGGGCGCCGCGCAGCGCGTTGGCGAACGAGTGCGTGTCGCGCCCGACCTGCCGCTGGCTGACGATGCTTTTCTTGTCCTTGTAGACGTATTCGATGGGATCCTCGATGGTGATGATATGTGCGTGGCGCTTGTTGTTGATGTACTCGACCATCGAGGCGAGCGTGGTGGATTTGCCGCTGCCGGTGATCCCGCAGACGAGCAGGAGGCCGCGGTGGCTGTCGGCCACGTTGCGCACGACCATCGGGATGTTGAGTTGTTCAAAGGGGACCGGTTCTTCGGGGATGATGCGCAAGGCCAGCCCGACGGCGTTCATTTTGTAGTATCCGCTCACGCGGAGGTATCCGACGCCGGCCAGATGGAACTGCCAGCTTGTTTCGCGATCGCCGACCAGGCGATCCATCTCGGACTGGCTGCCGAGTTGTAGGGCGAACTCTTCCATGTCCGCGGCCGTCAACGTCGGCATGTCGAGTGGGACGAGGTCGTTGTCCACGCGAATATACGGTGGCGATCCGGCGCGCAGATGAAGGTCGGACGCCTTGCGCGCCTGCATTTCCTCAATCATCCGATTGACGTTGAAATCCTGCTGGACATAGGAGACGACGTTGACATGCCATGACTGTGATCGCAAGGACCTTTCAGCAAAAGTTTCGACGAGACGGTCAATAGGCGCCAGTTTCGGCAGGTGATGCCATTCAAAGGCCGGCAGCGTGATGGTGCAGACGCCCTCGGAGATCTGCGTCAGGATCGTGAAAGGCAGTTTCTTGCTGGCGTCGGTGACGGCGCCGGTTTCCGTGCCGGGCTTGAGCGGAAAAATAATGCGCGTGACATCCACGCGCTTGGTCAAATTGGCCCCTTTCGCGAAAATTTCGCATCCGCGCGCCTTGAAATGGACCTCTTCGGGAAGACCGCTTTGCCGCGCAAACTCGGTCAACCCAACCTTGAACACATCCATGATCGTATCGGTGGACTTGCTGCCCAGAAACATGAAAAAACCTCTCACGTGGCCATGTGTCCGGTAAGTCCAAAAGGCGCGAAACGGCGATATTCTTATAATGAATGCGATCCGCGAACCGATTCCAGCCTTGTCCGCGTCTTGAAGGATGTTTCCCACACACGGCGTCGAAGCCAAGAATTTCTGCTTTACGCAACCCCAAGTGTAGCACGTCCGAAAAAAGGAGATCAAAAAAAGGACGCTTTTTTCGTTGGCCTATCGCCTCAAATAAAAATCTACTCGAAACGTTGGGTTGACTTTTTCAGACGGCCCGGTTACAATGCCAATCATAGAGGCGGTATAGCCAAATGGTAAGGCAAAGGTCTGCAAAACCTTGTATTCCCGGTTCGATTCCGGGTGCCGCCTCCAACTTTTTTTTGACGCATTCCGCCGAAAGACCACCCCAGTAGCGACCGGTTTTTTCTCGGGCGAGTGGTGGAATGGCATACACGGCGGACTTAAAATCCGCTGCCCGTGAGGGATTGAGGGTTCAACTCCCTCCTCGCCCACCAATCGTCCCGCCGATATCCTGCATGTCGCCCTGCCGGCCTGGACGTCGGGCTGTCCATCGAATCGAAAAAGCCCCGCAGCGAGGAGTCGTTTTGTTTCCTGAAATCGGTCGTGGGGACCGAAGGTTTCCGGTTTATCCCTTGGACGAAGCGAACATGGTGGACGACGATGCCCCGCACGGCATTTCGCCATCCAGTTGTTCCATAACACGATCTGGGCGAAAACGATGAACTTTCCAGTTGAAATCAAAGCACAGGCATTTGAAACGAACGGTCCAGGAAAAGGCGGATCCCGACGCATTGCAACGAACGGTATGCGTGCGCTACGATGCGCTGAAAACGGGAGGATATTGGTTGTGGACGAGAGGCGGAAAACGGTGCGTCGGCATGCCGATCGCGAATTGCTCAAGCGGGTGGCCGAGTTGCAGTCCATGCTCGATCGGCGCGGGGAATCGGGTGCTGAATCGAAACGAGAAAGCGCGGGCCATGCGCGGCGGCAGATTATTCGTCATAATTGCAAGGTCGCCATTGCGGTGAAGGTGGGCGTTTCGTCGGGTTACGGCGACACGTGGGACGTGGCGTCCGTGCGCGTAAAGGGTCGAATCCTCGATTTGAGCACCGGCGGCGCGTCCTTGTTCACCGAGCAGCGCTTCGAGACGGGGCAGGAACTCGCGCTGGTCATCCGACTTCGCGACGGCGAGGATATTCACGCCAACAGCGCGGTCCGCTGGGTCAAAATGGTGCCGCAAAAAGGGGGGTACGCGTCCGGCGTTCAGTTCACTCACATGTCCGACAAGGATCGGCGGTTATTGGGTAAATTCCTGACCGAACTCGAACAGACCGCGGGACTCTGAATCCGTGATCGAATCGGTTTTAGTAACAATGTAATCCGCATAATAAAAAAAGGCGCGTGCCTTGGATTGCGAAAGCCGTTGCAAACATGCGGAGGACGCATGGAATTTGGAAGAGTCATGACGCTGGCGGTTGTTGGTTTGGTTTGCTGCCTGAATCGCGCGGCAGTGGCCGACGCCGAAGTGTGTTTGCGTGTCATAACCTACAATATCCATCATGGCGTGGGCCGGGACGGTGCACTTGACCTCGATCGCATCGCGCGGATCGTCCGCGAAACCAATCCCGACATTGTCTGTCTCCAGGAGATCGACCGGAACCTCACGCGGACGAATCGCCTCGATTTCCCGGCTGAAATCGCGAAACGGCTGGGAATGGCCGCCGTGTTCGAATGCAACTACGCTTTCGATGGCGGGGAATACGGCAATGCGACGTTTACGCGCCTCGAAATCCTGTCGCATGAAAACATCGCGCTGCCCAATCCCGATCCGGCGGCCATCGAGCCGCGCGGGTGTCTGAAGACGGTCGTACGGACCCAAGCCGGACCTGTGGAAGTGTTCAATACTCATTTCGGATTGAAACCAAACGAGCGCAGACTCCAGGCCGAAGCCGTCATGAAACACGTTGGGAATTCCCGTGTCATTTTGGCCGGCGATTTGAACGAGGGCGCCATGAGGCCCGGCGTTTCGCTCCTGCTGACGCGACTCAAGGACGCGCTGACGCAGGGAGGCGTTCCATCTATGCAAGATGGGCGCGCCCGTATTGATCACATCCTGGTTTCCGGCGATTTTGATGTTCGATCGTCGCGCATCGTTTCGACGGCGGAAACGGCGGTCGCCTCGGATCATCCGCCCTATGTGGCGGAATTGCGCATAACCGAGACCGGCGACGGGGTGGAAAACGAGGGCATTTACGATACCGGCGACGATCGGGTGACGGATGCGCTGCGGGAGACGATCAATCCATGAGCCGGCATTGCGCCGCGCGCATGATTGCGGGAACGGGCACGAACAAAAACCGAGTTTTGAGGATCAAGAGATGGCCAAGAAGAAATTGCGGGTGGGAATCATCGGTTGCGGCGGCATAGCGAACGCCTGTCATTTGAACAATTGGAAGGAACTGGAAGGCGAGGGCCGCGTCGAGTTGATCGGGGTGTGCGACATTGTCAAGGAACGCGCGGAACAGGCCATGGCCAAGTTCGGCGCGCGCAAGATGTATCTTGATTACCACAAAATGCTCGGCGACGATCAGTATGATGTGATTGACGTCTGCACGCAAAACCGTGTCCATTGTCCGGCCGCCGTCGCCGCGCTCAAGGCCGGCGCTAACGTCCTTGTCGAAAAACCGATGGCGATGAATGCGAGGGAATGCGAGGCCATGATCGCCGCGGCCAAGTCCGCCCGGCGCACGCTCATGGTCGCGCAGCACATGCGGTTCGAGGCCTATTCCGAAAAACTCAAGGCCGTGGTCGAAAGCGGCGAACTCGGTCGCATCTACACGGCCAACGCGCGTTGTTTGCGCCGCCGGGGCATTCCCGGCTGGGGAAAGTTTCACATCAGGAAGGAGTCCTTGGGCGGTCCGCTTATTGATATCGGGGTTCATGTGATGGACCTCTGTGTGTGGCTCATGGGGTGCCCGAAACCCATCGCCGCGTCCGGAAAGGTCTACCGCATGTTCGGCGACCGGCCGGATCTCTGCAATGCTGCGTGGGGCAAGGGGTATCCCGACAAGGAATTCGATGTTGAAGATTACGCCGTCGGCCTCGTGCGCTTTGAAAAGGGCATCACGATGGTCGTCGAGGTGTCATGGGCCGCGAACATTCCAGCCGAGACCGAATGCGTCAGCCTGCTCGGCGACAAGGGCGGCATCACAACGCATCCGCCCGGCGTCTACGGATACGAACACAACGCGCTCACGAGCAGGAAGTTCGACTGGCTGCCGGCGCAGGAGGGCCACCGCATGGAGATTCGCCACTTCACGGAATGCCTTGAAAAGAATCTTCCCGTGCGTGTCCAGCCCGCCGAATCGTTGCGCATACAAAAAATCATAGACGCCATCTACGAATCTTCCGCAAGGAACAGGGAAATCGCGATAAAATAGAGCCATCGGGAACCGGTTATTCCAGTTTTCCGGTTTGTTTTTTGATTTTCGCGCGCCCCGCGTGGATGTCGCATAAAACAGGATTCTGTCGCCGGCAATGATCTTGCAGCGGGAACTTCCAGGATAAACAGGAATGGAGCGAAAGGCTTTTGGGGGATTCGTTCATGCGGCGGCGGTGTGGGGAATGGCCGTGTTGGGCTGTCTCTTGTTTCAAGCGCCCCTGTGGCAGGGGATGATCCTGGCCATGGCGCTGGCGGCGGCTTCGGTTTCGGTCGTATTGAGCGCCGTTGGGTGGTGGGGGGTGTGCGCGGCGGCAACCCTGGCAACCGGATTGCACGTTCCATTTTGGGACCTCTTTCTGGCCGGCGTCCTACTTATGACGTTTTACTTTTTCTATCGGGGGACGTTTCCGCATCCGGTTCTCGTGTGGGATTGCCTGTCGGGCGGGGCGGCATGGGTGCGTCCTTCTTTTTGTGTGATTGGAACTGTCTTCCTTGCCGCATTGGCTGTTCGGGGCGTGCCTCTGTTTTCCACTGCGCTGCTTGCTTTGCTTTGCTTCATGGCCGCTTTCACGCTACCGGCTTTCGCAAACCGCGTGGCGTGCCGTTTCGCGGAAGCATTTGGACTGGCCGCGGGGACGGTGATGGTTTCCCTGCTGTTGGCGGAGTGCGGCGCCCGCATCTTGCTTGAACCGCGCCCTGCCCGCCAAATCCATGAACGCCATCCCGAATATCTTTTTACGCTGCGTCCGCGTGCCGTTGCGCAGCAACGCATCCGGCTGGGTCCCGACACAAACAAGTATGTCGGGATACGCATATCCGCGCAGGGATTTCGGGATCGTGAATATGGCCCGAAATCGCCGGACGAATTCCGCATCCTGCTCTTGGGCGATTCGTTTGCCATGGGATTCGCCGTCGAGGAAGAAGACGGCATGGCGCGCCATCTGGAGCGGCTGTTGGCCCGCGACCATCCGTTAAAACGCATTTCCGTGATCAACGGCGGCATGACGGGCGCCGGGCCGTGGCAGGAATGGGGGATTCTGCGCGACCGCGGCTTGGCCTTGCTGCCGGATGTGGTCATTTTGCAACTGTGCACCGTCAACGATATTGACAACAGCCTCGAGTATGTCGGCAAGCGGCAGCGGGCCTATTACCGGAACTGGCACGTGCTTCTGGAAACGCTGCGCCACATGGACCATCCCGCCATGTGGGCCGAGTATGCGGCGCAGCGCCATTCGCGCCTATACCGCGAGATTTGGTTCCAGACCGGCCTCCATCCGTGGGTCCTGCATGGCATAAACACGTTGCGATGGGCGACGCCTTTTTCGCGTCCGGATGTGCCGCCCGGCGAAAACAGGCCGAACGAAATTGAAAGCGATTTGAACGAATGGTATCCCGAACTTCATCAGGGCTTGGCCTTGTTGGAGTGGTTCGTGACTCAAATACGCGACATGTGCGCCGAGAACCGTATCCGGTTTGCGGCGTTTTCGATACCGCCGCATCCCGTGTTGGACGACGCGGCATGGCGCATCCTCACAAGGTCCTTCAATCCGCGCATGTACGATCGCGGAAAGGGATTGCGCGTGTTCGACGAAATGTTGCGACGGAACGGAATTCCATCCTTTTCCATTGTTGAAGCCCTGAAAAGCCATCCGCGCATTGACGAGGTCTACCATGTCTGGGACGGCCACCTGACCGGGCGGGGCAACAAACTTGTCGCGCAGGCCATTCGGGACTATCTGGCCGCATCCGGGATCTTTCCCCGGCAATAGGCGGAAGATGAGTTGATTCATGAACGCCTTCTCAGAAGTCCCCGTTACTGAAGGTATCCGAGGGCTTTGAGTTGGTCAACAGCCTCCTGCGACAGCGGCTTCGCGCCGCGATTGGGCGCATAGGCCGGATGTTGCCCGCAGGTCTTTCGGTGCGCATCGAGCAGCGCGCCGAGGCGTTCGAGGATAGCGGGATTGTCGCCCGCCCGGTTGCGCTGTTCGCCGGGGTCGTCCGAGAGATCGAACAATTCCGTCTTGTTGACCGAATCGTCCACGACCAGTTTCCATTTTCCGTGCATGACAGCGTCGCAGTGCGAGGCGAAGCGGGGCATGTCGCCGCGCGCGGTGGCATGTATCACGCGGTCCTCGGCATATCCTCCCGAATTCAAAACCGGCAGCAGGTTGCGTCCCTGCCAAGCCGGGTCCGCGGGCACGCCGAGGATCGCCATGATCGTGGGAAGGAGATCTATGCTTTCGACCGGCCATTCGATGCGTTCGGGCGCGCGCCCCGGTAATCGCATCAACAGGGGCACATGGATGGATTCCTGATACACGGTTCGCCCGTGTCCGACAAATCCGTGTTCCCAGATTTCCTCGCCGTGATCCGCCGTCACAATGACCACGCTGTCGCGATTCAATTTGCCCATGGCGCGCAACGTCATCAGAAGCCGGTCCAGGTGCGCGTCGGTGTAGGCGCATTCCACGTCGTAGGCATGGGCCAGATAGGCCCGGCCCGTGGCCTTGAGGGGTTGGCGCAAACGCTCCTTGAGCGTGCCGGCCATCCATTGTCGCGCTTCCCGGTGATACGGAATATAATCTTCGATGAGGGCCTTTTCCCACGGTTCGACGGCTGGCAAAGGGCCGAAAATCGTGTCGAAGGGGGGATGGACAAAATACGGATCGTGCGGGTCGAAATAATGGACATAGAGAAAAAGCGGCTGCGGCGCGCGGCTGGCGGCCGCCAGCGTTTCGCGCGTAATCCGGTCCGCGAAGGCCCCGTAGGCGAACGTGTATGTGTCGAAACCCCGCGCAAAACCGGACACATCCTGCAAATGCGGATTGGTTTGAATGCCGACGGTGTGGTAGCCGAGTTCCTTCAGATACATTGCCAGCGTCTTGAAATCCGCGGGGAGTCCTCGCAGCGCCGGATCGGCGGCCTTGCCGGGACATTCGAGCGGCTGGTACCGGACGCCGTGTGTTTCGGGATACAGCGACGTGAACATCGTACTGACGGAAGGAAGCGTCCACGATTCCTGGCTGTACGCATGTTGAAACCAGAGGCTGCCCGCCGCGTATTGCCGCAATTTCGGCATCACCGGCACGCCGTTCCGTTCGGCCGTGAGGCGGTCCGCCCGCAAGGCGTCCACCACGATGAGGATGATATTCGGACGCGCGGGATTTGCCGCAGGCGCTTCCGAGGCCCATGCACACGGGACGTGCGCTCCGAACACCGCCATGCACGCCATGGCCATTTGAAAAAAAGCCATGTGCGCGATGGGGCCTGTCCGCAGTCGAAATAGATTCATGGCAATGGTTTTATCCGGCTTGGCGTGCGTATCCGCGCGCGCCGCTGACACGGCAACGCTGTTCGGTTTTGTCCGGATCCTCGCCCAGTTCCCCGACAAGTGCCTTATGCAACGCCTTCACGCGATCAGCGTATTCGGGCTTTCCGGCGAGATTGGTGAATTCGCCGGGATCGGCTTTCATGTCATATAGTTCGTGCTGCGCGGGATGTTTTTCGTCCGGCGGCGTGTGGTAGACATATTTGAAATGGCCGGAGCGAATCATCGCATAACCGGACGCGATGTTGTGCGCGTAATACTCGCTGACGGCGCGATCTTTCCATGATGCCTTCGGATTGTCGAGCCAGTCCAGCATCGAATCGCCATCCCAGTCCTTGGGCGTTTGGGCCCCGCCGAGTCCGGCGATGGTCTGGACAACATCCACGAGCGAGCACGCGCCGGTGCGCCGCTGGCCGCCGGTCCATCGCGCGGGCCATGAGACAATCAACGGGACGCGCGCCGCCGAATCGTACAGGCAATTTTTCCACCACAGGCCGTGTTCGCCCATGTTTTCGCCGTGATCCGCCGTGTAGATGACCACGGTGTTTTCCGCGAGTTCGCTGTCTTGCAGACAGGAAAGCACCTTGCCGATTTCCTCGTCCATCCATTGCACGAGGCCGTAATAGAGTTCGCGCCCTTTACGAACGATATCGTCGGGAATGTCCTCGACATTGAAACCAATCCGAAGATGGCGGTAGTTGAGCGGTAGCGTGTCGAGGAATCCGTCGGGCATGGCCGGCATGGACACTTTACCCTTGTAACGTTCCCAGTATTCCCGCGGGACAATCAACGGGAAATGAGGTGTAAGATAACCGGCCAGCAGCATAAATGGGGGATCGTTTTCTTTGCGATTCCGTAGAAAGTCCAGCGTTCCCTTTGTGACATTTCGGTCGTGGTTCATGGGCGACGAAGTGTCGCCCGGACCGAAATTCTTTTCATTGAATCGGTCCGACAGGCCCGGTTTCGGGGTCAGATCGTCCGGGTCGCGGCGTTCGATCCTGCCGTTCATGCGGCTGCGGTTCATGTTGCCGCCGATCTCGGTAAATCCATAACGGCAGGTCGCGTCATAGTGCATTTTGCCGCACAGGAACGCCTCGTAGCCCTTGGCGGCAAGCAGCCGGGGCAACGAGGGGTAATCCGGCGAGGGGAGCCGGCAGTCATTGTTCCATGCGCCCACGCGGGAGGCGTATTTTCCCGATGTGAACGACAAGCGCGAGGGCACGCAGAGCGGCGAATTACAATAGCAATTTTCGAACATGACGCCGCGGCCGGCCAAGGCGTCGAGGTTGGGAGTATGCGCGACGGGGTTGCCCGCGCAGCCCATCACGGTTGCGTTATGTTCGTCGGACATGATAACGAGAATGTTCGGCGGGCGTCTGGACGACGACGATGCCCTGGTTTGCGGAAGAGCGGCTACGGCCAGTCCCATGCCCAACCGCCCGATGAAACGCCGCCGTGTAAGCCCTTGCATGCTCATATCTCAACCCTCCCTGACATTGGATGAATCCGTCTTCGGCGGGGTGGCCCACTGCGCCGTCGCGGATCACCGGCTACATGATAACAGAAATTTCGCCCGTAAACCCCGAACGGTTCACGGGCGAAACCCCGTATCCTTCCCCGGGCAGCGCGTTACTTGATGGTGTCGGGAACGAGCCGTTTATTGTTGACGAGCGTTCCAGCGATGGTAACGTCCTTGCCGGCATAATCACCGAGTTTGAGCCCTTTCTTGCCCGCAACGCCGAGGGTTTTGCCCTTGAGTGCTTCCAGAGCCTTTCCGTCGGCATTCTTGGCCTCGGCGACGGTCAGTTGGAACACCTTGGCTTCTTTGCCCGTCTTCTTGTTGGTTACCATCTTCGAGTCCAGTTTACCCTTCACTTCGCACTTGACCTCGACCTTGGGCTTCGCGGATTTGTCCGCAGGGGCGGCTTTTGCGGCTTTTGCATCTTTGTTTGCCTTCTCTGCCTTGGCAGCCGGACAGGCGGGGCCTTCCGCCGCATACGCGCCCGCCACCAGTCCCATTGCAACGGCCATCGCCAACGCCAATACCAACATTCTGTGCCTTTTCATGTGTGTTTTTCCTTTCGTTCGCTTGCGCTTGTAAAGCGGTTTTATTTTCCGAAACGGATTGCCCGTCTCGCATCACTTTCTTGAACACGACACATACCTCAAAGTTCCATGTCGTCGAAAAGCAGTCCGGCCGGACATACTCATTTTTTCAATAAGCCCGGTTTTGGCTGCTCAATCTTGGGCCCCACATACCCTTTATAATCGCAATCGAACGTGTAATTGTAACGCCAAGAACTCGTTTCTCGTTCATAACTCCTTGTGTCGAAAGCGATTACGAGCACGAGCACGAGCACGAGCAAGAGTAAGAGCAAGAGCTAGAGCGAGAGCAAGAGCAAGAGCAAGAGTAAGAGCAAGAGCGAGAGCAAGAGCGAGAGCACGAGCAAGAGCATGAGCAAGAGCGAGAGCAAGAGCAAGAGCAAGAGCAGGAGCAAGAGCAAGAGCAAGAGCAGGAGCAGGAGCAGGAAATTCCAAGCCGAAACGCTTGAAAATGGCTCCATTCGTGTATATCATTCGGCATTCCGCAATCCGCGTTGGAGGAATACAGCATGACAATGACGATCGAGATGGCTATGGCGCCGTTCCTGGGCGTGTGCGACGCTCCCTACAAGGCGGCGAAGGAAGCGGCAAAAGACGGGGCGGCCGCCGGTTACATGTGTACCTATGTGCCGGAAGAGCTGCTCCACGCGGCGGGCTATTTGCCGGTGCGCGTTCTGGGCTGGTCGGACGGCACGCAGAATGCCGATTCGCTGATTCAGAGTTACGCTTGCAGCCTGGCGCGCGGCGCGCTCGAAGCGGGACTCTCCGGAACGCTCGATTTTCTGTCGCTGATGATCTTCCCGCACACGTGCGACACCATCCAGAATCTTACGGACATCTGGAAGCGGAACGTTTCGTCCATGAAGCATTTTGCGCTTTCGGCGCCCGTTGAAACAGGCACCGATCACGCAGTCACATATTTCCTGAACGAATTGCGGCGGCTGAAAGCGTTCCTCGAAGCGCAAGGCCGGCCGGTGACCGACGGCGCCGTGCGCGCGGCCATCCTGTTGTATGATCAACACCGAAAAGCGATGCGCGCCCTTTACGCTGAACACCGGAAAAATCCCTCCGCCATCGGCGCGCGCGGATTGGCCGCCGTGGCCCTTTCGGCGTTCTATGTGCCGCGCACGCAGCACTTGGCATGGCTCACGCAATTGCTGGCGGCCGTGGGGCACACGGCATCGCTGCCGGACGCCAAGCCGCGCGTCGTGGTGCTCGGCAGCGTTTGCCAGGACATCGGGTATCTCGACGCCATCGAATCGGCCGGGTGCGTCGTTGTGGACGACGATCTGTGCACGGGGGCGCGGCCGTTTGCGGTTGAAGCCGTGGAGGACGCCGACCCGTTGCGGGCCTTGGCGCGGATGTATCTCGATCGCCGGACGTGCGCATCGAAACACCGCGACGGCTACGATCCCGGAGCGGAAATCGCGAAACGCGCCCGGGAGGCCGGAGCGCGCGGCGTCATCTTCCTGTTTACGAAATTCTGCGATCCGTGGGCTTTCGACTATCCCCGGATGCGCGAAGCGCTTGACAACGTTCAAGTGCCCTCGCTGTTGTTGGAAATCGAACAAAACCAGCCGCCTTCGGCCCATTTCCAGACGCGCGTGGCCGCGTTTTCGGAAATGCTGGGCGCAACGACCCAAGGAGACCAATCATGAGCGGTGAACGAGTGCCAATCGCGTCGGTTGCCAAGATGATGCAGTTGATGACACAGTATTACATCGGCGCCAAAATGGCCGAGGGCACCGACAGGAAGATTGCATGGGTCACGAGCGGCGCGCCGGTGGAATTGCTCTATGCGGCGGGCGTGATCCCGATCTATCCCGAAAACCACGCGGCGCTCTGCGGCGCGCAAAAGATGGCCGTCACGCTTTGCGAAGCCTCCGAGGAACGCGGTTTCTCGCGCGACCTCTGTTCGTATGCGCGCACGGATTTCGGGGCCATCTACACGGGCAACAGTCCCGTGCAAGGATTGCCGAAACCGAATTTCCTGCTCTGCTGCAACAACATCTGCGGCACGGTGACGAAGTGGTACGAAAACCTTGCGCGGCACTTCGACGTGCCGCTGTTTTTCCTCGATGCACCATTCGTGCACGATGAAGCCACGCCCGAAGCCGTTGACTATGTCCAGAGCCAGATGCAGGACATCCTCGACGGCGTCGGGCGGATTGTGGGTAAGCCCGTCGAGCAGGACGTGTTGCACAACACGCTCATGTTGGCGGCGCGCGCGACGATCCTATGGGGCGAGATTCTCGATCAACTGGCGCACAAGCCATCGCCGATGACCTCGTTCGATACCTTCATCCACATCGCGCCGATCGTCGTCATGCGGGGAACAGACCAATGCGTGGATTATTACGAAACGCTGCTCGCGGAGATGAAGGACCGCGTCGCAAAGGGCATCGCCGCGGTGCCTGGGGAACGATTCCGCCTCGGCTGGGACAACCTGCCGATCTGGTTCCAGATGGGCGGCCTGTCCAAGCGGTTTGCGATGCACAAGGCCTGCCTGGTCGCGGCGACCTATGCGCATGCCTGGGCGCATCCCGTCAATCCGGAGGCGACCGACATGCTGCGCGAACTGGCGCGCGTCTACCTGAGCGTGTATATCAATTGCGGTCTCGAGGAGCGCGTGCAGACCCTCAAGCGGACGGTGGACCATTACTCGCTCGACGGGTTCGTGTTGCACTCCGATCGCAGCTGCAAAGCCTATTCGCTGGGCCAGTATGAACTTGCGCGTACCCTGCGCGACGAACTGGACATACCGGTGCTCATCATCGAGGCGGACATGAACGACGTGCGGATGTATGCCGAGGAACAAATCAACGCCCGCATTGACGCATTCATGGAAACGCTCCTGAGCCGGGCCGCCTAGAAACTCCTGAGTCCAAACTGCTGTAGAAGAATTCAACGCAAAGGCGCCAAGACGTAAAGAATGACAACGATTGCCTTTTATGGGGCATGAGCGTTCTTTTTTTCTTGGAAATATGGCTCCTTGCGGCATTGCGGTTTTGCGTCATGCTTTTTATGGGCAGCATTGATTTGCGAGCACGGTTGAATGGGGACAGTTTTACGCCGGTTCCTGTACGGATAGGGCGACATTTGAATGGCGCCGCCAAAATAACAGCAAGATTGCCGGATTTGTACAACTCAGAACGGAAATTTTCGGGCTCTGTCCCTTGTTTTGTAGGTGGCTTTTCAAGTGCAAAAGCAAGTTCTTCGGTAATGCGTAGTTGCAGACAAGTTCAATCCCCGCAGATGAATCGAGACTCGTAAAACATTTTATGGATCCATGCAGATGAGAATCGTCGCCAAAATCGCCGGTGTGGCCGTGGCCTTGGCGGCCTTGGCGCTTGCTGTGCCGCTGTGGATTTATTTTCCCGGACACAATTTCCGAACGGTCGAACAAGATGCCTTCTACGGATCGCGGCAAATGGGCGAAAAAGCCTTGGAATCCGCCATCCACAAATATCACATCCGAACGGTTGTCAATTTGCGCGATCACAATCCGGGAGCGCCATGGTACGACACCGAAGTGGCGGTCTGTCGGCGGCTTGGCATCGCCCACGAGGATTTTGCCTGGTCGAAAAGCCGGTTGCCCGATCCGGATTCGCTTGCCCAATTTGTCGCGCTGATGGAAACCGGCGCCAAGCCGTTCCTGGTCCACTGCCAGGGTGGAACGCATCGGACGGGCGTGGCAGCGGCGATTTATTTGTTGCTCAAGGGCGCCGACATTGCCACGGCGCGCAAACAATTCGGGCCGTTGTTCAACGATGCGCCGGTCGGCCGCGTCCTTGCCCTGTACGAAGGCAGCCATCTTCCCTTCAAACAGTGGGCGAAAGAGGTATATCCCGGTCAATATGCCTCTTTGAAGGCGTCCGAAACGAAGGGACGAAAATCCGCGCTTCCCGAAAACACAACCCTATCTCCCGAAAAGCGGATCCACGCTTACAGTCAAAATTAGGCAACCGAGATTCTGCGGCCGGACGCCCAGTCCGAGAGGCGGCCTTTCGTGCGGTACAGTCGGCTCATCCATCCCGGCAACACGGCCGGGCCATAGCCTTCGCAAACCATCTCGAACAACGGCGGGGGGAAGCCTCTCTTTTCCAATGAACGCCGAAAGCGGAAAAGATTTCGGGCACGCTGGATCCGGGAAAGACGCGGCACGATAAAAGCCTTGTCGAAATCGAGGATCAATGGGCCATTCGCGCCGACCAAGACATTGCCTACATGTAAATCGGCATGAAAAACGCCCAGATCGTGCATCTGACGGAAAAGCCGGCCACACGAATGCATGAGTTCCGCAAGATCGTCCTGCGCCACGCATTCGTCCGGGGCCCGTGCCCCTTGCCGGGTCATCGTTTCCAGCCGTTCGGCCAAGTCGGCGGCGTCTATTTCCCGGGTGGCAATCGCCCCGCCGAACCATAAACCGGCCCGATGCCAGCAGGCGCCCAGCGGTTCCGGAACGGAAAGACCGTTTGCAAAAACGAAACGATGGATTTCCAATTCGCGTAAGGCGCGGTTTTGAAGGAAAAATAAATCGCCCGGCAAATGGCGCGCAAGCCCTCCGCGCCGATAGGTTCTGATGAGGCCGTGGCCGTTTTTCCACGCAAAGCGCCCGAGCCGACCCCGCCCCCCCCTTTCGGCCGGTTCGCAACCGATGTTGTGCAAAAGGGCCCCGGCGACTATTGAGGCGCCTTCTTCGCAGACGCACGCGGTCTTCCGGCCTTCGCGTATGAATACAAATCCATCCATGGTTATTGAACCGGCGGGGTTATCGGGCGCTTCGCAATCCGACCCACAGCGCGGCCCCGACAATGATGAGACCCATCGGCGTGGCCAGTGATGCGGCCAGCGTCCACGAATGGCCGACGGCCAGTCCCACATAATCGAAGTATCCGAGGATGCCCGGCATCGCCAAGGCGAGGCGTCCGGGAAGGTCGAAGATTGCCGCCGCGACGGCGAGCAGTGCGGCGAAGGCAGTAAAAAACAGAAAGGAACCGCCGATCCATTTGCGAAAACGACGCCGCTCCCGATTGGCTGCGGTTACCGCCGCAATGCGCTTTCTCACTTCCCGGTACAAATTCACCGGGGCGGGTCGCATCGGCGCCTCTTTCAGTTTCTGTTCGACTAGGCGGTCGAGATCGTTTGGATCAAAGGAGTCCATTGAGCGAATACTCCTTCTCCAATATCCGGCGAAGCTGGTTTCGCGCCCGGTGCATCCATGTTTTCAGCGTGCCCGTGGGAATGCTGAGCCCGTCGGCGATTTCCTCATAGGATCGTTCCTTGAGGTAATACTGCGTGACGATATGGGCGTACCGTTCGGGGAGCAGTTCGATGCAGCGGCGCATGATGTCGGGCATGTCGCTCCAGTCCACCCGGCTGTCCAAAGCCTGCGCTTCCCGCCACGGCTGCGATTCAATCTCGACGCGCCGTTTGCCGCGCCCTAATTCCGTCAGGCAAACGCTGGCTGTGACGCGGTACATCCAAGTCGAGAAACTGCAATCGCCCCGAAATCCGTCCAGCATCCGATAAGCCTTCAAAAAGGCTTCCTGCGCCATGTCCTCGGCCTGCGTGGCATCGCGCATGAAACGGTACGCGAGATTGTACACGACACGCTGATGGCGCGCGGCCAACTGCGAGAAGGCATCCGCGTCGCCTTGCTTGGCCCGCTGCACGAGCAAAGCGTCCGGTTCGCTCTCGCAATTCGGGGTGGTTGCGAGATTCCACGCCCGCGTCCGCCCGGCGATCATAGACTGTTTCGAGTAATCCATATGTTGCCGTTCAACGTTTTCAGCTTCAGGTCTATTTTACCTTCTCCGATAAGCCCGCGCAAGCGGTGGCGTTTCGGGCTTCCGGGCGGTGTGGCCACGGGGAAATCGGAGGTGATGGCGCCGCGCCCCGTGGATGCGTCAATCCGGGCCGAGCACCGCCCATCCATGATAACGGTAATCCCCCCGTTCTGCGTGGTCAAGTCACAGGCCTTCACCTGCGGATTCAGCACGCGCGCGACAATGGCGCCGTTGGTGGTCGTGGCCCGAAGCGCGCCGCCGTGCATGTGGGCGTAAATGCTGCCGTTGATGGTTTCGAGCAAGGCATCCGACGAGGCGTCCACCAGGCGGATGCGGCCGTTGGTGCTGCGGGCCTCGACGGTCCCGGACGGCTCCGTGATGTCAATATCGGCGTTGCGTCCCTGAATGGCGACTTGGCCGCACCCTTTCGACACCCATACATTGCCGTTGGATCCCTCGACCTGCACATCGGTTCCCGTCGGAACGAGCAGGCAGTAATCCACCCGCACCTCGATATCGTCCGGTCGTTCGCGTGGTTCGGTAACGACCCGCACGGATTCCGCATCCGCCGTCGTATAAATCAGGGATGCCGCGTACACCTGCGCGAGCAATTTTGCGGCCGAACTCTGCGCATAGACCCGCACATCCGCCTGCACATGCACCCCCTCGCGCGCCCCGGCGTACACCTGCACGGCCCCGTCGTCGTTGACCAGATGGATGCGCGGCGCGGCCGGCAGTCTGAATTCGCGGTGCTCATGAATCTGCGGGGGGCCGACAATGCGGGGAAGATTCGGCGCCACCACCTGCACACTGAACCAAAGCACCGCCGTTGCGACAATGCCTGCCGCCACCAGACTTCGAAGAAAACGAATCATGTCAATACGACCCCATCACCGGGAGTGGGGTTTCACGGACTACATCCGGTGTGCCGCGTTCGCGATGGCGCGGATATGATCCGGCGTGGTTCCGCAGCACCCGCCGATGATGTTGGCCCCCGCCGCCATGAGGTCGGGCACGCGGGCGGCCATCATTTCGGGCGTTTCGGGGAATTCATCGTGATCGCCCACCCGCACCGGCAGGCCGGCGTTTGCCTGAACCAGGATCGGCGTATCGGGTGCGGCGGCGCGCATGGCCCGGACAATTTCGATCATTCCCGCCGGTCCCTGCCCGCAGTTGGTTCCGATTATCGCCGCGCCTGCGTCAATCAGGGCGGCGGCGATCTCTTCGGGCGTGTTGCCCATCATGGTGCGATAGGTTCCGTCGCCCATGCGGTCGAATGTGAAGGTGCAGATGACTTCCAGACCGGTATTTTCCCGTGCCGCACGGATGGCGAGAACGGCCTCGTCGAGGGCCATCATGGTTTCGATACAGCAGGCGTCCGCGCCCCCGCGCTCCAAGGCCATGGCCTGTTCCTTGAAAGCATCGTAGATTTCCTCTTCGGACACATCGCCCATCATGAGGATCTTGCCCGTCGGACCTATCGAGGCAAAGACGTGCAGATTGGGCCCGACCGTCTCACGGGTAAGGGCCGCCGCGGCTTCGTTCAATTCCGCGGCGCGATGGGCCAGTCCGAAATGAGCCAGTTTGAAGCGGTTCCCGCCAAAACTGTTGGTCGAAACCATGTCCGATCCCGCATCGCGGTAGCTGCGAGCAATATCGGCGACGGCCTCGCGATGATCGACATTCCACAGTTCGGGGCATTCCCCCGGCTGCAATCCCTTTTTCACAAGAAAAGTGCCCCAGGCCCCGTCGGACACCAGGATACGCTTTACCTTCAAATCGTCGCAGATTCGGTTCATAATCGTCCTCCATGCAGCGGGTACGGATCGTTATCGCGCCGATAAATAAAACCGCTTCCGCAAGCGGGATCACCCCGCTCACGGAAGCCGGAACATGTATCCATTCATACGATGGGGATGGCTTGTCCGCTATCAGGCGCTGAGGAAAGCGATCGCGCCCTGCGGGTCAGGCGAGTAGCCATCCGCGCCAATCTTGTTGGCAAACTCGGCCGTCAACGGGGCGCCGCCCACGATGACCTTCGTGCCCGGCACTTGTTCCTTGACGAGTTTGACCGTATTTTCCATGTTGACCATGGTCGTCGTGAGCAATGCGCTCAAGCCGACCGACGCGCCCGGATTTTCCTGAACCGCTTTCAGGAATTTTTCCGGGGACACGTCCACGCCGAGGTCAACCACTTTCCAACCGCCGCCTTCCACCACCATCGCCACCAAGTTCTTGCCGATGTCATGCAAGTCGCCCTGGACGGTGCCGATGACGAAGACGCCCTTGTGGTGCGCCTGGCCCGACTCGAAGAAAGGCTTCAAATGGGCCATGCCGGCCGACATGGCTTTCGCGGCCATCAACAGATCCGGCACGAAGACCTTGTTTTCGCTGAATTTCTGACCGACGCGGCCCATGCCGACGACCAGCCCCTTGCTCAGCACATCGTCCGGCGCCACGCCGCTATCGAGCGCCTTTTTCACCAGTTCGTCGGCCCCTTCCTGGCCCTTCATGTCGGGCGGATACGTCGAATTCGCGTTGACCTTTCCGCGCTCGATACAAACTGCGATTTGTTCCAACAGATCAGCCATCCCACGTTCTCCTTCTGTAAACGTTTCAGCTAGTAAGTCCCCAACTCCAAACCACGTTCAACGAAATACCGATAACTTTCATACTCCACTTGGTCCGGTATCGAGTGGTCCGAATGGAGCACATAACCGTAATGCCGCTTCACCTCGGGGATCTTTCCCGCGAGTTCCCGCTCGATGGCCGCGCGGTCGTTCGTGTACAAGACCCGGACATCCATGCCGCCGATGAATGATAACCGATCTCCATAGTCCGCATGCAAACGCAACAAATCCATGCCGGCTTTCACTTCGATGACTTGGAGACAGTCCACGCCGGATTCCATCATGCCCGGCACGAGAGGCTCCACGTAACCACACGAATGCATTATGACCGGCAACCCCTTCGCTGCGCAAATCGCAATGGGCTTCCGATGTCCCGCCTGAATAAACTCGCGGTACATGTCGAGACTGATGAAGGGGCGGCCCTTGAGCCCCATGTCCTCGTAAAACCAGATCCCGTCCGGCCAGCCTTCTTCGGCAAACAGGATTTCCATCAGATCCGATGTCAGTCGCGCGTAGGTGTCAACCATGTCCTTGACCCAATCCGGGTCCGTCAGCATGGCCATCAACATCTCCTGGTGGCCACAGACCGGGTGCATGCACTCGAATACCCCCACGCCCGACCAGCAGAAGAACCGCTGTTTTTCGGCGGCGAGTTTCTTCGCGTCGCGATAGGCCTCGAAGTTGATCCGGCGCCGGTCCGGCGTCAGGAAAGGTTTGACGTGTTCCTCCCAGCCCGCGCGGTCTTTCACGAGAAAATCAACGTGTTCCGGCGTCGAATCGTGCAGTTTATGCCGGCGCAACACCGCTCCGTTGCCGTCGCGCTGAAGGATGGTTTCATCCGTCTCCTCGATCGTCTCCGGTTGGTAATCGAGTTTCCCGACCAGGTTGAACGGCCAACATAATTGCAGGTCGAACCCGAAATGGTCCTCCAGCGGGACGCCTTCCGGCAGATGCCCTTCCGAACTCCATTTCTTGTGCGTGTCGCCCCAGAAATGCTCAAAGACGCCAATTCTGTCCACCGGTTTCCGCCGGAGAATATTGCCAATCCGCTCGATACTGGTCATCCTATCCAACGTCTTTCCCTTTCAATCAGACGAGAGATCCAAGGCTGAGGATAACCAACCTCCTGACACCAGCGCCTCTCGATCCCAACCTTGTACCTTGAACCTTACTTTGCTGCCAGGTAGTTGCCAATACCGACGACAATCGTCGAGGCAATCAACACGGCGATGCCCGCGAAAATCATCCGGTGCGCCGTTCGGCTCGTGCCTTTCCATTCGCGGAAATACAACGCCCACAGATTGCTGAACACGATGATGAACGCCATGTGAATCGTCCAACTGGAAAAATCGTAGCGCCCCATCCGCGTCGTGCCCATGCCGTAGAACATGAATTGTAGATACCACGTGATCCCTGCCAGCGCCGAAAACAGGTAATTCGCCGCGAGCGGAACGTCCGCGCGGCCATAATCGGGCAGCGTCCGGTTCCGCACGTTCAGGATCAGGCACCAGATCGCGTTTGTCGTGAACCCGCCTGCGAGAATCACAATGAACACCGGCGTATTTTTCCAGAGGTCCGGCGCGCCGTGCCGGACGGCCAACTCGGCAATCGGCTTGCCCGCCGCGATTGCAAACGCCATGCACGCGCTCATTACGCCCGCGAATATCGCCACCCACACGCCCTTGAGGAAGTTGAATTCGCTGACCGATGCGCGCTTGGCTTCGGGCGATAGTTCGCGTTCCTTCGCGAGACCCGCGCGCCCGCACACCGCGATTCCGCCCAAACAGACCGCCACGCCCGCGAGCGTCACCCAACCTGACAGCGCGCTCAACAACTCACCGAAGGTCCCCTGGAACAAGGGCGGAATAATCGTTCCGAATGCGGCGCAGAAACCCAATGCGAACGCGTATCCGAGCGACATGCCAAGGTAGCGCATCGAGAGTCCGAAGGTCAGCCCGCCCACGCCCCACAACACGCCGAAGAAGTACGCCCATGCGACGCTCGAAACCGGCGCTTGGCGGATTACCTGCCAAGGCGCAGGACACGTCAATGATGCGACCACCCACGGCGCGACGATCCAACTGAACACGCCGCCGACCAGCCAGTACGTTTCCCATGCCCAGCCGCGCACGCGCTTGTAAGGGATGTAGAAACTCCCCGCCGCCAAGCCGCCTATCGCGTGCAGGAATACTCCCAGGAACGGATTCGCATTCATGCCGTCATTCCCCGCCGTATTATTGCGTCGCGAGTATGGCCATCGCGCAGGTTCCTTGTCAAGAACCGTTCGCGCCTCATGGTGTCCGTTCGCAAGCCATGAAAAAAGGTATCCTTGGTTGTTCCGATCCCCGACGGCCACCCCCGTTTCGGGCATCGTTCTGGCGGATCCAATCAAAAAGATGGACTGGTGAGCGCGCAGAGCCGAAAAGATATTTGCCCTGGCGCCCGGCCTGGTCGCTCGGATATTTCATAAGGCTCAACTCCTCCCGTCGTGAAAAAAAGCCCCAGAAGGCCGCCTTGCCGAAAATCCGTTTCTGGTGTACACTTGGGTAACGGTAGAACGTTGGTCGTTCGACTCAAACTGGAAAAGGAAGTGTTTGTTGGCTGCACGTTGCGCGTTTCATATCCTATTGTTGACCGGCATGCTGGCTTTCATTGCACAAGGCGAGGAGTGTGAATCGTGCGGCGCGCCGGCCTTTCCCGAGGCACAGGCCTTTTTGAATGCAAAGGGTTATCCTGAAGATACTTACATGGTTCTCTTGGCATGGGCTGAAGCGGCGCGGTTGCGTCCCGGCACGCTCGTGACCGGATACCATTTGGCTCCCAAAACCGGCGGGACGCCCTTCGACCTGTACAGTGACGCGGCCGGCAACCTCTTGTCCGGCCAGGATCTTGCCGCCCTTGGAATTGCCCCGAAAAACTGGTCGTTTCCCCCTGTCGAACAGATGGAGGAAATCCCTCCCCCGCTGGCCAAGGCTTTGCCCGCGCGCCCCGTGCCATTGGGGTCGGAACCGTCCGCCGTCGTTGCATTGCCTGCCGTTGACATCGCGGCGCTGCAGGCGGAAGACGCGGAAAGGGCGAACGCTCCCGCGGGACGCAAGACGGCGCGGCGGGTGGGGATTGTGCGTGATTTGTCCGAGCCCATCCGGATCGAAGGAAATGTCGTGAATACCGGAATGTGGCGAACGACGGACGACGGCGGGTGGGTATGGGCCGTTACCATCGAATCGCCCGGAGCGCGCGCGCTGCGGCTTCGATTCACGGAACTGGCGGTTCCGGCGGGATGCCGGCTCATTGTTTACAATGCCCGCCATCCCAACGAGGTCTACGGCCCGTTTGATCGCTTCTATCCCGGCGACACGGACCTGTTCAGCGATTCGTGTTTCTCGGACGCGGTAACCGTCGAGTGTACCGTGGCGCCCGGAAACGAACCGGCCGGCCTTCGGATCGCCATCGAAAATGTTGTCCATACCTATGTTGATTTCGACGAACTTCCATGGGCCAAGGCGGAGGCGGGACCGTGCAATCTGGATGTTTCCTGTTATGAGGCTTGGGCCGTGACGGCGCGGGGAGCGGGGGGATTTTCCTTCATTTCCAGGCCGAACCAACTGCATTGTTCGGGAACGCTCATCGCCGACTTGCGCGAGGAATCCACAATTCCCTATTTTCTGACCGCTAATCACTGCGTCAGCGTGCAAAGCGGTACCAGCGGGGCGTCGAGCATGGAATTTTACTGGCTATACCAGACCGCTGCGTGCAACGGCGCCCGCCCAGCGATTGCCAGCACCCCGCGCACATCCGGCGGTGCGGATCTGCTGGCCACGGTCAATTCGAGCATGGGAACCGATTTTGCCCTTGTGCGACTGCGCAACGCGCCACCGGACGGGTTGTCGTATGCGGGCTGGACCACCACTCCGCCCCCCATAGGAACCGAAGTCGTGGCCATCCATCACCCGCGCGGCGATTTCAAACGCATCAGTTTCGGCCGGCTATCCGACGCCGGCAGTCCTCAGCAAGGCGGAGATCCCGTCAAGCCTTATGAATACTTTCATGAGTCCCTGTGGCATGACGGCACAACAGAAGGCGGTTCTTCCGGCTGTCCGCTCATGCGGGCCGACACCCACCAGATAATCGGCCAACTCTGGGGGGGGTATGCGTCATGCACCTATACGGATGAACCCGATTATTTCGGGCGATTCGACAAAACCTTTCCGCTGATCGCCGCATGGATGAACCAGGTGGACTCTCCGCTCGACGTAAACGGATCCGGCGAGATCAATATCGTGGACGTTCAGTTGGTGGTCAACGCCCTGCTCGGCATGCCGATTGTCCACAATGCCGACGTGGATAGTTCGGGAAAGGTGGATGCAACGGATCTGCAAATGGTCATTCTTGCCGTGCTCAATGGCGGATAACGAAAAACACATTCACTACATGAAGCACGAAGTGAAATAGATGGACGAAATGAACAAAGGAGTCGGCCGCCGCCTTGCATGGCGATCCACAGCGCTTATTCTCGGCGTGTTACTGGCGGCCTTGCCGTCATCCGCTTCCGAACCATGCGTGGACTGCGGCGAACCCGCTTTTCCGGAGGCATCGGCACGGCTGGCGATGCTGGGCTACCCGCCCGATCGCTTCACTGTCCTCATGGCATGGGAGGAAACGGCGCCCGCCGATCGCCGGCAGATGCTGGACGGTTATCATGTCCTGCCCAAGGACGGTGGACCAGCCTTCGACCTGTACCTTGACGCAACCGGCCGTATCGTTGAAGAGCCGCGTCTGGCCGCATTGGGCATCGCGCCGAAAAACTGGGAACTGAAACCGCGTGAAACGTCCATGAACCTGCGCGTTCCCGACGCCAAGAAGTCGCCGGATACCCCTGTTCCAAAAGCCGTTTCCCCTTCCGCCACGGTAACGCTGCCGGCCATCGATCGCGATGCCATCGAAGCGGAGGATGCCCATAGTTCCGGCGACACCCGAAAAAGCCTTACGCGAATCGGCGTGTTTCAGGAAATTGCGCCGCCCATTCGTTTGACGGGGAACGAATCCACGCACGGCGAATGGCAGGTCCTTCCCGATGGATCGCGTGCATGGTCCGCGGAATTGCGTTCGGAAGGAGCGGTGGGACTTCGTGTCCATTTTTCGCGCCTCATGATGCCCGAAGGCGCAGAGACGATCATCTATAACGCCGAAATGCCCTCCGAAGCCTACGGCCCCTACACAAGGCCGCACGCCGGTGAAAACGATATCTGGGCGGCCTCCTGTTTCGGTAATCGCATCGTTGTCGAATGTCGCGTGCCAGCCGGCGCGCCGACGACCGTCCTGTCGCTTCTCATTGACAAGGTCATTTACATCTACCGGGGATTCGACGCACTGCCTTGGGCCAAGGCCGGCGCCTGCAATCTCGATGTCACCTGTTATCCGGCATGGGCCGGCGCAGCACGGGCCGTAGGCGGAATCGGAAGCATCGGAGACATCGGTTATGTCTGGTGCACGGGGAGCCTGATCGCGGACACCGACCCCACGACCGACATCCCCTATTTCATTACCGCGAACCATTGCGTCGGCGCCCAAGAGGGATTCCGCGGCGCATCGTCCATCGAAGTGTATTGGCTGTATCAGACGTCTACCTGCGACGGTTTGCCGCCGCCCGCCTCGTCGGTTCCGCGCACGACGGGCGGCGCCGACTACCTGGCCGGATCCCCCGGAAATGCGACCTTTGGCGGCGGAAACGATTTCACCCTGCTGCGCCTGCGCAACCAGCCGCCCGGCGGCCTCGCCTACCTCGGATGGAGCATCATGGCCCAGCCGCTTCAGAGGCCCGTCACCTGCATTCACCATCCCACCGGCAGTTTCAAGCGAATTTCGTTCGCTTCGCTCACCAACACCGACAACAATTTCCCCTCCCTTTTTTATGAAGTGCTGTACTCGCTCGGAACGACCGAACACGGCTCGTCGGGGTGTCCGCTCATGCTTACCGAGACGGGACAGTTCATCGGACAACTCTGGGGAGGCGGCGCATCCTGCACAAACATGAACTTCCCCGATTATTACGGGCGTTTCGACGTGACGTTTCCGATCGTCCGAAACTATCTGGATCCGGCGCCAAATATCCCGTTCGCAGACTTCAGCGAGGCGGAGTATATCGCGGGCGAAGCCGCCGGCAGCGTCCTTGTCGAAGTGCGCATCAGCCTGCCGCCGGGCGCGCCGGCCAGCGTCGAGTATGCCACCGCAGACGGCACGGCCGTCGCCGGACGGGATTACACGCCCGTGGCCGGAACGCTGGTATTCGAGGGAACGATCCAGTCAAAAACGTTTTCCGTCCCCATTTACGACAACACGCACACCGAACCGGATCGGACATTTCGGCTGATTCTATCCAACCCTTCCGGCTGCGAACTCCCCCCCACGGGCAACAATCCGGCCACCATCACGATCCTCGACGACGACCTCGACAACGACGGGGACGGCCTGTCGGATTACGATGAAATCCATGCCGTGTACGGTTATGTCACGGATCCGTTCAATCCCGACACCGATGGCGACGGCTATACCGATTACGAGGAAATCATGGGGTTGATCCACGGGATCAAAAGCGATCCGACCCAATTCACGGCCATTCCCGCCTTGTCGGTCCCCTATTTTACGATGAGGTCCGGCCCTTGCCCGCGGCGATGAACAGTTGCTCAAGATAGCCGCGGGCAAAATCGTAAATCCTCGGACACTTGCTCGCGCGCGGTCCCGCCACGTTCAGCACACGTATCTTCTCGTCGGCAATCCATGCAACCGCTTCCGCGACGGTCGGATTTTCAGCGAGATCGACCACCAGGCACGGCCGGCCATGCCGCCGCGCCATGAAAACCGTATACCCTGTTCCTTCGCTCGGCGGACCCCATGTCAGCACCAGCGTGCCATCCGAATCGCGCACATTCCATTCCGTTCGCTCCTCGTATTGCGAAGAAGGGGTTTCGACAAGGGGATAAACGGGAGAAATGACGCCGTCTTCCGCGAGCCGTCCGCGCGGACACCATCCCCCGCATGGAATGTCCAGCCGGATCGCCATATCCAAGGCCGCGCGATCCACGCCTGTCTGCCCGCCTGAAATCACGCGCGCGATCATAATGCGGCGGCGATGTCCGCGATGCTCGCATCAAGCGAATAGTGCGGCCGGTAGCCCAAATCGCGCGCGGCTTTTGCGATACAGATGTCCCATGCGATATCGTCGTCCGGATCGGGATTACCCGAAAATTCGATCTTGGATTTCGATTGAACGGCGCGAATGCACCGCTCCGCCAGCTCGCGATTGGTCACGGATTCGTTTCCGGCGATGAAGTATACGCCGGAAGCGGCGCGCCCGATACACGCCTCGACCGCGCGCGCAATATCGCGCACATCAACATAATTCTGCCTGCGCGTTCCTTTTCCGTTGAGAAGCAGCGGCTCGTTCATGCGCGCCTTCGACAGAAAAAGGGGCAGTATGCGGTTCCTTGGCATGCGGGGGCCGATGGGAGCGGTCACGCGCAACAGCGCCGCCGGCATGCCGGAAAGGGCGCAGACGTGTTCGCCAAAAAGTTTGGAGGCGGCATAGACGGTCTGCGGATCAACCGGGTGCGTTTCGTCAATGGGCACATGGCACGGACGCCCGATGACCGCCACGCTGGAAAGATACACGAAACATTTCGCTTCCCATCGCGCGGCCAGCGTAACCACCTGCTGAGTTCCAAGGCAATTCGTAAGCGCAACCGACGGATCGTCGTTGCGCATGCCCAGCGACGCCGCCGAATGGACGACCGCCGCGCAGGGCGGAATCGCGTCCATAACCCGTTGTGAAAAATCAGGCGCGGATATGTCAGCGGGGACGGTTGGCCCGTCGGCGGTTGCCGGTTTCCGGCTCAGCCCGAAAACCTCATGGCCCTGCCCCGCCAAATGCGCCGCCACGGCTTCGCCAATCAGGCCGGTCGAACCCGTTACGAGAATTCGCATGGCCGTATTCCATAGTTTTCGATTTGTCGAAGGAAACGCCCGGGCGCATCGAGCATTCCCGCCTGACGTAACTGTTCGCATCCGTCCGGATCCACGTACATTTCATTCCAGTAACGGATCATGACGCCGCGTGTCACGACCGGCAACTCCCGCGCCGGTTCTCCGAGCACATAATGCCGCAACGCCGCCTCGACCTCGTTGAATCCCATTCGAGCGCGCACCGGCGTCGTGCCGGAAAAACGAATGTTGAGTTCAAAACAAACCGCCTGCTCCGCGTGCATGCGCATCTGGATGTTGCACGGTCCCATCGGACGCAGTTGTTCCGCAATGCGAACCGCGGTGTCGCGCACGTCCGGAAAAAGCCCCGCCTCGGCGAAAGCCGTCGTGCCTTCATGCAATTCCCGCCGCATCACGATACACCCCCGGACGCGCCCGTCCCGGTCGCAAAAGCAGCCGGCCGTATATTCCTCCGCGTCGTTGCCGATGTACTGTTGGACAAGATAGTCCGGATTTCCAGCCACGAGCGCCAGCCCCGCCTCGTTTTCGATGCGGAGAAGCCCCCGGCACCCGCCGCCGCCCCGCGGTTTCGCCAGCAACGGGTAGCCATGCGCTTCCGCGAGGGCGCGAACCGCCGCCACATCATCCGATTTCGCATAGGCCGCACAGGGAAACCCGTGCGCGTCGAGCCACTGGCATGTCAGCAATTTGTCGTCGCCGACGCGGTACGTGTCCGGGTCGCTCACGAGACAGACGGCGCCCGTTTCGGCGTGAACACGCGGGGCCAGTTGCGCCAGCGCGGGCAGAATGGCTTCCGCGCCCGTCAGCACGGCATCCACCCGCTCTTTGCGGCAGAGCTCGATCAGCCAATCGGCAAAGTGCGGTTCGCGTGCATACGGCGCGAGATAGGCGCGATCAACGGTGTAGAGGCCGAGCTTATGAGGTCCGACGTCCGCCCCGACGACGCGGCAGCGAAGCCGGCTCAGCGCCAGCGCCTTCAGTATCCCTTCGCTGACGTTGCCGCCCACGGCCAGCGCCAGAACGGTCAGCAACCTTTCCTTCACGCGATTTCTCCTCCGGCTCGACGATTTCCTTGACGATGAAATAGGGTTTGTTCTGCGCCTCGATATAGATGCGGCTCATGTATTCGCACATCAGGCCCGTCGCGATCATCTGCACACCCGCCAGCGTGAAAAACAGCGCCGTCACGGTGACCATCTGGTTGAAATCGCCATAAATGAGCCGCTTGGCGAAAATTAGACCGCCCATGCCGAACCCCACCAGCGACAACAACCACCCCACCAGTCCGATGAACTTGATCGGCGCCGTCGTGACGCTTGCAATCATGTCGAAATTCAGGCGAAGCAGCGTCCAGAGACTGTACTTGCTCTCCCCGCCCGCGCGTTCGCAATGCGCCACCTGTACCTCGGCGATCCGCACACCCAACCATACGATTTCCGCCGGCACATACCGGGAATGATGCGAAAACCGAACCATCTGATCAATCACTTCGCGCCGATAACCTTTCAATCCGCAACCCAGATCCCGCAGATGAATACCCGTTGACCACGACACGATGGCGTTCATGATTTTCGAGGCGTACCGCCGGAACATCGAATCCCGCCGGATTTCCCGCCAACCCTGCACCACGTCGAAGCCCTCGTCGAGCTTGGCTATCAACTTGGCTAGTTCTTCGGGCGGATTCTGCAAATCCGAATCAATGGACAGGACCAGACGTCCCCGAACATTCGAAAAACCGGCGTACATCGCCGGCGTCTGGCCGAAATTGCGCATCAGTTTCACAATGCGAAGCCGTGGTTCGTCCCGTTGCAATTCCTCGAGCAACGCCACGCTGCCGTCGGAACTGCCATCGTCCACCGCCACGATCTCGAACGATCGGTTCAGTTTCTCAAGAGCCGCAGCGGTCCGGCCGATTACCTCGCGAAGATTCGGCTCCTCATTGTAAACGGGTATTACGACCGATATATCCGGGGTTTCCATTGTCAACGTCGTTCCTCCAAGCGCTCCGGCGCCACACGCGTTACTTTAGAGCAGAACCGGCGCGGGATGCAAAGGACCTTCGCGTCCCACGGCGACAGGCGATGCCGGCGGCCCCGCAAAACGGCTTGAACCGGAGTGAATACCCTCAAACAAAAGTACGGGCGATCCGCGGTATGATTCCCCATCCGCAAACCGGTATAATAAATACACCATGGTTCAAGTTGATTTGGGAGCAAACCCATGACATCGAATGCGGCGAATTTTCTGGCTCTGATCTATGCGCCCCTGATGTGGGCGATGGTCGCGATCACGGGCGTGCTGGGTTTCATCGGCGTGTTTGCGCCGGGACGCCTGCGCGCTTCCATACGCCTGTTTACCCGAAAACGCTGGGCGCGTCTGCTGGGAGTCCTCCTCATGATAATCGGCGCGGAAATGTTTCTCCGGGCGCCCGCAACGGCCCTTCCGCTGCTGGTCAAATCGCTGGGCGTTTTTCTTTTCGTGGACGGCGGAGTGCGCCTCGTAATCCCGACCGTCAATATCATAATTGCCGAGTGGTGCATCGCCCACGGCGACCATTGGCACCGCGTGCTCGGCATGGCCTGTTTCGTCTTCACCTTTTTGTTCTACCACGCGACCCGGCTTCCCCTGCCGATCGCCACCTGAAATCCATTGACGATTCCGGGCGCTTTTGATATGCTTGGGATGGATAGCAAACAGGTTTTCCCTGCTGTGTTCGAGTTGGCGAGTAACTTTGTTCCTTACTATTGAACTGGGCATCCAATATTTGAGTAGTCTACGACAGGCCTCCCGGGCCAAGCCCGGCGTGGAAGCCGGACGACTACCGTGAGGACGCCCCCTTGGTGGGCAAGGTTCAATAAGTTCCTCAGCCTACGGCATAAGCGGGGATTTTTTCCGCCACGGGACCTTTCACCGGCCGCTTGAGGATCCATATCCATACCTTGCTTCAGAAGTGGCAAACACGTTATGCCAAGCTATGTGCATGGGAGGAATCCAAATAGAGGAGACCTTCGCGTTCTACCGCCTTCCGCTGCAACACCATAAGCACATGAAGCCGCCCTATATGCTCGAGTGGGTCAACGAGGCGATCAAGCGGCGAACCCACGTCGTGCGGATCTTTTCTAACGCGGTTCAGCCGCCTTAGGTTCAACTGCCTCGATGCGGCTTAGAAACGGAGCACCTCATGCCCCTTTTTGCAGAACTTGAAACATGTGACTAGAGTTGATTTATGCTAGCTGAGAAATCATGATCACCGACCTTGAACGATTCATCGCGTGCATGGAGTATCGGCCCTGCGACCGGCGGCCCAATCATGAGTTGGGCGTTTGGCCGCAGACAGTGGACCGTTGGCGTGCGGAAGCGCCGGACGCCATCGCGGATTTCCGATGGGATTGGTTCGTAGACGAACCGGCGATCGGCCTCGACCGGCGCGAATATATCAATGTCAACTACGGACTCATTCCGCACTTCGAACCGGTGGTCATCGAGGAGACCGACAAATATATTACCGCCCGTAACCATATCGGCGTCGTGACGAAGGCGCTCAAAGAGGGCAGCGTGGGCGGCGGGCGCATGTGCATGGACCAGTATCTCGAATTTCCTGTCCAGGAGCCGAAGGATTTCGTGGACATCAAACGCCGTCTTATCGCGGCCATCCCGGAACGCTATCCGGCGGACCTCGACGATCAGATCGCGCGATGGCGCACGCGCGACTTCCCACTCGTACTCGGCCGCAACTGCGCGGCCAACGGGTTCTATTGGCGCGCGCGCGAATTCATGGGCACCGAGGCGCTCTCGACGGCCTTCTACGAATACCCGGATCTCATGCACGAGATGATGGAGTTCTACGCCGACCTGATCATCGAAACCAGCCGGCCCGTGTTGGAAAAAATCCAGGTCGAGTATTTTGTGCTGAACGAGGACTTCGCGATGAAGAGCGGGCCGCTGATTGGCCCAAACATCTTCCGCGAGTTCATCTTCCCGCACCTGAAACGCATGGTCGAATTCTTCCGCGCACACGGCACGCGCTATTTCGCGGTGGATTCGGACGGCGACCCGACGGTTTTGATCCCGCACCTGATGGACGCGGGTGTGGATACCCTCTGGCCGATCGAACGCGCGTCGAACGTCAGCCCGATGCAATGGCGAAGGCAATTCGGCAAGAGCCTTCGTCTTTGGGGCGGCGTGGACAAGCGCGAACTTGCCAAAGGTCCCGAGGCGATTCGAGCCCATCTCCGCGAGTTCATCCCGCTCATCGAAGAAGGCGGTTTCATTCCCACCGTGGATCACACGGTGCCGCCTGATGTCTCATGGGATAATTTCAGGTATTACATGGACGCGAAGACGCTTCTGCTTTCCGGAAAATTGTAACGGAACGGCCCCGAACGATAAGTCGCGCCATAAGCCGTATTTTCCCATCAGGTCCTTGATGGATGGACAGGTCTTGGGCGGCATGCCCAGTCTTTGGGTTTGCCATCCAAAACAAATCCCGGCAAGGGGCTGGAAGCCTTCTGCTTATTGTGAATGGCGCCGCACTCTCCGGCCTTTTCTTCCGCGTTGGCTGCGTGGTATCGTGCCGTGGCGTGGATGGCGCGGACAAGGAGCGGACATGTCGTTGGTGGTGTTGGCGGCGGCGAGTTGGATTGCCGGCAACCGGTTGTTGCGCTCGATTCGGATGCAGGGCATCGAGCCGCTGGCCTTACGTTTACTCGTGGGAATGAGTTTGTGTTCCGCGGTCGTGGCGGGGCTGGGCGCAGTGTCGCTCGACGCCGCGCGTTTTCTGCTCAATGCCTTTGCGCTTGCCGGTCTTGGCTATCACTTGTACCTCTACAAGGCGGCAGAGGGGACCGATACGCCGCGCGAACGCCTCGACGCGGTCGAAAAACTGTCCCTGCTCGCCGTCCTGTCTGCCGCGTGCTTAGCCCTGTTCGGGGCGCTGGCGCCGGCGACAAGCTGGGATGCATGCGTCGCGCATCTGGCTTTGGCCAAGGATTATACCCGCGAGGGGCGGATCCTGTTCGTGCCGGGCAACGAATACACGGCCTATCCGCATTTGCTGCATGTCCTGTATGCCTGTGTGTTTGCGCAGGATGGCGAACGGGGCGCGATGCTGCTGGGCTGGCTCATGGGCCTGCTGGCCTGCGCGGCCGCGTATATGCTGGGCGCGCGAGTCGAGAGCCGCCGCTGTGGACTGATTGCCGCCGCGATTCTGGCCACCGCGCCCATCTTCATCGATCAAGCGGGAACCGTGTCCATTGATTTGGCCTTCTGCGCTTTTGCCGTCGGCGCTATGGCGGCGCTCGCGGCATGGTTCAAGGAGCGCGAAGCAGCCGCGCCGTGGTTGCTCCTCGCGGGCTGGCTTGCGGGAAGTTCCTGCGGCATTCGCCATACGGGTTATCTGGTGTGTGTGCTTTTGTCGCTGGGCGTGTTGCTGGGCGCGCGCGAACGCCGTTTTCGTTCGTTTGTCCTGTTTGTGGGCATTTCTGTGCTGGCTGCGTCGCCCTGGCTGCTTCGCAGCGGACTGATCACCGGCAATCCGTTTTATCCCCTATTCATTTCATGGTTCGGAGCGGGTTCGATTCCGCATTGGCCGGTGGGCTTTATGGCTCCGCACCCGTCGCTCGACGGGTTCAGCCTGCGCCAATTTCTCATGTTTCCCTGGGATATCGTCATGCGGCCTTACTTGTTCGACGGTTGGTCGAAATCGCCCGGGGGGCTGGTGGTTCTGCTCGGTGTGCCCGGTCTTTTGGTGGGCGGCCAACGGGCGCGCATCCTGGCGCTGTACGCGCTTTCGGGCATCATGTGCTTCTTCTTTTTCGAGCGTTATGCGCGGTACGTTCTGCCGTTCCTCATTCCGATGATGGTGGTGGCGGGCATCGCCGCATGCCGGCTTGGCAGGCTGCGCCGTGTGGTCGCCGCCGTGCTTGCGGCGTCGTTCGTGTTCGGTCTCGTGTTACAGGCGGCTGCTGTCCATTTCAAGGCGCCGGTCGTGCTGGGACGCGAGACGCGGCAGGCGTATTTGACCGCGCGTGTGGAGCGGTATCCCGCTTTCGAATGGGTGAACCGGCATATTCCAATCGGCGACACCATCCTCACGTTCGACCGCCGGTCGTATTTCTTCGACGGGCGCACGTATCAGAACGATGCGCCGTTGCGTGCGTTGTTCGGCCAGCCTGTCGAGGCGCAGGCGGCCTGGCTGGCCGCGCAGGGCATCAAATGGATCTTCATTCCGGCCACCTATATCGCCCAGGCGCCGGGCTACAAGGACGGGTATCGCGACATGATCGCCGGCTGGCGGAGCGAGAAACGCTTCTTCCGTTCCGCGCAAGTGATCGAAATGCCCAATCCGCGGACCGGAAAACTGGAAACCGTGGAAGTCTACTATGTGAATTACGCAAATCCGACGACGGGAAACTGAGTCATGTCCGTCCGGAAAACGTTGATACACAATACCGCGTTCAACACGGCGGGCCGCCTGTGGGAAGCGGCCTGCAATATCGCGCTGGCGGCGTATGTCGTTCCCTGCCTCGGCGTTTCGGCGTGGGGATTGTGGGCGATGTTGAGCGTATTCACGGGATATGTCGCGCTCTTCGATGTGGGGCTGGGCAGCGGGTTCGCCAAGTTTATCGCTGAACACGCCGCGCACAAGGACCGCGGCCGGATTTCATCCGTTGTCAGCGTGGGTTTTTTCTTTTACCTCGTGCTGGGCCTTGTGCTGGTGTGCGCGGGCTGGTGGTGTATCGATCCGGCCGTGGCGCTGTTCCGGCGACTGGGCGCGCAAGCCGTGGACGACGCCTTTCTTTCGGATGTCCGCGTCCTATTGCGATGGGGGTTGGTGCTGTTTGCCGCGTCGAATTGCCTGTCGGCGTTCAGCGCCGTGCAGACTGGACTGCAGCGCATGGACGTCGCGAATCTGATCGGTTTCGCGGCCTCCTTGCTCAAAGTGACCGGCGCCGTCTACTGGGTGCATGCGGGACACGGCGTGCGGGGATTGCTGTATGCGAGTTTTTTGGCGTTCGGTTTCCATGCGGCGGCCAGCGTGATTGCCGCATTTCTGCTCGTGCCGGGATTGCGGGTGTCGCCCCGGCATATTTCAGGGACAGAATTCCGCGCGCTGGCGTCGTTCGGCTGGAAAACCCAGGTTTCACGGTTGTCGAACGTGATTTCCTTCGAAACCGACAAACTGATCGTGGGGCTTTTCTACCGCCAGTTCGGCATGATCGGCGTTTACCGCATCGGCGAGGAACTCGCCGGCAAGATGCGCCAGATGCCCGCCCTGCTGGTGAGCGCGATCATGCCCGCGGCGTCTGACTTGGACGCGCGGGACGACCGCGAGCGGATCACGCGCTTGTACCTTGTGTCGTCGAAATATCTCGCGGCGGCCACGCTGCCGATCGGGGTCTACTGCGTGGCCGCATCGGGCATGTTGATCCGGACATGGATGGGTCCGGCGGTGCCGCATCTTGAAACAGCGGCATGGATCAACCGCATCCTGGCCATCGGCTATCTCGCGAACGTGTTGCCCGGGGCAGGCGTCAGCATCGCGCTGGGCAAAGGCCGCCCCGATTTGCAAATGAAGGCCGGCATCATTGCCATGATCACGAATGTCGCGTTTACCTTGGCGCTGGTTTTTCCGTTCGGATTGTACGGCGTCGCGATGGGCACCGCGTTGTCCATGTTCGCCGCGTGTGCATGGTTCCTGCGCGCCATGGAGCCGGTCGGCGGCATACGAGCAGGCGAGTTGATGCGCAAGACGCTTGCATGGCCCGCGCTGGCCTGCCTTCCCGGATTCGCCTTTTGCCTCGCGGGCGAGTTTTGGTCTGCCGGCGGCAGCCGCTGGTTGAACGCGGCGGCGGCGCTGGGCGGCGCAATCGTGTTTTTTTCGAGTTATGCGCTGATACTGTTCCGCGTCCCCTATTTCGATCGTTTCGACCACGACGTGTTGCGATCGCTGCCGATTGCCGGCCGTATGTATGGGAGATTCCACGGATGATCGGCGTATGGCTGCGGCGATATGCCGAAAAGGACGGACGCGGCTACCCGGATTGGGCGATGCGGTACGCGCCCATTGTCCGCCGGCTGCGCCGAATCCGTCCGGCCGTGCCGTGCATTGTGGAGATCGGCGCGAATGCAAATGGTTTCGCGCGATTTGCGCGGAGACCCGTCATCGCCGTTGACCGCGAGCCTGTCCATTTGCGCGAGGCGCGCGCCGCGCAGTCCATCTTTGCGGTGGCCGCCGATGCGTGCGCGCTGCCCTTTGCCGCGGGAAGCGCGGATGTATGCGTCTGCGTGGATACACTCGAACATCTGCCCTCCGAATCCCGCGCGGAGGCCCTTCGCGAAATGGTCCGCATCACGGCGCACGACGGCGTGGCCGTCGTTGCGTTTCCATCCGGCGGGGCCGCCGCGCGCGTGGAAGCGGACATCCGCGCCGCGTACCGAAAGTTGACCGGCGCGACGATCCCGTGGCTCGAACAGCATGCCGCGCTTGGACTGCCCGACACCGGATCCGTGCGCGCTAATCTCGCGGAATGCGCGCCCAATCGCCGAATTGCGGTTGAAGCGAATACGCCGGTGTGCGTGTGGCGCTGGATGTGGCGCATACTGCTGTGCGGATGGCCCGGACGAGGCAACGCGTTGTTTCAAGCGCTGTTGCGGTTGTTGACGCCCGTCCTGACGCGCTGGCACGCGGGAACGTGTTATCGGAGTGTACTCTGGCTGGAACCGGAGACAGATCGGGATTAGGTCATGCCGCGCATGGACGACGAACGAGTCAGTGTCGTGATTCCTTCCTGGAATGGGAAGGAATTGCTGGCGGAATGCCTCAAGTCGCTGAACATGCAGACCTACCGCAGTTACGGCGTCACGGTCGTGGACGACGGATCGTCGGACGATACCGACGCGATGCTCCGCTGGCATTTTCCGGAAGTCCGACGCATTCGTTTCAAGGAAAACCGGGGATTTTGTGTCGCGGTCAACGAGGGTATCCGTCAAACGGACGGCGATCTGATCCTGCTAATCAACAACGATGTGACCGTCGCCCCGCATTTTATTTCACGGCTCGTCGAGGCCGCCGAAACGTCGAACGCGGCGATGTTCGCACCGCTGATCCTCTGGCGCGACAGCCCGACGATCGTCTATGCGGCAGGCGATTTACAGCGCGCGGGGGGGCGCCCGGAATCGGCCGGTTTTCGTGTCCCGCTGGACGGTTTCCGATTTCCGCAAACGATATTCGGCGTGACGGCGGCGGCGGCCTTGTACCGGCGAACGTTGTTCGATGCCGTCGGACTCTTCGACCCGGTTTTCGGCGCCTATTTTTCGGACAGCGATCTCTGTTTCCGTGCGCGTCTGGCGGGATTCGATGCCCGGTTCGTGCGCGAGGCCATCGCGTACCACGTCGGTTCGGCCAGCCTCGGAAGCAGCACGCTCAAGCGCACGCGAGAATGTTATGTCAACCATGCGCTGTTGATCGCGAAAGACATGCCCGCGCCCCTGATCGCTCGGCATTTCCCCGCCATTGCGTGGGAGCGACTGCACCAGGCGCGCAGGCTTTTTTCCGCCACGCGAAACGACCACGGAGCCGTCGGCGCCGTCCGATCGCTGGCCGCGGCATGGCTAGACCTGATCCGAAAACTACCGCACGCCCTCCGTGAACGCCGTAAAATTCAGCGGGCGCGCAAAATACCCCTCCGCCGGCTTGAGAAAATGCTCGTGAAATGAAGGGGCGGGCGCCTGGATTCAGTACAACCCGAAGTGGCTGTTTTCAAGCAGCACGCCGGCGTCGTTCACGATGGGAAAATCGCCCGGATAACGGATGAACGCCGCGTGGCCGTCCATATACAGCACGTTGCATCCGCCCGGAACGTGATTGAAGACGGCCCCGCCGCCCGTGCTGGCCGCGTTGGCGAACGAACCGTAGGTGTCCCACATGACCGGCAGGATGCTCTGGGCCTGTGCGGAGGCCGCGGGGTTGTTGATGTCCGTGATAAAAAACCGCTCGATGCCCTCCCGCAGTTTCAATACCTTGTTGCCGCCGCCCGAACCGTCGGCCTTCGTCCGATCAACATTCGACGGCCATGTGCCTTCATCCAAGGCGATATCGTTTCCGAAATCCTTGAGACGCACCGATCCCACGCCGCTCACAATGGCGACCTGGGCATACGGCGCCCGAGCCCCCATCGCGCCCCACACGCCGTAGTACTCCCTGATGTTCACGCAGGCATATCCTTTGTAAACGTAGGATCGCCCCAGCAGGCCGCACAAAAAATAGTCCTCCGAAACGCGGTCGCCCGCCGCGCGCGCCGCGTTTATCCAATCCGGAAACCCCCCCGAATCGGGCAGGCGTGCGGCCACGTATTGTCCCGCCCCGTCGTTGCCGGAATCCGAAGGACACTTCGACACGTTCAAGTCCGACAAATATTCGGGGTAGATGGAAGCCGCGCGCGCTGCGCTGAAAATCGTCATCCCGTTCATGAACATGTTGACGTAAGGCGAGCAGGCGGGGAATGCCTGTCCTTGGCTTTCGCCCGAATACATTTTGTACACGATGCCGAACTGCTTGAGATTGTTCTGGCACGACGACCGGCGCGCGGCCTCGCGGGCTCGCGCCAGCGCCGGCAACAGAATAGCCGCCAGAATGCCGATGATGGCAATGACCACGAGCAGTTCGATGAGGGTGAAGCCTTTTTGATGCACACGATTCATGGCGTGATTCCTTTTTGATCGGTATTACGATTATAAAAATAATAATACCACAGCGTCCGGGGAAATGCAAACACATTCCGAGGAATGATGAAGGGACAAAGCGGGCTTATCCGGTTTACGGGAAATCCCGTCAGCCTTCCCGTGCGGGTGCGCGCACACGATCCACGAATGGGGAAGAACCGGATAAACAAGAATGAATTCCATGACGTCGAATATATTCCAGCGCAACACGCCCGTCGTGCTTTTCGTGGTTTGCCCGGAAGGCGGATCCCGGGTTGGGTTTTTGCCGATTTGGGGTGTTTTTTGATGTTGCGTTGCTTATGAGTCAATGCACTATACTGGCAACGCACAAAGAGAAAGGCACCCCCATGGAACGTTTGAGTGTTGTTTTCGCCGGTCTGCTACTGGTCGTTTCGTTGGCGGCCCATGCGGTGAAACCGTCTGAGATACCCGATCCGGATGTTGAATATGGCCCGCCGGGCGGATTGCCCATGCCGAAGACGATCCTGTTTTCGGCCAGTCCCGACCAAATTGCGGCGGATGCGGAAGAATGGTCGAAGCGCGGGATAAACGCGTTCTTCCTGGATCAGGTGGCCCGCGACTGGTCGAGCGATATTTGGGCGACGGACAAAGAACCGTGGACAATCGGCGCGTCGGATGCGACATTTCAGAAATCGAAGGAGGCCGCCGCGGTCTGCCGCCGGATCGGTTCCGAATTGTTTCTCAAGATTGCGTTTGACCGGCATTTCGAATGGTTCAACGATACGCAATGGCAGAAAATAAACCATAATTTCCGGCAGTTCGCCATTTTTGCGCGCGACGCGGGTTGCCACGGCATCGCGTTGGATATCGAGTACGTGGGGGATCAATATTCGTTCGGGTGGGAAGGCTACGACTACAAGGGGTATTCGCGCGAGGATTTGGTGCTGAAGGTTCGCGATCGCCTGCGTACGGCTGTGGCCGGGATGTACGACGAGTTTCCGGACATGATTTTTCTGACGTTTCCGGATTGCGGTTTCAGCCTGGGCAGCGCGATTCAAACGGCGTGGATCGAAGAAGCCGCTCTGCGCAATGCGCCGGGCGGCGTTCATTACTGCACCGAACACACCTACCGCAATCCGAACATCCGCGAAATGTTTGCCTATATATGGACGATCAACCACTTTTTCCGCCATACCTTGAGCAATCGCGCCTACCGCTATTGGCTGGAACAGTGCAGCATCGCGCCGGGCATCTGGCCGTTCGGATTCAATTACGAGAGCGTCCACGAACCCGGCATGACCCGCGACGCGTTCCGGCAGGGTTTTGCCGCGTCGCTCATGCTGGGCCGCCGCTACAACTGGATTTACAGCCACAACTGCTATGAACAACTGGTTGGCCGCCAACTCGACCTGTGCCGCAATCCCGCGGAAGTCGAAACGTATTTGAAAGTTCTTACGGACCGTGAAATCGTCACAACGCCGAAATACCTGAATCTGGCGCAGGAACTGCGCGAGATGCGTTTGCGCGACTATTCGGGCGAGTTGGGTTTCGAGCCGTTCGCCGCGTGCATGGGGCCGGACGACACCCCCGCGCTTCAGGTTGTCCCGAAGGATTCGATGGGCGGGTCCGCCTCCGATGTGCTTTGGGACATGGCCTGCCGTCATTTCCGTGGCGAGGCCATCAGTTTTCGCCGCTTTTTCGGCACGCAGACCGATTGGATGGTGATAGGGCCGTTTCCAAGCGCGGAGAAATTACAAGGGCACAATGTCGCATTTCCGCCCGAGCAAGAGATTGATTTGAAAGCCGAGTACGACGGTGTGGACGGCAAAGTCCGCTGGCGGGAATACAAGGCGTCGGCGGATCGCGCCAGCGTTGATTTTACCAAGGTGTTCAACCCAACGGAGAATGTCTGCGCCTATGCCCTTTGTTACGTCACAAGCCCCGTGGAGCGGGAGGCGCAAATTCGCGCGGGCACGAACGACGCCGGGAAGATCTGGCTGGGCGGCAAACTGGTGCTGGATTATCCCGAGGAAGGCGGCGCGATCCTCGACCGCGACATCATTCCCATTGTCTTGCCGTCCGGGAAGACGCCGATTCTGGTCAAGGTGTGCAACGGCGTCAACAATTGGGGTTTCGTGTTCCGGATTACCGACAGGACCGGAAACCCCATTCCGGATCTACGATTCGGTCTTGTGAAGGAGTAGTCCGGAATGGATCGCAGGCGTCGTCCACGGGCCACGCGCGGCGTGCGGCTGGCCGTAACCGTCCTCTTGGCCGCCATCGCGGGGATTATCGGGCTGATTGTCTATGCGAGGCGGAACCAGGCGCCGGAACGCGCGAAGGTTGCGGCCGTACTTGCGGAAGCCGGGCAACGGGCGGCCGCGATCCGGGCCGCCTTGGAAGAAAAACGCAAGAACTTTCCGCCTGAATCCGCGCGTCCCCCGGCCTTGATGGGCAAACGAGGCGTTGAATCTCAAATCCTTTTACGGACGGCGCGGGGAATGATTGACAATGACGGCGTTATGTCGCAGATCGTGCTGGATGAATTGCGCATGCAACTGGAGCCTTTTCGGATCGGCAACCGTTTGACGCCACTCCTGGCGTCCCTCGATCCCGCGGCGAACACACCCGAACAGGTTGCCGAACGATTTACCGATTATTTGCGCACAAACAAGGAATTGAAGGAGATCGAACAAGGGATCGAAAACGGTCTGTATGACGAACTGACCATACCGGACCCCCATATCTTTCTAAGCCTGGAGACCAGTTCGACCGTTGCCTTTTTCGCGGCCCGCGCATTGGCCGACGCGAACTCGGGCGCTCTTGAAAATGCCGTCAATACATGCGTGTGTCTTTACCGGCTCGGCGAACTGGTTGGATCGAGCCGATTATGCCAGGGCATTGCCAAGAAAGCCCAGATCAATGCCGACACCGACAAGGTGGTTTGGCGGATTGCCGACAGGGCGCCGCTTTCCCCGGACGATGAGAATCGCCTCACCGCCGAAATCGGCAAGCGGCTTTCCTGGACGCCGTTGATCGAAAGTCTCCGCTATACGGCGGCATTCATGGAATCCGGCCAACTGTGGGGGCGGCCACGCCAGGATCCGTTCGATGCGTTTTTCCGAGGACGTTATGGCCGGGGTTCGATGCAACTGGCCGAGGCCATGATTCGCCTGTTGGAGAATCCGTCCGCCGACACTCCGCGCCTTCTGGCCGAATTGCCGAACCAAGCGGGACGCAACGGACACGGTCACCCTTTTATTCGGCTGGCCTATGAAACGGCCTATAAACTGCACGCCAAAGACATTGCGCGCGCCAAGGCCATGTATCTTGGGTTCATCCTCAAGGCATGGAAACGCGGGCATGGCGCGTATCCAACCTCACTGGACGAACTCGATCCCAAACCGGCTCCAGAAACATGGCATGACGTTTCGACCGGAGTACTTCTCAATTACGAAAGAACTCCCGAAGGCGGCTTCACGATTTGGATCGAGGGACAGGCGGCCGCCCATGATTCGGGGCCCGGCAAGGGAATGCCGCCTGCGTCCGCACCCGATGGCAAGCGGGAAATCGGGTGGGAAGCGCGAAACTGAATGGCCCTTTCACAATGACCCGATTACGCATCGGGCAAAGGAGAACGACATTGAATCCGCCAAACGAATCGAAACTGGCCATTGACGGCGGCGAACCGGTCGCGCGCGAACCGTTTCCATCGGGCATGCTCGGACCGGCGGCCATCGGCGAGGAAGAAGTGGAGGCCGTTGCATCGGTCGTGCGTTCGCAACGGATCTTCCGCTTTCTCGATCATGAAAACTCGCATTGCACGCGGCTCGAACGTCTGTTCGCGGAAATGACGGGATGTCCGCATGCCTTGGCCGTCGGCGGCGGCACGGCGGCGCTGATTTGCGGCCTGATCGGCATCGGCGTCGGCGAAGGCGACGAAGTCATCGTTCCCGGTTACACTTACATTGCCAGCGCGTCGGCCATTCTCATTTGCAATGCCGTGCCGGTCATTGCGGAAATTGACGAGAGCCTGACCATGGACCCGGACGGCATCGAACGCCTGATCACGCCGCGCACCAAGGCCGTCATGCCGGTCCACATGCGCGGAATTCCCTGCGATATGGACCGCATCATGGCGGTCGCCGCGAAACACGGCCTGCGCGTCATCGAAGACTGCGCGCAGGCCTGCGGCGGAAGTTACAAGGGACGCCGCCTGGGTTCGATCGGCCATGCGGGCTGTTTCAGCCTCCAGCAGTACAAGGTCATCACGGCGGGCGAGGGCGGCATGGTCGTGACGCGCGATCGAACCATTTTCGAGCGGGCCGCCATCCGGCACGATTCGGCCATGTGTTTCTGGAATCCGGACGACACCACTTCCGGCCCGTTTCCCGGCGAGAATTTCCGGATGAACGAGATGGAAGGCGCGCTCGGCTGTGTCCAGTTCGGACGCCTGGAGGGCATCCTTGCGCGGACACGCGAACTCTACAAGCGCATTCATGCCGGCATTGCGGATTGTCCGGGCATCCAACCGCACCGCACGAACGATCCCGAAGGCGATTGCGGCATTTCCGTCGCCGTGCTCCTTGAAAACGGCGCGCGCGCCAAATGGTTTGCGGAAGCCCTACGCGCAGAGGGCATTCCCGCGGGAAGCATGTACGATCAGGGCATTCCCGACCGACACATCTACCGATTCTGGGAATACGTCATGGAAAAACGGTCCGCGGACGCGCACGGGCGGCCCTGGACCTCGCCGCTGCACGATGGATCGCGCGCATACCACCCCGATATGTGCCCGCGCACGCTCGACATTCTCGGACGGACCGTCATTATCGGATTGTCGCAAACCTACGGAGACCAACACGCCGATTACATCATCGAGGCGATTCGCAAGGTGGCGAAAGGGTAACCGGCGGTACGCATCACGCGGCAGGGACGGCGTCCTCGCCGACCGCAGTAGTTTCTCCATTTCGGGCCGAAAGGTCGTAGATATGGTAGCCCAGGGCAACGCTTTGAAAAATAAGACATTCTCTGAATTTGCGATCTGAAAGAGCAAAGCAATGTGTTCAAGCGACCGCGGCCATCGCGGTTAGGCCCTTTCAAACATCAATTCAACATGGAAAATGTGGAAACTCCAAAGACAGGCTGGACAGCCTGTCCCACGTTGGCGTGATTTTGAAAAAAACCGGCTGGACAGCCAGTCCCACGTTGGCGTGGTTTTGAAGAAAGACAGGCTGGACAGCCAGTCCTACGTTGGCGTGGTTTTGAAGAAAGACAGGCTGGACAGCCAGTCCCACGTTGGCGTGTTTAGGCGTGAGGGTGGGCGCCGCGATACACTTCCCGAATACGTTCGATGCTGACGTGGGTGTAGATTTGCGTGCTCGACAGGCTTTCGTGGCCGAGCATTTCCTGCACGACGCGCAGGTCCGCGCCGGCATCGAGCATGTGAGTCGCAAAGGTGTGCCGGAGCGTATGGGGCGACACATCGCGGCGGTTGGGCAACGCCAGAAGGGCGTACCGCTCGATAATGCGCTGGATGCTGCGGGTTGTCAGCATCCCCCCGCGGGCATTCACGAACAATCCGTCATGGGCGGGCGCGCCGAGTTCGGCGCGAACAGCCAAATAACCGCCTATCGCCTTTACCGCGAAAGATCCCAAATGCGCGATGCGTTCTTTGCGCCGCTTGCCGAAAACTGTCATCAAGCCGTTGGCTAGATCGAGGGAGGCCAGACGCAGGCCGGCGCATTCGGCGGCCCGGATTCCACTGGAATAGAGCGTTTCCAGTATGGCGCGGTCCCGCAGGCCGAGCGGTTCGGAACAGTCGGGCGCTTCAATCAGCGCGGTCACTTCCGGAATGCTAAGGACATCAGGGAGGTTGCGTGGGAGCCGCGGCGGCTTGACGGCTTGGGCTGGGCTGTCGTCGAGAATGCCTTCCCGGACGTAAAACTTGTATGCCGATCGGATGGCCGCCAATTTGCGGGCCGAGGTGCGCGCACTGCCGCCGGTCGTGCGGACATGCGCCAAAAATGCGCGCACTTCGTTGCGTGTCGCCTTTCGTAGGGCGTCGAGCGAAGGATCGGGACGCGGTTGTTCTTCGGTGCGCCGGAAGGCTTCCGCGCCGTTCATCACGAAATCGCAGAACTGCGCAAGGTCGTTGAAGTAGGCCCGAATCGTGTGTGCGGAGAATCCCCGCTCGATTTCGAGATGGGCGGTAAACGCATGAATGTCATTGTCCTGCATCATGGCGGTTTCACGTTATTACTTTCGCGGGAAACAATGCAATATAATGGGGTTGTCCTTTTTTCGCGTGTGAAGGAGAACGCATGAAAACCATCGGGATTGGCATCATAGGCACGGGCGGATGGGGCGCGATGCATGCGCGGACGTATGCGGCGACGCCGGGGGTGTCGGTGCGGGCCGTCGCGGACGTGGCCCCGGCGAGGGCCGAGGCGCTGGCCGGGGCGTGCGGGGCAAGGGCCTACGGCGATTATCGCGACTTGCTGGCGGACCCGGACGTGGAGGCCGTGTCCGTGGTGACGCCGGATTTCGCGCACGAGGAAATTCTGATCGCCGCGGCGAAAGCCGGAAAACATATTCTCGCCGAGAAGCCCCTGGCCATGACGGTCGAGGCCTGCGAACGGATTGTCGCCGGGGCGGATCGCGCCGGCGTGCTGCTGATGGTGGATTTCCATGCGCGGTGGAGTCCGCCGCTCTGCAAGATGCACGAGGCCGTCCGCCAAGGCGAGATCGGCGATCCGCGCCATGTGTATTACCGCCTGAACGACCGGATCTATGTGCCGACGGAAATGTTGTCGTGGGCCGGAAGAACGTCCGTGCTGTGGTTTGTCGGCAGCCATGCGATTGACACCGTCCGCTGGCTGATCGGCGATGAAGTCTGCCGCGTGTACGGCATTTCACGATCCGGCGTGTTGAGCGGACGCGGCATCCCAACCCCTGACTTTTATTTTTCGACGCTCGAATTCCGGTCCGGCGCGGTGGCCGTGATCGAAAATTCATGGATCCTGCCGAACTCGGCGCCGAACCTCGTGGACGTGAAATGCGAACTGGTCGGAACGAAAGGCGCGCTTTACATGGATGCCACCCATAACCGCGCGCTGGAGAAATACACGGAATCGGACGCGGGCTACCCCGATCTCTTTGTCATGCCGACGATCCACGGACGCCAGCAGGGCTTTGCCGCTGAAAGCATCCGGCACTTTGTCGAATGCGTCCGCGAGGGAAGGACGCCGATGGTCACCGGGGCCGACGGCACAATCGCCACGAAAATCATTTGCGCCCTGGAGGAATCCATCCGTGCCGGCCGGCCGGTGGATCTGGAATAGCGCCGGAATTTCGGCACAAAACGGGAGGAATCGGGCCATGCTTCGGTTTGCGGTAACGGGCATCGGATGCGTATTGCTCGCGGCTTCGTTCGCGGCCTTCGCGGAATTGCAGGAGGTGCGGACCGGCGGATTGCTGCGCATTCGCGGCATCTACCAGGGCGGTCTGATTCCGAACAGCGACAACTTCGTCGCGCAACGAACCCGGCTGCACGCGCATGCGGTTTTCAGCGAGAACGTGTCCGCCTTCATTGAATTCGACGCCTATAACGCATGGGGCGAGGATTTCCGATCCGATTATCTCGCAGGATTGGATCGGCGTCCCGCGGACGGAAACGGCGTCAACGTGTATCAGGCCTACGTCAACATCGAAGAGATCGCCGGCACGCCGCTCCACTTGCGTCTCGGACGCCAAGAGATCGTTCTGGGCGACGGCTGGCTCATCGGCAACAACGAGGACAAACTCGCGTTTACGGGCTTGTCCTTCGACGCCGCGCATCTCACGTACGTTACGGAGAAAGTGACGGCCGGCGCGTTGTATGCCCGGCTGGCGCAAGGTCCGCCGATGGGCGCCGAAGGCAGCGTTGACCTGTACTCGGCCTATGTGAACTACACGCCCGGCGACCCGTTCTCGCTGCTGGGTTACTGGATATTCATCCACGACGCGTTCCAGCCCGCGCCGGGTTTCGACACGACGAATCTGCACACGATTGGATTCAACGCGAGCGGCGAGACGGGCCGTTTCGACTATACCGCCGAAGCGGCGTATCAATTCGGGGAGGCGGAACGCGCCGGATTTGATTTCGATGATTCCAATGCCTCCTTTGATAATTGGGCCGCAACCGCCGAGGTCGGATATACCTTCGAGGGCGCATGGGAGCCGCGCCTGTCGCTTGGCGCGGACTATTTCGGCGGAGAAGACCGCCGCGACGAGCCGGGGCGCGCAAGCGTCAGTTTCAACCGCCTTTTTTCCAATGTGGAATACGTTTACCTGGACAGCACCGAATTGAGCAATTGCTGGCTGATCCATGCAGGTGTCGAAGCCGCCCCCTTGGAGAAATGGACGATTTCGGCCACGCTGTACCATCTGGAGGCGGTGGATAATGGCGTGTCGGGCAGCGGCGATCTGGGATGGGAAACGGGGCTCCTGGCGACCTATGAATATTCAAAGGATCTCGCGTTCGAGATGGCATGGTATCACTGGTTCCGAGGCAGCGGAGTCGAGGACGGCCTCTTGGCCGTCGGCAATGGTTTCGACACGACGGATGGCTGCTATGCGGATCATGTGGATTATTTCTATATCGAGGCGAAAGTGACTTTTTAGCGTTCTCGGTGTCCGGCATGAACGAGGATATGTGGATGCCACGGCGCAGTATGGCGGGCATGGCGGCGGTTTTCTGCCTGATGGCGATATCCGTGTCCGGCTGCGCGACGCGGCGTCCGGAACCCCTTGCCCGTCCTAAAAAGTCCCCGTTGATCATTCCCTTGGATCCGCCCCTTTACACTGTCACATCGCCTTTTGGAGAACGGCAGGGCGGTTTTCACCAGGGCATGGACCTGCAAGCATCCAAGGATACGCCCGTTTTGGCCGCGGCGGCCGGCACGGTCGTTTTTTCGGGAAAAGAGCGCGGATACGGCCGCATCGTCAAGTTGGATCACGGCAACGGCCTGATGACGGCGTATGCGCATCTGTCGTCGTCGTGCGTCAACGTGCGCGATGTTGTCCGGCAGGGCGACCGAATCGGGCGCGTGGGCGCATCGGGGAACGCGACCGCCCCCCACTTGCATTTTGAAGTACATGTAAACGGGCATCCCGTCAACCCGGCGCCCTATATTGCGCGATAACCCCGTTGTTCAACGGAATCGGTGGGAAGTCAGGCACGATAGTTCAGTGGAAATTGACACTTTACCATCGTGCATGATACGATCATTCCACCAGCGGACGTTGTAAAACTTACGGAGGTTGAACGCGGGATGAAAGTCGTTTTTACAGGCCGTCACATGGAATTGACGGATGCGCTTAAGTCCTATATCGAGGCGGGTTTACAGAAATTAAAGATACATTTCGACCGGGTCAGCACGGCGGATGTCATTCTTTCGGTCGAAAAACACCGGCATATTGCGGAAATCAATATTCATGTGAACAGCATGCGAATCCACAGCAAGGAATCGTCGCCGGATATGTACGCCTCCGTTGACGCCGTGCTGACCAAACTGGACAAGCAAGTCCGCAAATACAAGGATCGCATCAACAAGCATCAACCGCGGGTGGGCAAAGAAAACCTGGGATACCACCATCAGATTATCGAATCCATCCCCGAAAACGAGGATTCCCCGCAGAACGAAACCCAGCAGCGGCATAGGGTCATTCTGCGCGAAAAACTGACGATGAAGCCGATGAGCGTGGACGAGGCTGTGCTTCAATTCGACCTTGTGGATGACCAATTTCTGGTTTTTTCGAATGCGGATACCCATCAGGTCAATGTCCTGTATTCACGGGATGACGGCACATACGGATTGATAGAGCCGCAGTTTTAGACCGGACGCGGTAGGCCGGGACATGACAGGCGACGAGGCCGATGGCGCGCGCATCGCTTGTCCGGGAGTAGCCGCAATTCCATGGACATACAAAATCTGCCGGTAAACCGAAAGAAGAGCATCGCGGTGGCGCGGCTTTTCGAGCGCATGGCGGAAGACCTCGATCTGGAGGTGCTGGCGGGTTTTCAGGGAATGGGGCGGCCGGTTTTGATTTCCGACATCAACCGGCCGGGGTTGGCGCTCAGCGGCTACCTCGACTATTTTGCCAGCGACCGAATCCAAGTGCTGGGCAACACGGAAATTCACTACATGGAAGACCTGACGACCGCCGAATTGCAGTCCCGGCTGGAAGGCCTTTTTTCCTTTGAAATTCCGGCTTTTCTGCTGTCACGGCGTTTGGAACCCCGCCCGCTGTTTCTCGACATGTGCAACCGCCGGGGCGTGCCGGTTTTGCGGTCGTCGAGCACGACCGATCACGTGATCACGCGCACCATCCTGTTCCTGGCCGACGAATTCTCACCCGAAACCAGCATTCACGGCACCGCGCTGGACTGTTACGGCGTGGGTTGCATCATCGTCGGCGCTCCAGGCGTGGGGAAAAGCGAAACCGCGCTTGAACTGGTTGAACGGGGACACCGGCTCGTGGCCGATGACATGGTGTTCCTGCGCCGCAGTCGCGAGGCCTATCTTTTCGCCGAGACAAACCCGGTCATCGAGCATCACATGGAAATACGCGGAGTCGGCATTATTGACGTCAAGAGCATCTACGGCGTCGGGCATGTACGCAACTCGAAACGGATTAGCCTTATCATTGAACTCGAGGAATGGAAAAAAGATTCCGAATACGACCGGACCGGTCTCAAGGAAGAGCATGTGGAAATTCTCGGCGTCAAAATACCGCATCTCCTGATTCCCGTGCGGCCCGGACGCAACATCGCCATCATCATCGAGGTCGCCGCGCTCAATCACCGCCTCAAGGAACTCGGCGTCCACCCCGCCGTCGAATTCAACAAACGCCTCCTCACCCTCATGTCCGAAAATAATTGAGATTGCAGGCTTTCGTTCCTTGGCATCTAAACAACAAAATACAACAACGATAGCCAAAGAATATCTTGTCCATTTGTCTACCCGGTCCCCTGTGGCCGTTTGCACCTTGCTTGCGGAATACGGCTGTATCCCTGTATGTTGACCCCGGCATGTTGTGGAGAAGTCTTTCTTTTATCTGGAGCCCACAGCCCTATGAAGCGCATCAACCTGATATTCGGGAGCCACTCGCACCAACCCGTGGGGAATTTCGAGGACGTGTTCGAGATGGCTTACGAAAAGGCCTATCGTCCATTCATGGACGTGCTCGAACGGTATCCCGCCGTGCACGTGACACAGCATTACACAGGACCGTTGTTTGACTGGTTCCTGAAACATCGTCCCGACTTCATTGAACGACTGGCGGCGGCTGTGAAGGCCGGACAGATCGAAATCATGGGCGGCGGATATTACGAGCCCCTGCTGTGCGCGATACCCGAACGCGATGCCCTCGCGCAAATCGAACGCATGAACACATTCTGCCTCGAACATTTTGGGGAAGCGCCGAAGGGCATGTGGCTGGCGGAACGCGTATGGGAACCCCACATGCCGCGCACGCTGCAGGCGGCGGGCATCACATATACGGCGGTGGACGACTCGCATTTTCTGTGCAGTGGCCTTGCGCCGGACGAGATGTTCGGCTATTACGTGACGGAAGACGAAGGCCGGGCCGTCAATGTCTTCCCCATACTCGAACGGTTGCGTTATCTCATCCCCTTTCATCAGGTCAAGGAATCGCTTGCGTTTCTTGAAGAGCACGCCACGGAAGACGGCCTGCGGTGCGCGGTCATCCACGACGACGGCGAGAAGTTCGGCGTGTGGCCGGAAACGCATCGCAGCGTCTACGAGGAAGGCTGGCTGGAAGAATTCTTCGAGGCCCTCTCGGAAAACAGGGAATGGCTGCATTGCCTTACCTACTCGCAATACATGGCCAAGGCCCCGGCCATCGGGCGCGTGTATTTGCCCACCGCTTCGTATAAGGAAATGATGGAATGGGCCCTGCCGACGCCCATGCATAAGCGCCTCAAGCGCATTCTCAAAGAAATCGAAGGGGACGCGTCGCGGTCGGACGAATACAAGTTGTTCCTGCGAGGCAGTTTCTGGCGCAATTTTCTGTCGAAATATCCCGAAGCCAACAACATCCAAAAACGGATGTTGCGCGTAAGCGCCCGGCTCGAACGCCTGTCCCGCCGGAAAGACGCCCGTATCGGGGAAGCGCGCCGTTTATTGCACCAGGGTCAATGCAATTGCGCCTACTGGCATGGCGTGTTCGGCGGATTGTACCTGAACCATCTCCGGACGGCGCTTTACGAAAAGTTGATCGCGGCGGACGCCCTGCTGGATCGCGTCGAACATAAGAATGAAAACTGGGTGTCCTGTGAAACACTCGATTTCGACGCGGACGGACACGAAGAGGCCATACTCGAAAACAGTCGGCTCCTGCTGGGATTCAGCGCGCGCGACGGGGGCGCGTTGTTCGAATGGGATTACAAGCCCAAGCCCTTCAACTTCGGCAACACGCTCAGCCGCCGCGAGGAGGAATATCACGAACTCTTGCGATCGGGCCGGGTGCAGATCGGCGAAGAAGGGAAAGGCGAGCACAGCATTCACGAACTCGTGCGGGCGAAGGAAGCCGGACTCGACGAATACCTGGTATACGACGCCTACCGGCGGTCGTCGTTGCGCGACCATTTCCTGCCCGAAGGCATTGAGCCGCGCGCATTGTGGAAGGGCGCGTACGACGAAATGGGCGATTTTGCCACGGGTGCGTATCGTTTGGAAACGTCCAGGGACACGGTTACTCTTGTTCGCGACGGCGTGGTGCGGGCACAGGGAGAATTTCCGATTTGCGTCCGAAAAACCGTCCAGTTGTGTCCGCGTGCATCCGAATTTGAGATCCGCTATGATCTGGTCCAGTCGGGTAGTGACGTGTTGTCGGTGTGTTTCGGCATCGAGTGGGCCGTAAACCTGCTCAGCGGTTCGGCGTTCGACCGGTACTACCGGTCCGACGATCGCGATTTGAAGTATGCAAAACTCGGCGAAATGGGCCGGGACGACGGATTGACGCATATCGCGTTGCGCGACGATTGGCAGCATATCGAGTGCGCATGGCGGTTTGATCGTCCCGCGAATGTATTTCGCTTTGCGATTGAAACGGTCAGCCAGTCGGAAAATGGACAGGAGCGCGTCTACCAAGGCAGCGTGGTTATCCCATGTTGGCCGTTGGTCATGCGACCCGGCAAGCGCACGACGATCGAATTGACGGCCGCCGTGCTCCAAACGGAGTGACATGGAAGAATTACGGGAAGAAGTGTTGATCGTGAACAAGTTGGGCATGCACGCCCGGCCCGCCGCGAAACTGGTGCAAACGGCGCTTCGCTTCAACAGCGATATCCATTTGCAGTCAAACAGCCACATGGTCAATGCCAAGAGCATCATGGGCCTGTTGACGCTTGCCGCCGCGCAGGGCAGTCGTGTCACGCTTATTTGCCGTGGATCGGACGCGCGGGAAGCCATGGATGCGGTCAAAGAACTGTTCGCATCGGGCTTCGGCGAGGATTGACGGGATTCGGATAGAAAACGGCCGTGGAAATCGTACTGCGAGGCATAGGCGTTTCGCCGGGCATTGGAATAGGCCCGGCGCTCCCCTTCGACGTTCACTCGATCGAGGTTCCTCGCTATTCCATTGACGATGTCACCGCCGAAATGCGTCGTTTCCAGACGGCCGTCGAAACCGTCCGCAAGGATCTCAAACGCCTTCATAAACAGACCGTTCATGCCATTGGCGAGCGGCATGGCGATATCTTTACGGCGCATCTTTTACTCCTGGACGATGTCGCCATGCACGAGGAAATCGAGGCGCGACTGGGCAAGGAGCGCCTCAATGTGGAATTTCTGCTCAATGACCTGATTGAACGGTATACGAAGGTCATGAAAACCATCGAGGATCCGCGTTTTCGCGAGCGGACAAACGACCTGCTCGACGTCGGCAACCGAATTCTCGGCAAACTGCTCAACCACGAACGGGCCTCGCTGGAGCACATCCACCCGCCCAGTGTCGTCGTGGCGCATGATCTGTCACCGTCGGACACCGCCAACATTGACGTACCCAATGCGCTCGCCATCGCGACGGATGTCGGCGGCCCGACTTCTCACACGGCGATTCTGGCGCGTGCGCTCGAAATTCCGGCTGTGGTGGGCTTGCGTTACATCGGGGCGCATGTAAAGCCCGGCGACACAATCATCGTGGATGGCGCAAATGGGTACGCGATTGTACGCCCCGAACCGGGGACGCTGGCCGAGTATGCCGAAGAAAAGGAACGCGCTGAACGCCGGCGTCACGCCCTGTTGCAGGTTGAAGACAAACGGGGCTGCGTGACGCTTGACGGCCAGGAGATACCGCTTCTGGCCAATATCGAACTGCCCGTGGAAATTGCATCGTGCCTGCGCGTCAAGGCGTACGGGGTCGGCTTGTATCGCACCGAATACCTGTTTCTGAACAAGAACACGCTGCCGACGGAAGAAGAACAATATCACGCCTATGCCCAGGCCGCCGCCGCGCTGAATCCGTTGCCGGTCACGTTGCGCACGCTGGACCTCGGAGGGGACAAACTGGCGTCGAGCCTGCAACTTTCGCCCGAACTCAACCCGCAACTCGGCTGGCGGGCCATCCGTTTTTGTCTCGAACGCCCCGACATTTTCAAGGCGCAACTGCGCGCCATCCTTCGCGCCAGCGTGCATGGCAATGTGCGGATTCTTTTTCCCCTGGTCAGCGGCATCGAGGAGATCCGGCGCATCAAGCAGGTGCTCGAAGAAGTCCGCGAGGACTTGGCGGATCGAAATGTGCCTTTCCGCAAGCACATACCGATCGGATCCATGATCGAAGTGCCGTCTGCGGTTATCGTGGCCGACGTGCTCGCGCGCGAGTGCGATTTCTTCAGCATCGGCACCAACGATCTGATCCAATACTCGCTCGCCGTGGACCGCGTCAACGAAAAGATCGCCCATCTCTACGAACCGGCCCATCCTGCCATCGTGCGCATGTTGCGCGACACCATCCGCGCCGCCAAGGCGGCGGGGATTCCGTGCAGCCTGTGCGGGGAAATGGCCGGCGATCCCTTGTTCACCGAATTGCTGATAGGGCTTGGCATTGATTCCCTGAGCATGTCGTCCGTGGCCATCCCGGCGGTCCACGCCGAAATCGCCAATACAAGCCTGACCATGGCCAAGCGGCTTGCCAACCGCGTGCTTGGGGCGACCACGGTCGGCGAAGTGCGCCAAATACTCGAGGAACGCTTCAAGAAAAAGGGCGCCTTGGAGCGGTACCTGTCCCGCTTCGGCCCGCAGCAGGCCAAGTAAGGGGCGATCATGGCAAACGCGGCCCCCCTAAGGGTGAGCATCCTCGGTTCGACGGGATCCATCGGGCGCAGCGCGCTGGATGTCGTTCGGCAGTACCCGGATCGTTTCGAAGTCATCGGCCTCGCCGCACATGCCAACATGGCCTTGCTTGCCCGCCAGATCGCCGAATTTCGACCGGCCTATGCGGCCATAACGGGACCCCATGCGGCCGATTTCGATTGTCCATCCGGTGTTGAAATGCAAATCGGTCCCCAAGCCTTGTCATGGTTGGCTTCGATTCCGGCAGATGTCGCCGTGTGCAGCGTGGTGGGCGCGGCCGGACTGCGCCCCGCCTTGGCCGCCATTGACGCGGGCAGCCGTCTTGCCCTCGCCAACAAGGAGCCGATGGTCATGGCGGGCCGCCTCATCATGGCCCGCGCGGAAAAATGCGGCGTGCCGGTAATTCCGGTGGACAGCGAACACAACGCCATCTTCCAGTGTCTGGCCGGTCATCGCGCCGAGGATGTCCGGTGCGTCCATCTCACCGCTTCCGGCGGACCCTTTTACGGGCGCCCGCGCGAAACCTTGCGCGGTGTCACACCGGAAGAGGCCACGCGCCATCCGACCTGGGACATGGGCGCGAAGATCAGCGTGGACTCCGCGACGCTCATGAACAAAGGCCTCGAAGTAATCGAGGCGATGCACCTTTTCCGTCTGCCGCGATCGAAAATCGAGGTTATCATTCATCCCCAAAGCGTCGTGCACAGCCTCGTCGAGTTCTGCGACGGGAGTATTCTCGGCCATTTCGGCGTTACCGACATGAGGCTTCCCATCGCATTCGCGTTGGCATGGCCGGAACGTGTAGAATGCCCGGTGGGCAGGCTGGATTTGGCGGCCGTTCGCGAACTGACGTTTGCCGCACCGGATGTGGCGGCGTTTCCCTGCCTCGGCATGGCGCTAGACGCCGCCGCCGAAGGCGGAACCGCGCCGGCCATCCTCAATGCGGCCAACGAAGTCGCCGTGGAGGCCTTTTGTCAAGGGCACATAGCATTTCTGGACATTGAAGAAGTGGTTCGGCGGGTCTTGAACGCGTCCGTGTTCGAGCCCGACACGGATTTGGAGACTGTCGAACAGGCCGATGCACGGGCACGCGAAGCGGCGCGAAGAGTGGCCGCGAACATAGGCAATATGAGAAATTCCCATGCTGTTGTTTGATATTTTGATCTTTGTAGTCGTACTCGGCATCTTGGTCTTTTTCCATGAATTAGGCCATTTCCTCGCCGCCAAGGCATGCAACGTCTACGTTGACCGCTTCAGCCTTGGCATGCCGCCGCGGGTGGCGGGAATCCGCATCGGGGAAACCGACTACTGTGTCGGGGCATTGCCCTTGGGCGGCTATGTCAAAATGGCCGGCCAGGAAGACACTCCCCTGACCGACGAGGAACGGGAAAACACCTACGGGGGCGTTCCAAGGGAACGCTGGTTCAACAATCGGCCCGTCTGGCAGCGAACCATCATCATTGCCGCGGGGCCTTTTATGAACCTGGTGCTGGCCGTCCTTCTCTACGGGATTGTCGCGGCGGTCGGCGCTTATGTGCCTCTCTCGGACACTGAAGCACGCATCGGCCCGATCCTTCCCGGATCTCCCGCTGAAACGGCGCCCCTTTTCAGAATGCCAACGGACGGTTCCGCGCCCAATCTCGATCGCGAACCCGATGCCGTCGGCTGGCAGACCTCCGATCGCATCCTCACCATCAACGGGAAACGCGTCCGCACCATCGAGGATGTCGGCATAGACGCCATACTCGGCGCGGGCGAACTGATGAGCATCGTAATCGAACGCACGGAACCGGACGGAACTTTGGTCCGTTACCTCTCACCGTTGCGCCCTGTTCCCATGGGCCCGGAAAAACGGTTGCGCTTCGGTGTCGGCGCCTATGAAACCGCGCTCGTGGGAAGCGTAAACGAGGGTTCGCCCGCCGCCGCCGCGGGGCTGCGCCCGGGTGATGTCATCCGGCGGGCCAACGGCAAGCCCGTGGATGCCGCCACCTTTGTCAAAACCATGGAACAAACCCCCGACGGCCAAAACGTGATGCTTGAGGTTGAACGCGAAGGAAAGATGATACCGGTTGTCACGACCCCGCACACCGTGGGCCGCTTTTTGGGCCTGGAGTACGGGGCGTCCTACCGAGGCCGCGGCGCCGTGGACAAACAGGCCCGCCCGGTCATTGTTCATGTCTCGGACGAATTCGCGGCCAAGGCGCCCGTAAAACCCCGCGACATCATTGAAACCATCGAGGGACAACCCGCCACTCTTGCGTTGCTGGATGAAATCGAGCGCTCCCGGCCCGGCCAAACGGTTAACGTGACTATCCGCCGTCCCGCAATCCTGTACGGCCTCTTGCGACCGGAATCGTCGTTGGCATGCGCATTGCCGATTTCGAGCGTGCGGGCCGTCGGCATCCAGATGGACGTCAAAATGATCTACCATCGGGTGAATCCCGGCGAGGTCGTTCCCGAAGCGTTCAAACTGACATGGCAGGCCACCGCCCGAACCTTGCGGACCATCGAAATGCTCGTTACCGGAGCCGTCAGTCCCAAGGAACTTGGGGGACCGGTCATGATTTACCAAGTCACGACCATGGCGGCGCGGCTGGGCTATTCATGGCTGTTGAACATCACCGCATTTATCAGCGTCAATCTGTGCATCTTCAATTTGCTGCCCCTGCCGGTTCTGGATGGGAGCCTCTTGGTCTATTTGGCCATCGAGGCGATTCGCCGCAAGCCGCTGAATACCCGGGTGCTTGAGCGCATTCAACAGATTGGGTTGATGCTCATTGTCGGCCTTTTGCTGTATGTAACGTTCAACGACGTGTCGCGGCTGGTGGCGAACCTTGTGCTTTGATGGCGGATGAGACCGTGCACGGAAGAAGACGGCAACAACCAAGGGAAACAAAGGATCAAAAAGACCGAAAGGACCATTGCCAAACAAAAGTAATCCTTTGTGTCCTTTCGTTCTTGCGTATCCCTTGATCGTCCAACGTTGAATGCGCCGGTTTCGACGGCAATTATCCAATTGAAATGGAATGGGAAAAAGGAGAGAAGTGTATCATGAAGGGCATCACCTGCAAGTTTGGAGGCACGTCGCTGGCGGATGCGGACTGTATCCGCGCCGTGGAAGCGATTATTCGCGCAAATCCCGATCGGCGTTTCATTGTGCCGTCGGCCCCCGGCAAGCGCAACCCCGGCGACAAAAAAATCACGGACTTGCTCCTGGCATGGCATGATCTTGCCCGCAAAGGATTGGATGCATCGCAACCCGCGGGCATCATCCGCGACCGCTACACGGAACTGGCCCGCGAACTGGGTGTAACATTTGACATCGAACGCCATCTTGACGAAATTGCCAGGCAGGTTGAGGCATTTCCCGAACCGGATTTCATGGCTTCCCGCGGCGAGTTTCTCATGGGATGCCTATTGGCCGAATACCTCGGCGCGACGTTCGTGGATCCCGCCGAGTGCATCAAATTCGACGAGGAAGGACTGCTAGATACCGACTCTTACGAACTGCTCGGCAAGCGCCTGCAGGGATCGGGTTTGTTTGTCGTGCCCGGTTTTTACGGTTCCCGGCCCGATGGCCGGGTGAAGACTTTCTCGCGCGGCGGCAGCGATGTCACCGGATCGATTGTCGCGCGCGCAGTACGGGCGGACCTGTACGAAAATTGGACCGATGTCTCCGGATTCCGCATGGCCGATCCCCGCATCGTGCCGGACGCGAAACGCATCGAAGTCATTACCTACGCGGAACTGCGCGAACTATCGTACATGGGCGCGTCCGTGTTGCACGACGAGGCCATTTTCCCCGTTCGCGAACCGGGTATTCCCATCCATATCCTCAATACCAAGAAACCGAATGAACCCGGCACCCTGATCGTTGCCACGCGGACATCGAAATTCCCCGTCGTCGGCATCGCGGGGCGCAAGGGCTTCACGATGATCCACATCGAAAAGGCGCTCATGAACAAGGAACGCGGTTTCGGACGCCGCGTGTTGAGCGTCCTCGAGGAGCACGGCGTCAGTTTTGAACACATGCCGACCGGCATTGACACCATCTCGCTCATCGTTCGCGACGACGAACTGGCCAACCACGGACCGGCCGTCATCAAGGGCATCGAACGGGTCTGCGAACCGGATCGCGTGACGCTTGCCCCGGGCCTTGCCGTCATTGCCACGGTGGGGCAGGGCATGAACCACCATATCGGCGTGGCGGGCCGATTGTGCACCGCCCTGGCCAATGCGAACATCAACCTGCGCGTCATCAATCAGGGTTCTTCCGAAATGAACATCATCATCGGTGTCGAGGAAAACGATCTGGACGGCGCCGTACGGGCCATCTACAACGCGTTCGCCGATTGGGCGTAGTATCCGTTCCCCCATTCGTGCTCATGCTCATGCTTGCGCTCGTACTCGCTTCGTCTGATTATGTTTCGATTGCGAACGCGAAGAACAAGGAAACTTAGCCGAATTTTACCGGCAAAACGGGTAGTCGGTCTTTTGTTGAATGCAGTCTTGAAACATTTGCCATTGAGGGATATATCATGCGTCGCACAAAAATGGTTTGCACGATGGGACCCAGTTCGGACAATCCCGAAACGATTCGGGAACTCGTGTCGGCCGGCATGGACGTCGCGCGTCTGAATTTTTCGCACGGCACACGGGAAAACCACCGCGTCACGCTCGAATCCATTCGCGCCATTGCCGCCGAACTCGGGCGGAATGTCGCCATTCTGGCCGATTTGCAAGGGCCCAAAATGCGCACGGGACTTCTGCGAGGAGGCGGTCCCGTCACGCTTGTGGAAGGGGCCGCCCTCTGCATCACGACACGATCCGTGCCCGGCGACGCCGCGTGCGTTTCCACGACCTACGCGAATCTGCCCAACGACGTGCAGGGCGGCGACCGGATTCTGCTGGCGGACGGCACAATGGAACTGCGCGTCGTTCGTGTCGAGGGACCGGACGTGCACTGCTCGGTCGTGCGGGGCGGCGCGCTGGGCCAGCACAAAGGGATCAATCTGCCGGGCGTGAACGTCAGCGCCCCTTCGCTCACGGAAAAAGACGGCGAAGACTTGGCGTTTGCGGTGGCGGCGGGAGTGGATTATGTGGCGCTTTCGTTTGTGCGCAAGGCGGGCGACATCCGGTTATTGCGAGAGCGGCTCGGCAGGTTGTGTGGCGGCGGTCCGCAACCGGGCGTCGTTGCAAAAATCGAACGCCCCGAAGCGCTCGAAAATTTCGACCGGATTCTACCCCTCTGCGACGCCGTCATGGTCGCACGGGGCGACCTCGGCATCGAGGTGGATCTGAACGACGTCCCACAACTCCAAAAACAGATGATCCGTAAGTGCAACCAATACGGCATTCCGGTCATTACCGCCACCCAAATGCTCGAATCCATGATGACCAGTCCAACACCCACGCGCGCCGAAGTCAGCGACGTGGCCAACGCCATCTACGATGGAACCGACGCCGTCATGCTCTCCGGCGAAACGGCGGCGGGCCGGTTTCCAATCGAGGCGGCCCGGACCATGGCCGCCATCGCCGAAAAGGCCGATGCCGCCATTGCGAACATGTGGACCGAACACCCGTCCGAAACCTCCCATCCGGCCGTTTGGGGCGAATCGCCCAGCGATGCCGTCGCGGAAGCGGCATGGCACATGGCGCACAAATTGCCCGTGTCCCGCATCGTCTGCTTCACGCAGAGCGGATTCACCGCGCGCGCCATTGCGCGATACCGGCCCGGCGTGCCCATTACGGCCATCACGCTCACCGAGGCGACATGGCGCCGGTGCGCCCTCATTTGGGGAGTCGAAGCCATACAGCACGGCGAAATCGAGGGCGTGGACGCCATGCTTGGAACGGTTGATGCCGTCGTTCGTACACATTGCGGCGTACGGCCCGGCGAACAGGTAATTATCGTCGGCGGCCTCCCGATGGCCGTCGGCGGCATCACCAACTTTCTCAAATGGCACACCATCGGCGAAGTGTCTTGAACGCTGTCGAGGAAAGAAGAGATGCCACAATCGGGGTAAGCGTCCGTAAGCAAACCACCGCTTGAAGGCGACGCCCAAGACCGTCAAAAAAACGAATTTTTTTGGACAATCTATTTCACATGAGAGTACCGAGTTCTTGAGACAAAAGAATGAAAAGTTCCACGAAGATTGGCGTTTCCGGACAATTTCATGTTGGATCAGGTATCGAGTGCTTGTGGTGAAATTGAAAATGGCCGCTCTGTAGCGCCGATTTCCAAATCGGCATATCGTGTTTCAGCAAGCCGATTTGGAAATCGGCGTTACATTCCGAGGTCTTCACGACTCCGGGAACACGGTACTCTCAAGTATTTCACTTGCGCCGTCCCACCCGGACCACTTCGATGCGCACCGGTACGACCCCCTCTCGAATCATGTCGAGTTCCCGGGCCGCCGCCTTGGACAGATCGATGATCCGGCCGCGGACAAAAGGTCCCCGATCGTTGATGCGCACCTTTACGCTGCGGTTGTTTTTCAGGTTCTTGACCAGTACGACGGTGTCGAACGACAGTTTCCGGTGGGCCGCCGTAAAGGCCATCGGATCGAACGGCTCGCCCGAGGCCGTCAACCGCCCCTTGTATTCGTCGCCGTACCAGCACGCCTTGCCCTTTTCGACGTGCTTGCGCCCCCACGGCATCAGGTGGCAGCCGGTCAGGCAAAAACAAAAAAGGAGCGCGACGACCGCCGCGCTCCCGTGTCGGGTCAGGAGTTTCATCGAAAGGGTCTCTACGGAAGATACTTGCTGATTCGTTCCGCCACCTTGGCCACCACATCGGGATTCTTGTATTGGCCGCTGGCCAAATGTTCCCGCGCGGCCTCGACGCGTTCCGTCCGAACGTCGTCTTGAAGCGCCAGCGCCTGTAGCGAATTCGCCAGTTTTGCGGCCGCCTGCGCCTCGCTGCTGATGACGAGATCGTCCTGCTGTGCGGCGGTTTGGCCGACTTCGCGTTCCTTTTCGCGAACCTTGGCCGGTCGTTCGGGCTTGGGTTCGGGGACCCCGCCGATTCCATTTATACCAACCATATCCGTGCTCCTCGAACGATCATATCGTTCGCCTTACTTCTCGCTTTCGTCTTATTTATCGGGAAATATCCGTAAAACTTTAGGCGAAAACCGATATGCCCGAAATCCGCCGCCAACCACCAACCACCAGCGGTCAACCACCAACCACCAGCCACCTAACTCATTTCGTCACAACCTTTTCCGGACGATTAGCCTCATACGAGCGACGGGCCGCCAAGGCCATCAACAAGGCTGCACGCGCATCCTCTCCGGTCACGGGAACCGGTTGGTTCGACAAAACCGCCCCGGCAAACGCGCGCATTTCGGCCAGAAAACTTTCCGTATATCGCTCCATGAAGAAATTCAGGGGAAGGTCGCGTCCGACTGACGAAGCGTTTGCAATAATCGCTGAATTCGCATAATTATTGTCTGTCTGGATGCTGCCCTTCGATCCAAAGGCCTCGACACGTTGATCGTAACCGTAAACGGCCTGTCGGCAGTTGTCAATGGTCCCCATGACGCCATTGCGGAAGCGAAGCACAATCAGGGCCGTATCCAGGTCGCCTGACGCGCCGATGGCCGGGTCCACCGTTACCCCGCCCGACACATACACCTCCTCGACCTCGTCGCCGGCCAGGAACCGGGCCATGTCAAAATCGTGGATCGTCATGTCCATGAAGATGCCGCCCGAAACCTTGACATATTCGATGGGCGGCGGCGCGGGATCGCGACTGACGATGTGGAGGATGCGCAAAGCGCCGATTTCGCCGGAAGCGATGGCCTTGCGGACCCGCGCGAAGTTGGCGTCGAAACGCCGGTTGAATCCGAGTTGAAGCTTGACTCCCGCCTTTTTGACGGCGGCGAGGGCCTCGTCCACCTTGTCCAATGCAAGGTCAATCGGCTTCTCGCAAAAGATGTGCTTGCCGGCGTTCGCGGCCTCGACGACGATCCGGGCGTGCGTGTTCGTCGGCGAGCAGATCGCCACAGCGTGAATGTCCGGGTCGTTCAGGATGGCGTGATAATCACCAAGCGCCTTGGACACGCCCAATCGCACGGCGCACGCTCGCGCCGCCTCGACATTGACATCGGCAATCGCCCCGAGCCGAACGCCCGGCAACCGGTGCGCGAGATGTTCCGCATGCAGTTTTCCGATACGCCCAACCCCAATCAATCCGACATTCAGATGTTCGCTCGCCATGAACAAACTCCCCGGTTGCAATAGGGACCATTCTAACGCATTGGATCATTCCGTTGCCATCTCGTGCTCGTGCTCGAATCATCGAAAACACGTGATGGCGCGCGGCCGTATGGAATTGTACTAGCCGCACAATGTATAGCCGGTCGAAACGTATTCAGCCGGCGCGGACAAGTCTCTCCGATCAACGGCAATTACGAGCATGAATACGAGAACGAGCACGAGCATGAGCACGAGGCGGTCGGCGTTCACTCCGACCGGCAATTAGGCAAACACCCTCGATTGGACAGGTCAACGCGAAACGGCGCGCGGGGACACGCGCCCTCCCGCCCCATATTTTGTTTGATGTGCCGCAGCGCGCGGCTGGCCGTGTGAAATTACGCCCCGTTCGTCAATATGAATTCGGCGCCGTCCCACATCACATAGGATCGGTGGCGGCGCCAATCACCGCAATTGATGTAAAGTCCCGTGCCGCCGGGAGCGGGACATTCCTCGCGGATGGCGGCGTGGGCGTGCCCCATGAGGACGACGTCGGCCTTCCCCGCAGCCAGCACGCTTTGGGCATGAGCGCGCAGGGCCTTGGCTTCGCTGCCCCGTGACGGATCCTCGACCATGGTCATGTGCCGGCTGCCGTGTGAGACCCCTCGCGCAAGCCCCATCGCAAGGTCGGGATGCAATTGTCGAAACAGGGCAATCGCGAGGCGGGATCGGGCCACTCGCTTGTATAGCCGGTACAGGCGGTCCTTTGGATTGATTCCGTCGCCGTGGGCAAGCAGGACGCGCCGCCCGTTCCAATCCATCACCACGGGATCGCGATGAACGTGAAAACCGAGTTCGGTTTCGAGAAAACGGCCTGCCCAGAAATCGTGGTTTCCGCAGACAAGGTGAAGTTCGACGTCGGCGTCGCGCGCGTCGGCGAAGGCGCGCAACACCGGAAAGTAACCGGAAAATACAACGTGCCGGTATTCGAACCAGAAATCGAAAAGATCCCCCAGAATGAAGATTCGCCGCACGCCGTCCCGTTGCCATTGGCGGATTTGGACGGCCATGGCATCCACGGTTTCACGGCCTTCAAGGCTCGTTTCGAGATGGGCATCGGAAAATGCGATGGTTTTTTTTCCCGCCATCATCGCAGAAAGCGCATCTTTCCCGGCGGCCAGAAACAAAGCACGGCTCTCCCGACCAGACAGGCATCGTCTATGGGCCCGAAACTGCGGCTGTCCTTGCTCACGACACGGTTATCGCCAAGGACATAATAGGTTCCCGGTGGAAGGCTTACGTCCGGCATGCGATCGTCGCAGGACTGCGGTCCCGGTGGGAGATAAGGCTCGAGTATGCGTCTATTGTTGACGTAGACCGACCCTGAATCGAAACGAACATGCACGGCGTCTTCCGGGGTGTCATGCGCCTGCGCCGAAGCCGTTTTCGAGGCGGAGGATTTTGGCCCGCGGGCGATAATCCGCTTCACATAGCGTTTGTTGGGTTCGTTTCGGCTGTCGAATACGACGATATCGCCTTCCTTCAAGGCCTCGATGCCGCTGAAGATCCGGAATTGGCTCAGGATATGCGGCAACTTGAACACAAGAATCCGTTCCCGGTCGTTCAGGGTGGGATTCATCGAAGGCCCTTGAACTTCATAACCTTCTACGATATAAGTCTTTACGATAAAAAATGCGATCAGAAACCAGACCACCATTTTGATGAATTCAATGGCTTCGCGCTTGATTTCTTGGGAGGGGACCGTGGATGGAGGGGGATTTTCCGCCAAGACTCCAATGCCATTGTCTTCGTGCGATTCAGACATCTCAAAGTTTCCGGTTGTCGGTCCTGTATCCTATCGGCCTAAATGTACCACTTATCAGCGCGTTACGCAAATCGGCGATGGATTGGATGGGCGTGTCGAAGTCGGTGCAGTAGCGGCCGACACCCTCCAGTTGGTGCGCATCGCTGGCTGCAACCGGCCGGAAACCGGCCTGCCGGGCGAGTTGGGCGGCCAGACGTTGCTCGTGTTCTTTCATGTTGAGGCTTCGCACCTCGATGGCGTCAATCGGCAGATTCGGCAGTCGCTCGTCGAATCCCAGGCCGGCCCGCGTCGGATGGGCGGCGATGCAAACACCGCCCCGATCGTGGACGCGCGCGACAGCCTCTTCCGGCGGCATTCCGGGCGCAAAATGGGACGCCTCGGCCGCGTCAAGGCCGTAAATGAGCAAATCCCCCCGCGCCGTCGCATATTCGAACCCGGCCATGACCAGAAAAGGCGCTTCATGCGAACATTCGACCAGCGCCGCCAATTCGTCCGGAGTCCATTGATAATGATGTTCGGTAATAACGAGGCCGTCCAGCCCGGCCCGCACCGCCTGCCGGATCAGCAAATCGGGGTCAATATAACTGCACGGAGAGTAGCGGCGCGTGTGAACGTGCAAATCGATGAGCAATCCCATGTTGTGTCCTACGTCTCCAAGAGACCCAACGCGCGCGCCGGTTCCGAATCGGCGATATAACGCGGGACCAGGATCTCGCAATCGCCCACGGCCTGCCGGGCCAGAAACAAGACGCCGGCCGGGTGTTCGCAGGCGATTTCCTTCAGGTATTGCCACCATTCGCCGGGGTCGGCGGTGCGGCCAAGCAGGAGGGCCGGGATTTGGCGCGGGTCTTCGCCCTGTTGTTCCTCGATTTCCTCGGCCAATCCCAGCGATTCCGCCATCCGGCGTTCGAGACGCGCGCCGAAACCCCGGGCAAAGGCGGTAGCCTCGCGAAATCGCCGCGCGAAATCGTCCCATGTCGGATCGCGCCGCCGGACCCATTCCACAAAAAACGCGAGCCGTAGTTCGGTGGAACGGTTCTCCAGACGGGCGGCCAGCGCCGGTTCCATCAGGTAACTCAATGCCATGGAAAGAAACGGCGCGGTTTCCCGCACGCCGGCGCAATCCTCGGGGCGTTCAGGATAGACTCCGTGCAGCATGAGCGCGCGGGTTTGGTAATCCGGCACTGCGGGAAGCGGTTCCGGAAACGCCGCATAATCATAGGCCAGCCCGGCGGCAATGACATACCCGCGCACGCCCGTGGACAAGTTTCCCGCATCGAGCGCCGCGTCGGCCTGCGCCAGGAATTCTTCCTGCATGCGCGCGCGTATGCGCAGGATTTCGTAGGCCTGTGCCGCGCTGGAGGTTTTTTCAAGCCGGACGGCCTGGTCCGCAAGGGGCAAGATGAGTTCCGAAGGCAACTGGGCGGGCCGGTTGGCGTCGAGTTCGCCCTGGACATGCCGCATCGTTTCCGGGCGCTTCACGAGTTCGAGGAATCGTTGAAACGCCGCGTCGCGCCGCATTTCGTCGTCCGGCAGCAGGTAAGCGTACTTGGGCATTGCGAACGATTGCGACGAGTCGCGCCGGGCCGGCGAAAAAGGCGCAAACAGGAGCCTGAAATTGACGATGTCGCCCTCGACAATGGCCTTGGCCAGTGCCGACGCCAGATCGTCCGGGTCCACGGTTTTCATTGTCGCGGATGATTTCGCGGCGGCCATGATCAAGAGGCTTCCCCGGCCAGCATGGCCGTTACGGCGCGTTTTCGCTCGTCCCAGTCAATCCGCGGCGTCGTCACTTCCCAATAGGGCAACCGTTCGAGAATGCGTTGATACAGGCTTTGGCGATAATGGCGCAAAATGCGCGAGGCGTGGCGTTCGTGCGCCGCATCCCAATTGCTGGCCTCGACACAGCCCTTGTCGCGTCCCGCTTCCAGCATGGCCTCTTCGACATAACGGGACAGGAAATGCCGCAATTTGGCGTCGTAGGCCCGCCGGGCGGCATCCGCGTTCGTCCCATCCGACTCGACCGCCTTCCGCCATGCGTCCTCGAGCGCGATCAATTCCGTTCGTGCGGCCCAATAGGCGTCGCGCATGTCGTTTTCGCGCAAAATATAGAACGACGCATTCAATTTGGCCATTTCGAGGAGGTAACGATCCCGCCGTTCGCCGGTGATTTCGACCCGCGCAATTTCCATTACGAGGTCTTTCATCAGTTGCTTGTAGGCGTTTCGCACTTCGCCCGGTTTTGCATCCGGCGCGATTTTCAAGATCTGAAAATAGTTTACATATCCATCGTCAACCATGGATGTATTGTACCGCCCCCATGACCCATCCCTCAAGAAACCGGCCGGCTTCCCTTTCGCGATCGGGTGCGTGCTTGTATTCATCTGCTCTGAACGCGCATGGGGAATTTTTCGGGTGCAAAACATAGGACAGGCTGTCCAGTCTGTCTCTTCCGAAGACACGCCATGTCCATGAACGGACAGGCTGGACAGCCGGTCCCGCGCACTTACCCTTGATTTCTGCTCGCGAGTTTTTTGAGGCGTCCCCGATTTTCCGCTATCCTGAAACGTGGCGTGGTTGTTTGCCGTAATTGTTTAGGCGACTTGCCTGATCTGGCATGTCGAACCGGATTGCGTGAAAGATGGAGGATGACGGACATGGCCCCGACAGGACGGAGAACTTTTCTAAAGGAAGCGGCCGCATGCCTTGCCTTGTCATCGGTTGCGCGCGGGGAGGAATCAACGCCTTCAAACCGATCAAGACCCAACATCCTCTGGATCACCTGCGAAGACATCAATCCACATCTGGGCTGCTACGGTTATTCCCGCGCCCGGACGCCAAACCTGGACCGCATGGCGTCCGAAGGCGTCCGGTACACGCACGCCTTCAGCGTGAGCGGCGTCTGCGCGCCGAGCCGATCCTGCCTGATTACGGGCATGTATCCCACGACGCTCGGCACACATCACATGCGATGCAATCACACTCCGCCCCCGCATGTGCGATGTTTTCCCGCCTATCTGCGCCGCGAAGGCTATTACTGCACGAACAACGTCAAGACGGATTACCAGTTCGATGTGCCGCCGGACGCCTGGGACGATTGCAGCCACACGGCCCATTGGCGCAACCGCTCCCGGCCCGACAAGCCGTTCTTTTCCGTGTTCAACTTCACGATCTCGCACGAATCCTCGATCGGCGATTTGGATTCGCTACACGATCCGCTGAAAACAAGGCTGGGGGCGTTGCACGATCCCGCGGGCGTCGAACTGCCGCCCTATTATCCGGACACGGAAATCATCCGAAAACATTGGGCGCATTACGAGGACGTCATTTCGGCGGTGGACGTGCAGGCCGGGGATATTCTGAAGCAACTCGAAGAGGACGGCTTAGCGGACAACACCCTCGTGTTTTTCTTCGGCGACAACGGGGCGGGTCTGCCGCGCGCCAAACGATGGATGTACGATGCCGGCATCCATGTGCCGCTGATTGTGCGATGGCCGGGGCATATCGAACCGGGGACGGTATCGGATCGCCTGGTCAGTTTTTTGGATTTCGCGCCCTCGGTGCTCTCTGCCGCCGGAGTCCCCATCCCCGGCCACATGCAGGGCGTTCCGTTTCTCGGCCCCGCCGCCGGTCCGCCGCGCCCGTTTATTTTCGCCGCGCGCGATCGCATGGACGAACGCTACGACATTATCCGGGCCGTCCGGGACCGCCGTTTCAAGTACATCCGCAACTACGAACCGGCGCGTCCCTATGCACAGCCCCTCTCGTATTGCGAAAGCTGGCCGGTCATGCAGGAAATGAGGCGGGTCGAAAAAGAGGGAAAACTCGGCGAGTCGGCGGCCCTGTTTTTCCGGCCCGCGAAACCGCCCGAGGAATTTTACGATACCGCTGCCGACCCGCACGAGTTGAACAACCTCGCCGGACGGGGTTCTGAATTTCGCGATGAACTGGAGCGAATGCGGGCGGCGATGAACGAGTGGCAGCGGGAAACGCGGGATTTGGGGTGCATTGTCGAACCGGAACTCGACGACTGGCTGGCCGGACGGCTTCCCGATGCCAAAAGCAAGCGTTTCTACACGTTGGCAAAAGAACACGGCAAATCACAATCCGACACGGACATGGATAAAACCGTCCTTTTCGGAAAATCCCTGGCCGAATGGATCAACGATTTGAACGGGGACGATCCGTTGGCCCGCGTTTGGGCCGCGATGATCATCGCGATGGCGGATCCCGAACCCACGGCGCTTCTGTTCGACATGACCGGCGATCACGATCCCAGCGTGGCCTACTGGGCGGCGGTGGGCATCGGCCGGAACGGCGCGTCTGCGCAAAAGGCCGATGCGGATTCAACGTTGCGCGTGGACCATTTGTCGGCGCTGTTGCGGCACGAAAACGCCACCGTGCGTCTTGGCGCGGCGCGCGGACTGGCCGCCCTGCGTCGCGGCGATCTTGCGGTTCCGATTGCCATTGCCATGCTCCAGGAAAAACACTTTGCGCACAGGCTTCTTGCCGTACAGGTCCTCGAGGACGTGGGAACCGGCCATCCCGGCGTTGAGGAGTCGCTCAAATCCGCCCTGAACGACAAGGATAAATACATTGTGCGCGTGGCCAACTGCGCACTGGGCCTTCCGCCGGTGCGATAGACGGCCACGCACTCCATCGTCGCCATCCGGCTCGAACTGTCCGGAATCCGGGAATTCGACACGCCGAAGCATATATAATTTGAGAAGAAAGCGAATGCACAAAAACGACTTGAGGCGCCTTTATCGAATGAATCTTTTCCCCGCCACATCCAAGGCAATGGTTCATTGGGTCATTCTGATTTTGGCCGTCGCAACAGGCAAATCCGTTGCGGATTCTGTTCAATTGAACGATTTGCCGGTGACCGTAATCAAACAAAAAAAAGAATGGCGGCAGGGACGCGAAGCGCCCGCCGGCACAGATATCTTTTATGAAGCCGGGAAATTGGGGAACGGATCTGTTTTGCGGGTGGGCGTGAAGTCCAAAGGGGACTTGGCGGGCACGGCGAGCCTTTCCGTGCGGGTTGACGGAATCGTCAAACGGGAATGGACGCTTCCATTGGGGGAACAATGGAAAGACGAGCGCCTGGAATTGGACGGGATCGGCGCCGTGGGCGCCGCGATCCAGTTTCACTTCAGGAGCGTGCAGCCCTTCTGGATTGGCCCTTGCGAAGTCGTCGCGCCCAACCCATCAAGGCCCAACATCATCATTTATCTGATTGACACGCTGCGCTTGGATCGCCTTTTCGTCTATGGCTATGAACGTCCGACATCCCCCGCCATGGACGCCTTCGCGAAAGAATCCGTTCGATTTACCCAGGCTGTTCCCCAAGCCCCGTCCACGCGCTGTTCCGTCGCTTCGATGCTCACTTCCACGTATCCTCCCGAACAAAGCGCCAACGAGGCTGTCTTTCGGCCGGGTTTGCCCCGGCTTGCAACGAGGCTTTCCGAAGGCGGCTACGAGACCCATGGCATCACATCCAACGCGGTCACTTTGCCC